>WNGB01001831.1_pt1 | contig 34741 bp, 26 predicted proteins | sample 5400681 | NCBI WGS metagenome assembly WNGB01 (sample SAMN13153367, study PRJNA577476) | soil metagenome | isolation source: 115 cm soil or saprolite under grassland replicate 2 | place: USA:California | collected 2016-06-15
CGTCGTCAAACGATCACAAAGCCCGTACCCATCGAAGAAACACGCCACCCAACCCGTCTCCACCACCGTCGCCTACACCATCGAAGTCCTCGACACGGGATGACCAGCCAGAATGCTTATCTTCTCGGCATTGGGGTTAGGCCGCGAACAGCGCCAGATGTGTGTTGATGTTGAGGCCGCGACCGGGTCGACAGCCGGGCCGCCAGCCTCAAAGGCCTGGCAACCGGTCTGACCAGGCGTCAGCGGTCAACCGCCACGCGCAGACTTGGATCTGACCTTGGGTACGGGAGCGTCGGCGGTGGCCCGGGTACGGGCGGACCGCCGCCTGGCGCTCGTCGCTCGGATCGCGCGAACCTCCTTGCGCATCACGCAGTGGTGTATGCCCTTGCTCCGGATGTAGGTGAAGCCCGCCTGCTCGAAGAGGCTCCGCGTGGCGTTGTAGAGGAAGGACGCCGACGTCTTCTTGCCGCGGTGTCCTGGGGGTACGACTCCACGGCCCCACCGCCGGCCTGCGCGATCAGGTGCAGGGCTCCGTCGAGCGCGACGCGGGCCATACCCTGGCGACGGTAGTCGCGGTCCACGAAGAAGCAGGTGAGTCGGTAGTCCGCCAGGATGTCGAGTTCGGCCAGGTGCTGCTTGTTGTGCTGGACGTTCGGCAGCTCTTCCGGCGTTCCGTACTCGCACCAAGCCACGGCCCGGTCACCGTCGAACACCAGTGCGGCGTGCGCGACGCCTTCGTTGACCAGCCGCTGCTTGATGCCGCGGTTGACCTCCTGGCTCTGTCCCCGCTCGGGGCAGGTCGGGTGGAAGTAGGTGCACCAGCAGCCGCCCCATACGCCGTTGTGTCGCTCGGCGAGCGCGGCGAACGCGTCCCACGTGTCAGGACCGAGTGGTCTGACGAGGTAGTCGCTCATGGGTCTCCCTCGTTCAGGTGGATCGACCTGATCCTATACATCGGGCGGCCCCGAGTGGGCCCCGATGAAGTCCGCGGCCGCCTGCATCAGGGTGGTGTGGTCGGCGTGGAACAGCGAGGCGTGGTCGCCGTGCGGTTCCACCCGCAGGCATGCGTTCGGCAGGCCCTGGGCCAGTTGCCTCGAACCCTGCGGGTGAGCGGTTTCGTCGTCCTCGCTCGTGACCACAAGCGTGGGCTGTTTCACGCTCGTGAGGTACTGCTCCACGTCGGTGCGGGCGAGGGTGCCGTTGAGCCGGCAGTACCGGTAGAAGAGTTCGGCGCTGGTGTAGGGGTACAGCACGAGATGCGCCACCTCGGCGGGCGTGCTGGTGAGCGCCACCTGCCAGAAGACGGCCTGGACCGACTGCGCGGCGGCCCGGCTGTGGGCGGCGACGGCCATCAACTCGATCAGGTCGTTCTGGAACCTGGTCCGCGGGGAGCCGCTGGCGAACTCATAGGCACCGTGCCACAGGCTGAGCGAGATGATCCGGTCGGGCTGGCTCGCCGCGGCGGCCAGGGCGATCACCGCGCCGCCGCATAGGCCGACCACGTGCGCGCTGGCCACGCCGTAGTGGTCCATGACGGTGAACAGGTCGGCGGCCTGCGACGCGGTGTCGACGGCGTAGTCGCCGCGGTGGTCGGCGGCCCCGAACAGGCCCCGGCTCTCCCAGGCCAGGACGCGGCGATCCCGAGCCAGGAAGCGCATCCATGACTCCGCGAGCGCGGCCGGCATGCCGCATGCGGGTACCACGACGACCGCCTCGCCGGTCGGCCCGGCGCTGTACACGTTCAGCGGCAGTCCGTCGTACGAGAGCGTGCTCTGCTTGCCGAAGAACCCGTCAAAGCTGTCCACCATTGTCTCGGCCGCGATCCGGTCGACCTCGGTCAGCAGATCGTCCGGCATCGGCGCGACTGCGTCGACCAGTTCCGCGAGGGCCAGACGATCGCTCACCACCCGCTCGAAGACCTGAAGGTCGTCGGCGGCCAGGTTACGCGCCAGGGCGAGCCCGGCGACCCCGGCCCGGCGGGCGACCCGGTCCAGCACCCGCTCCACGTCACACCACTGACGTGCCGACCAGGCGGTCGGCGCGTCCGCGGCATCTCGGCCCACCGGAACAACCCTGACCGGTCCACCCAGCCCCTCAACCAGGGGTCGAACCGTGAGCACGGATGCCGCGAGCCGCGCGACCGCCGACCTCGCGTGCGAATCCAACATCGGCCGACTCCCTCTGTGACGCTGAGGAGACCGTCGGTCGAGCCGAGGGATCACCAGCCCGGCCGCTTCCGGTCGCGTTCACCGAACCGGGAACTTGTGGCCCCGCGTCGTGGCGCTCACCTTCCGGTTGTGGGTGTACGTGTCGACGCCGGCCACCAGCACCGTGCCGTACTCCTGCAGGCTCACGCGGCCGCCGTATTCGTCGACGTCCTCGGTGTCCGGGTAGACGGCCACACACGTCGGGACGTACCGGCCGGCGAATCCCAGGCGCATCTCCTTGTCCATCGCGCTGTGGGGCTTGGATGCGTGCATCATCGTCGACCAGAACATCACCGCCTCGCCCGGGCGCATGATCATCGAGACCGCCCGTTCCACCGGCGGTCGCCAGTCGGGGTCCTTCTGCAGCTCCCGGTAGTCGTATCCGTAGAAGCCGCGGGTGACGCCGTCCTCTTTGCGCTGGGCGTTGATCTTGTCGGGCTGGTAGTGCATGCCCTTCGTCTCGTCGTAGAACATGGTGCGCTGCGTGCCGGGGATGAACTGCAGGCAGGCAGTGTCCTCCGCGGCCTCGGTGAACGCCGTCCACACCGTGAGGGTGCCGCCGTACTCTTTCTCCGCCTCGGGCCACACGATCTGGGGCTTGCCCGAGGCGAACGCGAACGTGTCCGCCTGGTGCCAGTCGGTGCCTTCGTCGCCCGGGTACTTCGGAAAGAACTCGCTACGCCAGCAGAGGACGTTCGGGCCGAGCACGGCGGTGACCCGGTCCACGATCTCCGGCCGGCAGATGTGGTCGGCGAGGAACGCCGAGTCGAGGTGGCGGTCGTAGTTGGCGATGTTGGTGTTGCCCGCCTGGGCGTCGCCCTCGTCGTAGACCGCCTGGCTGCGGTCCATCAGCCGGAGCCGTTCGCGCTTCCAGAGGCGCCGCATCTCCGCTTCCTCGTACACCTTGAACGGTCCGAGGTAGCCGAGTTCATGGAACCGGGCGACCTCGTCCGGGGTAGGTGTGAAGTTGCGTTCCAGTGTGTTCGTCATCGTCAATCCCTCGCCGTCACCGGTTGCTGGCTGTTGAGCTGCTGCGCCACGAGCGCTGACATCTCGTCGACGCTCGCCTCCTCCAGTTCCGCGACATCAACGGTGATGTCGTACCGCTCGTTGACCTCGGTCACGATCCGGATGAACGCCAGCGACGTGGCGCCCTGGTCGAACATGTCGACGGACGGGTCGATGTCGCGTTCCAGCACAGCTCGTGTGATGTCACCGATCGTCTGCCGGATGTCCGCCACCGGGACACCGGGCAGATCACTGTCCGAGTGCATCGCGGTCCACCTTTCCTTGCAGCGTCATCGGAATTTCCGTGACGACCTTGTACACGGACGGCCGAAGGTGCCTCGGCAAACTCGTACCGGCGTGACGCTCGGCCGCGGCGACCAGCCCGTCGCCGGCGTCCGCTCCGCGCGCGGGCAGCAGGTGCGCCACCAGCCGCGCGTCGCCCTGGCCGAAGTCCCGTGGCACGACGACCGCCCGCCCGACCCCCGGCACCTGAGACAGACACTGCTCGATCTCACCCGGCTCGATCCGGTAACCCCGGATCTTCAACTGGTCGTCCACCCGACCGAGGTAGGCCAGTTCGCCACTGGGAAGGCGTACCCCCAGATCCCCGGAGCGGTACAGGCGTTGCTCGCCGAGTTCCGCCGAGGAGGACACGAATCGTCGCGCGGTGAGCTCCGGCCGGTTCAGGTAGCCGCGGGCTACCCCGCCGCCGGCGATGTACATCTCGCCGGGCTTGCCGTCCGGCACCGGCCGGCCGTCGTCGTCCAGGACGTACACGCGCAGGTCCGGGATGGGCACGCCGATCACACTCACGCCGGTCGAGCCCAGGTCCGCCGCGGTGATCCGCCGATAGGTGCAGTGGACCGTCGTCTCCGTGATGCCGTACATGTTGACCAGCACGGGCTGACGATCGCCGTGCCGTTCGATCCACGGCGCCAGCTGCTGGGGCTCCAGCCGCTCCCCGCCGAAGATCACCAGTCGCAGGGAAAGTCCGTCCGTGCTGACGCCGTGGCTCGTCGAGAACTGCAACTGATGAAACGCCGACGGGGTCTGGTTCAGGACGGTCACCCGTTCGGACCGCAGCAGCGAGATCAGCATGGACGGTGAGCGGGAGCTGGCCTCGGGCAGCAGGACCAGTCGCCCGCCATACAGCAGCGCGCCCCAGATCTCCCACACCGAGAAGTCGAAGCTGATCGAGTGGAACAGCGACCAGGTGTCGCGATGGTCGAACTGGAACCACGGATCCGTCTGCTGGAACAGCCGCACCACGTTGCGGTGTTCGACCGTCACGCCCTTGGGCGCCCCGGTCGAGCCGGAGGTGTAGATGACGTACGCCAGGTTGTCGCTGCCCGCCGGGCGCGGGCGCTCGCCCTGCTCGAGCGCTACGGCGCCCGGGTCGAGCGCCACCTCGTCCCGGTCGATCCACACGACCGACGGGTGCCGGCCGCTGATCACGTCAGCGGTGTCCTTCGCCGCCACCACGATCGGCGCTGCGCAGTCGGCCAACAGGTAGTCGATGCGCTCGGCCGGATAGCCGGGATCGATCGGCACGTACGCGCCGCCGGCCTTCAGGATGCCGAGCATGCCGACGATGGCCTCAGGACTGCGCCGCGCACACAGTCCAACTAGGACATCCGGCCCGACGCCAAGTTCGGACAGGTGATCGGCGAGACGGTCGCTGCGCGCGTCGAGTTCGCCGTAGGAGATGGACTCCTTCGACGTGGTCAGCGCGATGCGCTGCGGCGCCTCGCACGCTCGCTCCCGGAAGATTTCGTGCAGGCAACGACCGGGGAGCACCGCTGATACCTGCATTCCGCCACCATCCTTGCGAAGAGCGGAAGCTCCTCAGCGACGCGGGTGAGCCCGAGTACCCAGTGCCTGCCGCACGTGTACTTCAGGTTAGGTACGCCCGATGCACCCGGTGCAGTCACCGGAAAGGGCGACTGACCCGGTTGTCGAGGGCCCAGGTTTCCTTACGGGTGAAGCGGACCGAGGCTTGAATGCGCCGGAGGTATTGCCATCAGCGACCTGGCCCTGGACGGCACCGACGAGGAGCGGGTCGACCGGATCCTGGCCATCGCGCGTGACGTGTTGTCCACACCCGCCATCACCGCCGACGACGAGCTCGCCGACCACGGCGGCACGTCACTGTCGATCATCCGGATCGTCGCCGTGGCGAGCCGCACGCTCGACCTGGACATCAATCCGCGCGATCTCGGCGGGACGGTCACGGTCCGCAACCTGGCCCGGGTCGCGCGACGACCGGCCCACCGACCGTCGGGCGAGCCGCTATGACCGAGGACAGCGGACGCGCGCTGGCCGACCTGGTCGAGGCCGTGCGCCAGCTTGAGGGCCTGACCGTACAGGTCGGCCCGTTCACGCTCCCCGCCGACACCTGCGACCGGGCACCCGACGTGGTCGCCGCCGTGTGCCGGGCGCTGGACATCCCCCTCACCTTCGACGCACCGTCGCGCGGCCGGGACCGGGACTTCGCCGTCGTCGCCCTGGCGGCGGAGATCCGACGGGCGCAGCGCGCGCCTGAGTTGGTCGGCCTCCGGTGCGAGGACGTGGCCGCGCACGCGCGGCGCCTCTACGAAGACGAGGAGGCGGGGTACCGGGTGCAGGCGGTACGCCGGGCGGACGGGACCGTGATCACGGCCGTCGAGGCCGGTCCGCGCGACGCCCCCGGCGTGCTGATCTCGCCGCCGTGTGCCCTGAGCTACCGGCTCTCGCTGCCGTGGCTGCGGGCGCTGCGTGCCTCGTACCGCTGTGTGATCATGCAGACGCGCGGCACGAGCGAGCCGATCGTGGACCGGGAGGACTTCGATCGGCGGGGGTACGACCTGAGTCATCAGGTGGAGGACCTGGTGGCGCTGACCGACGAGCTGGCCACCGGCCCGGTGCACGTCATGGGGATCTGCGGCGGGGCGGCCGTGGCGCTGGCCGCGACCGCGCAGCGCCCCGACCGGGTCGCCTCCCTGAGCCTTTGGCACGCCGACCTGGAGCTGGGTGGCGACGCGGAGAAGACCGACCACCAGGTCAACCTGCGCGCCCTGCTGGATCTGGGCGGCGAGTCACGCGACACCGCGGCCTGGCTGCGCGAGAAGCTCACCAGCGGCCCGATGACCGGTGTGCCGGAGCGGATCGGGCCGCTGGTGGTCCGACCGTACGCCACGACCGAGCTCTTCTACCGCTACGCCAAGTTGACGGCGGCGACCATGCATTCGGACTCCCGGCCAAGCGCGGCCGGCATGCGCCAGCCCTGCCTCGTGGTCACCAGCGAGGACGACGACACCGCGCACCCGGCCGGATCCCGGCGGCTGGCCGAGATCGTACCCGGCGCCCGGCTGGTAGTGGCCGAACACGGCACCCACCTGGACGCCTTCCGCGCGACCCCGGAGCAGGTGTGCAGCCTCACGTCGTTTCTCGCGCAGTGACCGAGGGTTCCTCGATCTCGGCGAGCAGGGCCTCGACGTCGTCGGGTCCGACCTGCTCGACCTGGGTCCGGACGACCAGCCGCGCCAGTTCGTCGACGGTCGGCGACTCGAACACGTCCCGCACGGCGAGCAGGACCCCGAAGGTGTCGCGAATACGGGTGATCAGCCGGGTCGCGAGCATCGAGAAGCCGCCGAGCTCGAAGAAGCTGTCGTAGATGCCGACCCGCCTGATGTCGAGCAGTTCCTCCAGGATGGTGGTGAGCTGAGCCTCCATCGGCGTCCGGGGCGGAGCGTAGGTATCGCCGTCCGACCCGTCTCGCGGCGGCCGTGGCAGAGCCCGCAGGTCGTAGCCTCCCCATGGCGTCCGGGGGAGCGTGTCGAGGACGAACAGATGGCGGGGGACCAGGTAGTCGGGCAGTCGCGCCTTCAGGTACTGCTGGAGGGCGATCGTGCCGAGCTCCGGATCGGGGCCTGCGACGTAGCCGAGCAGGGCGGTGGCACCGTCGGCGTCGGCGTACTCGGTGACGACCGCGTCGCGCACGCCGGGGGCATCACGGATCACGGAGACGGCGTCCATCACATCGTTGGCCGGGCTCGCACCCGACTGGCCCGCGTACTCGAGGCAGCCGTCGGGCCACATCCGCCCGAGGTCGCCGGTGCGGTCCGGACCGTTCCAGATCTCAGCCAGCTCGCCGATCGCGGCCGCCTGGCCGGACGGGCGCCGCAGCGCGATGGGCCCCCCGGCCAGGGGTGTGCCGAGCCGGACGCGCACCGGTGCGGTATCGGGATCCAGCTCGGCCGCGACGTCGGAGAAGGCGAGCGGTCGGCCGTCCGCGGCCACGCGGTACACCGACACGCATCGGCACCGCGGCGACAGCTCCCGCATCGCCACGATGTCGCGGGGCAGCAGATCGCCGGCGTTGTCGATGACGACGCACCGCAGCGCCGGGAGGCCGGCCGCGGGCGGCTGGGCCGACATTGCCCGCAGGATCGACGGGTCAAGGTAGGCGACGGTAATGGCGTTGTCCTTCAGCCAGCCGGTGAGCGCGTCGGCATCGTCGCCGAACGCGCGATCCGGGATCACCAGGGTCGCTCCGGCGCCGAAGGCGCTGCCCACGGCCGACATCAGGTGTCCGGGCCGGCTGGCGAGCACCACGAACCGGTCGGCACTGCCGAATCCGAACCGCTCGGCCGCCCAGTCCGGCGTCGCGACCGCGCCGTTGCTGGCCGCAACGGTCGGGTCGGCCTCGGTGGGCAGGACCGTGCTCAGGTCGATGGTGCCGGCGGCCGGCGGACCGGCCGGACTCGGGTCGAGCACCGTCGTGAGCCCGAGCGGTCCGGTCAGCGCCGGGTCGTCGGTCTCGACCACGGTGCCGGCCACCCCCACCTTCGCCGCACCGACCAGGGCCGCCACGAACGCCGCGTTCGGCCGGCGAACGACGCCAACCCGGTCCGCGGCCGTGACATCGTGCCGCACCAGGCTCTCGGCGACCCGGTCGGCGGCCAGGGACAGCCACCGGTAGCTGTGCCGGCCGTCCCCATCGACCACGGCGATCCGGTCCGGGTCGGCGGCGTGCCGGGCGACGCTCAGGTGTGGAGTGGACGGTGCGGCCGGTGCGATCGACGGAGCCAGGGCCGGCTCGCCGGCCGGCTCGTCGAGCAACCGCACGGCGGGGTCCGCCACCGCGGCCCGGAGCAGCGTACGAAGCTGTTGCAGCAGCACCCGTCCGGCCGGTGGGTCGAAACGGTCGGCCGGGAAGTCGAGCTTGAACCGCAACACGCCACCGGACTCCTGCGCGGTCAGGGTCAGGTCATACCGGCTGAACAGCGACGGCGTGTCCATCTGCTCGATGGACAGCCGGGTGACGTGCTCGACCTCTGGGCTCGCGACGACGTTCAGCACAACCTCGAACAGCGGTGTGCGGCGCGGGTCGCGGACGACGCCCAGCTCCCGAACCAGCTCGTCCATGGGTGCCTCGGCATGGGCGTAACCGTCGACGGCGACCCGGCGCACGCGTTCGAGCAGGCTGGCGAAGGTGGGGTTGTCGGACAGCTCGATGCGCAGCGGCAACATGTTGACGAAGAACCCGATCAGCCGGTCGGTGACGCGGTTGGTCCGGCCGGCGACGGGAACCCCGATGACGATGTCGGTCTGCCCGGACCAGCGGCTGAAGACCGTCGCCAGCACCGCGTAGAGCACCATGAACGAGGTGACTGCGTGCGTGCGGCACAGCTCGTGCAGCGCCGCGGTCTCGTCGGTCGACAGCTCGGCCACGACCTGGCCGGCCTCGGCGCGCATCGCGTTCGTCCGCCGCTGTACCGTCGGCAGCGCCAGCGCCCGCGGCCCGCCCCGCAGGTGACGGGCCCAGTGGCCGACCTGGAACTCGAGCGCGTCCCCGGTGAGCCAGCCTCGCTGCCACACCGCGTAGTCGCGGTACTGCACCGGCAGCGGTGCGAGCCCCGCGCGCCGCGGGTCGCCGCCGGCCTCGTAGAGCGCGGTCAGCTCGCGTACGAACAGCCCGATCGACCAGGCATCGGACACGATGTGGTGCATCGTCACACCGAGGGCGTGCTCGTCCTCGCCGAGCTTGATGAGCAGGCAGCGGATGAGCGGGCCGGTGGTGAGGTCGAACGGCCTGGTCAGTTCCTCGTCGAGCAGGCGCCGGGCCTCCCGCGCGACGTCGTCCTGCCCGCGTAGTCCGGTGAGGTCCGCGATCGGGATGCGCCAGTCGTCGTCGGGGTCATCGACCACCTGGACCGGCTCGTCGTCGGTGGCCGGGAACCGCGTGCGCAGGGTTCCGTGGCGGGCGATGATCGTGCGAATGCTCGCCTCGATGACCGCCACGTCCAGCTGGCCGACGATCCGCCTCCGCCCGTGCACGTTGTAGATGGAGCCGGGCAGCAGTTGGTTCTCCATCCACAACCGCTGCTGGTCGAACGACAGGACGGCACGAGCGTCGCCCGGCCGTGGGCCGAGCGCGGGCGGCCGGGAAGCCGAGCGGGCGGCGAACGACTTCGCGGCCACGACGGCCGCGAGACCGGCCACGGTCTTCGCCTCGACGTAGTCGGCGACCGGGACGTCGACGCCCATGGTCCGGCGGATATGAGCGACCACGCGTGGGGCTTGGGACACGTCGCCGAGGGCGAGCAGCCGGTCCTGGACGTCGATGTCCGAGCACCCGAGCACGTCGCCCAGGACGCTGACGATCGCGTCCTCGTAGGGCGTGCGTGGCGGCAGCGACCGTCCGGGGTCGACGTCGGGCGACCCGCCGGGCGCGGCGTGGTCGTCGGGCTCGGCAGTGGAGGTCACCGGAGAGGGACGCGACATGCCCGAACCCTACGGTCACCGCAACCACGGCTGTTGTCACGTAAAAGGATGAGGGCGCCCCCGTTCTCAAGGCCCGTCGATCAACCGCACCGGCAGGCGGGTATACCCGTGCAGGAAGTTCGACTGCATCAGCTCGGGTGCTCCGGCCGGCTCGATGCCGGTGAAGAGCTCCAGGAGGTGGCGCAGCGTCGCCCGCACCTGCACCCGGCCGAGTGCGGTGCCGGGGCAGCTGTGCGGACCGGCGGCGAAGCCGATGTGCGGGTTCGGGTGCCGGCGGATGTCGAAGACGTCCGGCTGCCGGAACACGGTCTCGTCCCGGTTGGCGGAGCGTGGCCAGACGACGACCGCGTCGCCCGCCCGGATATCGCGGCCAGCCAACTCGACGTCCCGCGTCGCGATCCTCGTCAGATGCCGCACCGGGTTCGCCCACCGCACGGCCTCCTCGACGGCCGCCGGCACCGCTGACGGCTCAATTCGCAGAGCCTGAAACAGGTCCGGGCGTCGCGCCAGCGCGTGCGTGAGGTTGCTCAGCAGGGCGCGCGTCGTCGTCGTCCCGCCGATGGCCAGGTTGAGGGCGTTGAGCATCACCTCGCCGACGGTGAGGCCGTCGCGGTTGGTGGTGCCGGCCGCGAGTCGCTGGACCAGTCCACCGGCGTCCGGTCCCCGCGGGCCGGTGCGCAGCAGTCGGGCGAAGTAGCCGAGCAGCTCGCCGTTGGCCCGTTCCGCCTCTTCCCGGAGGTCCTCGCGGGTGCCGGACCGCTGACCGGACAGGAACACGCGCGCGGTCCGACCCGTGATCCAGTCAAGGTCGTCGGGCGGTAGTCCCAGCAGCAGGCCCGCGGCGTGGGTCGGCACCGGCGCGGCGACCGCCTCGACAAAATCGACCTCACCACCGCGGTCACGAACCCCGACCAGCAGCCGCCGGACGTACGCGTCGATCGCCGTCTCCAGCTCGGCGACCACCCCGTCGGCGAAGAAGGCGCCGATGCTGCGCCGCAGGCGTCGGTGCTCCGGCGGATCGGTGACCTCGACCATCATCCCGCAGGCCGGATCCGGATCGGAGCGGAGGGTGTCGAGCGTCATGCCGTGTGTGGCCGAGAAGCTTGTCGCGTCCCGGTAGACGCGTACGGTCTCGGCGTAACGGATGACCGCCCAGAAACCTCGATGGCTCTTGGGGCCGTGCCAGAAGACCGCATGCTCGCGCCGCAGGTCCGCGAGCACCTCGTCGTGCGTGCTCATGCGCGTAGGGTCGGGATCGGCCAGGTCGATGTCCGGGATCGGGTCGGTGCGGTCGACGACCGGGCCGGGCAACGGGCTTGTGGCCGTCATGTGGACCTCACCGGTCCGGTGGCAGGCGCGGTGGGGTCGGCCCCGAGCTCCGCCAGCACCGCGACGTACCCGGTCGCGAGTCGGGCGACGGTGGCCTCGTCGTACAGGTGCGTGGCGTACTCGAGTCGGCCGTCGATGCCGCCGTCCGGGCGCTCGGTGAGATGGCAACTCAGGTCGAACCATGATCCCGGTGCGTCCGGGAGGGGAGAGCCGGCCGGGTCGGCGGGCACGCCGTGGAGCGCGAAGAACACGTCGAACAGCGGGTTGCGGCCGGGCGCCACCTCGATATTCGTGGTGGCCGCCACGGCCGCGACGATGTCCTCGAACGGCAGCACGGCGTGGTCGGCCGCTGCGAGCACGGCCTCGCGGACCCGGGCGAGTACGTCGGTGAAGCTCGGGTGGCCGCTGAGGTCCGCGCGGATCACGGCGGTCTCCTCGACCATCCCCACGACCTGCTCCAGTTCGGGCCGGTCACGGCCCCGGGCGGGCACCCCCACGGTCAGGTCGGTGCCGCCCGTCGATCGGGCCAGGACGGCGGAGAACCCGGCCAGCAGTCCGATGTAGGGGGTCGCCTCGTGATCGGCCGCGACGTCGGAGAGCGCCCGGGCGACCTCCGGTGCCACGTCGAAGCGGACCGTGCCGCTTCGCCAGTCCCGCGTCGGCGGGCGGGGCCGGTCGGGGGCCAGCTCGGCCGGTGCCACCCCGGTGAGCGCCGTACGCCAGAAGTCCAGGTACCGCCGTGCGGCCGCACTCGCCGAGAGCTCGCGCTGCCACTCGGCGAAGTCACCGTAATCCAGCGGTGGGGCCGGCACTGTGCGGCCACGGTACGCGGCGAGCAGCTGCCCCGCGATCAGCTCGCGGGATCGGTCGTCGGCGGCGATGCGGTGCACGACCATCAGCACCAGGCAGCACCCGTCGGTGGCTCGGCGGACCAGGCGGATGCGGACCGGCGGCCCAGCGGCGAGATCGAAGGGCCGCGCCAGCTCCTGCGCGAGGATGGTCGGCGGATCCCCGTCGACGACTGTCAGCCGTACCGGCGCCACCGGCTGCACGACCGCCGTCGGGAGCCCGGAGTCCTCGGTTTCGTAGCGCGTGCGCAGGATGGCGTGGCGTTCCAGCAGACCCGTCAGCGCCGATTCCAACGCCGCGAGGTCGAGCGGGCCGGGCACGCTGATGACCACCGGCGCATTGTCGGCGGGGCTGTCCGGCGCCGACCGTTGCCGAAGCCAGAGCCGCCACTGGGCCGCCGAGAGCCGCCGACCCCGGGCACCACCCGTATGTGGCTGGGGCACAGGCGCACCGTCCGGGCTCAGCAGCGCGGCGAGCCCGTAGACGGTACGGGTTTCGAAGAGTGCATTGATCGGAACCTCGGTCTCCAGCTCCTTGTTGAGACGCAGGACGATCTGAACGGCGCGCAGCGAGTCGCCGCCGAGCGCGAAGAAGTCCTCATGGGGATCGACGGCCGGCCGTTCGAGGACCTCGGCCACGATCTTGGCGATCCGGTCGGTCATGCTGGCGCCCTGCCCATCGCCGGCCGGGCCGGCCTCGCGCGACCTCTGCGTGGGGGCGGGCAGCATGGAGCGGTTCAGCTTGCCGTTCGGTGTCCGGGGGAGCTCGGTAAGGACAACGAACTGAGCCGGAATCATGTAGGCCGGGGCGGAGCGGGCCAGGTGCAGTTGCAGTTGCCGGGCGTCCGGTGGGTCGGCCGGGTCGGCCGGCCGGATGTAACCGACCAGCCGGGTCGCCGCGTCGGTATCGCCGAAGGCCCGCACGGCGGCTTCGGCGACCCCGGGATGCCGGGCCAGCAGGTGCTCGATCTCGCCGGGCTCGATCCGGAATCCACGGATCTTGATTTGGTCGTCGTCGCGGCCGAGGATTTCGATCCGCCCGCCCGGCTGACGGCGGGCGAGATCGCCGGTGCGGTAGAGGCGGGTGCCCACGGCCGGGTCGAACGGATCCGCGACGAATCTCGCCGCAGTCAGGCCGGCGCGGCCAAGGTAGCCGACGGCCACCCCGGTGCCGCCGATGTACAGCTCGCCCACCACACCGGGCGGCACCGGCCGGAGTTGCTCGTCGAGCAGGTGCAGAGACGTCTGGCGGACCGGGTGGAAGCGGGTCGGGGCGCCGCGTTCGTGGCGGGTGACCGACGACCACACCGTCGTTTCGGTCGGCCCGTACAGGTCCCAGAGCACCACGTGCTCGCCCAGCAGCCGGTCGGCCAGCTCCCCGGGCAGCCGCTCGCCACCACATAGGACGGTGAAGCCCGGCGGTGGGGACCATCCGGCCTCGAGCAGCAGCCGCCAGGTGATGGGTGTCGCCTGCATGACCCGGGCCTCGATGCTGGCCAGCAGGGTGGCCAGCCGGCGTGGGTCGGTGGTCTCGGACTGCTGCGCGATCACCACCCGGCCGCCGGCGGTCAAGGGAAGCAACAGCTCCAGGCCGGCGATGTCGAAGGAGACCGTCGTCACGGCCGGCAGTACGACGGCGTCCGGCAGCCCGGGACGCTCGCGCATCGACTCGACGAAGTTGGCGAAGGCGCGATGGGTCACCATCACGCCCTTCGGGCGCCCGGTGGAGCCGGACGTGTAGATGACGTACGCGGCCGAGTCGGCGTCGAGCGCGGGGGAACGCGCCGGATTGGGCCGCACCGCAATGTCGTTCAGGTGGACCTGCGCGTCCGTGCGCAGGCCGCGGGCGCCGGCCGCATCGGCCGTCACGAGGACCCGGGCCCGGCAATCGGAGAGAATGTCGTTCAGCCGGTCGGCCGGGTGCTCGGGGTCGAGCGGCACATAGGCCGCGCCGGACAGGTGCACGCCGAGCAGGGCTGGTACCAGGTCGACGCCGCGCGGCACCGCCACCGCCGCGAGATCGCCCGGTCCGACGCCGATCCGCTGCAGCCGCTCGGCCAGGCCGGCGGCCTCCGCGAGGAGCTGTGCGTAGGTGAGCCGGTGACCCGCAGACTCGACCGCGACCGCATCCGGCGACCGCTGCGCCTGAGCCCAGATCAGATCGGGCACTGAGGTCACAACGCTGCCGATCACAGGCGCTCCTCCGATGCGAGGCAGTCGAGTCCCAGTCAACGATCCTCAGTCAACGAAAGCGGCCCCGGCTGGTCAATACGGTCCCCTGTCCCGCGTTCACCGGACACCGCTTCGGGTGACATCCCACCGTCGGACCGCGTCGGTAGCCTCGGCACCGTGGTCTGGGTACGCGGCGCCCGCAGTGCGGATGTCACCCGGACCGTGCTGGTGTGGCGGTTGACCCATCGGGGGCAGACGCGGATCGTGCTGCTCTGGCGTACGCGGCGGGGCGAGGCGGTGGCGACCGACGCCTCCTGCCCGCATCGCGACTACCTCATGGTGGACGCGCGACTCGTCCGCGACGCCGTCGAGTGTCCGGTCCACGGTTACCGCTTCGGTGCGGACGGCCGCTGTGTCAACGTCCGCGAGTCACCGGCCGCGCGGGTTGTCGACGTTCGCGAGGCCGACGGCTACGTGTGGCTGGCGTCGTAAGGGCTGGCGCCGTGGGGCGCCATCGCACCTTGAGTCGGGCCAGGGCGGCGCCCAGGCAGAAGTGCGGGCCATTGCCGAAGCTGATCAGCCGCCGCGTGTCACGGTCGAGGTCGAACCGGTCCGGGTCCGGGAACACCCGCCGGTCTCGGTTGGCCGAGGCGTGCAGGATCACTATCCGGGCGCCCGCGGGCACGCGCGTGCCGTGGATCACCGTGTCCGCGGTGAGGACCCGTGCCACCATCTGGCTCGCCGAGTCGTAGCGCAGCGTCTCGTTGGCCCAGTCCTCGGCGCGACCGTTCAGCCCGGCCCGCTGCACATCCGGGTGGAGGTGGCCGTAGTACCAAGCGTTGCCGATCGTCTTGCCGGTGGACTCGTTGCCGCCAACGAGCTCGTCGGAGTCGGAGCGGATCTGATCCCAGTCCGCGGCGGGAATGCCGAGGAGTTCGCAGAGCACGTCGTTGGGCACCGCAGCCGCGTAGTCGGCGGCGAAGTCGATCGTCGGTAGGTCGCGCAGCGGCTCCAGTCGGGCGCGGGCGAGCTCACGGATCCGGGGCTCCAACGCGGCGATCCGACGGGGCGTCAACGCGGACGCCACGAGGCTGCGGTACGGGCCGTGCTCGGGAGGGTCCATCGACAGAAAGAAGTTGGTCTTCTTCGCGTCCGGCCGCCACAGTTCCGGCTCCAGCGAGATGCCGTTGCGGCTGGAGTACGTGGCCGGGTCCCGCAGCGCGGCGGACACGTCGCCGTAGCGCGACAGCGCCCAGAAGTCGCGCTCCTCGCCGCCGTACAGCGGCGCATACTCGCGCATCCAGGCGAAGACGGGATACGGGTCCTCCTGGACGGCTTAGTCGAACGGGTCGTATACGCGGTGGCCCGCATCCGGCGCCTGGATGTCCAACGCCATCGGATGCTCCTTAGCCCGACCGTCGGGGACGGCGGGTGACGGTGCACGGCAGCGACGCGAACCCGCGCTGGTGCGGGGAGTGAATCCATCGCGCCTTGTCCATGTCGAGGTCGTAGTCCGACACGACCGCCCCGAGTTCCTCCAGCGCCACGGTGATTTCGAGCTGGGCGAGCGTGGCGCCTAGGCAGAAATGCGGTCCCTGCCCGAAGCTGAGTATCTTGCTCGTGTCGCGGTCGAGGTCGAACCGGTCCGGCTCGGAGAACGCCCGTGGGTCGCGGTTGCCGGACGCCGGGAGCAGCACGATCCTCGCGCCCGAAGGGAGCCGGGTGCCGTGGATGGTGGACTCCTGCGTGAGGCTGCGCGCCATCATCTGGCTGGCGGAGTCGTACCGCAGCGACTCGCGGCCCCAGTCGGCCGCGCGGCCGTTGAGGCCCGCGGATCGGACCTCGGGCAGGCGCCAGCCGTGGTACCACGCGATCCCGATCTGCTTGCCCGTCGACTCGTTCGTGGCGCTGACGAGCAGGAAGAGAAAGGCGACGAGTTGGGAGTCCGTGAGCGGTCTACCGTCGGCCCGCGCCTCGATCATCGAGGAGGTGAGGTCGTCGCGGGGGTGCTTGCGTCGATCGTTGATCAGGTTGACGTAGTACGCCGCGAGCCGGAACCCGGCGGCGATGGTGGCGCTTGACCTTGTGTCGACACCGTCCTCGCAGTGGTTCAACAGGTCGTTGTCGGCGCGAATCGCGTCGCGGTCCGAGGCGGGTATCCCCACGATCTCGCACATCACGTCGTTGGGCAGCGCCGCGGCGAACTCGGTGAAGTCGATCCGCGCGTCGTCCAGCACCGGTTCGAGCCGGGCCCGCGCCAACTCGCGTACCCGGGGCTCCATGCCCGCAACCCACCGCGACTTGAACACGTTCCCGATGAGCCGGCGCAGCTTCCCGTGTTCGGGCGGATCCATGGCGAGGAAGAAGCTGGTTTTCGTCGCGTCCGTTCCCCACAGATCGGGCTCGAGGGAGATGCCGTGGCGGCTGGAGTACAGCGCTGGGTTGCGCAACGCGGCCAGCACGTCGTCGTATCGGGACAGCGCCCAGAAGTCGCGCGCGTCGCTGCGGTAGACGGGCGCGTGCTCCCGCATCCACGCATAGGTCCGATACGGATCGGCGTGCAGCCGGTAGGAGAACGGGTCGTAGCTGGGGTCCAGTACCGTGCTCGTCAGATACCCCACACCTGGACCGTACGCGCGGGCGCCCCGACCGCTCCTGTCACCCGATCCGGGGGCAGCCGTCGCAGACCGGTCTGCGTATGTTCTTGGCATGACCGCGTTGGCCTCCGGACTCGGCTCCGTGACGCCGCGGGCCTACGACCCGTTCGACTACCGGATGCATGAGGATCCGTATCCGACCTACGCCTGGATGCGGGCGAACGCGCCGTTGTACCGCAACGAGCGTCGCGACTTCTGGGCGCTTTCGCGATACGACGACGTGGAGTACGCGCTGAGCAAGTCCGCCCTTTTCTCGATCCGCAACGGCATCTCATTGGAGCCGGAGCTGTGGGATCCGCAGGCGGCCAACAGAATCCTGTTCCACGCGATGGACCCGCCCGAACACGGCGCCTACCGCCGGCTGGCATCGAGCGCCTTCACCCCGCGCCACGTAGCCGGGCTGGAGCCGCGCATCCGCGAACTGGCCCGCGCCCGGTTGGCCACCTTGCGGGATCAGCACACCTTCGACTTCGCCACCGACTACGCCGCCGCGTTGCCCAACGATGTCGTGTGCGAGATGCTCGGCGTGCCGCCCGAAGACTGGGACCAGCTCCGCGCGGACACCGACCAGCTCAACCAGCGTGAGGACGGATCGGATGAACGCGGTGAGACCTCGGTCCGGGCGGCGCTGCGGCTCGCCACCTACTTCGTGGCTCTGATCACCGACCTGCGCCGGCACCCGCGCGACAACCTGACCTCCCACATGATCCGGTCGGAGGTCGGTGGGGTGAAGCTCACCGACTCGGAGATTGTCGCGTTCCTGTTCCTGGTCGTCAGCGCCGGCAACGAGTCGGCGGGCAAGACGATCGGCAACGCGTGGTACCACGGCTTTCTGCACCCGGACGTCGGGCGGGCCGGCCTGAACGGCCGCGCCGAGGACTGGGCCACCGAGACCCTCCGGTACGACTCGGGAAACCAGATGACGGTGCGGGCACTGACCGAGGACACGGTGATCCACGGGACACCACTGCTGGCCGGTTCCCGGATCGCGGTCCTGCTCGGGTCGGCCAACCGGGACGAGCGGGTCTTCCCCGATCCGGACCGGTACGACCTCGACCGCGACAAGTCCAAGATGATCAGCTACGGTCGCGGGCCACACCACTGTCTCGGCGCGCCGCTGGCGCGGCTCGAGATGACCGTCGCGCTGGAGGAAGCCGGCGCGGTCTTCTCCGACTACGAGATCGACATGGCGAAGGCTCGGCGGGTGCACTCCCCGAATCAACGCGGCTTCGCGTCACTGCCGTGCGCGGTGACCCACCGCCCACGATCGGCCGGGTCGGACCGCTAGTCAGCCGGCGGTCAGCGCGTGTGCGGCCAGGGGCACGTCAGGCTGGTTGCCCGCGCAGGACAACAATCGCAGGAACCAGCGGGCCCAGTGCTGCGCGGTCGGTGCGTCGGCCGACGCCGTCATGCTCTCGACATAGAGCCGGTCGCCGTCCTGCGAGACCAGGATCGCCACATCGACCGGGTCAACCGGCCCCGTTGACCGGCCACGCGCCGCGACCGGCACCCTCGACACGCGACGGTCCGCTGACCGGCTCAGCGCGTCGCGGAAGCTGAGCGTCGGATCCCACCGCTGCGTCGAGGTTGGAGTGACGGCCTCGAGCGGGCCGCAGATGACCCAGGCCCGAGTGGGCACTCCCGGACGCGACAACCGGCGGACGACCTCGGTGGCGCAGACCGACAACGGAGCGAGGTCGTCCACCGCGGCCGCCTCCGCCAGCCGGCGCAGGGCACTGGTCAGCGCGGGCGGAATCGTCACCGGTCCGACGCACTCCGACGGCGCCTCGTCCAGTTCGTTGTCCACTTCCTGGTCCACGTCCTGATCCACGGACACTCCTACGACCAAGTCTGTCGGCATGCTCAGTCAACGGACCGGTCTGCGGCTCGTCAACCAGCCGCCTTGTCCCTGATTCGACGGACACGGTGCTCGACCGTCGTGTCCGCACGGTCTTCGCACCTTCACGATCGTCGCATCTTCACGTGACTGCCCGGCGGTGCCCGCCATGCTTAGCGTTGCCTTACCTATGCATCCGGCGAACATGCGACCCGAACATCAGGCAGTCCGCTGCCCGGGCGGCGCGATCGGAAGGCGGTTTGGTCTTGCGCCAGATCGACGGCGTCGACGCGTCGGTGCTCGCCGTAGCGACCGATCCGTTGGCACCCGTGCACGTGACGCTCGCTGCGGCGTTTCCCACGAAGCCGCCGGGCAGCCTCGCGCCCGGGCTGACCGTCGCCGATGGACCGGGCTGGATCTGCGCCCAGGAGCTCACCGACGGCACCCTGGTGCCGGAGCTGCTCGCGGCGGTCGGCCGCCGCCGGCGGGCGTCGCCGCACGTCGCGGCCGCGCTGGCCTGGAAGGCCTACACCTATGCCTTGGCCCTGCCGGTCGTGGTCGGCTGGGCGGCGGCCCGGCGGGTCCCGCTGGTCCGGCCGGCCGACGTCCTTGTCCGCCTGCACGCTCCCAGGTCGGTTTTGATGCTCGGGCTCCGACCGTCGGTCCGCGTAGCGGTGCTGCCGTCGGACCCACTCGCCGCGGAGCACCGCGGCGACATTGACGTGGTGACCGACGAGGCGGCCCTGCTCGACGCGGTGCGCGGGTCGCTGCTCGACGCCCACCTGAGCCCGCTGTTGGGGCACATCCGGGTCGCGGTGCGGGTCGGAGCGCGAACGCTGCTCGGGTCACTCGCGTCCGGCGTGGCGCACGCCGTGCTGGATGCGGCGCACGCGCTGCCCGGGTCCGCGGCCGAACACGCGCAGCGGTTGCTCGCCGCGCTCGGCGTGCAGGACCTGGTGGATCTGGTACCCGGTGCAGACGGTGGGCTGACCGTGCAGCGGCACACCTGCTGTCTGGCGTTCTCCTTGCCGGAACCGAAGATCTGCGCGGGTTGTTGCATCCGCCTGGGCCGGCCGGTTGCCGGTCGTGGCCAATTCACGTGACGTCACGTGGGACCTCGTCGTCCCTAGTGTCGACTCCGAATCGTCATGCTCCGGGAGGGTGCCGCAATGAGCAACGCCGGCACCGTGACGCCGATGACGGCAGCGGCCGTGCCGTTCGGCTACGACCTCGTCCACGCGCAGGCGCGGACGAACGCCGAGTCCCCGGCCCTGGTCGTGGCCGACGGGTCGAGCGATCCGGTGAGTTACGCCGAGCTGGTCGACCGGGTCGACGCGCTGGCCGCACGCCTGCGCGCGGCCGGCCTCGGGCCGGACCAGCCGGTGGCCGTCCTCCTCGACCGGTCCACCGACACGGTCGTCGCGATGCTCGCCGCGATGGCTGCCGGCGGGGCGTACTGTCCGCTCGACCTGACGGCCCCGGACGCGCGGCTCGCCGTCGTCGCCCGAGGCCTCGGCGCCCGCGTCGCGATCGCCGGGCACTCCGACGCCCATCGGCTACCGGCCGAAACCACGGTCGTCGCGCCGTCCGGGCCGGCCGCGACATTGGGGGCCGCGACCGCGCCGCGGCCCGATTCGCTGGCGTACATCATGTACACCTCTGGGTCGACCGGAGCGCCCAAGGGCGTCGCGATGACCCACCGTGGGCTGGGCCGGCTGCTCGGCTGGCAGATCGCCGATGGCCGGCCCGGCCTGCGCACGCTGCAGTTCACAGCGACCTCCTTCGACGTGACGTTCCAGGAGGTCCTCTCGACGCTCGCGACCGGCGGGTGCCTGGTCGTCGCGCCCGAGGAGGTCCGTCGCAATCCGGCCGCGCTGCTGGACACCGTCGTTGAACACCGGATCCAACGGCTGTTCCTGCCGTACGTGGCGCTCCAACTCATGGCCGTCACGGCCGAGCGGCGTCGCGTCGTGCCGGACTCGCTGGAGCACCTCATCACCGCGGGCGAACGCCTCATCATCACCCCGGCCATCCGCGCGCTGTTCGCCGCGATGCCGCATTGCCGGCTCGACAACCATTACGGGCCAACCGAGGCCCACCTGGTGACCAGCCTGACGCTGTCGGGCGACGCGGCCACCTGGCCGGACGTGCCGTCCATCGGCGCCGCCGTGGGAGACGTCGTCTGCCGGGTGCTCGACGAGAAGCTCGCGGCCGTCGCCGACGGGGACATCGGCGAGCTCTACGTCGCCGGACCTGGCCTGGCCCGGGGATACCACGGCGATCCGGCGCTGACCGCGCAACGGTTCGTGGCGGACCCGTTCGCGTCGAGCCCAGGTGGACGTCTGTACCGCACCGGCGATCTCGTGCGCTCGGCCGGCGACGGCTTCGAATTCCTCGGCCGGACCGACACCCAGTTGAAGGTGCGTGGCTTCCGCGTCGAGCCGGCCGAGGTGGAGAACGCCCTCCTCAGCCATCCCCGCGTCGACGCGGCCGCGGTCGGCCTGCGCACCGTGTCGGACGGAGTCTCGGTGCTGGTTGCCTACCTGCAGACCGGCGTCGAGGTCACCCACCGGGAGATCACCGACCATATCCGCGGGCTGCTGCCGGCCTACATGGTTCCGGCGCGCTGCGTCCGGGTCGATCGGTTGCCCCGCACCTCGAGCGGGAAGGTCGACGCGCGGGCGTTGGCGGCACTCGAGCTGCCGGACCCGACGCAACCGCCGTCGCCCGTAGCGCAGGCGCCCGCGGCGCCGTCCCCGGCCGATCTGATCCGGTCGATCTGGGTCCGGGTCCTCGGGCACGACGAGTTCGACCTCGACGACGACTTCTTCGAGGTCGGCGGCGACTCGTTGCTCGCGACCTGGGTCGTGGCCGAGCTGGGCCAGGCGCTGGGCCGTCCCATCGAACTGTCGGTCTTCCTCGACTCCAGCACGGTCGCCGACCTCGCCGAGGTGGTGGGCTCCTCCGACGCGCCGGCACCCACCCTGCGAGCGTCGCAGATCGTCACGCTCCGGGCCGGCCCCTCCGGGCGCAGCCTGTACCTGCCGCACCCGCTCGGCGGCGAACTGCTCGGCTACCGGGAGCTGGCGCGCGCCTCGCGGGCGCCGCTGCGCCTGCTGGGCATCGGCTGGCGGGGCGAGGCTCCGACGTTCGGCAGTTCGCTGGCCGACATCGCCCGGGTGCACGTGGAGCAGTTGCGGACCATCGAGCCGGACGGGCCGTACCGTCTCGCCGGCTGGTCGTTCGGCGGCGTGCTGGCCTACGAGATGGCCCAGCAACTGGCCGCCGCCGGCGGCGAGGTGGAGTTCCTTGCGCTGCTGGACGCGAACCCGGTCATCGACCCGATTACGGGACTGCCGATGGACCGCACGCCGTTCCTCGACATGCTGGACGCCGTGCTCGACCGGCTCGACGACCCGACCGCGACCGAGGCCGAGCTCGCGGAGCTGACCGGCGGGCCGACCTGGACCCAGCTGATGGGCGCGCCGATCGCGAGCGGTTCGTCCAGTGTGTATCTGCGGACCGCGCTGGAGACCGCCCGGTCGTGCATGAACGCGGCGATGCGCTACCGGCCGACCCGGTACCCCGGCCCGATCCACCTCTTCCTGGCGGCCGGGTCCCCGGATGAGCGTCGGGAGCGGCTGGCCGAGGCCATGCGCGGGCTGTGTGCCGGGTCGCTGACCATCACACCGATCCCCGGCGACCACTGGGGCTTCATCCGAGGTGAACACGTGACCGAGGCGGCCCGGGAGCTGGACTCGGCGCTGGAGCGCGTAGGGGCGGTAGGGAGTGTCACAGATGGATCTTGAGGCGGACCGGAAGACCTTCGCCGAGCGGGGCTACATCGGCCCGTTCACCCTCTGGGAGCCGGAGGAGATGACGCGCTGGTGGAAGGTGCAACGCAAGGCGCTGCTCGACCCGGTCAACAACGAGCGGAAGGTCTTCGACAACCCGGTCAACTACGACCGTCACCTCGACATACCCGGGCTCGCCAAGCTCATCACCGAGCCCGAGATCGTGCGGCGGATGCAAGCCGTCATCGGCCCGGACATCCTTTGCTGGCGCACGGAGTTCTTCCCCAAGAACCCCGGCGACACCGGCACCGGGTGGCACCAGGTCGAGACGTACGCGATCGGCGAGGCGACCACGGGAATGCTCGAGGCGACAGGCCGGTCGCCGGAGGCACCGATGGAGCTCACGGCATGGGTTGCCTTCACCGAGGCGGCCAAGGAGAACGGCTGCATGAAGGTGATCCCGGGCAGCCATGTCCAGTGGCGCTACGACGAGAAGGCCCCGATGAAGTGGAACGGGTCGGCGCGGGACAACTCGTTCTTCGGCTACAACTACGACGAGATCAAGATCGATAAGGATTGGGATCCGGACCAGGAGGATGTGCGCCATCTCGAGATGCGCGCGGGCCAGTTCTTCATCTTCACCGCGCGTTGCATTCACGGGTCGAACCCGAACATCAGCAACCGCCAGCGGATGGGGTTCGCGATCCGGGTGGTGCCCACGCACGTGCGGGTCTATGGCGGAATGACTGAGTTCGATGAGTTCGGCCATCACTTCAACCTGGACCGGCACGGTTGCGTGCTTGTCGCCGGACAGGACGAGTACGGGCACAGCCGGGTTCGGCACGAGAACGCCTGGGGGGAACCCTTCACACCACTCGACCGCTTGGTGATGTGACCGAGCCCATCGGAGATCCGGAGAACCTGCAAAGGAGTAGAAGCAATGACGGCGACGGCGACGTTCGGCGATCGGCTGGCCGAGAGCCCTGTCTACAAGAAGTTCCACGACCACCCGTTCTTCGCCTCGGTCCACACCGCCGAGCTCACGAAGGAGCAGGCGGCGATCCTCATCGAACAGTGGTGGCATCCGCTGCACTATTTCCCGACGTTCCTCGCCCGCTGCGTCGCGGTCCTCCCCGACATCGCTGCGAAGTCCGCGATCGCGCGGATCCTCAACCAGGAGGCGGGTGGCGGCGACGCGTCCATGGCGCACGAGGTGATCTACGTCGACTCGATGGCCAAGTGCGGATTCGCCGCGGACCGGGTCACCGGCGCGACCCCGTATCCGGAGACGGAGGCCCTGGTCGAGGGCTACCGCAACGCGTCGGAGACCGCCGAGGCCGCGCTCGGGTTCATCTTCGCCACCGAGACCACGGACCTGCTCATGGTCTCGAGCATCGGCAAGGCGATCGAGCAGACCACCGGTGTCACCGACAACCAGTGGGTCGCCATCCACATCGAGCAGGAACCGGACCATGTCGAGGAGGCGAACCACGCCCTGCTGGCTGACTTCACCGCGGAACAGGAGGACGCCGTCATCGTGGCCGCCGACGAGATGTGGCGACTGTGGATGGCCTTCTTCGACCGTCTCGCCCTGGAGACCGGCGTCGGGGCGACCGCGTCGGCCCGGTGAGCGCCGTGGAGGACGTACGGGCGACCTACCTGCGGTTTCCGGCGTGGACGCAGCACTTCTGGACCTGGCAGACCGGCAAGGCCCTGCCAGGCCAGAAGCCCCTGCTGCGCCACACGTGGAGTTCGTACCTCGCGGTGACGTTGACACTCTTCCTCGGCGGCCTCGCTGTCTCGATCGCCGCCGTCGCGGTGATGTTCCCGCTCTGGTACCTCGCGCTGTTCGGTGGTTGGGTCCTGACCGTGGTGGGGGAGCGGATGATGGTGCTCGTCATCGCCCACCAGGCCCTGCACCGGCGGTTCTCCGGCACCTCGCGCACCGATCGTTTCTGGGGTGAGGCGGTGACGGTCCTGTCCGTCTTCCACACGTTCGCCGATTTCAAGGAGGAGCACTTCGACAACCATCACCGGCGTGAGATCTTCGCAACTCACGCGGACCCGCCGGTACAGTTCCTGCTCGATCTCGGGTTCCGGCCGGGACTGTCGCGGCGCCACCTGTGGCGGCGAGCCTGGATGGTGTTCGTCTCACCGGTGTTCTACTGGCGCGGCTTCCTGGGGCGGATCCGCAGCAACCTCAAGGCCCGCTCGTGGCGCCTGACCGGCTTCGCCGCCTGGATCGGCTGGTGGCTCAGCTTGCCGTTCTGGTTGCCGAACGGCCTGCTGGCCCTCGGGGTCGCGTTCGTCCTGCCGGTGATCCTCTTCGCGCAGTTGAGCGCACTGCTGGACCGGCTGGGCGAGCACGAGTGGCTCGCGCCGCACAACCCCGAGTTCGGCCACCGCTTCTACACGGCCGCCAACACTTCGGCCCGGTACTGTGGCGCTCCCGTCCCGTCCCGGTCGACGCCGCTCGGCGCGCAGGCCGCGGCCTGGATCCGGTGGACCCTGGCGACGCTGTTCTACCACATCCCGTCCCGACTCCTGGTCGTGGTCGGTGACCTGCCGAACCACGACTACCACCACCGCTACCCCTCGACTCCCGAGTGGACGACCGCCGCGTACGCCCGGCAGCACGACATCGACAACGGCCCGGAAGGGCCGGCGTACCAGGAGGTGTGGGGGATGGCCGCCGCGATCGACCGGGTATTCCGGGCGTGGGAAGGGAACCTGGCCGGTGCGCCATCACATCGTTGACACCTTCGCCGACGACCGGTTCGCGGGTAACCCGGCCGCCGTGGTGGCCGTGCCGGCGTTCCCCGACGACGAGGCGATGCAGCGTGTCGCGTTCCGGATCGGCCTTCCCACCACGGCGTTCGTCGTAGTGGCGGCGCCGGGTGAGTACCGGGTGCGGTGGTTCACCCCCTACAAGGAGATCAACCTGTGCGGGCATGCGACGATCGCGAGCGCGCGCTGCCTGTTCGGCCTCGACGGCAACGCCGACCGGACCACGCTGCGATTCGTGTCAGACAACGGAATCCTGTACACCGAGCGGGTCGGTGACCTCATCGCGATCGACTTGCCCGCCGCCGAACTGTACCCGGCCGACCCGCCGCCCGGACTGCTCGATGCGCTCGGCGCGGACGCCGTGGCGTGCGCCGTCTCCACCGACGACATTCTCGTCGAGGTCGAGTCGGCGGATGCTGTCGCCGCAGTCCGCCCGGACTTCGCGGCGCTGGCGAGGCAACCCTTCCGCGGGCACATCATCACTGCGCGGGGTACGGAGGGCGTCGACTTCGTCTCCCGGACCTTCTTCCCTTCCCTCGGCGTGAACGAGGACCAGGTGTGCGTCACCGCGCACTGCAAGCTGGCCCCTTTCTGGGCCCGCCGGTTGGGCCGCAGCGGGCTCACCGCCTTGCAGCTGTCGGAGCAGGGCGGACGGCTCGCTGTCGAAGACCGCGGGGACCGCGTACGCGTGCTCGGGGCTGCGGTGCGCCGCGGCGGCCTCCACGAGCTCGCGCTCGACGCGGTGGGCAGCGGCTAGCGCGCCGACGAACGCGCCGACGAAGCGACGACTGGAAGGAAGGCCCGGGTGGACCTGGAAATGGCGCTAAGGCTCCTCCTCGCCCTAGTGGTGATCATCGCCTCGGCCCGGCTGCTCGGTGCGCTCGCGCGCAGGCTCGGACAGCCGGCGGTGATCGGCGAGATCCTCGGCGGCATCCTGCTCGGTCCGACGCTGTTCGGGGGCGCCGTCACCGAGGCGGTCTTTCCGGCCGACGTGCGGCCAATGCTGTCCACACTGGCCAGCATCGGGGTCTGCGTGTTCATGTTCCTGGTCGGCCTGCACCTCGACCACCGCCTGCTGAGTGGTCAGGGCCGCATCGCGACGACCGTGTCGCTCAGCGCCATCGCGCTCCCGTTCGGTCTCGGTGTGCTGCTGGCGCTCTACCTGGCCGGCAACCACCCCACCGGCAACCGGCTGGCCTTCGTGCTGTTTCTCGGCACTGCGATGTCGATCACGGCGTTTCCGGTGCTGGCCCGGATCCTCACCGACAAGGGCCTGATCGACACGCCCATCGGCGGGCTGGCCCTGGCCTGCGCCGCGGTCGACGACGTGCTCGCCTGGTCGCTGCTCGCCGTCGTGGCCGCCCTCGCTGACGGCGGCACCGACCCATGGCGCATCCTGCTCGTGGTGCCGTTCGCCGCGCTCATGCTCAAGGTCGTCCGCCCGCCGCTGGCGCGACTCACCGCGCGTCGCCCGGCCGGCGGGCGGTGGGCCGGCGTGGGCGTGCTGGTCGCCGTGGCGATCGGCCTTCTGGTGTCGGCGTACGCGACCGAATGGATGGGGCTGCACGCCATCTTTGGTGCCTTCCTCCTCGGCGTCGTGATGCCGCGCGAGGGCGCCGCGGCGCTGCGTGAGCGGGCCATGCCGTGGATCGAACGCGTCAGCTCGTTGGTACTCCTGCCGGTCTTCTTCGTGGTGGCCGGCATCAAGGTCGATCTGTCCACAACGGACGTAACCGTGCTGGGTGAACTCGGCCTCATCCTGCTCGTCGCCATCGGCGGCAAGTGCGTCGGGGCGTTCACCGGCGCGCGGATCAACGGCGTGCGCACCCGCCATTCGGCCGTCCTCGCCATACTGATCAACACTCGGGGCCTCACCGAGCTCATCGTCCTCACGGTCGGCCTGCAGCTCGGCGTGCTCGACCAGAGCCTGTACTCGTTGATGGTCGTGATGGCGCTGGTCACCACGGCGATGGCGGGTGTGCTGCTCCGGCTGGTGTACCCGCCGGACCGGGTGCGCCAGGACATCGCCGCGCGGGAGGTCGATGCGGTGTCCGTCAGGGGTCAACCTTCCGTCCCGAAGGAGTCAGCGCCATGACCGGCAAATCCGCCTGGCTGCAACGCCCACCGTCAACCATGGTGGCCGGACGGGTGTTCCTCATCCCGCACGCGGGCTGCGGCACCAGCGTCTTCCGCAACTGGCCGCAGGAGCAGGCCCGGATCGAGTTCCTTCCCGTCGAGCTGCCGGGGCGACTGACCCGCTTCACCGACCCGATGCCGAAGACCTTCCAGGATCTCGCCGCGGCAATGCTCAGTGGCCTCGAGCCGTACCTGGACGTACCGTTCGCCTTCTTCGGCCACTGCTGGTCGGCGCTGGCCGCCTACGAGGCCACGGTCGCACTGGAAACGGTCGCACTGGATCGGGCGGATTCACCCCGGCCGGCGAGGCTGTTTGTCTCGTCGCTCATGGCGCCCCAGGACGAGGTCATCGGGCGCCTGATGACCATGAACGAGGCCCAGCTCGCGGAGGAGCTGGAGAAGACGGTCCGCGACATGGGCAACCGGCCCCATCCGGAGCTGGTCGCCATCTATGCCAACATTCTCCGCTCCGACCTCGACATGAGCCAGCACTACGTCGCCTCCGACCCGGGCCCGCTGTCCTGCCCGATCTCCGCGTTCGGGTGGAGCGACGACACCGAGGTCATGCCGGATCAGATGACCGGATGGTCCAAGTGCGGCGAGACCACCCTGCGGGTCCTCCCCGGGCAGCACAACCGCATCGTCGACGCGCCGCCCGACCTGCTGGACGAGCTGTGCTCCGGCCTGCGCGCCGCGCGGTGATCGCGAGCCGGAGCGGCGCTCACCCGCGGCGGTGCAGGGTCAACGGCACCGAGCGGTAGCCCCGCAGGAAGCTCGACTCCATGCGCCGGGGTTCACCGACCAGTTCGGCGTCGCCGACGAGCTCGGCGAGGGCGCGCAACAGCGAGGAGATCTCCAGCCGTCCGAGGTAGGCGGCGATGCAGTAGTGCGGGCCGAGGCCGAAGCTGAGGTGCGGGTGGCCCCGCGCGCTCAGGCGCATCTGCTCAGGATCGTCGAACACGTCCGCGTCCCGGTTGGCCGACCGCAACCACAGCGTGACCAGCTCGCCCCGGCGCATGGTCACGCCGCCCACCTCCAGGTCGCCCAGGAGACACCGCATCACGTGGTTGACCGGCGCCTCATACCGGAGCAGCTCCTCGGTCGCGACGTCGAAGCCGCCATCGCCGGCCCTTAACCGTGTCCAGAATGGACGCTGGGTGACCATCGTCATGGGGATCGACGTCAGCACGTACCGGGCCGAGGCGTTGCCGCCCAGGATGAAGTCGTGGCAGTTCATGATAGCGGCCGAGCGGGTCATGGTCCCGCCGTCCACCTGAGCCTGGGCCAGCGTCGTCGCCAGGTCATCGCCCGGCGTCCGTCGCTTGCTGGTCAGCAGCTCATCGCAGTACGCCAGCAGCTCGACGTGGGCGGTTATCTGCGCGGTTGCCGTGGCGTAGCCGGCCCCGCTGAACGCCATCTGGCTGAGCTCCGCGAGCCGTGGGCGGTCGCTGGCGGGGATCCCCAGCAGGTCACAGGCGACGGTGGTCAGCAGCGGCGTCGCGACTGAGTCCACGAAGTCGACCGACGGCTGCGCAACGGCGTCGGATACGAGACGTCGGGCGAGTGTCTGCGTGCTGTCGGTCAGCCGCCGCAGCGCCTTGGGTGAGAACGCCGACTCGAGCGCGCGGCGCATCTGCGTGTGGGCCGGATCGTCGGCCACCAGCATCGACATGCCGCCGGAGGCCTCGCCGGCCATGATGTCTGACGGCTTCTCACCGAGCCGGATGCCCTTCTGCGACGAGAGCCGGTGGCTGGCCCGGAAGACCTCCCGGACCTGCTCGTACCGGGTGACCGCCCAGTGCTCGCGCAGGCCGGTCATGTGAATGGGCGTGCGGGCGCGGCGCATCGTCGCCCACAGCCGTTCCGGCCGCTCGGTGGCGTACAGCTTGGGATCGGCGAGATCGACCCTGATGACGTTGTCCAGGATGTCATCGGGGTCGGCCGTCGCCACCACGCCCGCGGTCAGGTCCGCGGTCATGTCGCCATCTCCGATGGGCTCAGACGCGCGATGGCACCAGCCAGATCGCGCGCCGACAACGCCTCGAGCACGTCCTTGACCGACAGCTCGACCTGGAACTCCGTGGCACACATCTCGATGAGCTTGAAGACAAGCAGTGAGTGTCCACCGAGGACGAAGAAGCTCTCCGTGACGCTGACCGCCTCCCGACCCAGGATTTCGCAGTAGATCCGGGCGACCCTCGCCTCGAGCGCGTTCGCCGGCGGCACCATCGGCAGCGGATCGGGGCCACCGGACCGGTCGATCTGACTCAGCAACGCACCGAAGTCGATCTTCCCGTGCACGAACGTCGGGATCTGGCTCACCACCGTGATGGTGGCCGGAAGCATGGCCGTGGGCAGCAGCGGAGCGGCGTGCGCCAGCAGGGCCGCGACCGAGATGGACCGCCCGTCGGCCGGCGTGACGAACGCGGCGATCTCGCCATCCCGGTCGGGCACGACCGTGACGACGCACTGGCCGACGTCGGAATGCTCGGCCAGGACCGCCTCGATCTCGGCCAGCTCGATGCGCACGCCACGGACCTTGACCTGCCGGCCGATCCGGCCGAGGTGCTCGAGCACCCCGTCCTCCCGGTAGCGGCAGAGGTCGCCGGTGCGGTACATGCGTTGGCCGGGTTGGTCGGTGAACGGGTCGGCCAGGAACCGCTCGGCGCTCAGCGCCGGCCGGCGATGGTAGCCCTGCGCGATGCCGACCTCGCCGCCGACGAAGAGCTCGCCGGCGACCCCGATCGGGGTGGGGTCAAGGTTGTCGTCGAGGATGTAGACCCGCCGGTGCGTCGGCGGTGAGCCGATCATGACTGGTGCGTTCGGCTCGACGGCCAGCACCGTCTCGGCCACGCAGCCCAGCTCGGTCGGCCCACAGCAGTTGATGAGGTCGGCGTCGAAGCGCTCGTGGAAGCCGTCGCGCACCCGCGGGGTTACCGCCTCGCCGCCGCAGAACACCCGGCGCAGCGAGCGGCAACTGCCGGGCGGCGTGTAGTCGTAGAACGGTTGCATCATCGTCGGGACCATGAACATGGCGGTCACCTGGTGCCGGTCGACGAAGTCGCGCAACCGGACCGGATCCCGGTGCGCCCCGGGTGGGCAGATCGCGACCCGGCTGCCGCAGTAGAGCGGCCAGAAGATCTCCCAGATCGACACATCGAAGCCGTATGACGTCTTGAGGACGGCCGCGTCGCCCGGCCGGTACGGGTAGCGTCCGTGCAGCCAGAAGATGTCGGCGAGGGCGCCGTCGACCGGGTACGCCACCGCCTTGGGGCGGCCGGTCGTGCCCGAGGTGTAGAGCAGATGGATCAGGTGGTTGCCCGGCTCGGGCGGAAGGTCGTGGGTCGGCTCGGCGGCCCAGCGCCCGCGGTCCTGGTCGACCGCCAGCACCAGCCAGGGTCGGGCGGGCAGGCGGGACCGGGTCGCGCCGTCCACGAGGACGGCTACCGGGGCTGAATCCGCGAGCATGAAGGCCATCCGGGCGTTGGGCAGCTCAGGATCGATCGGGACGTACGCGGCTCCGCTCTTGGCCACCGCGTAGAGCGCCACCATGAGATCGAGGCTGCGCTCCATGCTCACGGCCACGAACGTGCCTGGACGCGCCCCGGCCGAGCGGAGCAACCACGCGAGCTGGTTCGCCCGGGCGTTGAGCGCGGCGTAGGTCAGGCTGGCGTCGTCGGTGACCACCGCCTCGGCGTCGGGCGTGCGCCGCACCTGCTCCTCGAACGGTTGGGCCATGGTCGTGTAGCCGATGTCCGGGCGCAGATAGGGGTTGAGATCGCTCAGGATCCGGTCGCGTTCGGCGGGCGGCAGCGGTGACCGCGCGAAGACCGGCTCGTCCGGCGCGGCGGCGGTCTGGCTGAGGAGGTGTTGCAGGATGGCGGCGAACCGGGTGGCGGTCGGCGCGTCGAACAGGTCGTCCGCGCACGCCAGCTCCCCGACGAGCTCGTCACCATCCGCGCGCAGAGTGAGGGCCAGGTCGGTGCGGCCCGCGACCGCATCATGGGGCCCCCAGGTGAACACCGTCTGGAACAGCGGCGGAACTCCGGGAAGGCGTTGCCCCAGCTCCGCGACGAGTTGGTCGAGCGGGACCTCCCCGTGCTCGTCGGCCTCGGCCACGGTCTCGTGCACCCGATGAAGGACGTCCCGCAATGTCGGCCGACCGTCGAGCGCCGTCCGCAGCGCCAACCAACCGGGCCGGGCCGTGCCCACGACGATGTCGCGTTGCCCGGTCATGTGGGCGAGGAACACCTTGTAGATCGAGAGGGCGACCACGAACGGCGTCGTGCCCTCGGCCCGGGCGAGGCGGTGGTGGGCGGCGACGATCTCGGCGCCGGCCCGCACCGCGACGGTGTGGACGGCCTGACCCACCAGGGTCGACCGGGGGCGGTCCGTGGGCAGGTCCAGCACGGGCAGGTCGCCCCCGAGCTTCATCTTCCAGTAGTCCAACGCGTTGACGGGTGTCTTCGCCAGGGTGGTCATGACGTCGCCCCGGCGGTGACGGTCGGCGCCGGTACCGGCTCGATAGGCATGGGTGGCTCCTTTGTGGTCGCGTCCGGAAGCTCGTCCTCCACGTTGCGCAGGCGGGGGTAGGCGAAAGCTGCGATCACGCAGCCGACGATCAGTACGCCCATCGCCATGAGCAGCAGGGCGATCCCGCGGCCCGGGCCATGGCCGACCAGCGCCGCGATGACCGGCGAGCGCACCTCGTACTGGCCGACCAGCGGCTGGAAGACGCGGTCGACGGCGGGCCCGGCCAGGGCGTAGGCGACGAGCTGAGGGGCATTGGCGACCATGGTGAGCAGGGCCATCGTCCGGCCCAGCAGGTGTGGTTCCACCTTGGTCTGCCAGATGCTCTGGTTGCTAGCCATGACGATCGCCAGGCCGCTCAGGAAGAGGACAGCGCCGACGGTGATCAATGGGACACTCGGCCGCAATGCCCCGATGACGGTGGCCACGCCAAGGACGAGGGAACATCCGAGGACGCCGTGCACATGCCGGCGTGGCCCACCCCAGATGCTCACGGCCAGGCTCGCAGCGATCATGCCCAGGCCGCCGATCGACATGACGGTGCCGAGGACATCCGGCGACTCGAACGCGAGAACCAGCGGCATGATCAGCACGTCGACGAAGCCGGCGCAGAAGTTGAGTGCGCCGAGGAAGACCATCAGGCCCAACAGGCCCCGTCGGGCGGCGACCCAGCGCCACGCCTCGGCGAACTCGCGCAGCAGCGATGAAGGGTGCGGAGGCGTCGTCGCGGTACCGCCCGGTCGCGGAATGCGGATGGCGGCCAGGGTGAGCAGGGCGAGACCGAACGAGACGCAGTCGAGCAGGATGATGCCGGAGATGTCGATGGCGACCAGCAGGTAGCCGGCACTGATCGGAGCGAGCACCTGGCTCGTCGCCAGAGCGATCATGCGCATCCCGTTCGCCCGTCCGATGTGCTGTTTCGGCACCAGCAGTGGCACCGCTGCCTCGAACGCCGGCGCATGCAGCGCCCCGATCACGGACAGGCAGATGGCGATGGGGTAGATGTGCCAGATCAGGAAGCGGTCGGTGGCCAGCAACGTAGCCAGTGTCAGCATGACGAACAGGGCGGCGACATTGCTTGCCACCAGCGCGCGTCGGGGTCCCCACCGGTCGACCAGGGAACCTGCGAACGGTGAGGCCAGGATCTGTGGAAGGTAGGCCAGCGCGTAGATGAGCCCGAGTGTCGTGACCGACCCGGTCAACAGGTAGGCGTAGACGCCGAGGGCGAAGCCCGACAGGCTCGATCCGGTCATCGAGACGATCTGTCCGCACCAGAGGATGGCGAACCTGCGGAGGCCTGTGCTGGGCGCTGTCATGCGTCCTCCTCGATCCGCAGGGCGTCGCCCACCGTGGTAGCGAGCGCCGCGAGGTGCGGTGGTCGCAGCATCGTGTAGTGGTCGCCGGGCACGGTCCGGCGCCGCAGCCGCGGGCAGAGAACCTCCCAGGTCGCGTAGTCAGCGTCTGCGTTTTCGGCGGTTTGGATCAGCGTGACCGGTCCGTCGTACTTGCGCGGCTGGTGGGCGTGGAGCGCCCGGACGTTAGCGACGAAGGCTCGCATTCGCAACCGCACCTCGTCACGCAGCCCGCCGGGCACCAGGCCCGCCTGGTCCAGCACATCGAGCGCCAACGCTTCCAGCACCTCCAGGTCCAATCCGCGGAACATGTCCGGCTCGACGGCAGGCGGCGCCGCGTCGGCCGAGCTGGCCAGGTCGTAGACGAACTCCGTCAGGACGGACAGGTCATCCGGTGGGTGTGGATCGTTCGGCAGTCCCGGGTCCAGCAGGACGACCGTGCCGACCGGGGCTCCGGCGTCGGCGAGCTGCCGCGCCATCTCCAGGGCGATGACCCCGCCGAGCGACCAGCCGCCGAGGTGATACGGCTCGTTCGGGCGCATCCGGTCGATCAGCTCCAGGTACAGCCGGGCCCGCGCCGCCAAGTCGCCGGCCGGCTCGGCGCCGCGGATCGCGGGATCCTCGATGGCGTGCACCGGTTGGTCGTCACCGATCGTCTGCGCTAACCGGGCGTAGCTGGTCACCGACCCGCCGGACGGGTGCACCAGGAACAGCGGAGGTCGCGTGGCCCCCCGGTGCAGCGTGATGACACCCGTCTCGACCGCCGCGGAATCAGCGTCGGTGTTGTCGCCGTCGGTCTCGTTGACCAGGGCGGCCAGGCGGTCCAGGGTGGGGTCGGCGAACAGCGTGTGGGGGTGCAGGGCGACACCGAACCCGTCGCGGATGCGGGCGATCAGCTGGGTGACGTGGAGTGAGTTGCCGCCGAGGTCGAAGAAGTTGTCGGTGGCGCTGATCTGGTCGACGCCGAGCAGGTCTTGCCAGGTGTTGGCGAGCCAGCGTTCGGTGTCGGTACGGGGTTGGTGGTACTCCACCGTCCGCGGGTTAGGGTCGGGCAGCCGGGCGGTGTCGAGTTTGCCGTTGGGGGTGACCGGCAGTTCGGGCAGCGTCACGAGCGCGGTGGGGATCATGTGGGTGGGGAGCCGGTCGGCCAGGTGGCGGCGTACGTCGTCGAGGTCGGGGTCGCCGACGAGGTAGCCGACGAGGGTGTTGTCGTGGACGGTCACCGCGCTCTGGCGGACGTCGGGGTGTTGGGTGAGGGTGTGTTCGATTTCGCCGAGTTCGATGCGTTGGCCGCGGAGTTGGACTTGCCGGTCGCGGCG
>WNGB01005696.1_pt1 | contig 34716 bp, 34 predicted proteins | sample 5400681 | NCBI WGS metagenome assembly WNGB01 (sample SAMN13153367, study PRJNA577476) | soil metagenome | isolation source: 115 cm soil or saprolite under grassland replicate 2 | place: USA:California | collected 2016-06-15
CCTCGATGGTGGGATGGTGGCGGGTACCGGCGGTGCGGGTGAGGGTGTCGAGGTCGGTGCGGGCCTGGGTGTGTCGCAGTTGGCGGGCCTTGGCCTGGGCGGTGGCGTTGGCGGTGGAGTACACCAGGATCCGCCGTAGCGTGAGCACCGGGTCTTTCTTGCGGGGACCGGGCAGGTCCATGGTGTCTTCGCAGACCCGGTAGCTGTCCCGGTCGGAGAACCGTTTGTCCTCGTCGCGTTCGGCGACGTGGTCCACGAACGTGGCCTGCGCGCGGTCGAGGCTGGCGAACAGCCCTTCCGGGACCCGCGCTGCGGCTAGGCCCGGCTTTCGCACATGGGGTTGCGACTTGCATGATGAACGCGGGGCTGGTTCGTTACCGCGATGGGTATCTCGAACGAGCCGCGACGTGTACCACGGCGGCCTCGCGCACAGATCGCGGTCGTGGACGTGCTGGAGAAGCGGCTGGGGTCGCTGCCGGTGATCGCAGAGTTCTCCCGACGGCTGGATATCGCCGGGATCATCGACCGGGCCTGCCCCATGCGTGATCTTGCCCTGGCCAGCCACGGGCAGGTTATCGAGGCCCTGATCGCTAACCGGCTGACAAGTCCCAAGGCGATGGTTGCCGTCGCGGACTGGGCCCATGACTGGGCTGTGGAGGAGGTCTACGGGATCGGTGCTGACACGCTCAACGACGACCGTTTAAGTCGGGCACTGGACGCCATCGCACCTCAGGTGGACCACCTCGTCGGGTCGATCGGCGCCCAGGCCATCGCCGCGTTCGGTATCGACGTGACCCGCTTGCACTGGGACATGACCTCGATCTCCTTGTACGGCGCCTACGACACGGTCGACGCCGACCATCCGGCCCCGGCCTACGGTCACCCCAAGGACCGGCGTACCGATCTGAAACAGATCCAGGCCGGCATCGCGGTGGCCGCCGATGGTGGGATCCCGGTGTTGCACCGTGCCTTCGACGGCGGGGCCGGGGAGGTCGCCCAGGTCGTGGACACCATGAACCATCTCAAGACCCTCGCCGGGCCCCGCAGCTTCCTGCTGGTCGGTGACTCCAAGCTCGTCTCGTACACCAACGTCACCGCGATGATCGACGCCCACCTCACGTTCATCGCACCCCTCGCCGCCGCCCGTGTCCCCGAGGGGCTGTTCGCCACCCTCGACCCCGGTGCGGCCACCGTCGTGGACTACATCGCCGAACGCGACGAGAACAAGCCCTTCTGGCAACGGGGCACCTACCGGGTGGCTGAGGACAGCATGGACCTGGCCGGGCCGCGCAAGAAAGAAGTCCATGCCTCTGGCGAGGCACCCGCGGGTGAGTGAAACTCGTGCGGTCGCCCGCTGACGTCGAGTGTCTTTGGTACTGCGTGTCCGTAAGAAAGAATGACGCTGGAGCCCGCCCGGTAGGTATCCCGGGTTGCCGCTGCGAGCGCGTGTCTGAGTTTCTTGATCTTCTGCGGGTTCCGCGGGCGACACCCTGTCAGGGTTGGTGTCCCGAGTGGAGGGTTCGTGGAGATCGTCTATGAGCGGGTCGCCGCGATCGATGTGCATAAGAAGCAGATCACGGTGGCGGTCCGCACGCCCGGGGATCGGCCGGGCGAGCGTCGTCAGCAGGTGCGTAAGTACGCCACGTTCTACGGCGCGTTGCGGGAGATGACCGGGTGGCTGGTCGCCGAGCAGGTCACTCACGTGGCGATGGAAGCGACCGGGGTGTACTGGCGGCCGGTGTTTCATGCTCTGACCGAACCAGACGATCTTGAGGTCGTATTGTGCAACGCCCAGCACGTCAAGAACGTCCCTGGGCGTAAGACCGACGCCAACGACGCGGTGTGGTTGGCTGAGCTGCTTGAGGTGGGGTTGCTGCGGGGCAGCTTCATCCCGCCCGCGGACATCGCCGCGATCCGGGATCTGGCTCGTTACCGCAAGAAACTGGTCGAGGAACGTACCCGGGAGACCCAGCGGCTGCACAAGGTCCTCGAAGACGGTGGGATCAAGCTGGACTCCGTGGCCTCCGATGCGCTGGGAGTCTCGGGCCGGTTGATGATCGAAGCGCTCATCGCTGGCGAACGCGATCCGCAGATCCTGGCCGAACTGGCCAAGGGCGTGCTGCGTAAGAAGATCCCGGATCTGAGTCTGGCGCTGGCCGGACGCTTCGGTGAACACCACGCGCTGCTGGCCCGCCTGCACCTGGACCACGTCGACCACCTCAACGACATGATCGGCAAGCTGGACACCCAGATCGAGGTGGTGATCACCCCTTTCGCGTCCCAGCGGGACCGGCTCAAGACGATCCCGGGTATCGGTAACCGCACCGCCCAGACGATCATCTCCGAGATCGGGGTGGATATGTCCCGCTTCCCGACTGCCGACCATCTGGCCTCGTGGGCCGGGCTATGCCCAGGAAATTACGAGTCGGCCGGCAAACGCCGCAAGGGCACCACCCGCCACGGCAACACCCAGCTATGCGCTGCGCTCGCCGAGGCGGCCTGGGCCGTCTCACGAACACCAACCCGTCTGGGCGCCCGGTTTCGCCGCCTACACCGACGCTTCGGCAAAACCGGTGGTAAGAAAGCCGCTATCGCGATCGCCCACACCATCCTGATCATCGTCTGGCATGTGCTGCACGACGGTGTCGACTACACCGATCTGGGCACCGACTACTACACCCGCCGCGACGACCCAGACGCCCGCAAGAACCGGCTCCTACACCACCTACGCCAACTGGGCTACGACGCCGAACTCATACCCCTGGCCGCCTGACCAACACGACCCACCCCATCCCGGCTACGCCGGGATACTGCATGCCGCCCACCCACCATTGGAGTTTCGTCTGAGACCCCGTGCACCGGCTACGGCGGATCCTGGTGTATTCCAGTGCGAACGCCACCGCCGGCGCGAAGGCCCGCACCCTCAAACTCGCCCGCGCCCGCACCGACCTGGACACCCTCACCCGCACCGCCGGCACCCGCCACCACCCCACCATCGAGGCTGTGACGGCCAAGGCCGCAGCCATCGCCCGTCATCGCCGGGTGGCGGCCTACCTGCGCACGACCATCGCCACCGACCCCGCCGGAAAACCCACGTTCACGTGGTCGTTCGACCAGACGGCCATCGACACCGAAGCCACCAGCGATGGCTGGTACGCCCTACTGACCAACCTCGACGCCACCGTCGACGCCGCCGAGGTCCTGCACCGCTACAAGGACCAGCCCGTCGTGGAACGCCGCTACAGCGACATCAAGGGCCCCCTCGCCGTTGCGCCGATCTTCCTGCAACACAACCGGCGGATCACCGCCCTGATCACCGTCATCTGCCTGGCCCTGCTGATCTTCTGCCTGATCGAACGTGAGGTCCGCACCAACCTCGCCCCCGACACGGACATGATCGGCTTCTACGTCAACGACCGCCGCGCCCGCAAACCCACCGGACGACTCATCCTGCAAGCCCTCGGCGACCTACGCCTCATCCCCGCCCACCACAACCAACCACCCACCATCCCCAAACCCGGATGGCTACAGACCCAACTCCTGAACCTCCTCCACGTCGACCCCACCCAACCCCGCTGGCCATAACACGCGGCCACTCAACCCCACCTGCGAAAGACAGGGCTAGCAGGCACAGCCCGGCGGCGTAGCTGCCGGCGGTGGCGGAAAGGCCCAGCCCGATCGGGATGAGCCCGTACCGGGCGGTCAGCGCGTTCGCCGCCGTGACGCTGGCGGCGAACAGCACGGCGGCCAGAACCGCCACCGGGACGCGGCGGCCCAGGGCTGTGCCGCTTCGGGCCAGTCGCGCCGCCAGCGCGGCGACGCGGCGGCGGTCGCGCCACAGCGCCACGACGGGGGCGGCGACGGCGAACGTGAGCAGGGCGGCTTCGGCCTTGCCGAGCAGCTGCCCAGCCACGGACGCGTCGATGACGGCGGTCAGCAGTGTGACGTACACCCACGCGTCGATCAGCGAGGTCAGCCCGGCGGCGACGAGCACCCGCGGGTGGTCGCGGTCCAGCTCACGTAGTGGGCGCCAGGTACACGCTCCGACGAGTTCGGCGATCGCGTAGGCCAGGCCCCAGGCCACGCCGAACGCCCCGGCCACGCAGGTGGACACCACGGTGGCCACGCCGATGCCGACGACGACGAGCCGCTGCCCGCCGACGGTACGGAGCCAGGTGTTGAACAGGGCGATGACCGCGACGGCGGCGGTACTCGCGGTCGCGTGCAGCCCGAACCCGACCGGGACCAGCCCGACGTGGTAGGCGCAGGCGTTGGCCACCGCCACGACGGCGGTGAAGCAGCCGACTGCGGCCGTGCGGGTGCCTCGCCTGCGCCGCGGCCGGGCGGAGGCGGGCAGCCCGGCGCGGTGGCGGCCGGCGTGGACGGTGTCCGTCGAGGAGGTGACGGTTCTGTGGTGAGTCGGTTGATGGCTGGTCACGGGGATGCGTCTCCTTGGATGGCAGGGCGGATCGGGTGTGTCGGCCCGGCCGTGGCCAGGCGAGCCGGGCGTGCGGGGACGGCGCGCCCGGCCGCTGGCTGGCCTTGCGCGCTGGGTGGCGTGGAAGAAGGCGGTGGTGAAGCGCCGTCTGCGGGTTTGGCCGGGCGGCGCCGGTGCGGCGGGCTGCGGCCGGGGGTGGGCGTCAGTCCCGGTCGGGGGTGAGCCGGACGTTGTCGGCCGAGCGCACCCACGATTTGCTGAGCCGGTCGAGGTGAACGGCGACGAAGCCCAACCGCAGTCGGTGCAGGTCGGCGCGCAGCCCGTGCTGGGCGCGTTCCCAGGCGGTGGTCTTGTCCGGGGCGCAGACCGCGATGGCGAGCCGAACGTTGGCCGTGATCGTGTAGCGACGGGGGCCGCCGCAGCACCGGCGGCCCGGCAGGCGGACCGTCTGGACGACGCTGACCGCTTCCCGGACCGGGTCGCTGGCGGGTTTGGCTGATGCCGCCGGGCCGCGCAGGTGGGCGTGGCGCAGGCCGCGCAGTTCTGTCACGACCTGGGCGGCGGCGAGGTGTGCGGCGTAGCCGTCGCGGGGTGCGTCGACGGTGACGGTGACCGGCACCCTTGCGCCGACCAGGTACTGGCCGGGCAGTGGTGGCAGGCCGAGCCGGGCCAGCGCGTCGTTGGCGAAGGACCGTGTGGTCACGTGGGTGTTGACGAGCGTGATCAGCTCGTCGCGGATGGCGCGCTGGAGGACGTGGTGGTGTTGACGCAGGTGCCGCGCCTGGACGGTGAGCTCCCGGATGCGGGCGTGTGCCTCGCGCAGGGTGGTGGGCAGGCGGGAATCCGGGGCGGCGCTGGCGCTGCCGGCGCGGGTAGAGGTGGTCATCACGGGTCCTTCTGTTCGAGAATCGAGTGCGAGACATGCGCCGCGGCGGGTCGGCGGCGGTCATCGGCCATGCCGCCGGCCGGCATGCCCGCGACGTGGTGTGTGGCGGCAGGGCGCGGGTGGTGTAGGCGACGTGGCGCGGGGGACCGTTTCCCTCTGCGGCCTGCTCGGCGAGGCCCGGCGCGCCCTGCGTCGTGGATGGGCCAGCGGCCGGGGACGGGCGGTCTGCCGGTCGCGGCGGGACGCGGTCGGCCGGGGTGTCGCCTAGAAATTAGGTCTCGGACGCGGTGGGGCCCTCTGCTGCCCAGCGACTGTCCGAGGCGGCGTCGGCCGGCTCGGCCTCGTCGGGGTCGTAGTCGATGAGGTCGTAGAGGGCGAAGTCGCAGCCGCCGTGGTCGATGTCGTGGGCCGGGTCGGATCCGCCGTCGGGGTCGGGGCCGTCGGGATCGTCGGGGTCGGCGTCGTCGAAGTCGTGGTGGTCGGCGGCGCAGCCCCACTCGCCGGGCCAGGACGGGTCGTGCCACTGCGTGACCGCCTCGACGTTTGGGTGTAGCCGCCGCATCCGGCGCAGGTCCCGGCGCAGCAGACCGAGGGCGGTCTGCGACAGCGCGTCCTCGTCGAGGTAGGCCGCGACCGTGACGGTCAGGCGCAGGTCGGTGTGCACGACCGCCCGACGCGCCGGGCGCGGTGCGTGGGCCGGGCCGGGTTCGTCGATGCCGTAGCCCTCCGGGCAGCCGGCAAACACCGTCCAGCGCGCCTGGTCGATCTCCGCGCGGATGATCGCCAGGGCGTTGCGGATCGCCGCGGCGGACCCCTGGCAGCCGGCGGTGACCGCGGCCGGGACCCGGAAGGTCACCTCGGCGGGGCCGTCGACGGCGCCGACGCCCATCGCGGTGAGCAGGGTGTTTCCGGCGTGCAGGTCGAGGACCGCCTCGTTGACCAGACGGATAACCAGGTTGCGCAGCCGGGTGGGGTTGACCGGCTGCCGGGCGCGGCTGCCCCGGCGGCGGCGCAGCTGTGCGGACAGGGCATCGATCTGTGCGTGGGCGGCGGCCAGTTGCGCGGTCAGCTCGGCGACCCGGTCCCGTGCGGCGCCCGGCATGGGTGGGCGCGGCGCACCGGCGGTGGCGTACGGGGACATCGCTGGTCCTCCAATCGGGTGGGCGGTTCGGGGCACGGCGCGCACGGCGGACAGCGCTGCTGTCGCCGCGGGTCGCGCTCAGGGCATGCCGGCGCGTAAGCGGCGGATCCGCTGGCCCTGCGTCCAGCCGGGGAATAGGGGTATTGCGCCGATCAGGGCTGCTGCCAGCGCAGCCGGGCGATGCGGTCGACGCCGTGGTCGGCGCGGGGTCGGCTGGGCCGGCTCCACCCGGGGCTGGGTGGTCGGGCGGCCACGACGCGCCAACCGGCGGCGCGTAGGCTGGCGCCGGTTTCGCCGGCCTGGGTGTAGGTGACCAGCCGCCGGTAGCCGAGGGCTTTGGCGGCCTGCCACGCGGCGGCGTACAAGATCGACCCTGAGTTCGGTGTGCTGTCGGTGGCGACGCGGGTGACTTCGAGCGTGAGGCCGTCGTCGAGATGGCGGGCCACCCGGCGGCCGACGACGGCGACGCCGACGAGGACGTCGTGCTCGTCGGCCACCCCGATGCTGTACTTGTGCCCGGCCGGTGGGCGGTGATGGCGATGCCAGTCGGTGATGAACTGCCGTGCCTGGGCGAAGGTGACCGGCACCGTGCGCAGCCTCACCCGTGCCCGCCGGAGGCCGGGTCGGGCAGGTGCGGGCGCAGTCGGGCCACGGCCTCGTCGTGGAACGTGGCCGAGATGTCGATCCCGACGTACGAGCGTCCTAATTGGAGGGCGGCGAGCCCGGTGGTGGCCGCCCCGGAAAACGGGTCGAGGACTCGGCCGCTGGGTGGGCAGCCGGCGGCGATGGCGCGCAGCGGCAGGTCGACCGGGAACGGCGCCACGTGCGCGCCCTTGTAGGGGCGGGTGGCGATGCGCCACACGTCGCCGGGGTTGCGGCCACGCGGGTGGGCGGCGGTGTGCTCCTGCCCGGTGACGGCGAGGTTGCCGCGGTGCGCGCGCATACGCGGGTCGGTGGCCTCGGGCTGGTACTTCCCGCGGCTGGTGCCGCCGTAGGTGTGTCCGCCGCGGCGGCGGGCGGTGGCGTCGACCCCGCCGATGCGGCCCTTGTTGGACCCGCCGAACACGCGGGTGCCGTCGGCCGCCTCCGGCCGTTTGAGCGGCAGCCGGATCGGGTCTAGGTCCAATACCGCTGACTTAAGATGTGTTGGCTGGCTTCTTTCGCTTGGCGGGGCTGGGTTTGGTGGCTTCCACGATGGTGATGGTGTGGTCGGGAGGTGCGGGGTCGCGGTGGTGGGCTCGTTTGAGTTTCCAGTTCGACATCTTGCGTTTGATTACGCGGGGGTTGCTGCGGGAGCGTCGGGTGATGAGGTGGCGTAGTACCTCACGGATGGCGTGACGCATTGCCCGGGCCAGTCGTGAGGGGGGAAAACGCCGCCTGGGTGGTGACCTGGCGGCGGACGAGGCGCAGCGTCCGGGTGAACGACACCCGGTCCGGGTCGATGTCGACGCCCGCGGCGGCGTGATGCATCAGGTGGCGGATGGCGTAGTGCACGAGCAGGAAGCCGTAGATCTCCTGCTCGACCCCGGGCGGGGTTTGCGATCGCAGGACCATACCCGGTTGACCTTGATGGGTTTTCAGCTCATCCAACGAGGTCTCGATCTCCCATCGTTGGATGTACAGCGCGGCGAGGTCCAGCGCCGGGGCGCCCGTGGGGTCGAGGATGGTGGTGATCAGCCGGTAGACCGTGGATTGTCCGGGCATGGTGTACTCCACCACCCGCACGGTGATCGGATCGGCGTGACGGTTCTTGTCGCGGGCGGCGTAGATGTGCGACAGGTATGAACCGTCGGGCAGTTGCTCGATCACCGCCAGGACGGCGCAGGACTTGACCCGCCAGAGCAGGTCCGCGCCTGTCGCGGCGGCTTCCCGCCACAACTCGAAGCCCAGGAACCCACGATCGGCCAGCAACAGCATGCCGGGAGTCAACGCGGTGAACAGGCGCTTGGCCAGGACGGTCTCGTGGGTGGACAAGGGACCGGTCGTGGCAGCGAAGACAGCGTGGGTGCCACATTCGGCCATGGCCACCACCCGCGCTTGCGGGTAGGCGCCCTTACCGCTGCCTCGGGCCGAGCCCGGCCGGCCGAAGAAGTCCACATTAGACATGGTGTCGGGCAGATCAAACGTGGTGCCGTCCACCGCGACCAGACGCCAATCCCGGTAGAAGGCACCCACCGTTGCCGGGGTGGCCACCAGCCGACACACCGCGGCGAACAACGCCTTGACCGGCTCCGGCCCCAACTTCGCTCTTGCCCGTGTGATCGCCGCCGTGGTCGGTACCTGCCACGAACCCCGCCACCCCCGCGCCCATCCCAACCCCTCGGTCAGCAACCGGGCCACCTCCTCATAGCCCTGACCGAAGAACAGACACATGGCAAGCACGTAGTAGACCACCACCCGCGCCGGCAACAACCGGCTGCGCTGCTGCGTCCGACCCGCCTCAGCGACCGCCCGATCCACCAACTCCGGCGGAAACGTCGAGGTCAACAACCCGATTGCGATCCGATCCGACAACCGCTCACCCAACGGCGGCTTCAACTGTCCAGCGCGCGGCACAACGCACCCTAACAGAGCAACACCCTTAAGTCAGCGGTATTGGGTCTAGGTCGAAGTGGTAGCGGCGGGAGCGGGTGAGCAGGAACAGCAACTCGTAGGTGGTCGACAGCCGGTCGGCCACCGACTCGGGCATCGGGTTGATCTTGGACCAGACCACCGCGTTCCTCAAGATCCACCCGCTGCTCTGGAGGGCGAACGCCACCCGCCAGGGCACCCCGATGAGGTTCTTCGGCGGCAGGAAGTCCTGCGCCCGTGGCCGGGTCGCTCGGGTGCCGTCGCGTTGGCGGCGACCGCTGTGCGGCGCGCCGCCGGCGGCGGAGCTGTACCCGTCACCCAGGTTGAGCCAGCAGGTTCCCGTCGGCGTGAGCACGCGCCGCGCCTGCTCGAAGACCGCGACCAGGCGGGCGACGTATTCCGCCACGGTCGGCTCCAGCCCGTACTGCGGGTCGACCCAGACCGCGCCGCAACCGCCGCAGCGGGCGCCGTTGATCCGCCGCCGGGCGGTGACCGGGTGGGGGCAGGCCGGGTCGCCGCCGTGCCAGGCGCCGGTGCCGTAGTCACGAAGACCCCAGAACGGCGGCGAGGTGACGATGCAGTCGACACTGCCGTCGGGCATCTCGGCGAGCACCTCGCGGGCGTCGCCGACAAACAGCTCAACTGGTCCGGCCTGCCGGTACCGGAACGCGTCCAACCCGGTCCCGCCCAGAGGGTGGTTGCCGCTCATGCGCTGACCGCCCACCGGTGTGGGCACAGCAGCAGCCGTAGCGCCACCGCCGCCTGCTGCGGCACGACACCGTTGCCGAGCACCCGCAGCGCCAGGGTCCGCGGTAGCGGCAGGTCGGTGACGAACCCGTCCGGCAGGCCCATCAACCACTCGACAAACCGCGGGGCAAGCACCGGCTTGCCGTGCCTGCCCGGCTGGGTCGGCGCCGGGGCAGGGCGGCCCAGCAGCAGTTCCCAGCGGGCGACCGCGTCGGCGTAGGGCCCCCACGCCCCACCCGTATCGGCCGGAGCGGGTGGCGGCGGCTGCCATGCCGCCGGCGCCTCGTCCCAGGAGCCGAGCTCGCGGGGCAGCACCCCGTTGGCGATCTCCGTTGCCTGTTCCAGCGACGGGCTGGACCGCGAGTCCGGCGCGGTGGCGGCGCGGCGGCCGGTGCGGGTGGCCGCCACCCGCGGGGTGGGCAGCAGCCGCTGCGGGCCGGGCCGGTCGTCGCCGGCCGGGTCTGGCTGCCCGGCGTCGAGCCGCACCGCGGCCGACGGCAGCGTCAGGTCACCCTTCGACCCGCGCTGCGCCGGACAGCCTTTGATCCCGTCGCTGGCCTTCGGGGTGGGCAGCAACCACACCGCGGTCCGCAGGTCCGCGCCGCCCGCGCCGTGCTCGGCCGGGCCACGCCCGTCGCTGGTCCGCGGAGTCGGCAGCAGCGGCAGGACCACCTGCGACAGCGGCGGCCGGAACCCGTCGCCGGCACGGCGACCCGCCGTGCCGGAATCGCTGGCCTGCGGCGTCGGCAGGAGCCGGGCGGCGTCGGTCAACGTCGTCCCCACGTGCGCGCCGCCCTCGCCCCGCCGCCCGGCGGCGGCATTCGCCGCCGACTGGGCGTCGGCCACTCTCGGGGTGGGCAGCAGCCGCTGCGCGGCAAGGGTGGCCAGGCTGGGCCGTACCGTGGCCCCGGCCGACAGCGACTGGTTGGAGCCGTACGGGCTGGCCGTCGGGGTGGGCAGCAGCACCGCCGGCTGGTCCGGCCGGCCGTCCTTCGACGGCCGGTAGCCCCGGACCGCCAGTTCGGGGGTGGGTCGCCAGGTGTCGCGGCGGTTGCCGCTCATGTGGCCGGTGCCGCCGCCTGAGGTCGGCGTCGGCAGCGGCCCCAGCCCCGCCGGACTGCGGCCGGCTTCGATGAGGTCGGGCAGGCCGTACTGGTGGCCGGGTCCTTTGCCGTCACGGGCGCACGGCGTCGGCAACGTCGTCACCGCCGTCCGGTTCGAGCAGGTGGTCTCGTCGGGCGGCCAGCAGGAACAGCCGGTCACGACGGTGTGCCGCCCCGACATCGGATGCGCGTAGGCAGATCCAGCTCGTGTCGTACCCGAGCGCGGCCAGATCGGCGTGGACGACGTCGAGGCCCCGCCGCAGGAGGGCGGCCACGTTCTCCACGAACACGAGCCGGGGTCGAAGGTGGCGAACAGCGTCGGCGACCGATCCCCACAGGCTGGAGCGGGCGCCAGTGATGCCTTCGCGTTTGCCGGCGTCGGAGATGTCCTGGCAGGGGAAGCCGGCGGTGACGATGTCGACCGGCTCGACCGTCGTCCAGTCGACGGTGCCGATGTCGCCGAGGTTGTCGACACCGGGAAAGCGGTGGGCGAGGACCGTTCGGGCGTGCCGGTCGGTCTCGGCGTACCAGGCGAGCCTTGCGCCGAGGACGGCTTCGACGGCGAGGTCGAGGCCGCCGTATCCGGTGCACAGCGACCCGATCCGCGGTTCGTGCGGCGGGGGTTGGGGCGGCGGGTGGTGGCCAAGACTCACGCCACCTCCCGCAGCGGCGCGCCCTGCGGCGAGGCGCCCACGGTTGCTGGCGGGTCGTCGACCGGCGGGGTGTGCGGGCATGTCCACGGCCCGCAGCCGGGCTGGTCGCCCGCTCGCGCCGGGCGGGGCCGCAGGACGGCCTGGTCGAGAGGGACGCGGGAGGCGTGCAGGTAGAAGGTGCCGCGCAGCGGGTGCCCGTCGGCGTTGGCTCGCGCCGAGCCGTGCCGGATGGCGTGGTCGAACGCGACCGCGTCGGCCCACTCGACGGGGTGGTTGGTTTTGAGGTCGAGCCAGAAGGCGTCGTCGTGGAACGGGCACCCGACGCACGAGGACTTCGGGGCGTCGCCCAAACCGTGGGCGGCCAGGTAGGCCACGCAGTCCTCGCGCCGCCAGCCGAGGTCGAGCAGCGGGAAGGTGTTGCGCATGTAGCGCACGTCGGCGTCGCGGGCGCGTATGAACTCGTCGACTGAGATGCCGATGGCCATCTGCGCGTACACCCCGGCCGGCACCCGCGCCGGGTGTGGGTAGCCGAGGCGGCGCCGGATCTCCCGCTTGATCGGTTTGATCTTGTATTCGGTGGTGCACTGCCGCCGTGCCATGCCCCGCTGACCGGCGGGCCCGAGCGTGAAGAGTGGCATCGACGCGAACCGGTGTTGTGGATCAAGCGCATCCCGCCTGATGTGTCCTTTGTGGACGCGCACGACGCGGATGCCCGCCTGCTCGGCGATGCGGGTCAGCCGGTGCAGGTGCCGGTAGACCGCGGCGGGTTCCCACCCGGTGTCGGCGAAGATCGCCACGTCGAAGGTCGGGATCCGGCGGTGGGCGGCCAGCAGCAGCAGGGTCGAGCTTTGCACGCCGGCACCCAGCGACAGCGCCCGCAGCCGCGGCGCGGTGGTGGGGGCGGTCATCGGCGCCCCTCCCCCGGAGGTTGGGGGAGCGGTTTGGTGAAGACGAGGACGTCCTCGTGCGCGATCAGGTGCATCGGCACGCCGGCGGCGCGGGCCCGCCGTACCTGCTGGAGTTGGAAGAACGACGGCCGGGCCATCAGCTGCCCGTCGCGGACGGCGGCGAGCAGGGCGATGCACCGTTCGGTCGGGGTCAGGCCGGCGGCCTGTCCGGCGGCGATGACCGCGCTGGGCAGGTCGACCAGTTCGGCGCGCTTGCGCCAGGGTCGGACGGTGACCACCACGATCCCGCCCGGCTTGAGCAGGGTCGTGCAGCCGCGCAGGATGCCGGTGAACCCGTGCAGCAGGCCGGGCAGGTCCTGGTAGGCCAGGTTGCCCTTGTCGTCGCCGTAGCGGTTGTCGGACTTGGCCACCCCCTCGCCGGGGGTGGGGCGGACCAGGCCGTGCACGGTCGGCCCGTACGGCGGCGAGGTGACCACCAGCGCGACCTGGCCGTGCAGCACGGCGGGCAGCAGGGCAGCCAGTGTGGTGGCGTCGCCGCGGACGACGGCGCCGCGGCCGGTGGCGCCCTGGGCGTGGGCGTGGACGAGGTTGGCGTCGGCGATGTCGGCCCACCGGGATTCGTACTCCACCCCGATCGCGTCACGGCCGGCGTGGACCGCCTCGACCAGGGTGGTGCCGATCCCGGCCATGGGATCCAGCACGAGGTCGCCGGGCTGGGTGTAGACGCCGACCGCGTGCGCGGCGATCGCCGGCAGCATCCGCGCCGGATGCTTGACCGAGTCCGGCACGTACCGGCCGCGCCGCTGCGACGGGCCGGCCTGCTGCGCCGTCACCCACACCGACAGGGCCTCCGGCCCGGGAACATCCGCCCGCCGCCCGCCGAAGTCAGCGTTCGCGGCGCAGGGTGCCGTGGTCGGGTCGCGGGGGTCGTCGGGGTCGGGGGCGGCCAGGGCGGTGCGCCTAGTCACGGGCACCGCCGCCCCCAGGCGGGCCCTGCCGGGCGGTGAACACCAGCAGGTCGGCGTGCACCCGCAGGTGCGCCACCGCCCACGGCTGGCCGGCCTGGGCCAGGGTGAGCAGTTCGTCGTCGGTGGCGTAGTAGGTGAACTGGTCGCCGGAGGTGTCGGCGCGGACCGCGACGATGTGCTGCAGGTAGCCCAGCCCGGCGTCGCGGGCGGCGACGACCAGTGGGCCGAAGTCCTCCGGCGCGGTCACCACGGTGGGCGGCGTATCGGCGGGCGCGCGGACGACCAGGACCAGGCAGCCGCCCGGGCGCAGCAGGCTCACCCCGCCGCGCAGCAGGCTGCGTAGCCGTTTGCGGTTGTTGGCGTCCACCGCGTGCAGCGGCCAGCACGTCACCAGCAGGCTGGTCGCACCGGTCACGGTGTCCGCGCCGCCGGCCCGGCGCGCTGCGGTGGTCTCCGGCGGGGGCAGGTCGGGATCGGTGAGGTCGTCGCCGAACCAGGCGGCCAGCTCGGGCGGGTCGACCTTCTTGCCCCGCCGCCGAGCCGGAGCGTCGGCCAACCGGCCGGCGCCGGGCTCGGGGCTCCTCGAGGTGGGGGGTCCGATGATCAGTGCGGCGGCGTCGGTGAACCACGCCCGGTGGTGGCGGCGCCCGCCGGGGACGGCGGCCACGGTCAGGGCGTGGTCGTCGGTCAGGTCGATGACCGTCTCGCCCGGGCGGCTGTAGGCGGCCACCAGGCGCTGGGCGAGGCGGGTCGGGACACTGGCCCGCTCGTCGGCGGCCGGGGTGCGCCAGACGGTGATCGGCACCGGCGGGTCACCGGCGACCAGATCGACACCCGGCTCGGTGGCCGGCTCGGCAGTGGGCCCGCCGGCCGGCGGGCCCGGCGGCGGCGTGTGGGGTGGCGTATGCGCGCGTCGTTTCATGGCGGATGCGCTCCACGCCGCGGGGCGATGACGCTGACACCCACCAATCCGGCCGTGTCAGCGCTGGCGAACACCCCCGCCCTCTGACAACCCCACCGCCCGCGATGACAGTCCCGATTTGTTGGCGTTCGTACCGCGCGCTGACAGGTTCCGGGCCGGTCTGTCAGAGCATGATCGCCGCTCTGACAGCGGACCCCGCGCCGTGTCAGAGCATGATCGGCGCTCTGACACACGCGACCGTGGTGTGTCAGAGCATGATCGCCGCTGTAACAGCCGTCGTCCGGCGTTTGGCGTGCCCTCGCCACCACGCGGTGCGACAGTCACCCACCCTGACCCCGTCCCCGCCGTCAGCGGCACCGACCACCGACCGCGAGGCGCGCCACGGGCAGGCAGGTCGACCGGCGCAGGCCGCCGCCGTGCACGGAGCATCGGCGCGGTCCGGCGAGGCGGGCACCGGATGGGCGGCTGCGGCCCGGCGGCCCTGCGCGCCGGGCGTGCCTGACCGGCTGTGTGAGAGCCGGCGCCGTGGTCACGCCCGGCGTAACGGTGCGCCGCGCGGGCCGGCGCCGGCGCCCGGCAGGTCTTGACCGGCACGGCACCAGCACCCGTACGGCCGCGGCGTGTTGACCGGCACGGCACCGGCGGCTGCGGACCGGCCGGTGCCGGTCACCGGCAGGCGTGTCCACTTGGCACGCGCGCCGGCACGGGCGGTGGTCACCGGCGCGAGCCGGACGCTGGCAGGCAACACGGCCAGCGTGTCGAACGTGCCGGTTGAGCAGGGCGTAGGACAGGACCGCCAACCGGCGCCACGCCGGGTGTCGCCCGGCCCGGCGGGGGTCCGGCGTCGATCGGTGCGGGCGCGCGGCTTGCCTGCCCGGCCGGCGCGGCAGCGGCGCCTGCGCGCCGCACCGGCCCCCGAGCCGACCGGCACCGGCGGCCCCGGCGCACGCCGGTAGGCGCCGCCGCCGGCCGCCTGCCTGCCGCGCCGGCTGGCGGCCACGGGGTGCCGGTGCCGGGTGACGCGTGCGGCGCGGCCGGCGGGCATGCCGGGCGCGGCGGCTCCGGCCGGTGCGCCGGCGCTGCGCGGCCGGCACGCCGACCCGCGCCGGCCCGACGGTCACATCCGGCGCGGCCCGGCGGGCGCCGCCTGCCAGGACGGCCGGCGGGCCGCTGGAGCGTCACGAATCCCGCCCCGGCGGTGCCTGTGTTCCGTCTCAGCGCAGGTGATCCGAGGCCGGCGCGGTGAGCAGGGCGGGGCAGATGCGCTGAGACAGCCGGAGCCAGGCCGCGTCTCATTCGATCTGCCCCACAACGGTGTATGTGGTGGGCCGTCTCATCCAATCTGCTCCGAATCGATGTTCTGTGGTGGTGGCGAGTTGCCGGCGTCGTCGCAGGCGGCGTGGGCAGCGTCGTCTCGAAACCCCGCCGACGCGGCTGACAGCAGTCTGGGCAACTTGGTTGAGACGACGCCCGGGTCGGGGCAACTTCACTGCGATGGGACACGGAACCCGCAGACGCGTCCGCCGTTGTCGAGGCACCTGAGGTGAGACGACACGCGGGTGTCCCGTGCCAGTCGAACTGATCCGATCGCGGAGCGCTGACCAGGCAGGACCAGATGCAGTGATACGAGTTGATCGTCGTTCTTGCCAGTGGATCTGATCCGACATGTCGTGCGGCAAGCAGAGAGACGACGCTCCATGCAGCCCTGACCTCGGTGTTGTCCGACGAAATCTGGTCCGCTATCGGTGGTCGGGTCACATTCATTGGCAACGGATCACTTCGAATGACGCCGAACAGCTGTCCCGTCTCAGCGCAGGTGATCCGAGGCCGGCGCCGTGAGCAGGGTGGGGCAGATGTATTGAGACAGCTGGAGCCGGGCCGCGTCTCAATCGATCTGCCCCGCAACGGTGTTTGTGGTGGACCGTCTCATCCAACCTGCCCCGAATCGATGTTTGTTCTCCGGCAGCATCGAGTTGACGGCGTCGTCGCAGGTGGCGTGGGCAGCGTGGTCTCGAAACGCGCCGACGGGGCTGCCGTCCGGGGCAACTTGATTGAGACGAACGCTCGGGTCGGGGCAACTTCATTGCGACCGGGGCAACTTCACTGCGACGGGACAACAGCGGGTGCGCTGGCAGGCGACGCTTTGTCAGCGCGTGTCAGAGCGTGGTCAGAGCCGGCTGGGGTGCTGTCAGAGGACACGTCGCCCGCTCTCGCACCGCCCGCCGGTCGCGTCGACGACCCGGCAGTCGTGTCTGACAGCGCAGGTCAGGGCCGGTTTGTCAGAGCCGGCGTCGCCGTGTCGCAGGCAGCGGGGCGGAGCCGTCCGTCAAGGCGGGAAAGCGGCGGTGACCTGCGCTGTCACCGGTGTGTCAGTGCGGCGTGGCGCACTGGAGAACGTCGGCGCCGGCTCGCTGGACGGGCGGCGCCACGAATCCCCGACCCGCGTTTCTCCTGTGCTGCCTTGGAGGGAAACCATGACCGCATCCGACGAGTTCGCCGACCTTTGCCCGTCGCATCTGCGGGTGGCCGACGCCGCCTTCCAGGCGCTGACCGACGCGCCGCGGCGGCTCATGCTCGACTGCACCGTAGTGGGCGGGGTGCCCGGCGCCGAGGTCGGCCTGCCGGAGGGCCCGGTGGATCTGCCGTGGCTGCGGGACTGGCTGCTCGCCCACCGGGACAACTACCCGGCCCGCGACGCGGTGTGGCGGGAGCTGATCGACCGGGCCCGCACGCTGAAGGGCGACTGGCGCATCGTGGCGGTTGCGATGGCGATGCCGGCGCTGATTCGGTTCGCCGGCAGCCTGGCCCGCGGCTACCGCGGCGACCCGACTGATCTGGACAACGAGATCCTCACCGGGTTCCTGGAGGCGCTGGAGCGGCGGGTGGATCTGGGCGCGTCCCGGTTGTACGCGAAGCTGTGCTGGGCCGGGTTCCGGGCCGGGTACGCCGCCCGCTACGCGGACGTGCCGGTGGTGCTGATCGAGGACCTCGACAACGACGGCTCGATCGTGCCGCATCTGCCCTACGGGCACCCGGACCTGCTGCTGGCCCGCGCCGTCGCGATCAAGGTCATCGACCAGGACGACGCCGACCTGATCACCGCGACCTGGCTGGAGCACAAGACGGTCGAGCAGGTCGCCCGGCGCACCGGGGTCAACCCGGCGGTGCTGCGGATGCGGCGGCTGCGCGCCGGGCGCCGGGTGGCCGACGCCATCGTCGACGGGCTGCTCTCCGGTGTGGTCTCCGCCCAGGCGCTGGAGGAGTTGGCCGCCAGGGCGGCGGCCCGCGCCGCCGCCCGCGCCGAGCCCACCGCGCTGGCCGTGGCCGCCTGACCGGCCGCCGCGACACGGGCCTGAGCCTTCGGCCTGCCCCACCCCTCCCGAAGGGCTCGCGCCACCCCGCGCGGGCCCCTTCGGCCGCTGCGCTACCCGGCGGGGCCCGGCCACCTACTCCAGCCGACACGAACGGTGAGTCGAAGCCACACCCACGGCGACTGACAGGCGGCGCTGCGCGCGGCGCCCACCGGCGCCGCCGAGCCTGCCGCACCCCGGTTGACCTGTGCTGTCAGAGCCCAGGGGTGGTGTGTCAGAGGGCTGTCAGAGGCGGGGGGTGTTCGCCAGCGCTGACAAACCCGGATTGGTCGGTGCGGGACGACGCAGCCCCCTGGCCACCACGGTGGGCGGCTGGTCGGTCCGCCCGCCGCTGGGCGAGAGAGCCGACCAGCCCCGGGTGCCGCGTCCGCGATGCGCTGACACCCGTCGCCCGTTCGCCACCACCCACCCGAGGGAGGAACCGCTCCCACCGGGTCTGGTCGACCCCTCCGCCCGCGGCGGACCCACGTCCGCCGTGATACGCCCCGGCCGCCACCCGCTGGCGGTCCGGGCGGGAGGTGAAAGCGACCATGTTCCGCGCACCACACACCCGCACACCCCACGCCGTCGAACAGCCGACGGTCGCCGCCCGCTGCGGCGTGACCGCCCCCGGCCCGCGGAGTCGCACCGCCGCCCGGCGGGTCGGCGTCGCCGCGTTGCACCTTGCCACGGTCGCGCTGCTGCTGTCCGTGCCGACCGCAGCGTTCGCCGACTCGACCGGACCGGTGTACCTGGCCGCCAAGACGTTGCCCGAGGTCATCTCCGGCCTACAGGCATGGATCATGGGTATCCTCGCCGCGGTCGCGACCCTGTTCCTGGTCCTGGCCGGGGTGTACTACGCCACCGCCGGCGGCGACCCGGCCCAGGTCGACAAGGCCAAGGGCGCGTTCAAGAACGCTCTGATCGGCTACGGCCTCGCCGTGCTCGCCCCGGTCCTGCTCGAAGTCGTCAAGGGCATCGTCGGGGGCTGACCAGCATGGGATGGCTCATCGACCAGATCATGGACTGGCTGGTCCACACGATCCTGAGCATCCTCGACGGGGTACTCAGCCTGATCAGCACCGCGCTGCTGGTCACCCCGGACGTCACCGGCCTGCCCCAGGTGCAGGCGCTGACCGGCCGGTCGATCTGGATCGTCGACACCATCTTCGTCCTCGCTTTCGTCGCCGCCGGAACGCTGACCATGCTCGCCGGCGGCGACGAACGCTCCCGCTACACCGTCAAGGACCTGCTGCCCCGCGCGATCGTCGGGTTCATCGCCGCGCACTTCTCCCAACTGCTGTGCTCCAAGCTGGTCGAGCTGGCCAACGGGCTCACCGACGCCCTCGCGGTCAACGTCAACCACGACAGCGCGCTGGGCGCGGTCAAGACCCACCTGCACGCCGCCGCCGACAAGACCGTGCCGCTGCTGTTCGCCGTCCTCGCCACGATCATCATCGTGCTGGTCATGTCCACTGCGTTCAGCATGATCGTGCGGTTCGCGGTGCTGCTGGTGCTCACCTCGATCGCGCCGGTCGCCCTGGCCTGCCACGCGCTGCCGCAGACCGACCCCGCGGCCCGGCTGTGGTGGCGCTCGTTTCTGGGCTGCGCCGCCGTCCCGACGCTGCAGGCGGTCACCCTCACCGCCGGGCACTGGATGCTGCTCGACCCGGCCCACCTGCTGCCGGTGTTCGGCCTGCCCATCGAGCCGGGCGGGGTGATGAACCTGCTGATCGTGATCGTGCTGCTGTGGACGACCGTGCGCATCCCGGGCTTGGTTCGCCGCTACGTCACCCAGGGCGGGCGCGCCCCGAACTTCCTCGGCATGGTCATCCGGGTCGTCGTGGTGCAGCAACTGACCCGACGCATCCCAGGGCTCGGCCGGGCGGTGAGAATCCGATGACCGAGACCCGAAACGACACCCGGGCGAGGATGTCCGCCGACGTCGACGCCCCCGACAAGATCCTTTACGGTTTGACGTTCCGGCAGTTGGCCATCCTCGCCGTGGCCGCGGTCATCTTCTACGCCGGCTGGCGTGCGCTCCACACTGTGGTGCCGGTGCCGGTGCTGCTCGGCGCCGGCGGGATCGTCGGCGCCCTCGCCGCCGGGCTGGTCGTCGGCCGCCGTGACGGGCTGCCGCTGGACGTGTGGCTGCGCCACGCCGTGCGGCACAGCCGCGCCCCCAAGGCGCTGTCCACCGTCGACACGACGACTACCCACCCGGACTGGGTGCAGGCCCCGAAGGCCCGCGTTGCCCTGCCCGCGCCGCTGAAGCTGCCCGCCACCGCGATCGACGACGACGGGCAGATCACCCTCACCAACAGCCGCGCGGCGATGGTCGCGGCGACCAGCGTCAACCTCGGCCTGCGCACCACCGACGAGCAGGCCGCGCTGATCGACACGTTCGGCCGGTGGCTGAACTCCCTGTCGTCGCCGACGCAGATCGTGGTGTCGGCGCAGCCGGTCGACCTGGCCAGCCACGCCCGCGCCCTGGCCGCGCAGGCCCTCACCCAACCCCACCCGGCGCTGGAGGACGCCTGCGCCGGCCACGCCGAATTCCTGCAGGATCTCGCCAAACGCCGCGACCCGCTGCGCCGGCAGGTCCTCATCGTCACCCGCACCAGCAGCGGCGAACGCGGCGACCACGCCGCCCGCCGCCGCGCCGACGACACCGCCCGCGCCCTGTCCGGCCTCGGCGTCAACGTCCGCGCCCTCGACGCCTCCGCCGTTACCGCGGCGCTGGCCGCCGCCGCGGACCCGTACACCCCGCCCCGCCCCGGCGGCCGCGCCGCCCCCAACACGACCATCACCGGCCCTCCGGGCGGGAGCCGCAAACCCAGGAGGAAACCATGATCCGCCCACGAGCCAGGCGGCGCGCCGACCAACGCCGACCCACCACGGACACCGCCGCGCTGCTGCCGTCCGCAGGACCGGTGGAGGTGGGGCCACGGTTCCTGCGGGTCGGCGACGGCTACGCCGCGACCCTGGTGGTGACCGGCTATCCGGCCGAGGTCGGCCCGGCGTGGCTGGAACCCCTGCTCAGTTGGCCGGGGCGCCTCGACCTGGCGCTGCACATCGAACCGCTGCCCGCGCCGATCGCCGCCGCCCGGCTGCGCACCCAACGGGCCCGGCTGGAATCCTCCCGGCGCGCGGATGAGGCCAAGGGCAAGCTGGCCGACCCGTACGTGGAGGCCGCCGCCGACGACGCCGCCGACCTCGCCGAACGCCTCGCCAGGGGTATCGCGAAGCTGTTCAGGGTCGGCCTGTACTGCACCGTGCACGCCCGCACCGAGGCCGAGCTGGCCGAGGCGTGCGCCCAGGTCAAGGCCGCCGCGGCGTCGACGCTGCTGGAGGTGCAGCCGGCGACGTGGCGCCACCTGGCCGGCTGGACCACCACCCTCCCGCTGGCCACCGACGGGCTGCAGATGCTGCGCACCATGGACACCGCGGCGCTGGCCGCCGCGTTCCCCCTCGCATCCCCGGATCTGCCCGCGCCGCTTCCCGGCGATGACCCACCCACCGGCGGGATCCTGTACGGGGTCAACCCCGCCTCCAACGGCGTCGTGTGGTGGGACCGCTGGGCCTGCGAGAACTACAACTCCGTGGTCCTGGCCCGATCCGGCGCCGGCAAGAGCTACTTCGTGAAGTTGGAGGTGCTGCGCAGCCTGTACCACGGGTTGCAGGTCGAGGTCATCGACCCCGAAGACGAGTACGTGCGCCTCGCCGACGCGGTCGGCGGCATCATCGTGCGGCTCGGCGCGCACGGCGTGAAAATCAACCCCCTCGACCTGCCCGTCGGCGACAAGCGCCCCGACGTACTGACCCGCCGCGGCCTGTTCCTGCACACTCTTATCGCGGTGCTTCTGGGTCATGCGCCGCCGCCTGGGGAGAAGGCGGCGCTGGACCGGGCGATCCTCGCCGTCTACCGCAACGCCGGCATCACCGCGGATCCGGGCACCCACAGCCGTCCCGCGCCGCTGCTGCGCGACCTGACCGCCGTCCTGCAGGCCGACCCGGACCCGGCGGCGAAGGAGTTGGCGGCGCGTCTGGCGCCGTGGGTGGTCGGCTCGTTCAAGGACCTGTTCGACGGTCCCACCACGCATCGTCCGGAGGGACATCTGGTGGTGTGGTCGCTGCGGCACCTGCCCGACGAGGTCCGCACCGTCGGCACCCTCCTCGCCCTGGACCACATCTGGCGGACCGTGGACCTCCCCCGTGAGTACCGGTCGGGATCCTCGCCGCAAGCACGGCGGTTGGTGGTGGTCGACGAGGGATGGCTGCTGATGCGCGACGGCGAGGGCGCCCGGTTCCTGTTCCGCATGTCCAAGGCCGCGCGCAAGCGCAACGCCGGCCTGACCGTGGTCACCCAGGACGCCGTCGACTTGCTCGGCACCGACCTCGGCCAGGCCGTGGTGTCCAACGCCGCGACGCAGATCCTGCTCAGGCAGGCCCCACAGGCCATCGACGCTGTCGGCGACGCGTTCGGGCTCACCGTCGGGGAGCGGCGGCTGCTGCTGGCCGCCCGCACCGGCACCGGCTTGTTGATCTCGGGCACCAACCGAACCAGCTTCGAGGCCGTGTCCTCCCTGGCCGAACACGCCCTCGCCACGACAAAACCCGCCGACCTGTACGACAGCGAAGAGGACGACCTGTGAACCCCTCCACCATCCTGACCCTCCTGCCCCTCGCCCCGCCCACACCACGCCCCTCCCCGACACCATCGCCGCAAAGCCCAGCCCCGGTGGGAATCTCCCCGCCGGGGGCGCGGTGGGTCGAGCACGCCGCGCTGTGGGCGGCACACCGCCCCTGGCTGGCGCTGCTGCTGCCGCTCGGCCTGGTCATGTACATCGCCGGCCGGAACCTGCTCGATTCCTGGCGGCACCGCCACCACGCCGCCGACGCCCGGCTGGTCACCATCGCCCCGCCGCCACAGGTCGACCCGGCCAACGCCGCCGCCCTGTGGGCCAACCTGGCCGGAATCCTCACCCCGGCGCGGCGTCGACGGCTGGTCCACGGCACCCCGCACGTGGTGTTCCAGTACGTATGGACCGGCCGGCACCTGCTCATCTCGATCTGGGTGCCCGGCACCGTCCCACACGGCGCGGTGGAGGCCGCCGTGCGCGGCGCCTGGCCCGGCGCCACCGTCACCACCGACCAGCCCGCGCCGGACCCGATCCCGGCCAAGGTGGACGCGGAGACCGGCGGACACCTGCTCCCCACCGCCGCGGAGTGGCTGCCGCTGCGCACCGACCACGACGCCGACCCACTGCGCGCGTTGATGGCCGCCGGCTCCCAGCTGCACGGCGGCGAGTACGCCTGCGTGCAGGTCCTGGCCCGCCCTGCCGCACCCCGTCGCGCCAACCGCGCCCGGCGGGCCGCCGGCCGGCTCCGTGACGGCAAGACCGCCATCCCGACCATCAACCCCGCCGCTCCGCTGCTGTGGCTGATCGAAATCTTCCAGCCGGCGATGGCCACCCGCCGCACCTCCACCCCAGCGAGCGCCACCACCCGGCGCGACCCGACTGTGGAACGCGACGTGCGGGCCATCCTGGACAAGACCGCCCACCCGCTGTGGGAGACCGGCATCCGCTACACGGTGGCCACCGCCACCGCCCGCAACCACACCCCGGAAGAGATGGACACGCTGCGGGCCCGCATCCGCGGCGTGGCCGACGCGATCGCCTCCTCGTTCGCCGTCTACACCGCCCGCAACCGGCTCACCCACCGTGCCCGGATGTCCCAGCCGGTGGCGGTGGTGGCGGCGCGGCGGCTGGGCCGCGGGTTTCTGGCCTCGACGCCGGAACTGGCCGGTTTTGCCGCGCTGCCCCAGGACCTCGCCGTGCCGGGCCTGGACCGCGCCCACGCCAAGCCCATGCCTGCCCCCGTCGCCGTCCCGACGGGCGGGCGCGGGGTCACCGTGCTCGGCGACGCCGAAATCGGCGGCCACGGCGTGGCCCTGTCGGTGCCGGATGCGAGGTATCACGTTCACATGGTCGGATCCACCGGCTCGGGCAAGACCACCCTGCTCGCCAACATGATCGTCGATGGTGTGCTGGCGGGGCGGGGGACCGTGGTCATCGACCCGCACGGCGACCTCGTCCTGGACGTCCTCGACCGCATCCCCGCGTCGGTGGCCGACCGGGTGGTGCTGTTCGACCCCGACCAGCCCAACCCGCCCACCCTCAACCCCCTCGAAGGCGACGACCATGACCTCGTCGTGGACAACCTGGTGTCGATCTTCGGCAGCATCTTCGTCAAAGCGTGGGGACCGCGTATGGACGACGTGATGCGGGTGTCCTGCCTGACCCTGCTCAAGCACGCCAACGTCACCCTGCAGCACATCCCGCCCCTGTTGAACTCGGCGCAGTTCCGCTCGGAGATGACCGTCGACCTGGACGACCCGGAGGGCCTGGACGGGTTCTGGCAGTGGTACGACGAGATGACGCCGGCGCTGCGCTCCCAGGTGATCGGCCCCGTCCTGGCCCGGCTGCGGGCGTTCCTGCTGCGGGACTTCGTCAAACGGACCATGCAGTACCCCAAGTCCAGCTTCGACATGGGGAAGATTCTCGACGGTGGGGTGCTGCTGGCCCGTATCCCCAAAGGCCTGCTCGGGGAGGACACCAGCCGGCTGCTCGGCTCGCTGATCCTGGCGAAGGTGTGGCAGGCCGCCACCGCCCGGGCCAGTGTCCCGGTCGAGGCACGCCGCGACTGCGCCGTCTTTCTCGACGAGTGCCAGAACTTCCTCACCCTCGCCTCCTCTTTGGACACGATGCTGGCCGAGGCCCGCAAGTACCGGTTGTCCATGGTCCTCGCGCATCAGGACCTGGCCCAGTTCCCCCGCGACCTGCTCGCCGCGGTGTCGGCCAACGCCCGTAACAAGGTGTACTTCACCTGCAGCCCCGAAGACGCCCGGGTGCTGGGCCGGCATACCCTGCCCGAGCTCGACGAGCACGACCTGTGCCACCTGGACGCCTACACCGCCGCGACCCGCCTGGTCGTGGCCGGGCGGCAGACCGCGGCGTTCACGATGCGCACCCGCCCGCCCCGCCCGGTGGTCGGGGAGGCCACCGCGATCCGCCGGGTCGCCGCGCAGGCCGTCCCCGAGCAGGAGACCAGCGCGGTGGACGAGGTGGTTCGCCGGCTCACCAAGCGGGAGAAGGACCGGCGGCGCCGCCGCACCCAGGCCGCGGCGCAGCCATCCTCGCAGGCGCAGCCCGGACAGAGCCCGGACGCCGTGCGTCGGGGTCGAGGTGACCCGTCGCGTCGGCCATCGCGTTCCTAGCCTGGCAGCCGAGGCTGACCCGACGCGCTGACCTGCTCTGTCAGTGCCGCACCTGGGCCTGACAGTCCGATCCGCACCACCTGATCCGTCTCAGACACCCTCCGCATGGAGGGCGACCTTTCCCTCAAGGAGCATCGCTGATGTACCGTCGTGTCCCCGCACCTGCGTCCAAACCTGATCGTCTGTCCGCCTACCGTCGTCTCACTCCGCGCGACCGGTTGCTGCTGTCCTGGCTGGCCGAGCATTACCTGCTGTCCACCGACCAGATCCACCGTGCCCTGTTCGATTCGCTGCGCACCGCCCAGATGCGGCTGACCATCCTGCACCGCCTCGACGTGCTGCACCGCCTCGCGTTCAGCAGCGCCCGCGGCGTCGCCGAGACGCCGTACCTGTACATGCTCGGCCCGGTCGGGCTGCGCCTGCACCCCGACGCCTACAGCGACCCCGACAACAAGGGGCTCAAGGCGCCGCGCTCCAGCATCGAACGCGCCGACCGGATCGCCCGCAGCCGCAAGGTCCACCACATGCTGGGCGTCAACCAGTTCTTCGTCGACCTGCACGCCCACACCCGCGCCCACCCCGACACCCGGCTGCTGCGCTGGTGGTCCGAGCAGCACGCCACCGCCCACTACCACCGCGCCCGGATCTTCCCCGACGGGCACGGCATCTGGCAGGCCGGCGGCCACACCGTGGGGTTCTTCGTCGAACACGACCGGGCCACCGAGAACCTGCGCCGGGTCGTGGCCAAGCTGCGCGGCTACGAACGCCTCGCCAACCGCCAAGGGGTCCGGTTCCCGGTGCTGCTGTGGGTACCCAGCCACCGCCGCCACGCCAACCTCCTGGACGCGCTGCACGACGTGGCGTTCCCGATGCCGATCGCCGTGGCGGTGCACTGCGACGACCCCGCCGCACCCGTCTGGACGCTGACCACCGACCCGTTCCGGCGCCGCGCGCTCCACCAACTGCCCGCCGACCCCGGCCCGGCCGGCTACCCCGACCCGGCCGCCGCCGACGAGTTCGAAGACGACGACCTCGACGACGAGTTCGACGATGACGACCCTGGCGGCCACGGCGAGTATTGACCGGCCCGCGCCGAATCGCCGGTCGATGCAACCGGTGCCCTGACAGCGCAGGTCAACCCGTACACCTGGGCCGACGAAACCAATGGCCGGGTATCCGGCCAGCCAGTCACCGTGCGCGACTGTCACCTCGCAAGATCGTTTGTCAGAGCGGGCGGCTTCTGTCAGCACGACCGCCGACCACACCCGCGATCCGGCCCGACCCTCTGACAGCGCAGGTCAACCGCCCTTTCCGGCCCGGATCCGGGCACCGGGCGCTGACAGAGCGGGCCGCTACCGTTCTCGGTAATTCATCACCCACATGTCAGCACCACCCGGTTCGGTCCCACCTTCGGACACCACCGCCGCAGCATGCGGCCCGCCCGCCCACCCGCCCTCAACCGGCCGGTCGGCCCGCGGCCCGCGCGGCGACCTCCCCAGGTCGCACCAACCACCCGCACACGCAAACCCCTTTCCCGCGCAGCGATCCACGCACCCAGTGGGCCGCTCACCCCTGCGCGCTTCCGCGCGTCCACACCAAGGAGGACCCAGCGATGACCCAGACCACGACCAGTACGGTCACCCCGCCCACCACGGGCACCCCGACCCCCGCGGTCGCTCCTGCGGCGACGATCCGCACCATGATCGTCTGCGTGCCCGACGGGCTGCCCACCGAGGTGCTGGCCAGCACCCGGCAGCTCGACCGGCACCTGGGCGTGCAGGGCACCGTCAGCCCCAGGTTCTGGGCCAAGCCCCTGTACCTGTGGCAGCGCCGCCAGATGTTCGACCTGCGCAAGGGCCGCCCGACCTACTGCGCCGGCGGCCCCACCCGGCTGCTGGACCTGGTCGGGATGCGACACGCCGCCGGCGTGGGAGCGGGCATCCGCTACCAGCTGTGGGCCCGTGTCGTGCACGGCACCAGGCCGGCCACCCCGTGGCCAGCCTTCGTGCAGCGGCACCTGGCCGACCAGGCCAAGTACCCCCTGGCCAAGGCCGAGGCGGACTTCGCCGCCCAGCCCAGGGTGCTGGCGATGGCGATGCACAACGCCGCCGCCTACGGCGCCGGCCGCGTCGACGTGTATGAGCTGGAGATGCTGCAGGCAGGCCCCGTGGCCTACCAGCACTACCACGCCCTGACCGCCGTGGCCGGCGACGCCGTCCTGGACACCGAAGGGGCCAAACTCCAGCCGGCCTCCGACGCGATGGCCGACCGGGTCACCTACCTCGACCAGGCAACCCGCTACCTGGACTCCCTGGAGGAGTCGCAGCGGATCCTGGCCGTCGCCCTCTAACCGAAACCCGCCGGAGCACCGGTCGGGCCAGCCGCCACCCGTCCCCGCACCCCAGGGACGCGTCGCGTGCTGCCCGACCGGCTCCACCCACGCGTCCCACCTGACCCGGACCCGACGGCCACCCAGCCCTCCGTCAGGGCCATCCACCGTGCGCCGAAAGACAACCCACCGACGACCGACCACCGCCTGCGGTTCAACCTGGCCGCCGTCCTCGACCTGGCCGACCACGCCACCGTGCCAGCCCTGCTCACGCCGACGCCGTCGGCGACGAACCCGGCCGGCCCGGCACTGCTGGTCGCCGACAACGCCGCCCGCGGCGCCTACCTGGCCTCCAACGGCCGGCCGCCGCTGCACACCGGCGGGCCGCCAGGCACCCACACGACCCGGGGTGGTCCACGCCGACGGCCCCCGCCCTCCCCGGGCTGGCTGCTAGCCGCCGTCGCTAGCGGCGAGGTGCGCGTCGTCGTGCCGCTGCATCAGCCGACCCACCGGGTCGCTGGTCGACCTGCTGTGCACCGCCGCGGCGCACGGCCACGACAGCCCTCGCCCTGACCTCACCGGCGACCAGGTCACCCTCGCCACCCGTGTCGACGCCGCCGGCGCGCACCGCGGCGGCAGGCCGCGGCACCGGCCGGGCGCCCCGGGCCGGGGGCACACCCCCAGCCCGGCCGGGTGAACCGGCCGCTCTTTCCCTCTTCCACCCCGACCCGTCCACCCACAACCCGATCCGGCACCGTCCACCACCCGTCCCCGCCGACCGGCCCCCGCGCCCGTTGACACCCCGTCCCGACCAGAGAAACGAGGCAAGCCCGTGTCCGACCCGTACCCGGCCCCACCCGACCCGGTCGACCTCGCCCGACGCACTGCCGACGCCCTCGGCGCCGCGTTCGACACCGACGGCCCCTACAGCCGTGAGATGACCGACGCCGTCCTGGCCGCGCTGGGCACCAGCGTGGCGTACCTGCGCACCTGCCTGGGCCCCGCCCAGCCCGCCGCCGTACCCGACGCCGCCGCCCTGGCCGACGTCGTGCTCGCCCTGCACGCCGCCTGCGGGCAGCTCCGCGCCGGGCTGCTCGGCACCCTCACCGCGATCGACCGCCGCCGGCTGCCGGCCGACCGGGCCCTCGGCATCGAGCACATCGCGGCGACCCGCGCGGCGCTGGCCCAAGCCTGCGACGCCCTCCTGGCCGCGGCGCACGGCTTCGCCGACGCCCACCACGCCGCCACCGAGGCCCCGCCCGGCACCCGCACCCGCCATCAACCAGGAACGACGACGACATGATCGTCGATGAGAGCTTCGGCACCACCGGCCAGGCCTACCACCTGACCCGCGTACACCACGTCGGCGAGCACACGCTGCGGGTGCGCATCCACCGCGACGCCTACCAGCACCAAAGCCACGCCGTCGTCGAGGTGCTCACCCCCTCGCTGACGTGGACCCCGCTGGCCGCCGAGCCGCCCAGCGCCTGGCACGACGCCAGCCCCGACCCGTACGCCCGACCCAGGCCCGGCCCGGCCGCGTTGTACCCGCTCGCCGAGCGGCTCCTGCACCGCGCCACCGCGATCCTGCGCGCCTGACCCCGCAGACGCGCCGGCCCGAAAGCCCCGGCCACCTGCGCGAGCCTGCTCCGCCGCCCACAACAACACCTGCCCGCGACGGGAGGGAGAAACAGCAACCATGGCCATCCAAGTCCGCTACATCGTCCACGACGACTTCGACGGCACCACCGACGGCGTCGGCACCTACCGGTTCGCCCTGCAGGGCCGCGAGTACGAGATCGACCTGTCCCCGGCCAACCTCACCCGGCTCCGCGAGGCGCTCGCCCCGTTCATCACCGCCGGGCGGCGGCTGCCCAAGTCCAGCCGCAAGACCGGCACCAAGCCCAGCAAGGCGGCCACCCCCCGCGGCCGCCCCGGCCGCCGAGCCGCCCCACCCACCCCGAGCGGCGCGGCCCAGATGCGCTGATCGGCCAACCCCAGAGCACCTGCCGCCGCGCTGCGTTTCGGCGCAGCCGCCACGCCCACACCCCAGTTCCCGCACCACCCCCGGCCGTTGCCCGGCCACCCGCGCGATCCCGCGCACCCCGGGCACGGCCGGCAGGCCGTGCCCGGGTTCCCCATCTCTCGACGAAGGGAAACCCTGCCATGGCATCCACCCGCTACCACACCAGCCGCCGGATCACCGGCGAGGACGTCACCCTCGCCGTGCGGCTGCGCGCCGGCGACCGCGACGCGTTCGACGAACTGTTCCGCCGCCACCACCGGCCGGTGACCCGCTACGTCGCCGCGCGGATGCGCGAGCGCGACCGCGACGCCGTCGACGACCTGGTCCAGGACACCTTCTGCGACGCCCTGGCCGACCCCACCCTCATCGGCGCTGACGTGCTCGGCTGCCTGCTGCGCCTGGCCGCGCGGGCCTGCACCCGCCACGAGCGGGCCACCCGCCGCTACACCCGTGCGGCGTACACCGTGTACGAGGACCGCACCAGCGCCGACCCCGGCGGCACCGGCCAACCCGCCGCACCGTCGGCGCTGCGGCGGCCGCAGGTCATCCACGCCCTGGCCCGGCTGTCACCCGACCAGCGCCGCGCCGTGCAGCTCCGGTACCTCGACGGGCACCCGAGGCAGACGGTCGCGGTGCTCATGAACCGCAGCGTCGAGGCGGTCAAAGGGCTCGAACGCCGGGCCCGCCGCCACCTGCGGCAGCAACTGGCCACCGCAGCCACCGAAGCCGGGTCGGCACCCGCCCCAGCGACCTGCCCGGCCTAGAACCCGCGCCGGCGCCCGTCGAAACCAGCCCGCAAGGGCGTGGGCCTTGCCGCGGACATCGACAACGGGCCTGCGGCGCGGCCACCGGGCGCTCGTTCGCCCGCAACGACGCCACCGCACCGGTCGCGCCGCCCGATGCGCCGCCGGCTCGCATCGCCGACGCGCCCGCCACCACCGAGAAGGACCCGCGCCGCGATACCAACGCCGAGCGGGAGGCTCGAGGCCCCTGTAGCGGCTGGCGCCATCGGCGAACACCCACCCACCGACCACGACACGGCCGCTGCCGCCGGGCTGCCGCGTTGCCGCCCCGGCACGGCCCACCGCACCAAGGGAGTTGACCATGCCCGACCCTCGCCAGACCAGATCAGATCACACCCGTCAGCCCGACGGCGACGACAACCCACGCGGCGGGCTCCCCGACTGCGACATCGATCCCGGCGGCTGGGTGATCCTGCGGCTAACCGGCGAACAGCGCGCCCACGTACTGGACGCGCTCCAGGTGGCAGCGGACTGGATGCTGGGCGACCTCGAATGCGCCGACTGCAACAACGGCACCTGCCACAACGACCTGCACACCTTCCATCTGGCTCAGGTCCTCGACTGGCGTGCCCTGTCCGCCTATGTCGCCGCCACACCACTACAACCGGCACCCCCGGCTGGCTAGCCCACGACACCGTCCCCGGCCTGCAGCGTCGCCGCGCGTCCGTTCGCCAGCTTGCGAAGCCTTGGCAGCCACCCCCGGGATGCGCCGACCACGTCAACGTCCCTGATCGGCCCCCGGGCCGCACCACGCCGCGCGAGCGCAGACCGAACCCCGCGCACCCCGCCGTCCGGGCCTGCCGGCCGCCCCCGGCCGGCGTCCCGGGCGGCACCTCGTCACCGGAGGTACCCATTGACCAACCAGACGCAGCTGCGGCGCATCCGCTGGATCGTCCGGCTGACCCTCGCCCTGGGGGTCGCCGCCTCAGTCGCGGCCAACGTGCTGCATGCCCGCGACAACCTCATCAGCCAAACCATCGCCGCCTGGCCACCGCTTGCCTTGCTGCTGGCGGTCGAGCTCATCTCCCGCGTCCCGGTACACCGGCGCGGCCTGGCCCTGCTCCGCGTCGGCGCCACCACCATCATCGCCGCTATCGCCGCCTGGGTGTCGTACTGGCACATGGCCGGCGTCACCGCCCGCTACGGCGAAAGCCCTGCCTCGGCGCACCTCATGCCCATCTCCGTCGACGGCCTCATCGTCGTTGCCTCGATCAGCCTCGTCGAACTCGCCGGGCGCATCCGTGCCCTCGACACCGCCACGGCGCCGACCAGCCCGGCCCGCGCCCGTAGACCGGCGACCGCGGCGCCCCGCCACGACGACACCTCCGGCCGCGGCAACACCCAGGCGGCGGCCACGAAACCGGCACGGGCGAGAAAGACCACACCATCCGGCAAAAACACCACGACCGGCCGGGCCGCCACGACCGGCAGGCCTACCACGACAACGACACCGGCAGGGCAGGCGCCCGCACCAGGCACACACGACGGGCGACCCACCCCCGCCCCTGCGGCGGCCGACACCCCGGCGACCGACGCCCCAGCCAACGACCGGGCGATGGCCGCGACAACCAGCGCATAGGTCGGCGATCCGCCGCGGGCGACTCGACCCCTGCATCCCCGACCTCATGGCCCAACCAAACCGGACGTCAGGTGCTGGTCGACGCCGTCGTCGGCGTCGACCAGCTGCCTGGCCTACCACACCCCCGAGGAGCCATCCATGATCCCAGCGACCGACCTAGCGCACACCGACGGCGCCGCACCGGCCATCGCCGACCAGGCCAGCGGGAACGGCGAAAGCGAGCTGCAGCGGCTGCGCCGCCTCATCCGCGAACAGCTCGCCGGGGCCGTCGGCGAAGACCGCCTCGCCATCGACCTGGCCAACGGCATGCTCACCGTGTTCGGCCTGCCCGAGCTGCCACGCCGGTGGACGGTACGCATCGGCCTGACCTTCGTCTGCGAGGTCACCGCCGGCACCGACCACGACGCCTTCGACACCGCCGAAGACGCCATCGCCGCCGCCGTCACCGACGCCGGCTGCCCCATCGACGTCGACTGGGACGGCCGCGAACACCTCCACGCCACTGCCGGCGGCATCGACCACGACGCCCTCGACACCGCACCCACCACCCCGCGGTGACCGGCCGCAACCCACGCCGCCCGTTCGTTCCCCAAACCCTGTGGCCTGCCGGTGGCGCCGGCACGCGCATCGCCGTAGGCAACCAAACCCATCACCGTCAGGAGCTGCTTTCCGATGAGCCAGCACAGCCAACACCGCTTCGCGGTCGGCGACCGGGTCGTCGTCGCGCCCGAGTTCGCCCGCCCCGCCCACCAAGGCGTCGTCTACCGGGTCAGCCGCATCCTCACCGTCAACGTCGTGGTCGACCCCGTCGGCGGTGGCCGGCCGATGCGCATCAACCCCGCCTACCTGCTGCCGGCACCCGACGACGACGCGCCCGCCGGCAGCGCTGTAGGGGTGTCATACCAGGCGCCGCCGCCCCCGCTGGAGCAGGGCACCGTGGTCACCGTCGCCGGACCCGGCTGGAAGCAGCCACCCGGCCAGCTGTACGTCGTCCTGCGCGACAGCGGCGACGGCAAGGCGTCCATCGTCAAACTCGGCGGCGACAACGGCCGCTACTGGCGCCGCGTACCCCACACGTCGATGACCATCATCGACCCGGCCCGCATCACCGTGGCACCCGCGGCACCAGCCCGGGACTGACCGTGGCCCCGCCCCGGCGCTGCGGTCGACTTGACCTTCGCCGAGAGATGAGCGTCGATCGGTACGGTCGCCGTCCGGCTCCGCCAGGACAACCTGTTTCCCAGGCCCGGCGGGCCGGGCGGTGACCCGCCCCGACGCCAGCGACGACGGCCAGCCGTCCGCACACCGTGCACCCGATCACGAGAAAGGCCTGCCATGCCCGCACCACCCTGGATTCCGGCCCGCGTCGGCATCGACCCCGATCTCGGCCCCTACCCGGCCGAGATCCTGGCCAACCAACGCTGGAATGGCTGGGTGATCCCCCGGTTCACCCGCGAGGTCACCGAACGCATCGCCGCCGACCTCGCCGCCAGCAACGCCGCGACTGCGGTCCACCCGCTCGACGCGCAGATCGTCCGGTTCGACGGCGACGCCGCCCTCATCGTCGCCGCGCCCGGCACCCACGCCGAGGAAGTCCTGGACCGGGTGGACCCGGACGGCGACGAGCGCTACTGCGTCGGCGGCTTCCGCTGGTGTTGGTCCACAGTGGAAGACCCAGCCCGCGCAGATCCGGCCAGCACCGATGCTTGTCCGCCACCGGGCACCGTCGCCGGCACCCCCGACCTGCCGCCCGGGGCGCGGCTGCTGCCCCCTGACGAGGCGGTCACCCGGATCGTCACCGGTGACCACCCCGAGGCCGCGCGGGGCGGCGTGGACATGGACGCCGCGCTCGTCGACGCCGTCCGCAGCGGCGAGATCATCGCCTGCCGGCTCGCCGACGGCCGGCTCGCCTTCACCCGCGTCGCCGGCGGCCCGGACCGGCCGTCACCCTGACCCGCCTGCGGACGTGGCCGTACCCCAACCCCCGACTGCGGCTGCCGCGCCACCCCGCGCCGCGACCGGCACACCGGCGCGCCCGCCGGTTGACGCGTCCACCCGCACCTCACCCCCGGGCTGAGGCGGCCAACCCCCAGGTCTCCGGGCTGCGGCCGACCCCGCCCGTCTCCGCTGTGTGGTTGTTCATTGCCCGCGCACCCGGAGACGGGGCGTGCGGGCCTGTCCCGTGACAGGAGCCAACGCATGAACCCAGCCCTGCCGCCGTCCACCGGCGGCGCGCCTGACACCGACACCACCGGCCCGGGCGCCGCCCCGGCCGGTGGCCGCCGCTCCGGGCAGCTCTACCGGCAGGTGGCCGCGTACCTGGCCGGCCAGCCCGGCATCGTGCTGAAGGTCGGCGAGGTCACCGCCGCGATCGGTGCCCCATCGGCCGGTGCGGTGTTCGAGGCATTGAAGCGGATGGCCGCCGCCGGCTACGCCACCCACCACACCGGCCCGCACCGCTTCCAGGTCACCCAGGCCGGCATCGACGCCGCTGGCACCCTGCCACCGCCGCTGCCGCGGGCCGCGTCGCGCGGCACGGCGCGGCCGTCGAAGCGGCACCCGGTGCCGCGACCCAACGGGGAGCTGTACTTCCCCCGCCGGCTGGCCGGCGCCACTGACATCGACGTGCTGCGCCGGCTGCGCGACAAACGGATCCCGGTACTGCTGTACGGGCCCCCCGGCACCGGCAAGACCGCCATGGTGGAGGCCGCATTCCCCGACCTGCTCACGGTTGCCGGCACCGGCGACACCGTCGTCGACGACTTCCTCGGCTCGTTCGTCCCGCTACCGGCCGGTGGCTACGAGTTCGTCTACGGCCCCCTGGTGGTGGCGATGCGCGACGGCCGGCCCCTGCTGGTCGACGACGCCACCCTTATGTGAACAGTCAAGCTGTCGCAGACGCCCGCGTGGCGCAGTTCGTACGCGTTGGCGTAGCTGGGGTTGACGGTGACGGCGATACCGGCCGGCCGCCAGACGATCCGATCGCCATCGGTGCGAAGGCGATGCCGCC
>WNGB01003869.1_pt1 | contig 34695 bp, 31 predicted proteins | sample 5400681 | NCBI WGS metagenome assembly WNGB01 (sample SAMN13153367, study PRJNA577476) | soil metagenome | isolation source: 115 cm soil or saprolite under grassland replicate 2 | place: USA:California | collected 2016-06-15
CAAGTGGGTCTACGAGTACACGATACGGCTCAACCAGTCGGGCCGCTTCGAGCTGCCGACCACGCGCGTCGAGGCGCTCTACGCGCCCGAGGCCTTCGGCGAGCTGCCCAATAGCCCATTCGAGGTGAAGCCGTGAGACTGCGGCTGGCGGTCGCCGCGGCTCTCGCGCTCACGGGCATGGTGGCGGCCCTCTGGCTCGGGCTCGACGCCCGCGTTCCCGTGCCGCCCGCGTTCGACAGCGTGCGTGGCGCGTGGAAGCCTTCGGAGGTCTACCTCCTCGACCGGAGCGGCGAGGTCATTCACGAGCAGCGTGTGGATTCGAGGCGGAGGCGCCTCGAGTGGGTCGGGCTCTCCGATATCTCGCCCGCTCTCCAGGCCGCGGTGCTTGCATCCGAGGATCGGCGCTTCCATGCCCATGGCGGCGTGGACGGGCGCGCCGTCGCCGCCGCGGCGTGGGAGCGGCTGTCGGGCCATAGCGCTCGGGGCGCCAGCACGATCACCATGCAGCTTGCTTCCCTTCTCGATCCGGGACTCCGCCGCCGTGGCGGCCCACGCTCGCTCCCGCAGAAGGTGAGGCAGATGCGCGTGGCGTGGGCCATCGAAGCGGGCTGGAACAAGCCCCAGATCCTCGAGGCGTATCTCAACCTCGTGACCTTCTCGGGCGAGCTCCAGGGCGTGGGCGCCGCCTCGCATGTCCTCTTCGGCAAGGCGCCCCATGGCTTGACCGAGGCCGAGGCGCTGGTGCTGGCCGCTCTGCTCCGCGCTCCCAATGCCAGCCCGGCGATGGTGGTCAAGCGGGCCGGAAAGCTTGGAGCGGGCGGCGCGGTGTCGCGTGAGGCGCTCGAGAACGCGGCCTCGCGGCTCGCCTCGGCGCCCGCGGGCTCGGGCCGGCGCGTGACGCTGGCGCCTCATGCCGCCTCGCGCCTGCTGAAGGTACTGCCCATCGGACCCGGCCCCGTCGTGCGAATGCCTTCGACGCTCGATGGTGCGCTCCAGCGCTTCGGGGTCGAGACGCTCAATCGCCAGATCCTGGCGGTGCACGATCAGCGCGTGCAGGACGGTGCCGTCCTGGTGGTGGACAACGCTACGGGCGAGGTGCTCGCGTATGTCGGCGGCAGCGGCGATCTCTCGGGCGCGCGCCACGTGGACGCCGTCCAGGCCCGCCGCCAGGCCGGCTCGGCGCTCAAGCCATTCCTCTACGGCCTGGCCTTCGACCAGCGGCTCCTCACGCCGGCCTCGCTCCTCGAGGATGCCCCGCTCGAGGTTGCGACGCCGACCGGTCTCTACCGCCCGCACAACTATGATGAGCACTTCCGCGGCCTCGTGAGCGTGCGCACGGCCCTGGCCGGCTCGCTCAATGTCCCCGCCGTGCGCACCCTCGGCCTGGTCGGCGCGGAATCCATGGTCCAGCAGCTGAGACGGCTGGGCTTCGCCGGCGTCGTGGAGACAGGCGATTTCTACGGTCCGTCGCTGGCATTGGGCTCGGCGGACGTGAGCCTCTGGGAAATGGTGGGCGCCTACCGCGCGCTGGCGCTGGGCGGCGTCTGGAGCCCCCTGCGGATGACCGCCGGCGAGATGGAGGGCGGGAGCCGGCGCGTCTATTCGGAAGGGGCGGCCTTCCAGGTCTCGAGCATCCTCGCCGACCGCGAGAGCCGGAGCGTCACCTTCGGCCTCGAGAACCCGCTCGCCACGCGCTTCTGGACGGCCGTGAAGACCGGCACGAGCAAGGAGATGCGCGACAACTGGGCCGTCGGCTACTCGCGCCGCTACACGGTCGGCGTCTGGGTCGGCAATGTGACGGGCGAGCCCATGCGCAATGTGAGCGGCGTGACGGGCGCGGCGCCTGTCTGGCTCGAGGTGATGGCGCGGCTCCACGAGAAGACACCGAGCGAGCCGCCCTCGCCGCCGGCCGGGGTCATAAGGAGGGAGGTCGCCTTCGCGCTGGGAGTCGAGCCCACCCGCGGCGAGTGGTTCAGCGGCGGCACCGAGCCGGCGGCTACCAATCACGGCGAGAGAGCAGTGACGGCCGTGCAGGCCCGCATCGTCGCGCCGGTGGGCGGCACCATCCTCGCCCTTGATCCGGACATTCCCGCGGGCCGTCAGCGCGTGCCCTTCGAGGCTCGCGACGTCATGCCCGGCCAGCGCTGGCTCCTCGACGGCGCCGTGCTGGGGGAGGCCGCCGACTTCGTCCTCTGGCCACCCTCGCCGGGTCGCCACCGCCTCAGCGTGGTGGCCCGCGACGGCCGCATCCTCGACACGGTGACCTTCGTGGTCCGCGGCGCAAGCGTCCCCGCCACTGACGGTCGGGATCCCTCGCCCTAGCCTGGGCACCCTACCCTCTCCCTCGGAGAGGGAGAGGGCATCCTACCGATCCCCTCGCCCCCGGAGGGGGAGAGGGTAGGGTGAGGGGGACGTACGACCACAGCTACGCGCTCGTGCATAGTCCAGGCCTACGACTGTTGACATGAGGAGTGGTCCGGGTTACCCGGTGGGAGTGCGCGTCGGCATGTGGCGAGGGAGGCGCACGGACCGAAGGAGGGAGGAGGATCTGCCATGCCCACCTACGTCTCGTTGATCCATTTCACCCAGAAGGGCATCGAGAGCATCAAGGAGGGACCCGCGCGGCTCGACAGGGCCAAGCAGGCGTTCCGCGCGGCGGGCGGCGAGCTGAAGGCCTTCTATCTCGTGACGGGCCGGTACGATGCGATCGCGGTCTCTGAGATGCCGAACGACGAAGCCGTCGCCCGCGTGGCGCTGGCCAACGCATCGATGGGAAATGTCAGGACGGAGACCGCACGGGCCTTCACCGAGGATGAATACCGGAAGATCGTCGCCGCTCTACCGTGAACAGGCCTACCGGGTGGTGAGCTGAGCTAACCGTGCGTCCTGCGCCTCCCTCGCGCGCACGCAGGGTGCCGCCGCGGGCCCGCGGCGGTACCGGACAGCAGGCGAATCACGCAGTTGACGTGGGTGACCGTGCCGCCTATACTCGCCCGACTCGACCGATAAGTCCCTGATCGGCGGAAGATACAGGTTCCCCCATCCCGCCGTTCCGGCAGAGGTGCCGAGATAGCGACGAGGCGTCAGCGGACCGGTCACTGCAAGTGAGGCAACGAAGCCGGCGCGAGCCTGCGTCGGTCACCTCCGCTCCGCTTCCTCCCACCTCGGCGTTCGTCCGTCAGCCCTCCGGTCCGCGTCCCGAATGCCGACTCGGAAGAACCGCATCGTACCCCGCAGCCCAAGCGAAGGGATCAGCATGATCAACGACCGACGCAGGTTCATCGCGAAAGCGGGCGGTGTGATGGCGGCGGCGGCTGCGGCAGCCATCGTCGACGCCCCGTACGTCATCGCGCAGCCGAAGGTCCAGTGGCGAATGTCCACGACCTGGACCCCGGCGCTCGACGTGCTCCAGGGAGGGGCCCAGCGGCTGGCGAAGGTTGTCGAGGAGATGAGCGGCGGGCGGTTCCGGATCGAGGTCTTCCCGGGCGACACGATCGTGCCGGCGCTCGGCTGCTTCGAAGCTGCCTCGCAGGGCGCCATCGAGTCATTCATGGGCGCGCCGTACTACTGGACCGCGAAGGAGCCGGCGCTCGAGTGGTTCGCGACGGTCCCGTTCGGCATGGACACCGCGGGCATGACGGCCTGGTATTACCAGGGCGATGGGCTCCGGCTTTGGGAAGAGGCGTACGCTCCCTTCAACCTCATGCCGCGCCCTGGTCCGGGCATTGCCCCGCAGATGGCGGGATGGTTCCGGAAGAAGATCAACACGATTGGCGATTTCAAAGGACTCAAGATGCGGATTCCGGGCCTTGGCGGCAAGGTGGTCGCCAAGGCCGGCGGCACCGTGGCCCTCCTACCGGCCGGGGAGATCTACGCCGCCCTCGAGCGAGGTGCCATCGACGCCAGCGAGTTCGTCGGGCCGCACGACGACATGAAGCTGGGTCTCCACAAGACCGCGCGCTACTACTACTACCCGGGCTGGCACGAGCCCGGCACCATGACCGAGTTCGGCTTCAACAGGAAAGCATACGACGCGCTCCCGGTCGACCTGCGCCGAACGCTCGATCACGCTGCCGAGGTCGTTCAGATTTACGGGCTCACGGAGTACCACGTGAAGAACGCGATCGCGCTGGAGCGGCTCAAGATGGAGTTCAAGGGCAAGGTCGAGATCGTCCAGTTCCCAGTCCCGGTGCTGCGCGATCTGAAAAAGATGGCGGCCGATGTCGTCAGGGAAGAGGCAGAGAAGACCCAAATGACCCGGAAGGTGCACGCGTCCTTCACGAAGTTCCAGGCCATGCTTGGCCTCTGGGACCATCTCGCGGAAGGCGCCTACCATCAGTTCGTCGCGGTGTGAGGAGGTAGCGTGATGAGCGAGCGCCGCAGGTTTATTGCGACGGCAGGCGGTGTGGTGGTGGCTGCGGCCGCTGCTGCCGTCGTCGACGCCCCCAACGTCATCGCTCAGCCGAAGGTCCAGTGGCTGATGCCGCGGCGGCGACTCGGACCTATGACGTGGCGGACTTCCACGCCAAGAATGCCATCGCGCTCGAGCCGCTCAGGACGGAGTTCAAGGGCAAGGTCGAAGTGGTCCAGCTTCCGGTGCCGGTGCTGCGCGATCTCAGGAAGCTGGCGGCCGAGGTGATCAGGGAAGAATCCGAGAAGACCCCCATGGCCCGGAAGGTGCACGCCTCCTTCACGAAGTTCCAGGCGCTCGTGGGTCCGTGGGATCACGTGGCCGAGGGCGCCTACCATCAGCTGGTCGCGGGGTGAGGTGTCAGACTAGGGTAAAATTCGCCAACATTTGCAGAGTTGGGGGGCACGTGGCGCAGCCACCGCTTCGGTTGCTGCATTCTGAAGCCATCCTCAGCAAAGTGAAGCTTGACCAGTTTCGTCGACTCTCGACGGTCGAGCTTATCGAGTCACTGGCGTTGGGGAGGCCGGGAGCGCTGAAGGCGAGGCAAGATGGCAGTGTGCTCGACGGCCATCATCGCATCGTGGTGTTGCGTGAGCGAGGTGTCAGAGTTGACGTCCTGCCACGAGACGTGGTGCCGCAGGAGGCGGGAGAATAATGAGGATGGAAGCGAAGGTCTTCTGGCTGGCGGGGCCGTGGAAAGGACGACTCGGCATTGTCCCTCGCCCACGGGGCGCAGAGTGGCTCGACGATGAGACGCGAGCCTGGCGTGAGACAGGTATCGACATCGTCGTGTCGCTCTTGGAGCCCGACGAGGAAGCGGAACTCGCCCTTGCCGGCGAATCGGCCTCTGCTGCGGCCAGCGCCCTCGAGTTTCGCTCCTTCCCTATCCCCGATCGCGGTGTTCCGAACTCGCGCGAGGCGGTGGCGCAGCTGGTGGACCGAATCATAGATGCCCTGCGGGGAGGCAAGAGCGTCGCGCTCCACTGCCGCCAGGGCATTGGCCGATCGGCGATCGTCGCGGCTGCTGCTCTCATCTCAGGCGGCCAGAATGCGGAGACGGCAATCAAGACTATCCGGCAGTCGCGGGGACTCGAGGTGCCCGAGACACACGCACAGTTGCAGTGGATATCGGACTTCTCTTCATGGCTTGCCAGCAAGCGTGCCGCCCAACCCCGGCCTGCAGCCGACGGCGCTCGGCGCCGCAGCTGATCCCGAGCGACTGGCGACTACAAGGAGCTGAAAATGCGCATCGGCTCGTCGCGGGGTGAGGGGACAGCGGGATGACTGAGCGGCGCAGGTTCATCGCGACGGCGGGCGGGGTGATGGCAGCCGCTGCCACCACCGCCATTGTCGACGCCCCCAACGTCATCGCTCAGCCGAAGGTTCAGTGGCGGATGTCCACGGCCTACACCGCGGTGTTTGACATACACCAGGGCGTGGCCCAGGGACTGGCGAAGGCGGTCGAGGAGACGAGCGGCGGGCGGTTCCGGATCGAGGTGTTCCCAGGCGAGCAGATCATGCCGTCGCTTGCGTGCTTCGACGCCGCCTCCCAGGGCAAGATCGAGGCGTTCATGGCTCCGGATCAGTACTGGATTGACAAGGAGCCCGCCCTCGAGTGGTTCTGTACGGTCCCGTTCGGCATGAATCCCGAGGGCATGGCCGCCTGGTACTACCAGAGTGATGGGCTCAAGCTCTGGGAGGAAGCGTATGGCGGCTTCAATCTCGTGCCGCGCCCAAGTGTAGCGCTTGCCCCGCAAATGGCCGGATGGTTCCGGAAGAAGATCAACACGATCGGCGACTACAAGGGGCTCAAGGTGCGCATGGGCGCGCCCCTCGGCCGCAAGGTCATCGTTAGAGCGGGCGGCACGGCGGTCCACATTCCAGGCAACGAGGTCTACGGTGCCCTTGAACGGGGCGTCATCGACACCGCCGAATGGATCGGACCGCATGACGACATGAAGCTCGGTCTCCACAGGACCGCGCAGTACTACTACTACCCGGGCTGGCACGAGCCAGGCAGCACGCAAAACTTCGGTTTCAACAAGAAGGCATACGAGGCGCTCCCGGTCGATCTGCGGCGGACGCTCGATCATGCCGCCGCGGCAGTCCAGGTTTATGGCCTCGCGGACTACCACGCCAAGAACGCGATCGCGCTCGGGCGACTCAGGACGGAGTTCAAGGGGAAGGTCGAGGTAGTCCAGCTTCCCGTTCCGGTGCTGCGCGATCTCAGGAAGCTGGCGGCGGAGGTCGTCAGGGAAGAATCCGAGAAGACTCCCATGGCCCGGAAGGTGCACGCATCCTTCACGAAGTTCCAGGCGCTGGTGGGCCCTTGGGACCACGTGGCCGAAGGCGCCTACCATCAGTTCGTGGCAGTGTGAGGAGGGCAGCGTGATAACCGAACGACGCAGGTTCATCGCGACGGCAGGCGGGGTAGTGGCTGCTGCCGCCTCTGCCGCCATCGTCGATGCTCCCAACGTCATCGCCCAGCCGAAGGTCCAGTGGCGAATGTCCACGGCCTTCACCGCGGCGTTTGACATACATCAGGGTGCGGCCCTGCGGCTGGCGAAGCTGGTCGAGGAGATGAGCGGCGGGCGGTTCCGGATCGAGATCTTCCAAGGCGGCCAGATCATGCCGTCGTTTGCGTGCTTCGACGCCGCCTCCCAGGGCAAGATCGAGGCGTTCATGGGTTCGGGGCAATACTGGACCGACAGAGAGCCGGCGATCGAGTGGTTCTGTACCATCCCGTTCGGCATGAACCCTGAGGGTATGGCCGCCTGGTACTACCAGGGTGACGGGCTCAAGCTCATGGAGGAGACGTACGCCGCTTTCAACCTCGTGCCGCGCCCCGCCACGGCGGTTGCCCCGCAGATGGCCGGATGGTTCCGGAAGAAGATCACATCGATCGGCGACTACAGGGGGCTCAAGATTCGGATTGTGAACCTCGGCGGCAAGGTCTACGCGAGGGCGGGCGCTACGACGGTTCTCACCCCGCTCGCCGACATCTACGCCGCCCTTGAGCGGGGCGTCATCGATGCCGCCGAAATGGTCGGGCCGCATGTCGACATGAAGGCAGGTCTCCAGAATACCGCGCGGTATTACTACTACCCGGGCTGGCACGAGCCCGGCACCACGCTCGACTTCGGCTTCAACAGGAAGGCGTACGAGGCGCTCCCGGTCGATCTGCAGCGTACGCTCGACCATGCCGCCGCGGCAGTGCAAGTCTATGGTCTCAGCGAATTCCACGCGAAGAACGCCATCGCGCTTGAGCGGCTCAAGATGGAGTTCAAGAGCAAGGTCGAGGTGATCCAGCTCCCGGCCCCGGTCCTGCGCGATCTCAAGAAGCTGGCGACCGAGGTCGTCAGGGAGGAATCCGAGAAGACCCCCATGGCCCGGAAGGTGCACGCGTCCTTCACGAAGTTCCAGGCGCTGGTGGGTCCCTGGGACCACGTGGCCGAAGGCGCCTACCATCAGTTTGTGGAGGGGTGAGGGGACGTAGACCAAGGCGGGAGCCTAGTCCCGCGGGCGCGGCTGGACTCCGGAAACCGTCGTAGCTACAATGGCTACAAGGAAAAGGTGCAAACATGAGTGCGGTGGGTGTTCGGGAGCTGAAGAACCGGTTGACCTACTACCTGCGAAGGGCCAGGAAGGGCGAAGAGGTCATTGTCACTGAGCGCGGCCGCCCCGTGGCAATCCTGCAATCCCTCCAGCACCTGGACCGCGCGGCGGCCTTGGAGACACGACTCGCCCGGCTGGCCGCGCTCGGGATCATCACGCTCCCGACCCGGAAGGGATTCGGGCGAACCCGTCCCTTGCGAATCTCTGGTCCTCCGGTCTCCCGGGCGATCCTCGAGGATCGCCGGTGACCTATCTGGACACCAGCGCTCTGGTCAAGCGATTCGTGTCGGAGGCGGGATCCAGTGAGGTCCGCGACCTGTTGACGGGGGACGAGCCGATTGCGTCGGCCACCATCGCGTACGCGGAACTGTATTCCGGGCTCACACGACGACACCGGGAAGGGGTTCTCTCCCAACCCCAGTACCGACTCGCGTGCAGGCGCTTCGAGAGGGACTGGATGGCGCTCGTCAAGGTGGAGCTGGGCGCCGAGATCCTGAGCTCGGCCCGAGGTCTGATCCAGCGTCACAGCTTGCGTGCCTTCGACGCCATTCATCTCGCCTCAGCTCTCGGATTGCAGGCGGCCGCGAACGAGCCCGTGACCTTTGTGGCAGCGGACCAGCGTCTGTTACGGGCTGCTGCCGGTGAGCGGCTCGCCACGGTCAACCCGGAAACTGCCAGCGGTCGATAGCGACGGCCGATGCCCCGCTTCTCGAGTCCGCTTCGCTGGATCTGGATGGCAACCATTCTCCTCTTGCCGACCCAGGTGGGTGAGGCGCAGGAGGCTCCTCGCCCGTTCCGGATCGGCGTCCTGAATGCGGCGTGGGCGGCGAGCCATCCGACCGTCGAAGGCCTCAAGGCGGGACTCAAAGAGCTCGGCGTCGAAGACGGGCGGGACGTGACGTTCGACATCCGCTTCACCGAAGGAAAGCTGGACGCGATGCCTGGGGCCGCCGCGGCCCTCGTCCAGGCCGGCGTCGACCTGATCTTCACGAGCCAGGAAGCGGCCACGCAGGCCGCGAAGGACGCGACGAAGACCCTGCCGATCGTGTTCACCCTGGTGGGCGACCCGGTGGCCGCCGGCATCGTCGCTAAGCTCGCCCAGCCCGGCGGCAACGTGACGGGTGTGTCGAGTCTTCAAACCGAGCTCGTGGCGAAGCGCCTGGAAGTTCTCAAGACGCTCGCCCCGGCCGCCCGCCGCGTCTGGCTCATCTATGACGGTGTCGACCTGAGCACGGTGCCCATGGTGCGCAAAGCGCTCGACGTAGCGCAACGCATGAAGCTGGAGGTCATGCCGAAAGGCGTGCTGGACACGAACGAGCTGAGACAGGTGCTTCGTGAAGTCCGGCGCGACGACGCAGTGCTCGCTCCGGAAGGCTCGAACCCGGACCTCGCCATCGCGATCATCGAGCAGTCGCTCGCCCTGCGAGCGCCGGCCGTCTTCGGGACGGCACTCTGGGTCGGCTATGGCGGTCTCATGTCATATGGACCCGACTACTACGCTCAGGGCGCCCAGGCCGCCGCGCTGGTCGCCAAGATCCGGCGAGGTGCCCGGCCTCAGGACCTGCCCGTCGAAGGGGCCGAGAAGATCGATCTCGCGGTGAACCTCAAGACCGCGGAGGTGCTCGGCCTCACCGTGCCGCGAAAGATCCTGCTCCGCGCCGACGCTTTCCGGCGATGAAGATCTTCGGTACGCGTGGGCGGCTCTTCCGCAAGTACGTCGTCGTCCTGCTCGTCCTGGTCGGTGGCGTGCTCATGGCGTCGAGCCTGGTCGAGCTTTACTTCTCGTATCGGGAGACCCAGCGCTCGATTGTCCGTGTCGAGCGCGCGAAGGCGGTGGCGGCGGCCGTCGGGATCGAGCAATTTCTGAGAGAGGTCGAGCAGCAGGTGCGTGAGACGACCCGGACCGCGTCCGATGATCCCGACGCAAGCCAGGTGGGGCAAGGGAAGCTCGGATTCCGCCAGGGTTTGGGGGCGGCCCTGGCAGAGCAGCGGGAGCTCGATTTCCTCAGGGTCCTTCGCAATGTCCCCGCGGTCAGTGAGCTGAGCCATCTGGATCTGGCGGGCAAAGAGCAGCTTCGCGTCTCTCGCCTGGACCCGGACGTCGTGGGCAGCCAGGAGGACTTCTCCAAGGCGCCCAAGTTCCTCCAGGCGAGAACGGGCAAGACGTACTGGAGTCCCGTCTATTTCAAGAACGAGTCGGAGCCGTACGTGACGCTGGCCATACCGCTCGGCAAGTACGCACTCGAAGTGACGACGGCGGAGATCAGTCTCGGCGCCGTTCTGAAGGCCGTCTCCCAGATTGAGGTCGGCCCGGACGGCTATGCCTACGTGGTGGATTCCCGGAACCAGCTCGTGGCCCATCCGGACAGTCGGATTCAGCGAGAGAAGCGCGACCTCTCCGCCCTCGTCCAGGTGAAGTCGGCGCGGGCTGACCGCCCAGGGCCTACGGCAGACGCGCCGGTTGCCATGGTTGCCGACGGCCTCGGCGGCAAGCGGGTCCTCGCGGCGCACGCGGCCATCGATCCCCTCGGGTGGCTCGTCTTCGTCGAACGGCCGGCCGCGGACGCCTACGCGCCGCTCCGGGCGCCGATCATCCGGAGCGTCGTCATCTTCGTGCTGGGCCTCGGGCTCTCGATGCTGGCGAGCCTGCTCCTCGCTCGGCGCATGGTCGCGCCGATCCGGGTGCTCCAGGAGGGAGCGGAGCGAATCGGCGCCGGGAAGCTCGACCAGCCGATCGAGCTGCACACCGGCGACGAGATCGAGGCTCTCGCGGGGTCGTTCAATCGCATGACGGCCAGCCTCAAGGAGTCCTACGAGGGCCTCGAGCAGAAGGTAGAGGCGCGCACGCGTGAGCTGGCCGACGCCAACCGCGACCTCACGGAGGCGCTCGAGCAGCAGACGGCCACGAGCGAGGTCCTGAAGGTGATCAGCCGCTCGACGTTCGATCTCCAGCCGGTCTTGGAGACCCTCATCGAGAACGCGACGAAGCTCTGCGACGCCACCCAGGGAAACATCTTTAGATTCGACGGCGAGGTCTTTCGTGCTGGAGCGTTCTACGGCGCCTCCCCGGAGTTCGAAGAGTTTCGGCAGCGAGCCGAGCTTCGCCCTGGGCGCGGATCGGCGGTGGGGAGGGTTGGCCTCGAGCGGCGGGCAATTCAGATCCTCGATGTCCTGGCTGATCCCGAGTTTCAACAGTTTGAGGCTCAGCGGATTGCGGGCTTCCGGACCGTCATGGGCATCCCGATGCTTAGGGAAGGCATGCTGATCGGTGCCATTGTGCTGTGGCGTACTGACGTTCGCGCCTTCACCGACAAGCAGATCGACCTGGTGACGACGTTCGCCGACCAGGCAGTGATTGCGATCGAGAACGTGCGCCTGTTCAAGGAGCTGGAGGCGCGCAATCGCGACCTGACCGAGGCCCTCGAGCAGCAGACGGCGACGAGCGAGATCCTGCGCGTGATCAGCCAGTCGCCGACCGACCTGCAACCGGTGCTGGACACCGTGGCCGCGCATGCGGCGCGGCTGTGCGAGTCAGTCGACGCCCAGATTTTCCAAATTGACGGACACGTGCTCCGGCCCGCGGCCTGGTTCGGGTCACTCCCGAAAACGGCCGCCGAAGAAACGAGACCCATCAGCCGGGGCTCCGTCAACGGCCGCGCCGTGGTGGAGCGGCGGACGATCCACATTCACGACCTCGCGGCGGAAAGCCCGACCAGGCAGTGATCGCCATCGAGAACGTGCGCCTGTTCAAGGAACTGGAGGCGCGCAACCGCGACCTCACCGAGGCGCTCGAGCAGCAGACGGCGACCAGCGAAATCCTCCGGGTGATCAGCAGCTCGCCGACGGACATCGAGCCTGTGCTGGACGCGCTGGTCAAGAGCGCTACTCGATTTTGCGGGGCATACGACGCGGTCATTTTTCTCCCCGAAGGGGACAGCCTGCGGGCGGGTGCCCACCACGGGCCAATTCTCCAACCTGTAGGGCTCTCGGTGCCGCTGGTGCACGGAACGGTTGCGGGACGTGCGTTACTCGAACGGCAGGTCGTTCACGTGGCCGACCTTCAGGCCGAAGCGCAGGAGTTTCCAGAAGGGAGCGTGCTGGCCGGGCAGCTGGGTCACCGGACGACCCTGAGCGTTCCACTGATGCGTGAAAGTGCGGCGATCGGGGTGATCCAGCTCCGCCGCAATGAAGTCAACCCATTCTCCGATAAGCAGATGGCCCTGCTCCAGACCTTCGCCGACCAGGCGGTAATCGCGATCGAGAACGTGCGCCTCTTCAAGGAACTGGAGGCGCGCAACCACGACCTCACTGAGGCGCTCGATCAGCAGACGGCCACCGGCGAGATCCTGCGGGTGATCAGCAGCTCGCCGACCGATGTCCGGCCCGTCTTCGACACGATCGTGCAGAACGCACGGAGGCTCTGCGGGGCGGACTCGGCGGGCGTCCTCACCTATGACGGCGAGCTGATCCGAATCGAATCCCTCGACAATGACGACCCTGAACGCGCTGGTGCCCTGCAGAGAGCGTATCCGCGGCCGGCGACCCGAGAGCATGCCACCGGCCGAGCGATCCTGACGGGGCGCCCCGTCCAGATTGCCGATGTGCGGGAGGACCCCGAGTACGATCTGCCTCTGGTGCGAGACGCCGGGATTAGAAGTGTGCTTGCGGTGCCCATGGTTCGCGATGGGATCCCGATCGGCGCGATTGCCGTCCAGAGGTGGGTGACGCCACGGCCTTTTTCCGACGAGCAGATCGGATTGCTGAGCACCTTCGCCGATCAGGCGGTGATCGCCATCGAGAACGTGCGCCTGTTCAAGGAGCTGGAGGCGCGGAACGCCGAGCTGACCGAGACCCTGGCCCGGCAGACGGCCACGGGAGAGGTGTTACGCGCCATCAGCCGCGCCCAGACAGACGCCCAGCCGGTGTTCGACATCATCGCGGAGAGCGCGCTCCGGCTGTGTGGCGCCGGCTACGGCCAGGTGCAGCTCTACGACGGAGAGCTGATTCACATGGCCGCCTCACAGAACGTCAACCTCGAAGGGGCCGAGGCGCTCCGGCATGTCTTCCCGAGGCCGGCTGGCGAGGGCACCACCGGAGGTCGGGCGATCTGTACCCGCTCCGTCGTAGAGATCCCTGACGCGCTCGAGGATCCAGCCTATGAGCTCAAGGGCGTGCTGGAAGTCATGCGCTTCCGGAGTCTTCTCGCGGTCCCGATGCTGCGGGACGGCGAGCCGATCGGAGCCATCGTAGTCGGACGGACGGAACCGGGGACGTTTCCGCACAAGCAGATCGAGCTGCTGCAGACCTTCGCCGACCAAGCGGTGATCGCCATCGAGAACGTGCGCCTCTTCAAGGAGCTGGAGGCGCGGAACCGCGACCTGACCGAGGCGCTGGAGCAGCAAACGGCGACAAGCGAAATTCTCCGGGTGATCAGTAGCTCGCCGACGGACATCGATCCCGTGCTGGAAGCGCTGGTCAAGAGCGCTACGAGATTTTGCGGGGCCTATGACGCGATCATTCTTCTCTCCGAAGGGGACAGCCTGCGGCTGGGTGCCCACCACGGGCCGATTCCCAACCCCATAGGGCTCGTGGTACCGGCGGTGCCCGGAACGGCCGCGGGGCGCGCGCTGCTCGAGCGGCGGGTCTTTCAGGTAGCCGACCTTCCGGCCAAGGTAGATGAGTTTCCAGAAGGCAGCGCGATCGCCAGGCAGTATGGCTATCGGACGATCCTGAGTGTTCCACTATTGCGTGAAAATGCGGCGATCGGCGTGATCCAGCTCCGCCGTGCCGAGGTAAACCCATTCTCCGACAAGCAGGTTGCCCTGCTCCAGACCTTCGCCGACCAGGCGGTGATCGCCATCGAGAACGTTCGTCTCTTCAAGGAGCTGCAGGAGCGGACGCAAGAGCTGACACGCTCGGTGGAGGAGCTCCGGGCGCTCGGCGAGGTGGGCCAGGCAGTCAGCGGGAGCCTGGACATCCAGTCCGTCCTCACCAGCATTGTCTCCCACGCGGTCGATCTCTCGCACACCGATGCCGGCACCATCTACGAGTTCGACGAGGCCACGCAGGTCTTCGTGCCGCAGGCGAACTACGGCATGCCCGAGGAGCTGATCGCGGCTCTCCGCCAGTCTCATATCCGGGTCGGCGAGGGCGCCGTGGGACAGGCGGCGAGGACGCGCGCCGCGTTCCAGATCGCTGACCTCGAGAAGGAGCCGCACTACGCTCTTCGCTTCCTGATCGAGGCGGGGTACCGTGCGCTCCTCGCCGTCCCGCTTCTGCGCGAAGGCCGCGTGATCGGCGGGCTGGTGGTCCGGCGGAAGGTGGCGGGGACGTTCCCGAAACCGATCGTGGACCTCCTCCAGACCTTCGCGACCCAGTCGGTCATCGCCATCCAGAATGCGCGGCTCTTCCGGGAGATCGACGAGAAGAGCCGGGCGCTCGAAGAGCTCTCGCGCAACCAGGAGCAGCTCTCCCGCCTCTCGACGGCGCTCCAGGAGCCGCTGTCTCTCAGCGAGCAGCTCACGCGCGTCCTCGATGCCGCGCGGCAGGTGGTCGGCCTCGACCACCTCTATATCTGGACGCCCAGCCCTGCCGCCGACGGGTTCATCGTCAGCGCCGGGGCCGGGCTCAGCGAGAGTGACTGGCGGGATCTGGTCGGCGTGACGATACCCCTCGGCGAGGCGGGAGCGCTGGCGGCCGTCTACCGCGACGGCGAGCCGTTGCTCTTCAGCGAGGCGCATCCGCTGCCGGAGAAGTATCGACTGCGCCCCCCCTACTCGGCGATCGCCGCCCTGAGGCTCAAGGCCTTTCTCGTCAGCCCCATGATCGCCCGCGGGCGCACCGTGGGCGTTCTCAGCGCGGACAACCGCGTGAGCCGGGCACCGATTCCGGCCCACACCGTTGACCTGCTGCATACCTTCGCCGCCCAGGCCGCCGTCGCCGTCGAGAACGCCCGCCTCTTCCAGGAGATCCAGGAGAAGAGCCAGCAGCTCGAGCTGGCGAGCAGGCACAAGTCGCAGTTCCTCGCCAACATGAGTCACGAGCTGCGCACGCCGATGAACGCCGTGCTGGGCTATACCGACCTCATCCTGGACGACATCTTCGGCGACGTGCCCGCGCCGATCCGTGAGACCCTCGAGCGGGTCAAGACCAATGGGCAGCATCTCCTCGCCCTGATAAACGACGTGCTCGATCTCTCCAGGATGGAGGCGGGGCAGCTCACGCTGTCGCTCGGCGACTACGCCATGGGGGAGGTCGTCCACGCGGTGGTCTCGGCGGTGGAGTCGCTCGCCGCCGGGAAGAAGCTCGCCTTCAAAGCGATCGTCCCCACCGATCTGCCGCCGGGTCGCGGCGACGAGCGGCGGCTCACCCAGGTGCTGCTGAACCTGGCCGGCAACGCGATCAAGTTCACCGACACCGGTGAGGTCTCGATCGAGGCGCGGGCGGTCGACGGCACCTTCCTCCTCTCGGTGTCAGACACCGGCCCCGGGATCTCCGAGGCCGACCAGCAGAAGATATTCGAGGAGTTCCAGCAGGCCGACAGCTCCAGCACCCGGAAGAAGGGCGGCAGCGGGCTTGGACTCTCGATCTCCCGGCGGATCGTGGAGCTGCACGGCGGGCGCCTCTGGGTCGAGTCGGCTCTGGGAGAGGGGTCGACCTTCTATTTCACCGTGCCGCTCCAGGTGGAGCGGCAGGCGGAGGAGGCATGAGCAAGCGCGTCCTGGTCATCGAGGATCACGAGGAGAACCGGCGCATCCTGCGCTACCTCCTGGCGAGTGCCGGCATCGAGATGATCGAGGCCGTCACGGGCGAGGAAGGGGTGACGGCGGCGGAGAAGGAGCGCCCGGACCTGATTCTCATGGACATCCAGCTCCCGGGGCTCGACGGCTACGAGGCGACGCGGCGGATCAAGGCCAATCCCGCGCTCCGGCATATCCCGATCATCGTGGTCACGTCCTACGCGCTCAGCGGTGACGACGTGAAGGCGTTCGAGGCCGGCTGCGACGCCTATGTCACCAAGCCCTTCGTCCCCCGCGAGCTCCTGGCCAAGGTCCGGGGGTTCCTGGCGTGGTAGCCCAGGAGACCTCACTGTGAGAACTCCGCCGCGGATCCTGATCGTGGACGACACGCCCGCCAACGTGCATATCCTCCAGACGCGCCTCGCCGCCCATGGTTACGACATCGTCACCGCCACCGATGGCGAAGCGGCCCTCGCCGCCGTCAGGGACGCAGGGCCGGACCTGATTCTGCTGGACGTGATGATGCCGAAGATGGACGGATTCGAGGTGTGCCGGCGCCTCCGGGCGGATGCGTCGCTGCCCTTCACGCCGATCATCCTCGTCACGGCCAAGACGGACCCCAAGGATATCGTGGCGGGCCTCGAGGCCGGCGGCGACGAGTACCTCACGAAGCCGGTGGATCAGGCGGCCCTGGTGGCTCGGGTCAAGTCGATGCTCCGGATCAAGAACCTCCACGACACCCTGCAAGGCCTCTCCGAGGAGCGCGCCGAGTGGAACCGGACTCTCGAGCGGCGCGTGGAGGAGCAGGTGGGCCAGCTCGAGCAGCTCGGGCGCCTCAAGCGCTTCTTCTCGCCCCAGCTCGCCGAGCTCATCGTGGCGGGCGGCGCGGACGATCCTCTCAAGACCCATCGGCGCGAGGTCACGGTCGTCTTCCTCGATCTGCGGGGGTTCACCGCCTTCGCGGAGACCGCGGAGCCGGAAGAGGTGATGGGCGTCCTCCGCGAGTACCACGCGGAGATGGGCAAGCTCATCGTGGACCACGAGGGCACGCTCGAGCGCTTCACCGGCGACGGCATGATGATCTTCTTCAATGATCCGGTGCCCGTCCCGAATCCCGCCGAGCGGGCGGTGCGGATGGCCCTTGCCATGCGTGAGCGCGTCGACCACCTCGTCACGATCTGGCAGAGGCGCGGCTACCAGCTGGCCCTCGGCGTGGGCATCGCGCAAGGCTATGCCACCATCGGCGCCATCGGCTTCGAGGGGCGCTGGGACTATGGCGCCATCGGCACGGTCACGAACCTGGCGGCACGGCTCTGCGGGGAGGCCAAGGGTGGGCAGATCCTGGTGCACCAGCGCGTGGCCACGTCCATGGAGGATCTCGCGGATCTCGAGGAGATCGGGCCCCTCACGCTCAAGGGGCTGCTCCGGGCGGTCTCCGCCTTCAACATCGTGCGGCTCAAGGGCACCGTTTGAGCGGGCTGGCTTGACAGGTCGCGCTGCCTCTTTCATACTCCAGCGCACTTCATCCACGCGACGGGGTTCCGCCGCCGCCGTCCCGGCCAGAGTCGGCCTCGAGACCGTACCGTCGCTCCAAGGGAGGACATGGCATGCGGAGCACCGCACGTGACGCAGATCTTCGCCGCCGGGATTTTCTGCACCTCTGCGCGCTGGCCGGGGGCGTGCTGGCCCCCGGCATCGCCGTCCTTCCCGCCTCGGCGCAAACGGCGGCGAAGAAGGGGGGTACGCTCCGCGTGGGCTTCTACCTCGAGGCATCCACGATGGACCCGCACTTCTCGGGCAGCAAGGTCGACCGCCAGATCTACCACAATATCTACGAGCCCCTGCTCACCCTCGACGTCAAGCTCGGGATCAAGCCCGGCTTGGCCGAGTCCTGGCAGCAGCCGGAGCCCAAGACGCTGATCCTCAAACTCCGTCAGGGCGTGAAGTTCCAGGACGGGACCGATTTCAACGCCGAGGCCGTGCGCTTCAACTTCAATCGCATGAAGACCGAGCCGAAGTCCGTGCGCAAGGGCGAGGTGGCCAGCATCGAGTCGGTCGACGTGGTCGACGCCTACACGGTCAAGATCAACCTGCGGCGGCCCGATGCGGCGCTGCTCGCCACGCTGACCGATCGCGCCGGCATGATGGTCTCGCCCAAGGTCGCCCAGGAGCGGGGCTCGGAGCTCGAGCGCAATGCCAAGGGCGCGGGCACCGGGCCCTTCGAGTTCGTGGAGTGGGTCAAGGACGATCACCTCCTGATCAAGCGGAACGAGAGCTACTGGAACAAGCAGGCCGGCCCGTATCTGGACCGGGTCCGCTATCGTCCCATTCCCGACGACACGGTGAAGCTCCAGAGTCTCCAGGCGGGCGAGATCGACGTCATCGATTACGTACAGCCGCGCGACGTGGCCGCCGTCAAGGCCGACAAGAACCTCGTCACCCTGGACGTCCCCTCGCTCGCCGCCTTTGCCTACCAGCTCAACCAGACGCGCCCGCCGTTCAACGTCAAGGCCCTGCGCCAGGCCGTGGCGTATGCGCTGGATCTCGACCAGATCGTCAAGGGCGTGTGGCTGAATGTCGGCGTGCCGGCCAATGGCCCTATCCCGCCCACGAGCTGGGCCTATGACCGGACCATTACGCCGATCAAGCGCGACCTGGCCAAGGCCAAGGCCAAGCTGGCCGAGGGCGGCAAGCCCACAGGCTTTCCGTTCACCATCACCACCGCCAATATCCCGATCAACGTCCAGGAGGCGGAGGTGATCCAGGCGCAGCTCGGCGAGGCGGGCATGCAGGTGAAGATCAAGCTCGTGGACGCGGCGACCCAGCTCTCCGACGGCAACAGCAGGAACTTCGACATGATCAGCTACCAGTGGTCCGGCCGCCCGGACCCGGACGGCAATATCTACCAGTTCTTCAAGACCACGCCGGGCACCTCGCTCAACTGGTCCGGCATCTCCAACCCGCAGCTCGACGCGCTGCTCGACAAGACGCGCGAGGTCTCCAGTCAGCCCGAGCGCAAGAAGCTCTACAGCGAGGTGATCAAGATCCTCCAGGACGAGCTGCCCATGGTGTACATCGTGCATCCCATCGAGCCCAAGGCCTTCAGTCCGAAGGTCCAGGGCTACGAGCCCATACCGGACGGAATGATGCGCTTCAAGGACGTCTGGCTGAAGTAGGCTCGGCGGCACCTTTCGGCCGTGGGCCGCCTCGTCCTGCGCCGTCTCCTGGCCACGATCCCCGTGCTGGTGCTGGTCACCGCCGGCGTCTTCGCGCTGATCCACCTGACGCCGGGCGATCCGATCGACGTGATGATGGCGGAGTCCGTGGACGCCACCGTCAAGGCCAATCTCCGCCGGGAGCTGGGGCTCGACCAGCCGATCTATGTCCAGTACGCGGCGTGGACGTGGCGGCTCCTCCACGGGGATCTCGGACGCTCCATCCGCAACGGCGAGCCGGTGATCGAAAACGTCAGCCGGCGCATCCGGCCGAGCCTCCAGCTGGCCGCCCTGGCCATGGCCATCTCCCTCGTGGTCGCCACCCCGCTCGGCATTCTCTCGGCGGCCCGGCGCAACACGTCCGTGGACCGCTTCGGGACGACCTTCGCGCTCTTCGGCATCTGCATGCCCAACTTTCTCCTGGCCCTTCTCCTGATCTTCTTCTTCGGGGTGAAGCTGCGCTGGCTCCCCATCTCCGGCTACATCGACCCCCTCGAGGAGATGGTGCCCGGCCTCCGCTCGCTCGTCCTGCCCGCGCTCACTCTGGGCCTCGCCCTCGCCGCCGTGGTCACGCGCACCTTGCGTTCGAGCATGCTCGACGCGCTCTCGGAGGACTACGTGCGTACCGCGCGGGCCAAGGGGCTCTCGGAGTCGAGCATCATCCGTGGCCACGTGCTCAAGAACGCCCTCATCCCGGTCGTCACCGTGCTCGGCCTCCAGCTCGGCACGCTGATCGGCGGAGCGGTGATCACCGAATACGTGTTCGCCCTGCCCGGCGTGGGTCGCCTCGTGGTGGACGCGGTCTTCGCGCGCGACTATCCGCTGGTGCAGGGGGTGGTCCTGCTCATCGCGGTGGGCTTCATCCTGAGCAACCTGGCCGTCGATCTGCTCTATGGCTGGATCGATCCCCGGATCAGATATCGCTGAGCCGGCCGCGGCCATGGCCCGGCCGTCTCTCCTGGGGCGGGAGCGCGCGCGCCGCTGGACCGTGCTGCGGCAGGCCGCCCGCACGCGCCTGGGGCCGCTCGGCGTGGTGGTGATGCTCCTCGCGATCGTCGTGGCGCTTTTTGCTCCGGTGATCTCGCCGTACGACCCGCTCAAGCAGGATCTCGCCAATACGCTGGCCCGTCCCGACCGCGCCCACCTCATGGGCACCGACAATGTCGGCCGCGACGTGCTCTCACGCATGGTCTGGGGCACGCGCGTATCGCTCATGGCGGGCTTCGGCTCCGTGGCCCTCGCCATGGTGACGGGCGGACTGCTCGGTCTCCTCGCGGGCTATGCGGGCGGCCGGATCGACGGCCTCGTGATGCGGGTGATGGACGCGGTGCTGTCCTTTCCGCCGCTCGTCCTCGCCTTGGCGCTGGGCGCGGTGCTGGGCGCAGGCCTCACCGGGGTCGTCATCGCCCTCGGGGTGGTGTACACGCCCACGTTCGCCCGCCTGATGCGGGGGCAGGTGCTGACCATCACGGCGCGTGACTACGTGGAGGCGGCGCGAGCCCTCGGCGCCCCGGGGTGGCGCGTGGCCTGGCATCACGTGCTGCCGAATGCCGCGGCGCCCATCGTGATCCAGGCCTCGCTCAGCGTGGCTTTTGCCATCCTCGCCGAAGCCTCGCTGTCATTCCTCGGCCTGGGGATACAGCCGCCGGGCGCCTCCTGGGGTAGCATGATCAACGCGGGCCGCGGCTATCTCCAGCAGGCGCCGTGGATAGTCTTCTGGCCGGGCGCGGCCTTGTTCGTCACGGTGGTGGGATTGAACTTCGTGGGGGACGCCGTGCGGGAAGCCCTCGATCCGCGACTTCGAAAGTGAGGACCCCATGATCAGCGTCTACGCCCTGTGCGGCGGCCTCATCGATCTGGACCTGAGCGGTTTCTTCTGCGACAGGGCGCCCGGCGAGCGCGCCACCGTGCCGGTGATCTGCTTTCTCATCACCCACCCGCAGGGCCATGTCCTCGTGGACACCGGCGTCCATCGCCAGGCCCTCACCGATCCCGTGGGCCGGCTGGGAGAGGGACGCGCCGCCCGCTTCACCCTCCGGTCGTCCCCGAGCGACGAGGTGGTGAGCCAGCTCGCGCTGCTCGGGCTCACCCCCGACGACGTCCGTTACGTCGTCAACTCGCACTTTCACTTCGACCACTGCGGCGGCAACGAGTTCTTCCCTCGCTCCACCTTCCTCGTCCAGCAGCCGGAGATGGAAGCGGCCCGTCAGGTGCAGGCCGGCGCCACCATGCGCTATAGCCCGAGCCCGATCGACTTCGATCATCCGCTCGACTATCAGCTCCTGGAGGGAGAGCGCGACATCTTCGGCGACGGCCAGGTCGTGCTCATGCCGACCTACGGGCACACGCCGGGCCACCAGTCGGTGCGGGTGCGCGCGGGCAAGGGCACGGATCTCGTCCTCGCCGCGGATGCCTGCTACACGCGCGAGAACATGGATCGCGACGTGCTGCCCAATACCCTCTGGGACCCCGCGGAGATGTCGCGGTCGCTGGGAAAGCTGCGTGGGCTCAGGGACAGGCAGGGAGCGATGATGATCTACGGCCACGACGTCGCCCAGTGGCAGGAGCTGCGCCGCGCGCCCGCCCCGCTCGTGTAGCGCCGACTACGCGCGGGGCGCGGCCTTTCGCGATGCTTCCTTCAAATGCTTCTCGAGCGCGTCGACGAGTAGCCCCAGGGCTTCCTTCTCGGTGCGGCCGGTGACCGTGACGGCCGGATAGGCGACGGCGGTGGCGCGGTAGAGGCCCTCCTCCTGCACCAGATCGACTTCGATGCGCATCGGCTGTCCACTCCTTGGCCCGGGAATCGGCTACCACGCGGCACGCTAGCAGCCGCCTCCGGCGCCGTCAAGACTATCGCGTGGCGCTGATGCCGCCGTCCACCCCCAGGGTCACGCCGCTGAGCCACTTGGCCTCGTCGGAAGCGAGGTACACGGTGGCGTAGGCCACGTCGTCCGGCTCGCCGAGCCGGCCGAGGAGGTGCATCTTCACCAGCGCCTCGTACTCGCCCGTCTTCTTGAGGCCGTCGAGCATGTCGCGATTGAGGTCCGTTTCGATGTAGGCGGGGCAGACCGCGTTGACCCGCACCCCCTGCCCAGCATAGTCCACGGCCATGTCCTTGGTGAGAATGACCATGGCGCCCTTGCCTGCGCCGTAGGCGGCATTGTTCGGCGCGCCGCGCAGCCCCGCCAGGGACGCGATGTTGACGATATTGCCCTTCGTCCGGATCAGCTCGGGCAGGGCCTGCTTGGAGCAGAGGAAGGCGCTCGTGACATTCATGTCGAGCGTCGTCCTGAAGCCGTCCTCGCTCATGCCCAGCACCGGCCCGCGCTCCGCGATACCGCCCGCATTGTTGACGAGGACGTCGAGCCGGCCGAACGATTTGAGCGTCGCGTCGACCATGTGCGCGACGTCGGCGGCCTTGGTGACGTCTCCCGCGGTGACGAGCGCCGTGCCCCCGGCCTGCCTGATCTCCGCCGCCGTCTTCTCGAGCGGCTCGACGCGGCGACCGGCGAGGGTGACGGTCGCGCCTTCCCTCCCGAACATGAGCGCAATGGCGCGCCCCAGACCGGTTCCCGCTCCCGTGACGATGGCAATCTTGTTTTTGAGACGCATCTGCTCCCCCTTGTGGAAGCAAATCGTAGCAGAGGCACGCCGCCGCTGCTTGACTTGCCGCGATGACGAATCTAGACTGCCGAGCCAGATGACCGTGCGCGTCGCGTGGCGATGAAGTTCGGAGTGCTGATGGCCGCGGCGTGGCTCGTGGCGATGTCGGAGGGGCATGCATGGGCCGCGGCCCCGGACACCGTGCTCCTCGAAGAGCTGACCTGGACGGAGCTCCGGGACCTCACCGCTTCCCGGAGCGTCATCATCATCGTCCCCGTGGGCGGCACCGAGCAGAACGGCCCGCACATGACGCTCGGCAAGCACAATGTGCGGGTGAAGGTTCTGTCGGAGAAGATCGCGCGCACACTCGGCACGGCGCTGGTGGCTCCGGTCATCGCGTATGTGCCGGAGGGTCGGCTCAGCCCGGCCTCGGGGCACATGCGGTTCCCGGGCACGATCACCGTGCCGGACGAGACCTTCCAGAAGGTGCTCGAGTACGCGGCGCGGAGCTTCAAGGTCCACGGTGTCAAGGACATCGTCTTCCTCGGCGACCACGGGGCGACCCAGGCGGACCAGAAGGCCGTGGCAGCGCGGCTGAATCGGGAATGGGCGGGGACGCCCTCCCGGGTGCACGCCATCGACGAGTACTATCGCGCCGCCGACGTGGAGTTTCCGCGCCTCTTGAAGGCGCGCGGGTACCGGGACGACGAGCTGGGCAGCCACGCCGGGCTGGCCGATACCTCGCTCATGCTCGCCGTGGATCAGCGCATGGTGCGGTCCGGCGCGGCGCGCCCCAGCCCGACCGAGGCCAGCGGCGTGTCCGGCGATCCGAGCCGGGCCAGCGCCGAACTGGGTCAGATCGGCGTGGACCTGATCGTGTCGAGGACCGTCGAGGCGATCAAGCAGTCGGTCGCTCGTCGCTAAGCGGCGGGCCACACCAATCAAGGGGGTGTCATTGCTGATCTCGAATCCTGTTGTGCGTCGCGCGACCACGGGCGGAACGCTGGGGCTCGTACTCTCGGTGGCGGCATGGCTTTGGGCGTGGCCGGCGGTGGGACAGCAGACTTCCCGCGCCGTCGAGACCGTACCGGGCATGCCGGCGGTGGTGGATCCCGCCAATCTCTACAGCGAGACGCGGAGCGACAAGGTGAGCGCCACTGTGGCCACGGCGCTCCCGCGCGTCTACGTGCCAAATCTCAAGTCCAATGACGTCTACGTCATCGATCCGGCGACCTTCAAGGTCGTCGACAAGTTCAAGGTGGGGGTCAATCCGCAACACATCGTGCCCTCATGGGACCTCAAGACGCTCTGGGTCACGAACAATGCGGAGGGGCGCACCGACGGGAGCCTCACCCCCATCGATCCGACCACGGGCAAGCCGGGCAAGGCCATGGCCGTCGACGATCCCTATAACATGTACTTCTCACCCGACGGCCGCTCGGCCATCGTGGTCGCGGAAGCGCTCAAGCGGCTCGACTTCCGCGACCCGCAGACCATGGCTCTCCAAAGCTCGATTCCCGTGCCCCTGTGCGCGGGGATCAACCACGCCGATTTTTCCATCGACGGGAAGTTCGCGATCTTCACCTGCGAATTCCAGGGGAGCCTCGCCAAGATCGACCTGGTGGGCGGCAAGGTGCTGGGCTACCTCAAGCTCTCGAAGGGCGGGATGCCGCAGGACATCCGCGTGTCGCCCGACGGGAAGATCTTCTACGTGGCGGACATGAAGGCCGACGGCATCTTCGTCGTCGACGGCGACAGCTTCAAGGAGATCGGCTTCCTTCAGACGGGGAAGGGCACTCATGGCCTCTATCCGAGCCGCGACGGCACCAAGCTCTACGTCGCCAATCGCGGCTCGAATCACATCCACGGCAAGCCCCACGGGAAGGGGAGCGTGTCCGTGGTGGACTTCGCCACGCGCCGCATCGTGGCCAGCTGGCCCATTCCCGACGGGGGCAGCCCGGACATGGGCAACGTGAGCACGGACGGCAAGACTCTGTGGCTCTCCGGCCGCTACGACAACGTCGTCTACGCCATCGACACCACCTCGGGCGAAGTGCGGAAGATCCCGGTGGGCAAGGAGCCCCATGGCCTCACCGTGTGGCCCCAGCCCGGACGGTATTCCCTCGGCCACACGGGGAACATGCGCTAGCCCTTAGCTCAGAGAGTTCGGGGCGCGAGGCGGGCGGAGTGGCGCCGGGGGCAGGGGGTGTGCTCTCCAGACCACGCTGAGTCGCATTCCGCGTGGCCACTCTGGCCCGCCACGAGATTTTGGTTTTCCGCTTCGAGAAATCTCCCCAGAAGATACGGGTCTGGAGAGCACACCCCCTGCCCCCGGCGCCACTCCGCCCGGTTGCACGGGGGCGCCGTGGGTGCTGGCGGCGGGTCAGGCGACGATCTTTTTGTCGCGCAGGGATTGGACGTCGGCGGCGGAGAGGCCGAGCTCGCGCAGGACGGCGTCGGTATGCTCCCCCGCATGGGGCGCGGCGGTGCGCACGGTACCGGGCGTTCCCGAGAGCTTGATGGGGATGCCGAATTCTTTGATGGTGCCCAGGGTCGGGTGCTTGACCTCGACCACCATGTCGCGGGCCTGCACCTGCGGGTCGGCGACCATCTCCTCCGGGTCGTACACCTTGCCGACACAGACGTCCGCCTTGACGAGCAGCTCGTACCACTCGTCACGATTCTTGGTCCGGATGATGGCTTCGATCTCGTTCCGTGCCTTGACCTCTTCGGCGTTGGCCGCCCGCACGAACTGGTCGTGCGTCCGCGCGAAGCGCACGAAATCGGGGCGCCCGATGGCCTTGCAGAAGTTCTCCCATAGCCAGGGCTCCGTGCAGCCGATGGTCAGGAGCTTGCCGTCCTTGGTGTCGTAGATCGCGTAGTACGGATAGGAGCCCCCGAGGAAGCCTTCGCCCCGCTTGGGGGCCAGCCCATCGCTGAAGAAGAAGCGCATGTTGGGGGTGGCCGCGAGCAACGCGATGGAGGTGTCGAGGTAGGACACGTCCACGAGCTGCCCCTTGCCCGTGCGCTCGCGCGCGAAGAGCGCGAACATGATGCCGAGCGCTCCGTGCATGCTCGCGCCCGCGTAGTCGGCCACGAGGTTGAGGGGGATGGCGGGCTTGCGATCGGACTCACCGATCAAGCCGAGCACGCCGGCCAGCGAGAGATAGTTCATGTCGTGCGCCGGATAGTCGCGATAGGGGCCGTTCTGGCCAAAGCCGGAGAGAGAGCAGTACACGAGGCGCGGATTGATCGCGCGCAGCGTCTCGTAGTCCGCGCCGAGCCGCTGCATCACGCCGGGCCGGAAGCCCTCGATGATCACGTCGGCCCCCGCCGCGAGCTTCTTGAAGAGCCCCTGGCCCTCGGGGGCCTTCATGTTCAGGGCGAGCGAGCGCTTGTTGCGATTGACGTAGACGAAGGCCGAGCGGCGCTGCCAGTCGGGATCTTCCTGGGTGTCCGACGGCGTCTCGATCTTGAGGACATCGGCGCCCATGTCCGCGAGCATCATGCCCGGCATCTCCGCCGGGGGCACGCGGGCCAGCTCCAGAATCTTGATGCCGTCGAGGACTCCCATCTGATTCTCCTCCGTCGTCATCCCTCTCCCCTCAGGGGAGAGGGCAGGGTGAGGGGTGGTCAAGGGTGAGGGGTGGTTAGCGGTACGCGTCGGGCGCCTGGACGACGGACGCCCAGAACACCGGATCGTGGCTGGGGAAAATGCGGCCGTCCATGAGCCGCGCGATCGTCTTGAGGCGCTTGATGGAATGCATGGCCCGCGTCGGGTCCCACACCACGCCGGGAGGGATTTCCTTGTCGATGGACTCCTGCCAGTAGCAGCAGTCCCCCGCCAGGATGACCGGGCCCGTTTCGGGCAGCTCCACGAGCAGCGACTGATGACCCGGGGTGTGGCCGTCGCTTCGCAGCACGGTCACCCCCGGCACGACCTCCGCATCACCGTCGAGGAGCCGCCAGCGATAGTCGGGCAGGTCGAAGTTCTTCTTGTAGTAGAAGCCGGCAAAGAAGCCCGCGGGGTAGTTGGCATACGCGTACTCGTCCTGCTGGACTACCAGCTCGGAGCCTCGGAACAGGAACGCCCCGCCCGCGTGATCGTAGTGCAGGTGGGAGAGTACGACCACGTCCACGTCGCCGGGCTCGAGGCCGATCGCGTCCAGGCGCTGCACGAGGAGATCGGCCTCGGTGAAGCTCGCCAGAGGATCGGAGCGGAGGAGACCGGGCACGGCGCGCGGGGACAGGCCCGTGTCGAAGAGGACCGTCGTGTCGCCCGTGCGCACGAGATAGCACGAGACGGGGATACGTGCCTTCTCCGCCGAGCGCTCCCCGAAGAAGAGGCCCGACTTCTCGAAACCCATGAAGCCGTTCTGGAGCGCGTACAGCCCCTTGACGGCCATCTAGCCGGCGACTTTGCGCGCGGGGCGGAGGCGGCCCGCCCGACGCGCGGGTGCCAGCTGCTGCGGGTCGTAGACCCAGATCTTGTGGGAGGCGGCCAGGCCCATGGTGACGCTCCGCTCGTTCAGGAGCACGGTGATGGTGCCGGCATACGGCGCCACCTCGGTGACCGTGAGCTTGACGCTAGGCCGCACTCCGCTTTCCCAGAGGAAGTGGAGGAGCTGGCGGTCCGACTCGGCCTCTTCCGTGATGCGCTCCACCACCAGCGCCTGTCCCTTCGTGGCCTGGGACAGGGGAATGGGATTGTGCGCCTCGGGCTGGGGCATGCCGGGAATGGGATTGCCGTGGGGGCAGGTCGAGGGCATGCCCAGCATCTCGGCCAGCCGCTCCTCGACCACCGGGGAGAGCGCGTGCTCGAGCCGGTGCGCCTCGTCGTGAGCGCGCGACCAGTCGAGACCGAGGACGTCGGTGAGCCAGCGCTCGAGCAGGCGGTGGCGTCGGGCCATGGTCTTCGCGATGTCGAGACCCTTGGTGGTGAGGCGGATCTCCTTCCTGCCCGCCACCTTCACGTACCCCTCGCGCTGCATGCGACGGAGCGCCTCGGTGATAGACGGAGCGGACAGGTGCATGTGGCGGGCGAGCCGGGCGCCGATCACCGGCTGATCGGTGCCCGCGAGATCGAAGATGGCGCCGAGGTAATCCTGGATGGCGGGGGTTGTTTCCATGCCCCCGAGGATACCCCTGGCCCTCCCGCCCGGGCAAGTCCGTGCTATTCTTCCCCATCCGGATCGGGGAGGAGGCCACGATGGACTTCGCGCTTACCGAGCAGCAGGAGCTGATCCGCAAGGAAGTCGCCGCCCTGTCGCGGAACTTCTCCCTCGACTACTGGCTCGAGAAGGACAGGAAGCACGAGTATCCGCACGAGTTCGTCAAGGCTTTCGCCGAGGGAGGCTGGCTCGGCCTCATGATTCCCGAAGCCTATGGCGGGGCCGGCCTCGGCGTGACCGAGGCGGCCATCATGCTTCATGAGATCTGCGCGTCCGGCGCGGGCACCTCGGGGGCTTCGCCCATTCACTTCTACTGCTTTCCTCCCGAACCGGTCGTTCGCTACGGCACGGAGGAGCTCAAGCGGCGGGAGCTGCCGAAAATCGTGACGGGCGAGACCATCATGTCGTTCGGGGTCACCGAGCCGAACTCGGGCACGGACACGTCGCGCATCCTGACGCGGGCCGAGAAGAAGGGCGACCGCTGGATCGTCAACGGCCGAAAGGTCTGGACCACCAATGCCCAGCACGCCAACCGCATCCTCCTCCTCACGCGCACGAGTGACCGCGACCCCGCCAAGCCCCTCAAGGGCATGACGCTGTTCTTCACCGGGTTCGACCGCCGGGCCATCACCGTCCGCGAGATCGAGAAGCTGGGGCGGGCGGCCGTGGACTCGAACGAGATCTTCATCGACAACCTGGAAGTGCCGGAGGAGAACGTGGTCGGCACGGTCGGTGACGGCTTCTACCACCTGATCGACTCCCTCAATCCCGAGCGCATCGTGGTGGGGATCGAGGCGGTGGGGATCGGCCGCGCCGCCCTCGAGCGCGCCACCCAGTACGCCAAGGAGCGCGTGGTCTTCGACCGCCCCATCGGGAAGAACCAGGCGATCGCCCATCCGCTCGCCCTCGCCTTGGCCCAGCTCGATGCGGCGGAGCTCATGTGTCTCAAGGCTGCGTGGCTCTTCGACACCGGGCGCCCGTGCGGCCGCGAGGCCAATGCGGCCAAGCTGCTCGCCGCCGAAGCGGGCTTCCAGGCCTGCGACGCGGCCCTGCAGACCTTCGGCGGCTTCGGCTACGCCAAGGAATTCTACGTCGAGCGCCTGTGGCGTGAGATCCGGCTCTACAAGATCGCGCCCGTCTCCCAGCAGATGGCGCTGAACTATCTGAGCGAGCACGTGCTGGGCCTGCCTCGCTCGTATTGATGCCCCTCACCCTCAACACGCTCGATCACGCCTACGACGAGCCGGACGCCGCCACCGTGGCCAAGACGCTGGCCGATCTCGACGGCCGGCGCAATCTGGTGGCCACCCTGGCGTGGGGTGAGGCGACCTACCTGCAGGCCACGGGCAGCGCCGCCGCCGGACTCGTCCTCCTGTACCAGGAAGGGTCCCTTCAGCATCGTTACCGCACCATGGAGAAGCTCCCGCTCGCCCGCGTGACGGAGGCCTTCCAGCAATACCTCCGCGGTGACGGGGCGTGGCGGGAGGGCATCCGGTGGGAGGAAGACGAGGAGAAGCTCGCAGTCACCACCTGGTACGAGAGCTGGTGGTTCTACATCGGCGCCCTGCTCGCGGTGATCGGAGCCTTCGTCTGGTGGCGCGGCTGGTACTAGGACGCCTCGAGAGCGCTAGCTTCGTGGGGTGATTTGAAGTAGCGCCGGCGCCTGGGTTTCGATCTGTATGGTGGTGTGGTCGATGCCGAAGCGCGCGTGGAGGATCAGGTGCAGGTCGTCGAGGACCCGGGCGGGCGGCGTGCCCCGCTCGACCTCGACATGGGCGCTCATGGCCTCGCGCCCGGAGGTGAGCGTCCAGACGTGCAGGTCGTGGACGCGCTTCACTCCCGCCGCCTCGCAGAGGGCCAGCTCGATCTCGCCGAGGTCGAGATGTGGCGGTACCCCTTCGAGGAGCACATTGACCGCCTGCTTGAGCAGGGCATAGGTGCGCGGCAGGATCATCACGCCGATGGCCGCGCTGGCCAGCGCGTCGGCGACGGTCCAGCCAGTGGCGAGGATCACGATGGCCGCCGCGATGACCGCGGCCGACGACAGCGCGTCGCCCAGCACCTCGAGGTAGGCGCTCCGGACGTTCAGGCTGTCGCCCGCTCCCGCGTGGAGGAGCCAGGCCGCGAGAAGGTTCACGCCCAGCCCCGCCACCGCCACGACGAGGACCGGCCCCGCCGTCACCTCGTGGCGCACGCCCAGACGCTCCCACGCCTCGAAGAGGATGACGAGGGCGAGCACGCAGAGCACGACGCCGTTGACGAGGGCGACGAGGATCTCGACGCGGTAATAGCCGTAGGTCTTCTCCGCGGTGGCCGGCCGCTCCGCGAACCAGACGGCGAGGAGCGAGAGCCCGACCGCCGCCGTGTCCACGAAGAGATGGGCCGCGTCCGCGAGGAGGGCCAGGGAGTTCGTCCACCACCCCACCACGACCTGCACCACCATGAAGCACGCGCTGAGCCCCAAGACGGCCCACAGGCGGTACTTGTGGCGCGAAGAGTGGGTGTGGCGGTGATGCACGGCGCTCAGCGGGGCACGGGCACCCTGAGCCGTGCCTCGCCCTGTTTGATGCCCTGGCTCTCGTAGAAGCCGGCCCGCGCCTCGAGGGCGAAGCGGAAATTGCCCAAGGGGCCGTAGAGGGCGGTGGGGCTCGGGTCCATCTTGAGAATGGAGAAGATGGCGCCGTCGGCCTTGATGAAGGCGATGTCGAGGGCCGCCGGCACATTGTTCATGTGGAACTGACTGTAGATCTCCTGCCCGAAGTCGAAGAGGATCAGTGTTTTCTGTATCTCCTGTGGCGTCGAGCACTGGAAGCCGGCGGCCGCCTGCTCCGACGTCTCCGCCACCTTGACCCTGATGGCCATGGTCTTGGCCCCGGCCTGGACGGTGACCATACGCACGGGCATGGCCGCGAAGGCTTCGCGCCAGCGCCTGCACTCGCCTTCCTGGGCCGAGGCGCCCGCCGAGGAGACCGACACGCAGAGTAGCAGGAGGGCGGCCAGACGCGCACGCGGGCCCCACGGGATGCGCTTGAGCACGGCCACGCCGGCAAAGATCAGGAGAGCGGTGAGGACGACCGCCCCTCCCGCGGCCAGGCTCAGATAGTACGCCGCGGTGAGGCCGATGCCCACCGCGCCGAGCGCCACCACGACGGCCACGGTGGTGGCGCGGCGAAAGCTTCGGCCGAGGCTGAAGCCGGTCAGGGTCGGGATCACGATCATGGCGCTCACCAGGAGCACGCCGACCATGCGCATGGCCACCACGGTGGTGAGCGCGGTCAGCAGCGTCAGCATGAGGTTCAGAGCGGTGACGGGAACGCCGCTGGTCCGCGCCAGATCTTCATGCAGCGTGATGACGAAGAGCCGGCGATAGGAGAGGAGGATGGTCGTCACGACCACGGCGCCCAGGACCGAGATGAGCCAGACATCGGCGGGGCTGACGGTGAGGATGCTGCCGAAGAGGATGGCGAAGAGATCGGCATTGAAGCCGCGCGCCAGGCTGATCAGGACCACGGCCAGCGCGAAGCCGCCGGAGAGGAAGACGGCCAGCGCGGCGTCGCCCTGGAGGGCTCCATGCGAGCGGAGCCGTTCCATGCCGAGCGCTCCCACCACGGTGACGATGAGCGCGCCCAAGATGGGCGAGGTGCCCATGAGGAGCCCGATGGCCACGCCGGCCAGCGCCACGTGGGCCAGCGTGTCGGCGATGAGGGAGAGCCGGCGTGGCACCAGGAAGACGCCGATGAGTGGGCAAACGATGGCCATCACCACTCCGGCGGCGAACGCCCGCTGCATAAAGCCAAATTGGAGGAACTCAGGCATAACTAGTGATCGTGACTGACTATTCTGACTGCCGGACCATAGAGGGCTGTCAGCGCCGCGTCGCTCAGGAAATCTCCCGGCCGGCCGTGGAAGATGAGACGCCGGTTGAGGCAGGCGAGCTTGTTCACTTCCTTGGCCACCACGCCGATGTCGTGGCTGACGAGGATCAGCGTGACCTCCCGCTCGCGACTCAGGTGCTGGAGCATGGCGTAGAACGACGTTTGCGCCTCGGGATCCACACCCCCCGTGGGCTCGTCGAGAATGATCAGCTCGGGATCGGAGACGAGAGCCCGGGCGATGAGCACTCGTTGCTGCTGTCCTGTGGACAGCGCCCCGATGCGCGTCCGCGCATGCGCCTCCATGCCCACGCGGGCGAGGGCTTCCTTCACGCGCGTGCGCTCCCTGGTCCCGATGCGCTGGAAGATGCCGAGGCTCGCCACGAGCCCGGTGGCGACGACCTCGCCTACCGTCACCGGCAATGCAGGATCGAGCGCAGCGCGTTGCGGCACGTAGCCCAGTCGGCGCCACTCACGAAACGCGGCGGGCGGCTGGCCGAAGAGCCGCACCGACCCATCCTGCGGCTCGAGGAGACCCAGCATCACGCGAAGCAGGGTGGTCTTGCCCGAGCCGTTCGGCCCGATGATGCCGAGGAAATCCCCCGGCTCGACGGTGAGGTTGATGCCGTCGAGCACACGCACCTCGCCGTAGGACACGCCCACACCTTCGAGCTCGACGAACGGGCGCATCAGACGAGACTCCGCCGCGCGTCCCACCACGCTCCGAAGGCCGCGCATGAGGAGCCGAGGAGGAGGCCGCCGAGGACATCCGACGGCCAGTGCGCGTGGAGCACGAGACGGGCGAGGCCGACGAGGAAGACCATGGCCAGCACCACAACGGTCAGCGACATCCGGGTGGCGCGGTTCCAGCGCTCCTTGATGGCGAAGTAGATGGCGATGACCGCGAAGGAGGCGGCGCCCGTCATGTGCCCGCTCGGAAATCCGAGGGCCTTGCCCCGCGGGCGGGGCCGTCCCACCAGATACTTGGCGGTCTGCTCGATGATCGGCGCGGCGAGAAGCACGATCACCACCAGCCACCAGCGCTTTCGCGCCTCGGGCGAGATGACGAAGAGCAGGAGCGCGGCGGGGAGGAGGCCTTTCCAGGAGCCGAAGATGTTGACCCAGGTGAAGAAGGCGACGATGTCCGGCGTCCGACGCGCCATGACCTCGTCGTAGAGCGAGGAGTCACCGGGCAGGAGGCCGACGGCGAGGACGAGAACGCCCAGCCCCACGAAGAGCGTGGCGCCCCCTATGGAAAGCCCCCGCCACCGGTGCGCATGCGCTCTCATGACCTCCAGATTGTACTCGATGGCGTACGGGGGCTGATCATGCCGCTACCTGCATCCCAGCCCCTCACGGAGGCTCTCGAGGTTTCGCGTCATGAGCTCGATATAGCCCGTGCCCTCCGCGGCTTCTTTCTTCGTGACCCCTTCGACGGGGTCGAGAGTGAGCAGGCGCACGCCCACCTCGCGGGCCAGGGTCTCGGCGAGCTTCGGGCTGACGAGGGGCTCGAGGAAGATGGCGGTGACCTTGCGCTCTCTGGCCGTCCGCACGATGGCGGCGAGGACGGCGGGGCTCGGCTCGGCCTGCGGGGCGAGGCCGGTCACGGCGATCTGCTCGAGCCGATAGCGTCGGGTGAGATAGCCGAACGCGGCGTGCGACACCACGACCTCGCGGCGCGCACAGTCGCGCAGCCCGGTCTCGAAGCGCGTGTCGAGGGCCGAGAGCTTGGCGCCGTAGGCCGCGGCATTGGCCTCGTAGGTGGATCGCCCCGGAGGGTCGCCGCGCTCGAGCGCGGCTCGTATCGCGTCGACCTCGGCCTTGGCCAGCACGGGATCAAGCCAGACATGCGGATCTACGGCGCCGCCCCCGCCCGTGCGGGCAATCGTGAGCCCCGCGCTGGCTGCGACCACCGCCGTCGATGGCCCGACGGCTTCCTTGATGAGCTTGTCGGCCCAGGGCTCGAACCCGGCGCCGTTGTACACGAAGAGGCGCGCGCGTCGTACTTGGGCCACGTCCTGCGGCGAGGGTTCCCAGTCGTGCCCGTGGACGCCGGGGGGCACCAGGGAGATCACCTGCGCGCGGTCGGCGGCCACCCGCCGCGCGAAGTCGTAGATGGGAAAGAAGCTGGCGACGACGAGCGGCTTGCCGTCCGGAGCGGGCGACTGCTGGCAGCCCGCGATCGCCAGGATACAGAGCACGAGCCCGAGGCTGGCGGCCGGCGTCACACGGGAACGCTTCTGCCCGTCGTCCGCGTGATGACCGCCAGGGCGAGCAGGATGAGCCCGAAGGCGCAGACGACAGTGGCACCTGTCGGAGTATCGAAGACGGCCGAGGCGCCCATCGCGAGCACGCTCACGAGAGTGCCGAAGCTCCAGGCGATGGCGAGCCGTCTCGGAATGGAGCCGCCCAGGAGGTTCGCCGCGAGGGTCGGCACGATCAGGTACGAGAAGACCAGCAGCACGCCGGCGATGCGCACGGAGCTTGTCACCACCACGCCGAAAGAGGCATAGAAGAGGAAGTCCCACCAGCGCACCCGCCAGCCGTCCCGGTAGGCGCGGTCCGGGTCGGTCGAGATGAGCAGGAAGGGGCGCCGGCACAGCCAGTGGAAGAGTCCGACGAGGGCGTAGAGGCCCGCGACCTTGACCACCTCCCTGCCCCCCACGGCCAGGATGCTGCCGACCAGCATGTTCCTGAGATGCTCGGCCCCGTGCGGCGTGCGGTCGGCGACCAGGACGGCGGCCGCAGAGGAAACCGCATAGACCACGCCGATGATGGCCTCTTGGGATACGCGGCGCTCACGAGTGCGGGTGAGCGCGAACACGGAGGCGCCGAGAATCGTGAAGGTCAGGCCGAACGCGTAGGAGCCCCACGATTCGAGATCGTAGCCCCACAGGAAGGCCGCGGTAGCGCCGAGCGAGGCGATCTGGGCCAGGGCGATGTCGACGAACACGACTTCCCGAGCGATGACGTGGAGACCGAGGTACGCATGGATGCCCGTGAGGACCAGGCACATGAGGAACGGCACCCACATCAGCGCGAGGAGGTCGTGGGCCACGAGCCCTATTT
>WNGB01001833.1_pt1 | contig 34690 bp, 28 predicted proteins | sample 5400681 | NCBI WGS metagenome assembly WNGB01 (sample SAMN13153367, study PRJNA577476) | soil metagenome | isolation source: 115 cm soil or saprolite under grassland replicate 2 | place: USA:California | collected 2016-06-15
GAGAAGGGCTGCGCCTTGGGTGCGATCAAAAGAAAGACTCCTTGACGACGACGACATCGCCCGGCTGGAGCTCGACGTCGGAGTCCTTGCCGGAGAGAATCCGTTTGTAGTCGGCCTCGACTTCCCTCGTCTTGCCATCGGCGCCGGTGCGCTTGATCCTGATCTTGCTCGCCGCGCGGTCGGTCAGTCCGCCGGCCTGGGAGATGACCATCAGCAAGGTGATCCGCTCCGAGCTCTTGACGGTCACCGGGCCCGGCCTTTCGACCTCGCCCAGGCAGTAGACCGTCATCTCGATCGAGCCCGGAACGTTGATCAGGTCCCCGGGGAAGATCGGGATGTTGACCCGCGGATCGGCGCGCACGATGAGGTCGTCCGCCCGGATCTCCACCTGGTCGGAGAGGCCGTTCTCGGCCCGCCGCAGCACGTGGATGATCGCGCCGTGCTCGCCGCTCAAGCCGCCCGCGGCGGTCAGCGCCTCCAGGAGGGTCCAGCGGCCCGCGAAGGCCAGGTTCCCCGGCGTGTGGACGGCGCCGAGCACCGAGATCGGCTTCGAGCGGTACTCCTGCACCTGGACGGAGACGGAGGCGTGCTGCAACGCCTTCTCCTCCAGGACTCCTCGGATCCGCTGGGCGGCTTCGGCCTCGGTCAGCCCGGCGATGTGCACGTTGCCCACCAGCGGCAGGTTGACGTCCCCGTCCTCCGACACGCGGAGCTCGCCGTTCAAGTCCTTGGTCTCGAAGACCCGCACCTCGACGAGATCGCGGGGACCGATCCGGTAGGTGGGGGTCCGGCTCTCGGTCTGGGCGTGGCTCGGTTGGACCAGGACTGCGAGGTAAAGGAGGACCAGCGGAAGAGGAGACATGTGCTTCATTGCAGGGGTGTTACCGAAAATCAAGAATACACCGGCGAGGAATTTTATTCCATCCCCCCTCGCCCCCGTCAGAGGTTCTGCCCGAACAGGTTCCCCCGCAGCGAGAAGGTCAGGCTGCCCGAGGTGTAGGAGCGGTTGAAGCCGGACTGGTTCGAGGCGAGCTCGAGGCGCGTCGCCTGGAGGGAGAGCGCCAGGGTCTCCGTGATCGTGAAGCGCAGGGAGCCGCCGTAGGCGGTCAGATCGTCCGAGCGCTCAGGGGCGGCCGGCGAGAACGCCGTGTACTTGTCGTCGCCGGTCTCGACGAACACGCGAGAGACGACGCGTCTCCCGAGCTCGCTCCCGAGCGCCAGGCCGACCCGCTCGTCCTGCAGGTAGGGATAGTCCGGCGACACGGAGTAGAGGAGCTCGCGGTTGGCGTACAGCCAGACCTGGAAGCTGGAGCGCGGCACGACGTTCACAGAGGCGCTGCCGGTGACTCCATCGTAGTCGACGAAGCGCGAGCCCGAGGTCGCAGTGAGCGAGCGCGCCGCCAGATCCGTGTGGAAGAAGATGTGGGGCCGGTCGAGCGTCAGCTCCAGGACCGGCGCCGTTCCCTCGTTCGAGCTGTCCAGGGCGGCACGGTCGAAGTCGACCCGCGAGCGCTCGGCCCCCACACCGATGATCCAACCCGTCCGCGGAATCCAGTGCAGCCCGGCGCGCAGGACGTGGTCGTTGCGGTCGAGCAGCGCGATCCGTTGCGCCAGCGGATCGTCATGGCGGTCTTCGACCAGGCCCTCCTGGCGGGTCCGGCGGGCGGAGACGAAGGGGCGGAGCTTCGAGGTCAGCTTCAGCTCGACATCGAGCCGGCCCACCTCGGTGGCGGCATCCACCAGCTCGGGGACCTCGGGCGTGACGATCCTCTGTTGCTCGATCCGGCTCGCCGCCGCGTCGACCGTGAGGCGGTTGAGCAGGGAGACCATCTCGAGGCCCTCGGACAGGTTCAGGCGTCGCGCGTCGGCGCGTTTTTGCCACCAGACGTACTCGGGCAGGACCTGGCCGACCCAGATCACCTTGCTGCCGGTGTGCAGGTAGCCGCGGGCGCCGGCGCCGAGCGTGGCCGTGAGGTCCCCGCCGGAGTTGGTGGTATTGGAGAACAGGTCGCGGACGTAGGCCACGTCGCGGAAGCCGACCAGGGGGGCGATGCGCACGGGGCCGAGGTGGTAGGGAGCCTGGCGGATCTCGCGGTCCAGGCGGTCCTCGATGGTCTCCGGGCGCGACTCGGGCCCTCCGGGAGGGGTGAAGAGCAGGAATTGGCCCTTCGCGCTGCAGGCCAACAAGGATAAGATCCCGATCCACACTCGGACCTTGAAACGCATGACTTCTCCCCACGGTACGGCCGGCGCCGCTCAAAGCACCGCCTCTGTCGAGACGAAAAACGGCGTCATCATACGCTATTCGGCCTGGCTTCTCACCGGGTGGCAGGTCCTCCTGGTGCTCTGGTCCCCTCTGCCGTTCGGCGGCGTCACGCCCTGGGCGACCGCGATCCTGCAGGGGATGGGCTTCACCGCCCTGGTCCTCGCCGCCTGGGCCATGGAGCGTCCGCAGGACCTGCGACCGGCGGCGCTGCCGGCCGCGGCGCTCGCGGGCATCGCCCTGCTCGGCCTCGCGCAGGCCCTCCCCTGGCCGGCGGGCCTCGTCGAGCTCCTCTCGCCCAGCCACGCCGAGGCCTGGCGGCGGGCGGCGGAGCTCGCCGGCGGGCGCGCGGTGAGCCATCTGAGCTTCGCTCCGGCGGCTTCGCGGGCCGCGGCGCTGACCTGGGCCGCGGCGGCAGCGGCGCTGCTGGCCGGGGCGGTCGCCGGCCGGCGGCGGGCCCGCCGCCGCTGGCTGCTGGCGGCGCTCCTGGCCGGCGCCCTGTTCCAGATCTTCTTCGGGGCGCAGCAGTGGTTCGCCCACGCCGACGTCCTCTGGGGGACCCAGATCCCGCGCAGCCCGCGTCTCCACGGCACGTTCGTGAATCCGAACCATCTCGCGTTCTACCTCGAGATGGCGCTGCCGGCGGCGTTCGCCTGGGCCTGGTGGGCTTCGCGCCGGGCGCGGATGGAGACCCATGCCGAGCGCCAGCTCCTGCTCCTCGGGCCTCCGGTCCTCATCTGGCTGACTCTGTTTCTCGGCCTGGCCTTCACCGGCTCGCGCGGCGGGCTGCTCGGCGCGGTGGCCGGAGTGAGCGCGCAGGCGCTGACGGTGGCGGCCACCCGCCGGCGCTGGCACACGGTCCTCTACGGGCTGGGCGCGATCGCCGCCGGGCTCGCCGTGGTGGCCGCGGTCGGCCTGCGCGAGGGGCTCGGACGGGTGTTGAGCACGTCCCTGGACGATGTGAGCTGGAGCTTCCGCCTCCGCGAGTATGCGGCGGTCGTCGACCTCTGGCGGCGCTTCCCGCTGCTCGGCTCCGGTCTCGCCACCTTCCGCGATGCGTTCCCGCAGGCCCAGCCGCAGGCGCTCCAGGGGACCTGGTGGCATGCGCACAGCGACCTGCTGGAGCTGCTGGCGACGACCGGCGCCGTGGGGATCGTCCTGTTGGGGATCGGCCTCTGGCCGGTGCCGCGGCGGCTGGTGCGGGTGATCGCCGGCCGCGGCAGGTCGGAGAACCGGGCCGCGGCCCTGGCGCTCCTCGGCGCCCTCGCCGCCGTGCTGGTCCACGAGGCCCTGGATTCGGGGCTGACCATGCCGGGCAACGCACTCACCTTCGCGGTGCTGCTGGGCGCCGGCCTCGCCGTGCCGATCGACGCTTCCTCCCCCCCGGCGCCTACCGCAGCCGCACCGCCCCCGGAAGCACCCGCCCGCCCCCCACGGCGTCGAGCTCGAGGACGTGGAAGCCGGAAGGGAGCTGGAAGGCGAGGTTGAGCGAGCGTTGCGGCCCGGCCTGGAACATGCCGCGGGAGGCGCCATCGAGCCGCAGCTCCACGACCGTGCCGGCTGCCGGGATCTCGTCGAGGTCCACCTCAATCCCGCGCGCCGGGCTCTCGGTCAAGAGCTCCAGCCGGGTGCGGCCCTGGGGATAGGTCCAATCGGTGGCCGCCCAGTCGCGCCGGGCGAAGCCGTGCAGCTTCTCCTCGGCCTGGGCCGCCTCGCCGAGCCGGCCGGAGGCCCGGGCGAAGTCGAGCCGCGCGAGCCAGTAGGTCGGCCGCTTCCACCAGGACGGATGGACCAGGCCGAGGGCCTCCTGCGCCTCGCCGACCTGCCGCCGCTCCGTCATCAGGCGCGCCTTGACGATCAGATAGGGAGCCCAGGGCTCGCTCCACAGGGTTTCGGACCGGCGCTCCAGCAGGAGCGCCTGATGCAGGTCGCCGGCGACCAGAAGGGCGAGCGCCTCCTGCGGCGGCGCCTGGTCGCTGGCGAGGTGGGCGAGGCGCTTGAGCGCCACGGGAGGGAGCGGACATGCGGCGAGCAGGCAGCGTTCCACGGCCCAGTCGAGGCGCGACGTCAGGCGCTCGGCCGTCTGGGCACCCACGGGACCGGGCGGGCAGCGGCTGAGGGCCCCCGCGAGGAGGTCGCGGTACCGGGCGTCCGGCCGCGCCTGCTCGGCGACGTCCAGATACAGGGTGCGAGCGGTCCGCAGGTCGCCGCGCGCCAGGCGGGCGTCGGCTTCGGCGAGGCGCTCGTGCAGGTGCTTCCACAGGGTGTAGTCCCAGCGCTGCCGGGCCTTCCCGAACGCTGCCCAGTCGCCGTGCTCGGCATAGAAACGCTCGGCCTGCTCCCAGGCCTGCGGGTCGGCCGGGATGGCGGAAAAGGCCAGGCGGTGGTCGACGGCGGCGAGCCAGGACGGGAGGAGGAGACGGAGGTCGTCGGGGTCGCGGAACATCTCGGTCACCAGCTCGCCGGTGAGCTCGCGCTTGGGAGCCGAGAGGGCCGGCCAGATCTCGAGATACGCCGCGGCCAGGAAGCGGGTGGGCTCGCGCTTGGCGGGCGCCATGCGGCGGGCCGCCTGGAGCGGCTCTTCCCAATCGCCGGCGGAGGTGAACAGGCGGCTGTCGCGGGCGAGAGAACGGCTCAGGTAGGTCGCCGCGCCCAGCACCATGGCGGCCTCCCAGGACTCCGGCCGCCCGGCGAGGACCTCGCCGGCCGTACGGGCCGTCTCGGCGAGGCGGCGGGAGCTCGCGAGCATCTCCTGGCGCTCTTCGGGCGTCTCGGGGGAGAGCGATGCCGCGTGGGCCATCTCGCCCGCGAGCACCGCGCGCGCCGCCCGCAGCCGCACCCCGTCGCGCTCCGGCTCGCGGGAGATCTCGCGCTCCACCCGCGGATCGAGAGGAATGCCGATCGTCTCCAGGCGTTCCGTCTCCGCCTGCTGCTCCGCCTGCAAGGCGCCATAGCGCACACCCGCGAGCAGGGCGAGAGCGAGCCCCGACGCGGAGAGGGCGAGGCGGAAAACGGCGGCGGGCATACCACCATGATACGGCGAAGCCCCCGGCGGGGGGGCCCTTCCCCTGGCTCTGAAGTTGCAGCTCCCCCTGCTCCATGGCGAAGCGCTCCCGTTCCCCGGACCTCGACGCGGTCGTCGTCGGCGGTGGTCCGAACGGCTTGGCCGCGGCGGTCACCCTGGCGCAGGCGGGGTGCTCGGTCCTGGTCGCCGAGGCGCGCGGGACGGTCGGCGGCGCGTCCCGGTCGGCCGAGGCGACCCTGCCGGGGTTCCTCCACGACACCTGCTCGGCCATCTATCCCCTCACCGTCGGCTCGCCCTTCTTCCGCCGACTCCCGCTCGAACGCTACGGCCTCCGCTGGATCCAGCCGCCGCTCTCCCTCGCGCACCCGTTCGACGACGGATCGGCGGCCGTGCTGTCGGGGGACTGGGACGAGACCGGGGAGAGCTTCGGCGAGCCCGCGGACGCCCGCGCCTGGCGGCGGCTCTTCGAGCCCTTCGTCCGTTCTTGGTGGAAGCTGGCGGACGCCGCCCTCGGCCCCCTGCGCATCCCGCCGCGGCATCCGTTCCTCATGGCCCGCTTCGGGCTGCGGGGGCTGCGGTCCGCCACGTCCCTGGCCTCCCGGTTCCTCGGCTTCCGGGCGCGGGCGCTCTTCGCCGGCATCGCGGGCCACTCGTTCCTTCCGCTCGAGCGCATCCCCACGGCCTCGTTCGGCCTGATCCTGGGCGCCTCCGGGCACGCCGTCGGCTGGCCCCAGCCCGCGGGCGGCGCCCAGCGCATCCCGGACGCCCTGGCCGCCGTGCTCCAGGAGGCCGGCGGTGAGATCCGCACCGGCTGGACCGTGAAGTCGCTCGACGAGCTGCCGCCGGCCCGCATGGTCCTGCTCGATTTGACGCCGGCGCAGCTCCTGCGCCTCGGCGGCACGCACTGGCCCGGCCGCTACCGCCGGCGTCTCGGCCGCTACCGCTACGGCCCGGGCGTCTTCAAGGTGGACTGGGCGCTGGACGGCCCCATCCCATGGCGGGCGGAAGCCTGCCGCCGCGCCGGGACCATCCACCTCGGCGCCAGGCTCGAAGAGATCGCGGCGTCCGAGCGCGCCGCGTGGAACGGGCGCCAGGCGGAGAGACCGTTCGTGCTCGTCGGGCAGCCCAGCCTGTTCGATCCGGCGCGCGCGCCGGCGGGAGCGCACACCGCCTGGGCCTATTGCCACGTGCCCCATGGCTCCTCGGCGGACCGCACCGCGGCGATCGAGGACCAGGTGGAGCGCTTCGCCCCCGGCTTCCGCCAGCTGGTGCGCGCGCGCCGTACGCTGGACGCCGCGGCACTCGAAGCCCACAACCCCAACCTGGTGGGCGGCGACATCAACGGCGGCGCCGCCCTCCTTTCGCAGCTCTTCACCCGGCCGGTGGCCCGGCTCGTGCCGTACTCGACGCCCGATCCCCAGGTCTTCCTCTGTTCCGCGAGCACGCCCCCCTCGGGCGGCGTGCACGGGCTCTGCGGATATCACGCGGCCCAGGCGGCGCTGCGGCGCTGGCCGCGGCCGGCCAGGCGATCGAAGGATTTCCCTCTCCATGACATCTCACGTGTGTAGAGGAGCCCGTACGAAACGGCTCCTCGAGAACCAAGAGGAGGAAGGCACATGGCACACCAACCGCTCCGGTTCGCCGCCGCAATCGTCGCTCTCGCCGTGGGGATCTTCGCATCAGGGCAGGCCCGGGCGATCCCCTTCGAAACGGCGAAGATCTACATCGAGCTCAACGCCTCCGCTCAAGACATCGGCGTCCAGGTCTTCCTCGACACCGACACCCCCTGGAAAACGCTCAAGGGCTACGATCCGCATGGAAACAAGGTCCTGGACGTCACTACCAGCGGCAACGTGGGGAGCCTCGGCGTGTCCGAGTTCTTCTTCGAAAGCGACGAGCCACCGCTCAATGAGCTGTCGATCGCCCAGTTCCTGAGCCGCTTTCCCGCGGGCACCTACACCTTCGTCGGCGAATCGGTCGACGGTCAGAAGCTCTCCGCCAAGGCGAAGCTCACGCACGCCATCCCCGACGGCCCCCAGGTGATTACTCCTCAGGAGGGCTCTGTTGTGAACCCGGCGAACGCCGTGATCTCGTGGCAGCCGGTCGCGAATCCTCCAGGAAGCATGATCGTCAGCTACCAGGTCATCGTCGAGGGAGGGAGCCCGTCGCGGGAATTCAACGCCACGGTGCCCGCCGCGACGACCAGCATCACGGTGCCCGCGGAGTTCCTCAAGCCGGCGACGGATTACATCTTCGAAGTCCTGGCGATCGAAGCCGGCGGCAACCAGACGATCACGGAGGGATCGTTTACAACCCAATAGGAAGCCGTTCGGGGTACTATTCGGCAGCCTCAGCAGGTCATCTCGAAGGGTAGGCCGAATATGCTTGACTCGCTCAGTTGGAGAAGAAATTCCCGCCGCTTCGCCGCCGCCGGCATCCTGGTGGCTGCGATCTGTCTTGGCGGAGCGGTCTCCTGGTTTCGTGCCGAGCCGGAGGAGCCGATGCCGGTGCCGCGGCCGGTGAGTCGCATTGCTCCAGAGACGCTCCTGGCTGCGGCGCCGGCCGATCTTCCCGCCATCGTGCGCGAACGCTACCGCCTGCGGCCCGACCGGCGGCTGCTCCAGGCCGTGGCCGCGGTGCATCGACTGCGGACCGGTGCGGCGGCGGAGGCGGTGAACGCGGAATATCGGGAGGGCCGGTGGCGGATTCTCTCGGGCCACGACGAGGTGGGAGCGCTCTCCGAATTTCCGAGCTTCGAGGAGGCCAACGACCTGCTCGCCCGCTGGGCCGTCCGCCTGCCGCCTGGCCACGCCGGTGTCGCCGCTCCGGACACCGCCGCGCTGGAACAGGCGATCCACAAGGTGGATGCAGCGGCTCTCCTTTCGGCTCTCTCCTCGCTCCGGGGCTCGCCGGCGGACGCGCAGCGCGACGCGGCGAGGACCCGCTCGATCGCTCTGGGCCTCGCCTGGCTCTCGACGTTGACCGTGGACCACCTCGAGCAGGCCGACGCTCTCCTCGCTGAAAGCTGGGCCTGGCTGGCGCTCGCGCGGCCGGGCGCCGCGACCCGCGACGCGGACAGCGAGGCGCTGGTGGCGCGGGCGCTCGGCTACGAGGCCGCAGCTCTCCGCGCCAGCGCGACGCTCGCCGTGGATGACCCTGTCCGCCTCTACGCCGGGGGCGACGAGACCCGCCTGGCCGCCCTTTGCGCCGGGCGCCCGGCGGACCGTCCCTGCCACTTCCTGCGCCTCGCGCTCCTGGCGGAACGCAGCCAGGACGACCGCTTCCACTCCGCTCTCCATACATCCCCGTTCCGGGACGAGGCGAGCCTGGCCATCCGCGGGCTGGAGACGCGGCTGTCGGATTTCGACGGCGGGAGCGCGGGCCGCGAGCTCGCGGAGCTGGCGATGCGGGCGGTCTCGCTCCCCGCCGGTCCGGACGAGGCCCCGGTGGAAGCCCGGACCCGCGATTTCGAGGCGGCGGTCGACCGGCTCGCCGCACGCCGCGAAGGCGGGCTGATCGACAGTGCCGCGGTCCAGGCCGCGTATCGGGCCGCCTTCTACTCCGGGCTCTCCGACGAGGCGAGATTCATCGTCGATCAATACGCGTCGGGGTCCGCCGCGCAGGAGCTGGCCACGAGGATCACGACACCGGCGGCGGGAACTGCCGAGGAGCTGCGGCGTTGGATCGAGGTGAGCGGCCGGGTGCTCGACGGATCGACCGACCCGCGGCCCCTGGCCGAGCTCCTGGAGTCGGCCCGGTCGATCGGCGCCGCGCCCCTGTTCGATCTCAACGTCACCATCGCCCGGCAGACGGCGACCACCGACCCGCTGCGCCGGCGGCCGGTCCCGGCTCTGTTCGAACGGCTGGACACCCGGCCCTCCCACCGCGCGATGGCGGCGCGGGTGGCGAGCCGGACCCTGGTCAGCCCCTGGCTGTTCGAGAGGCTCGCGAGCGCCGCCGCCGAGGCTGCGCCGCACCTCAGCGAGGGGCTCCCGGCCGAGGTTGCGCAGCTGCGCGAGGACACGGCCAGGCTGCGCGAGATCGCCGGTGATCCGGCGATGCCGAGCGAGGCCCAGGCGGTCGCTCTCAGCGCGCTCTCGGGCCTGGGCAAGACCGACGATGCGTTCGTCCGCGCGCGCTACGAAGCGATCGCCACGGGTCCCGACGAATGGACGGACCTGCTCGTGGACTTCCTCGAGAAACGGGGCGACCTCGCGGGTGCCCTGACGGCGGTGGAGGCGGCCCTCGGGCGGAGCCGGGATGCGCTCGTCTCGGCTCATCTGCAGACGGAGAAGGCACGGCTGCTGCTGCAGATGGGGCATCCGGACCGCGCCTTCGCGGCCGTCGAGCCGGCCCTCGCTTCCTACAAGGAGGAGGCTCTCCTCCAGGGCGCCACCATCGAGCTGGCGCGCAATCGTCCGGCGAACGCCCTGGCGCTGGCCCAGGCGGCGCTCGCCCGCTATCCCGAGAGATCCTCCGAAACCTCGGGTCTGATCGCCCGCGCCCGGTGGCGGCGCGACGAGCTTTCTGTCGCGGCGCAGGAGCTTGCCGCGAGCCGCAACGGGATCGTCGGACCGTGGAACCGATATCTCCCCGAAGCCTTCGCGGAGACCTTCGCGACGGCGCCGGAGGAGAAGACGCGGCAGGCTTTTGCCGAGCTCGCCGCGGCGGGGATCGCGCCTCACGTTCTCGCCAATGTAGCCGTTGCTCTGGGCAAAAAGAGGGGGCTCGACGTCGCGCTGCCGCTCCTCGAAGGGCTCCGCGATCCGGCGCCGGAGTGGCAGGACAACATCCGGCTCGCCACCTACGACCTGATCCAGGAGAAGGCGGGCGCGGACGCGGCGCTCGCCTGGGTCCGCAAGGCGATTCCCGATCGCTCGCACAATTTCGCCATGACTCTCTACCAGATGCGGCGGTACGACCTGCTGCTGGGCCTGTTCGCGAACGGCGAGGCGAGCACGAACCCGCTCCTCGTCCGGATGTTGAAAGCGGCCGCCCACCTGCACCTGCGGGAGACCGGCGGCCCGCGCTGGGACGGGCTCGTCGCGGAGGTCGCGAAGGAGCCCAGCGAAGACTTCTTCGCCCGCGCCGCGCGCTATCTCGTCGGCCTGACCGACGACGCCAAGGTCCTGGAATCCTTTCCAAAGGACGCCGACCTGGCGAGCCTCGGCTGGCTCCAAGGCGTGAAGGCGGCCAGCGATCGCCGCTTCGCGGACGCCGACGGCTGGTTCCAGGTCGCGCTCGAATCCGGCCTGCAGCGACAGCCGCCGCACGCCTGGTCCTGGGTGATCGAGAGCGAATGGCAGCAGTCTGGCCGCTCGCTCGCGGTCCTCGAGACGAAGGGAGATTTCTAGGCGGCAGCCCGAGCTACCGCGGGCTCACTTTCGGCACGTACGTCAAGATCCAGAAGTAGGGGAGGAACCCGACTCTCACATTGTCCGCCAGGCCATGGAGCGCTTGCCGCAGCTCCTCTTCGGTGGGGAAATTCTTGAGCACCTCGTGGGTGCTGCCATCGCTCAGCTGGCGGCTCTGATAGGTATTGCCGTCCGCGTCGCGGCGCGAGACCGGCGTGCTGCTTCCCTGGACGTAGGCGTTGTCGATGAACACCAGGGTGGCGCCGGGAGCGAATGCCCGGTGCAGTCCGGTCAGGAACGCGCGCAAGCGCGCCTTGGGGACGTGCGACCACCAGAACCCGGCCAGGCCGCCCGAGAGCTGCTGCGGGAAGCTCGGAAGCGCGTAGGCATCCTCGCGCCGGAATTCCACGTTCTCCTGCACCCGCGGCTTGGCGCGCGCGATCTCCAGCACCTCGTCGTTGATGTCGGTGGCGATGACCGAGGCGGCCGAACGCGCCAGGACCTGCGTCCAGTATCCGGTGCCGCAGGCGATTTCGAGGACATGCCGGCCGGCGAAGGCCTCCACGACAAAAGTGCGCAGGGCGCGCAGGTCATTCTGGCGTTCCGGCTTCTGGAAGATGAGCTCGTACTCCTCCGCTCTCCTCGCATAGTAGCCGGCCATCGCGGACTCGATGCCCGCTGCGTTTCCTGTGCTCCTCGGGGCTCTCGTGCCGGTGCGCATCGCTGGCCTCCTGGGCTCGTCACGTCTGGGTACGGAGCCTCTCCATAGCAAGCGGGATGCCGCCCCGATCCTCCTCTGGAGCCGGCCGGTTTCCCTGCGCGCTCGTCCACTTCAGGAGACAGAGCCGGGCCACTCTGGGGGACGAGCCCCGCTACACCACGCGATGAGCCGAGGCCGCCGGCCGGCTGAAGCGGAGGAGCCGCTCGGCCTCCTCCACGACCGCGGCGCGGACGGGACGGGAGAGCTGCTCGAAAGGCTGCAGCGTCAGCGTCGCCTCGCGCCGCTTCTCCTCGACCGACCAGGTCCCGGCGATCATGCCGTCGACCAGGAACACCGGCAGCACCTGGAGGTTGGCGCGCACGTAGACCTTCTCCCGGTGCGCGTCGGGCAGGATGCGCTGCCGGCGCCGCGCGGGATAGGCGAGCAGCACGTTGTCGAATCCGGGCAGGAAGCGGACCGGCGCCGGGGTCTCGGGGTCCGGCCGGGGCGCCTCGGGGAGGTCGTAGAGCGTGCGCTTCGCCTCGTCCTCGAAGCGCAACAGCCCGGGCGCGAGGCGTTCGAGGGCCGCCCGCACCGGAGGCGTCTTCCACCCGATCCAGTCCGCCACGTCCTCGGCCGCGGCCGGCCCGAAGGCCCGCAGATGGCAGCGGACGACGGCGGCGAGCGCCTCCTCGGGGCTTGGCGCCGGGGCCGGCCGGGGCGCGGCCACCCAGGCGGCCGGCGCGCGCTCTCCCCATCTGCCGTCGGCGGGCACGCGGACGAAGTCGCTGGTCGAGCGGAGGGGGCGCCATTTGTACTGCCGCTGGGGGGCGAGCTCCTTCTCGTCGATGGCGCCGGGATGCCTGGAGATCCAGTCCTCGATGAAGGCGGAGACCTCGTCGGCGCTGCGTGGAGCGGACGCCGCCCAGGCCCGGAGCTCCGGGCGCAACGTCTCTGTCTGCGGAGAGGGTCCTTTCGAGGTGCGGCGCCAGTGGTTGGCCCCGGACGCCTCCACGACCGCGGCGTAGATCGGGTGCTCGCGGGCGCTCGCGAGGTGGAGCGTGCCGCGGAGCAGAGTCCCCGTGACGAGCTGCCGCCGTTCCAGCGCGCGATAGAGGTCGTCTGCCGCGAAGCCGCGCACCCGCGACCAGAGCCCGATCGGGGGCCCCGGCCAGTACTGCGCCTGGAGCGCGCCGATCGCCTCGACCACCTCGGCGAGCGGAGCCACCCACTTTTCCAACAGTCCCTGTCTCGCCAGCAAAGCGCGGTTGAGCGCACGAGAGGTCAGAGGCTCTCCGGCCATTTACACTCCCTCCGTTCAGAAAATATCAGAAAAAAATGCCCCGGCGGCCGAAGCCGACGGGGCGCTGGAGGGGTCGCAAAGCGACCGGGAGATCTCAGGGAACGGTCGAGTCGTAGATCTGGCCGCTGTCCACTGGCGGGGTTCCCCTCTGGTCGTGCGGTACGCCGACGATCGCCGTTCCGGTGCAGCTGGCGCCCTCGCCGTCCGTCCCGCTGTAGTGGATGACGTAGACGCGGCCGTCGCCGAGACCGCTGCGCTCCGCCCGCAGCTGCGCCGTCGAGGTGCCGACCCCGGCGCCGTCGACGTCCGTGTTGCCGTCACCCAGATCGTTCACCGGCTCATCCTGGGTGATGCCGGTGATCTTCACCGTCACCGGATCGCCGTCCGGATCGGTGACGCCGAGGATCGAGATGTTCACCATCTTGTGGTTGGGCGGCCAGAGCGAGGAGAGGCTCGGCTTTCCGACGCACGTCGGCGGATGGTTGATGCCGGTGCCGAGGTAGTGGCTGGAATCGCTGGCGCCGGCGCTGCCGCCGCACTGCGTGTCGGCCGTGCCGGTCGCGGTGCCGACGTTGCTGTACTGCCCCGCGACGGCCACACCGCCGGCGGAGCAGGTCATGGACTCGCCGGGCTGCAGGTTGGCCTTCGGGCAGATCACGTTGGCCCCATGGTTATCGGCGACGTGGACGTCCTTGAGGGCCACGTTGCCGGTGTTGGTCGCGATGTAGGTCCACTGCACCGCGCTGCCGGCCGGGATCTGGGGACCGGGCGCCACGTCGGCGTCCTGCCCGTTGGTGTAGCTCTTGATCTGCAGGGCCGGACTGGTCTGGCCGAAGTACCAGTTCAGGTGGCTGTTGCTGGCCGCCTCCTTGGTGGCGGAGCTGGAGGTGGCGGTGACCGTGCCGACGTTGCTGTACTGGCAGGCTTTGGCCACGCCGGTCTTCGAGCAGGTCATCGACTCGCCGGGCTGGAGCGAAGCCTTCGGGCAGCTCACCGCGCCCTCCTTGTCATCCGCGACCTGGACGCCGTCGAGCCGCACCGGGCCGTCGTTGGTCACGATGTAGTCCCAGCGGATCGCGCTGCCGACCGCAATGCTCTTGCCCGGGGCCGCGCTGGTGTCGTCACCGTTGGTCAGCTTCCGGATCGAGATGTGGGAGGGAGGAGGATCGTCCGGGGTGCTGCCGAAGTAATAGCCGGGATCCTCGTCGCTCACCGTGCTGCAGGTGGATTTGCCCGAGGCCGATCCGACCTTCTTGTTCTGCCCGTTGGCGGCGTTGCTGCTCGACGTGCAGGTCATCGACTCCCCGGGCCGCAGGGTGCTCTTCGGGCAGCTCACCGAAGCGCCCTGGTCGTCGCCGGCCCGGACCTCGTTGAGCGCCACGTCCCCTGTGTTGGTGACGATGTAGGTCCAGGTGAGCTTGGAGCCCACGGTCACGGTCGGACCCTTCGGCGCATTGGCGTCGTCGCCGTTGACCAGCAGCTTCATCTCGAGAGCCGAGTTCTGATCGCCGAAGTAGTGGCTCGGGTCCTCGGCCGAGACGGTCGTGCCGTCAGGGGTCGTCGCCGTCGCGGTTCCGAGGTTCTCGTACTGGCAGGCCTCGGCGACGCCACGGCCGGTGCAGGTCATCTTCTCGCCCGCGCCGAGCTCGGTCTTCGGGCAGCTCACGCTGACGCCCTTGTCGTCGCTGACCTCGACGTCGGTGAGGACGACGTCGCGGGTGTTCTCCACGACGTACTCCCAGAGCACCGGCTGGCCGACCTTGATGGAGGGGCCGGGCGCTGCGTCGGCGTCCTCGCCGTTGGTCAGCTTCTCGAGGTGGAGGCCGGAATCGACGGGATCGAAGATGGTGGTGAGACAGTACGACGCCATGGTGACGCCGAAGCGGACCTTGGAGCTGTAATGGGCGGCGACGACGGACGTCGTCTCGGTCTGCAGGTCGAGCCATCCGGCCGCCTGGCGCAGCCCGAGATCAGAGACCGAGACGACCTGGACGGGCAGCAGGCTGAGCCGGTTGCCGCCCAGCGGCACACCCGCCTCGTCATAGGCCAGCGTGTCGGCCCGGAACCAGGAGGCCGGCTGGGAGGTCGAGGAGGGCTTGACCGCGGTGTCGGACCAGACCACCACCTGGGTGCCGCCGTCGAAGGCTCCGGAGGTCAGGAAGCGGAGCGCGTGGCGCTTGCAGCCGTCGAGACAGCCGGCGCCGGGGTCGAGATTGATCAGGTTGTCGCCCTCGCTCGAGCTCTGGGCGCTGTCGACGATGAAGTAATTGCCCCAGAGGGCGTCGGGCTGCGGCGCGCCGAGCGTCTTGATCCGGACGTAGCCGACGGCGAGCCCGGGTCCAATCTGGCTGGCATAGAAAAGGTTGTCCTTGGGGGAGCGCTGGCCGGTCAGAGCGGCCTTGAAGTGATTGATCTCGGCACTGCTCATCCGTTTGCCGGGCAGGTCGCCGGCGATCCAGCTGCGCAGGTTGAAGTTGCGGACCTGGCGCGCCGCCAGCGTGAGGTTGGTCTTCGTGATCTGGATGCCCCAGTTCGTATAGACCGAGATCTCGATGTCGACAGGCTTGTCGAGGGCGTTGCCGACGGCGAACAGCGTGTTCGAGGTGCTCGCCTTCTGCAGGTTGACCTCGAAATAGGGGAGCAGCACCTCCGAAGAGGGCTGCAGCTCGGCTCCGGCCGGCACGGCGGCGGTCAGCAGAGCGACTGCCAACACCAGACCGGCGAGCAAGGTGTTCAATGTTCTTGTCATGGCCTTTCCTTTCGACCCTCTCGGGGGATTTGGTTTTTGTCCTTTCGGCTACGCTTCCCCATAAGGGCAAGGTCCGTACCATGTGGTCAATCTACGTAAGTCACAGAAAACAAGTGGTTTTGGGGTCAGGTGGGGTCTGACGGAAAACTGTGTCCGCGAGGTGTCGCCTGTGTCAGAGCGTGTCAGGCGCGTCAGTGACCCACTCAATTCCACCGCAAGAACCGGATAGCTCCGCTCGCCGCCGCCGCTTACGATCCTCCTCGAAAGGAGAACGCGATGCATAGAGTCATCGACCCATCGATCCTTTACTTTGGAACGCCGGTGGTGCTGGTGAGCTCGCTCAATGAGGACGGATCGCCGAATGTCGCGCCGATGTCTTCGGCGTGGTGGCTCGGCTGGACTGGAAAAGGCTCACCCGCTCGCGGAGAACGATCCCGCGCGCAAGGGAAACCTGATCGCTCTGGAGGTCCGGATCGTGCGCGCCTGGCCGAGATCCCCGAGTCCGCCTAACCGCCCGCGAATGGCCGAAGCCGTCGCGGGAGAGAAGGTGGCATAGGGGGCCTCAGAGCCCGTCGAGCAGAGAGCCCAGGAGGAGCAGCAGGCCTGCGACGACGAGGGCCCAGAAGCCGAGATTGTTGGGGAGCGAAAAGACGTGCAGACCGGCCAACAGACCGGCCAGCCACAACACGCCGGACACGATGACCGTGATCTCCTTGGGGGCCTGCGTCCGGAAACCTCCGCGTCTCGCCATGCTACCTCCTCCTCTCCCGAAAGGGTGTGGGTGGGCCTGCGCGCGCTGCCAGAATCTGTGGCCTGTACCCTAGCAGAGGAGGGAGAGGGGGGCAAGGCGGGGCGCCAGTCCTGTCGAAGGCCGTAGCTGCCGGCTGGTGCCCCCCGAGAGCCGGCTCCGCAGGAACCCTCCCCCTTGCGGGTCTCCGGCCGCCGGAGTGGTACATTATGTCAGGAGGCGAGCATGAGCGTGACGATTCCCGACGAGATCCTTCAGACCGCCCGTATGTCCGAAGCGGAGCTGCGTCAAGAGCTCGCAGTCCTCCTCTTTCAGCAGGATCGGCTCACCTCGGGCCAGGCGAGTCACCTGGCCGGCATGGACCGCCTCCGCTTCCAGCACCTCCTGGCCAGCCGCGGCATCCCAATTCACTACGACGTCGAGGAATTCGAGCAGGACCTTTCGACGCTCCGTAGTCTTGGCCGGCCGTGATCGTCGTCAGCAACTCCTCGCCGCTGATCAGCCTGGGCTCGATCGGCCGGCTCGACTTGTTGCATGAGATTTTCGGCGAAGTTTCGATTCCGCTCACCGTTCTGCAAGAGGTCCGCTCGGTCGAGATCTCGACCGAGAGCTGGATCGTCCCCCGGGAGGTCGAGCGTCCATTGCTATCCCGAGCTTTGGAAAGCGAGTTGGATCGGGGAGAAGCGGAGGCGATCGCCCTTGCAGTAGAGCTGCGGGCAGACCTGCTGCTGATGGACGAACGTCGCGGCCGGCGGGCCGCAGCGAGATTCGGGCTGAAGGTCCTCGGAGTGCTCGGAATCCTGGTCGACGCCAAACGAAGAGGCCTCGTCGAGAAAGTACAGCCTCTTCTTGGAGACCTGCAGGAACGAGCAGGCTTTCGGGTGAGCGCTGCGCTCTATCAGCGCGCTCTGGAGGAGGCTGGAGAGGCCTGACTTACCTCGTTCCCTCACTCCACCGCCAGCGCGATCTGGTTGGCAAACGCCTCCAGGAGGTGCCTGCGGTCGGGAGCCGTGAGGATCGCCGGGTCCGTGGGGTGAACGCCCAGCACTCCGAGCACCCCGCGCGAAGTGCGGAGCGGCAGGTACAGACCCTTGGCCGCCGGCAGGGTGTCCGTGGTCTTGCCGGCCGGCCGGCCGTGGTCGTACACCCATTGCGCCACCGCCTGCTCCCGCTGGTCGAACAGATAGGTCACGCTCTCGGCCGCCCGCTCGGTGACCCGCCCACTTTCGTCAGGGAGGAGGAGCAGGACCTGGGAGAGGAAGATCTCCTTGACGTGCCGGGCCGCGGCCGCGAGCACCGCCTTTTCGTCCGCCGCCGTCGCGAGGTCGCGGCTCATGGCATAGAGCGCCGCCGTGCGCGCCTCGCGGTCGCGTGCCACCTCGGCCTGCTGGCGCAGGCGGACGGTGAGGGTCGAGATCACCAAGCCGGTCACCAGCATCACCACGAAGGTGATCAGGTACTCCGAGTCGGAGACCGCGAAGGTCAGATACGGATGGACGAAGAAGAAGTCGAAGACCGCCACGGAGAGGACGACCGCGAGGATCGAGGGACCGCGGCCGAGCCGGGCGGCGGTGACCACGATGCCGAGGAGGAAGACCATCGCCAGGTTCGTCGACTCCACGCGCTCGAACAAGAGAGCGCCGATGCCGGCGCAGAGCGCGACGATGACCAGGCTCCAGAGATAGGCGCGGACGGGGGAGGTCGCTCGGCGGACGGGCAGGGGAGGAGTGAAGCCCCCGGATTCCTCGCCCGAGATGACGTAGACGTCGATCTCGTCGCTGCCGCGCTCGAGCTCGTCGCGCACCGACCCGAAGACGAGGTCTTTCCAGCGCGCGTGCCGCGGCTTGCCGACGACGATCTTGGAGACGTTGCGCCGCCGGGCGTAGCGCAAGATCTCCTCCGCCGGCCGGTGGCCGGTCAGGACCGCGGTCTCCGCGCCCAGCTTCTCGGCCAGGCGCAGAGTCTCCCACGCGCACCTCTTCTCCTCTTCCGGAAGCTGCGCCTCGGCGGGGGTCTCGACGTAGACGACCATCCATTGGGCACGCAGGAGAGCCGCGAGGCCGCGCGCCGCCCGCACCACCCGCGCCGAGCCCGGACTGGAGCTGACCGCCACCAGGATCCGCTCGGCGACCGGCCAGGTCTCGGCGATGCCGTGGAGCTGCCGGTAGCGCTCCATCTGCGCGTCCACCCGCTCGGCGGTCTTGCGCAGCGCGAGCTCGCGCAGGGCGATCAGGTTGCCCGGCCGGAAGAACTTCTGCACCGCCTGCGCCGCCTGATCGGGCACGTAGACCTTGCCTTCTTCGAGACGCTTGATCAGCTCCTCGGCCGGCAGGTCCACCAGCTCCACCTGGTCCGCCCGGTCGAACGCCGAGTCGGGCACCGTCTCGCGCACCACGACCCCGGTGATCTTGCCGACCAGGTCGTTCAGGCTCTCCAGGTGCTGGACGTTCATCGCGGTATGGACCTCGATCCCGGCGGCCAGCAGCTCCTCGATGTCCTGCCAGCGCTTGGCGTGGCGCGAGCCCGGAGCGTTGGTGTGGGCCCATTCGTCGATCAGGATCACCGCGGGGCGGCGGGCAAGGGCGCCGTCGAGGTCGAATTCTTTCAGCCGGATGCCCCGGTGCTCGATCTCGCGAGGCGGCAGGATCTCGAGGCCGTCGAGCAACGCCTCGGTCTCCTTACGGCCGTGCGTCTCGACCCAGCCGACGACCACGTCCACCCCACGGCGCTGCAGCTCGCGCGCGCTCTCCAGCATCGCGTAGGTCTTGCCCACGCCCGCCACGGCGCCGAAGAAGACCTTGAGCCGGCCGCGTTGCTCGCGCTCCTCCTCGGCGTTGGCGAGGGCGAGCAGGGCGTCGGGATCGGGACGGTCGGTGTTCATGAGCCGAGGGCCAGGTTGAGCTTCAAAACGTTCACCCGAGGCTCGCCAAGAATCCCGAACGTCCGCCCCTCGATATGCTCCTCGACCAGCCGGCGGACCGCGGCCGGATCGAGACCCCGGGCGGCTGCCACGCGCTCCACTTGATAGAACGCCGCAGCCGGGCTGATGTGCGGATCGAGGCCGCTCCCTGACGTCGTGACCAGGTCGACCGGCACCGGCCGGTTTTCCTGATGGGGGCCAGGGTGCGCGGCCTGGATCCTCTGGACGTCCGACTTCACGCGATCGAGCAGCGCCGGGTTGGTCGGCCCCAGGTTCGAGCCCGACGAGGCGGCGCCGTTATAGGCCGGCGTGGTGGCGGACGGGCGGCCCCAGAAATAGCGCGGTCCGGAGAACGGCTGGCCGATCAGCTCGGAGCCGATCACCTTTCCGTTCACCGCGATCAGGCTGCCATTCGCCTGGTGTGGAAAGACGAGCTGCGCGATCCCGGTCACCAGAAGAGGATAGACCAGCCCTGTCACCAGGGTCAGAATCACGAAAATCCGAAGTGCGCTCACAAGCTGTCGCATGCTGTCGTCCTTTAAGTCCTTGCTGTCCTTTGTGTCCTTCAAACCAACCCCAACGCCTGCAGCACCACATCGATCACCTTGATGCCGATAAACGGAGCGATCACCCCGCCCAGACCGTAGATCAGAATGTTGTCGCGCAGCAGGCGCGAGGCCGTGTGGCGGCGGAACTTGACGCCCCGCAACGCCAGCGGGATGAGCGCGATGATGATCAGGGCGTTGAAGATGACGGCCGACAGGATCGCGCTCTGCGGGCTCGCGAGATGCATCAGGTTGAGCCGGTCGAGCACCGGGTAGGTGGTGGCGAAGGCCGCCGGGATGATCGCGAAGTACTTGGCGATGTCGTTGGCGATGGAGAACGTGGTGAGCGTGCCGCGGGTGATCAGGAGCTGCTTGCCGATCTCCACGGTTTCGAGCAGCTTGGTGGGGTTGGAGTCGAGGTCCACCAGGTTTGCCGCCTCCTTGGCCGCCTGGGTACCGGAATTCATCGCCACCGCCACGTCGGCCTGCGCGAGAGCCGGTGCGTCGTTGGTGCCGTCGCCGGTCATCGCGACCAGCCGCCCACCCGCTTGATACTCGCGGATGAGCTTCAGCTTGGCCTCGGGCGTCGCCTGGGCGAGGAAGTCGTCGACGCCCGCCTCGGCGGCAATCGCCGCGGCGGTCAGCGGGTTGTCGCCGGTGATCATCACGGTCTTGATCCCCATCTCGCGCAGCTGGGCGAAACGCTCGCGGATGCCACCTTTGACGATATCTTTCAGATGGATCACCCCGAGCACCTGCCCCTCCTCGGCGACCACCAGAGGCGTTCCGCCCGACCGCGCGATCGTCTCGACCTTGCTCCGCACGTCCGCCGGAAAGGTGCCCCCCTGCTCCTGGACGAACGCCTCGACGGTGTCGGCAGCGCCCTTGCGGAATTTGCGGCCGTTCACGTCCACTCCGCTCATGCGCGTCTGTGCGGTGAATGGCATGAAATGGGCGCCGAGGGTGTGGATGTCACGCTCGCGGATCTTGTACTTCTGCTTGGCGAGCACCACGATGCTCCGCCCCTCGGGCGTCTCGTCGGCCAGCGATGAGAGCTGGGCCGCGTCGGCGAAACGGGCTTCCCCGATCCCCTGCGCGGGGAGGAATTCGGTGGCCTGCCGGTTGCCCAGGGTGATCGTACCCGTCTTGTCGAGCAGCAGCACGTCGACGTCGCCGGCCGCCTCCACCGCGCGGCCGGACGTGGCGATGACGTTCGCCTGGATCATGCGGTCCATGCCGGCGATGCCGATGGCCGACAAGAGACCGCCGATCGTGGTCGGGATCAGACAGACGAGGAGAGCGGTCAGCACCGTGACCGTCACCGGTGTGCCCACGCCGGCCGAGGTGACGCTGTAGATCGAGAAGGGCAGCAGGGTGATCGTTGCGATCAGGAAGATCAGGGTGAGCGCGGCGAGGAGGATCGACAGGGCGATCTCGTTCGGCGTCTTCTGGCGCTTCGCTCCCTCGACGAGCGAGATCATGCGGTCGAGGAAGGTCTCGCCGGGATTGGCCGTGATGCGCACGACCAGCCAGTCGGAGAGCACCTGTGTGCCTCCGGTTACCGAGCTCCGGTCGCCGCCACTCTCGCGGATCACCGGCGCGCTCTCGCCGGTCACCGCGGCTTCGTTGACCGAGGCTGCCCCCTCGATCACATCACCGTCACCGGGGATGGTGTCCCCGGCCTCGACGAGGACGACGTCGCCTTTTCTCAGCTCTGTGGAGGAGACCTCGCCGTGCGAAGCGCCGAAGCGAGGCTCGTGAAGCTTCTTTGCCACCGTGGTCTTGCGCGTCTGCCGCAGGGCCGCGGCCTGCGCCTTGCCCCGCCCCTCGGCCATGGCTTCGGCGAAGTTGGCGAACAGCACGGTGAACCACAGCCAGAGAGCCACCCCCAGGATGAAACCGGCGGGCGCCTCTCCTTTGCCCACCAGGGCTTGGATGAACAGACCCGTGGTGAGGAAGCTCCCGATGTAGACCACGAACATCACCGGGTTGCGCAGCATCCGCCGCGGATCGAGCTTGCGGAATGAGTCCTTGATCGCCTCGCGGACGATCTTGGGATCGAAGAGTGATTTCTGATGCTTGGACATCTCACGTTTCCTCGGTCAAGGCCCTCACCCCCGGCCCCTCTCCCGCGAGCGGGAGAGGGGTGTGGGTTAGAAAGGGTCCTTCAAAATGTTCTCTGCCCCTAACCTTCTCCCCTCGCCCGCTTGCGGGAGAGGGGCCGGGGGTGAGGGTCTCCATCTGTAGGTGCTCGACGATGGGGCCGAGCGCCAGCGCCGGGAAGAAGGTCAGTGCCCCCACGAGCACGACTACGCCGATCAGGAACACGATGAAGAGAGGGGTGTGCGTGGGCAGCGTCCCCGGCCCGGCCGGCACCAGCTTTTTCTTCGCCAGCGAGCCGGCGATCGCGAGCGTCGGGATGGCCAGCCAGAAGCGGGCGAAGTACATGGCGAGGCCGCCGGTCGTGTTGTAGAACGGGTTGTTGGCGCCCAGGCCCGCGAAGGCGCTGCCGTTGTTGTTGCCCTGCGACGAGAAGGCGTAGAGCACCTCGGAGAAGCCATGCGCCTTGGGGTTGAAGATCGTCGCGAGACCCGGCTTCACGACCACGGCGATGGCGGTGAAGATCAGCACGACGAACGGCATGATGAGGATGACCAGCGAGGCCATCTTCATCTCGTAGGCCTCGACCTTCTTGCCCAGGTACTCCGGGGTGCGGCCGACCATCAGGCCGGCGATGAAGACCGTGACCAGGACGAAGACGAGCATGCCGTAGAGCCCTGAGCCGACACCTCCGAAGATGACCTCGCTGAACTGCATGAGGAAGATCGGCACGAGGCCGCCGAGCGGCGTGTAGGAGTCATGCATCGAGTTGACCGAGCCGTTCGAGGCCGCCGTCGTCGTCGCCGCCCAGAGGGTGGAATTGGCGATGCCGTAGCGCACCTCCTTGCCCTCCATGTTGCCGCCGGGCTGCAGAGCGCTCGCCTGTTGATCGACTCCCAGCCGGTCGAGGAGCGGGTTGCCGCCCTGTTCCTGGCTGGTGCACAACGCGAGCAGCGGTAGGAGCGTCAGCGTCATGGCGGCGAGCACGGCCCAACCCTGGCGGGTATCCCCCACCATCCGGCCGAAGGTGTAACAGAGGGCGGCCGGCAGCAGCAGGATCGAAAGCATTTCCAGGAAATTGGAGGCCGGAGTCGGGTTTTCGAACGGATGGGCGGAGTTGGCGTTGAAGAAGCCGCCTCCGTTGGTGCCGAGCTGTTTGATCGCGACCTGCGACGCCGCCGGCCCGAGGGCCAGCACCTGCCCATCTGCCGTCGCCTTGGACTCGGAGAGCGTCTGCACGACGCCTTGCGACACGAGGACGAGCGCCAGGACGAGCGACAGCGGCAGCAGGATGTAGAGGGTCGTCCGCGTGAGGTCGACCCAGAAGTTGCCGATGGTCTTCGCGTTCTTGCGCGCCAGGCCCCGGATGAAGGCCACGAGGACCGCCATGCCGGTGGCCGCCGAGACGAAGTTCTGCACCGTGAGCCCCACCATCTGCGTGAGGTAACTCATCGTGGTCTCACCGCCGTAGCCCTGCCAGTTGGTGTTGGTCACGAAGCTCGTGGCGGTGTTGAACGAGGAGTCCGGAGTCACCGCGCCGAGCGACGCGGGGTTCCAGGGCAGCACCGCCTGCAGGCGTTGCAGCGCGTAGAGGAAGAGGACGCCCACGGCGCTGAACAGCAGCATCGAGAACGCATAGACCTTCCAGTCCATCTCCAGATCCGGGCGCACGCCGCTCAGGCGATAGATCAGCCGCTCGACGGGACCCAGGACGTGGTCGAGGCCGAACGGCTTGCCCTCGTAGACCCGGGCCATGTAGGCGCCGAGCGGCCTGGCGAGGGCCAGCAGGATGACGAAATAGAGACCGATCTGAAGCAGCGCGTTGGTTGTCATCAGAATCGCTCCGGTTTCAAAAAGGCCACGAAGAGGTACACGGTCAACAGCACCGACACCACGAGGCCGAGGATGTAGAGGCCGCTCATTTTTTTTCCTCCTCCGCCGGCGCCAGGGAAGCGCAGGCGTGCACGAACCACCAGGATGCCGCGAAGAAGGCGATCGTCAGACCGATGTAAAGGATGTCCATGGAGTCTCCCTCCTACTGGGCGAACGAAGGTACGTTGATGTCGAGCTGGATGCTCCACTTCCACTTGCCGTTGATCGCCTCCTCGTTGAACCAGGTTGGTCCGGTGAGCAGGCTGATGTTCTTGGTGAAGTAGTAGTAGAGGCCGGCACCGCCGCCGCCGAGCGCGTTGTCCCCCGAGGCGTAGTCCACGGCGAACACGAGCCGGTTGAGTGGATTGCCCTCGGCGTCCTTGAAGGGCATGAAGCCGTGGTCGAAGGCGGCCATCCAGCCCGTGTTCTCCTTCTTTCCCTGCGCGTCCACCAGGACTTTCTTGTTCCCGATGTAGGGGCCTACGGAGAACCGGCCCACAGCAGGAAACGTCTTGCCGATCACGCCGTAGATGATGTTGTAATCCGTGACGTCCTGCTTGGTGCCGGCGTTGAAGATTCCCACCTCGAGCGCGGGCGCGCCGGAAAAGAGAGCGCCCTCGGGAGCGCCCATCTTCAGGTTGAAGAAGACGGGATCGTTGCTCGGCTCGAGTACGTCGACTCCGATCTCCATCTGAAACTTTTCGAACGGCAAGATGCCGACGGTCAAACCGGCGTCCGTGGGGAAGTCGCCCGCCCCGTTATCCGCCTTTCTGAACGCGGTGAAGTAGTTGTCTACGCCCCAGTGGAGGACGCCATAGGGCTGGATGTCCAACGTCATCGGCGTCCACATGGTGGACGAGGGTGTGGCCAGCGCGGCGCCGGCGGGCAGGGCCAGAATGCTTGCGAACACGAGGGAGCGTACGAGTCTCATGAATTTCTCTCCTGTCTTGACGCCGCGTTCGATGCGGCGTCGAGAGGAGCATCGCCTGCCACGGCCAAAGAAGTCCGGAAGGCGGACAAAAAGGTTTCTAAAGGTCATTCCATGGCCGCCGGGAGCGTGAACCAGAAGGTCGCGCCACGGCCCTCCCCTTCGCTTTCGCAATGGATCTCTCCACCGTGGGATTGGACGATCTCTTTGGCAATGGCCAAACCGAGGCCCACGCCGCCCAGGTCTTGGGTGCCCGGCACCTGATAGAAAGGCTCGAAGAGCCGCTCGATGTGTGCCGGTGGGATGCCATCGCCGGTATCGACGACGGAGAAGCGGGCCCGCCCTTCGTGGGGTTCCGCGTGGACCGTCACCTTGCCGCCGGCGGCGGTGTGGGCGAGCGCGTTGTTGAGCAGCGCCGAGAGCACCACTCCGACCCGCTCCCGATCGGCGAGGACACGCGGTGCTTCGGGATCGACAACGATCGCCAATTCCACCTGCTCTGCCCGGTACCTTGCCGCGATCTCCTGCACCGCGGCGTCGATCAGGTCCCAGGGTGCCGCCGGCTCGGGATGGAGCTGCTGGCGGCGCTCTTCGAGGCTGGAGATCGCCTGGAGGTTTGTGGCGAGCTGATCGAGCCGTTCCGCCTCACCGCCCGCCCTGGCCAGGAGTTGCTCCTGCCGCTGCGTGAGCGGGCCGGAGCCCGCCTCGCGCAGGGAGCCGAGGACCGACCGCAGAGGACGCAGCGCAGCTTCGAGATCGCGCGCCACATTGGCCAAGAGGCCGGCGTGCACCTCGCCGCCGTGGCGCCGGTCGGTCATGTCCTCCAGGACCAGAATGAAGCTCTCGGGCTGCTTCGGCCGGTCGTCGAGGACCGTGACCCTTGGCAGGTAGAAGCGCTCGCGGCCTTCCACCGGGAGGTGGACCACCGCCGCGGTGCTCCGCTCCGGAGCGCGCCCGGCTTCGGCCTGCTTCAACAGGGGCGGCAGCCATCCGCCGTGCTGCGCTGGAATCGGCTCACCGGGCCGCAGGCCCAGCCGGGCCGCGGCGCGGTTGGCGAGCTCCACCCGTTGATCTGCAGAAACGACGGCCACCGCCTCGGAAACGTTGTCGATGGCGCGCTCGGCGACGCGGCGGGCGCGCAGCAGGTGGGCCTGATCGCTCTCCCGCAGCTCCCGCAGGCCTCCAGCCATGGAGTTGAACGCGGCCGCGAGCTGCCCCAGCTCGTCGCGCGAGGTGACCGGGACCGTCAGGTCCAGGTCGCCCCCCTCGATCTGCCGTGCCGCTCGCGTCAGGCGCTCCAGCGGCCCCAGCATGGAGCGGGACAGGAAGGCCACGCAGACCCCGGCGAACGCCGTACCCAGGAGGAGCAGCACGGCCATGCGGCGATTGGCGCGGGTGGCGAGCGCGCGGGCGCGGTCGTTGGCCTCCACCATGTTCTGCTGGTTCATCTGCAAGATCTCGTCGGCGGTCCCCTTGATCTGCTGGAAGGTCGGGAAGAGCTTCTGGAAATAGAGAGCCCGCCTCTCCTCCAGGGGGATCTGCGGATCGAGCACCCGCTCGAGAGTCGGCGCGTAGGCGGCGAAAAGCTGCCGCAGGCGCTGGGCACGCTCCCCCTCGCCGGGCAGGGTGATGTTGCCGAGCTCGGTCGCGAGGGCCGCCTCGAATTTTGGGCTGTTCTCGCGGGCGAGGGCGATCCCCTGCGGTGCATGACCCGCCAGGGCGAACAGCGCGCCGCTATCCATCCGCTCCAGGGATTCCTTCATCCGCTCGCAGGCGATGACGCTCTTGTAGTTCTCGCGCAGGATGACGTCGATCGAGCCGCCGAGCCGGGAGAGGAGGGTGATGCTCTCGACGCCCACCGCGATGAGGATCGCGAGCAGGCCGACAAAGCCGAGGACCAGCTTGGTCCGCAGGCCGCCGGGGCCTCCCGTGGGCAGGGTTATCTGTTCACCGTTGCTCATGATGCGTCGCCTCCATGCACAGGCTCGCGCCAGCCGGGCAAGGAAGTCCGGAAGGGGACCGAAAGAGTTGCGGAAGGGGAGATTAAGGAGATCTAAAGAGGCCCCCTCTCCCGAACGGGCGTCCGACGGGAGAGGGGGCCAGAGGGTGAGGGGCCCGGCGAAGCCGGCTTTAGAAGTTGGTATAGAGGAGACGGTTCGGCGATCCTCTCAGCTCACCCAGGACTGCCGAGGTGGTCGCCCGTTCGATGAGGACGGTCTGCACCAACGCCGGGCTCGCGGTCGGGTTGGTCTCGAGATATTGCGCTACCACACCGGTCACGAGAGGTGCAGAGTACGAGGTGCCGGTGCTGATGCAGAGGTACGACTGCCCTGAGCTGGCCATCGCGCCCATGATGTCGACCGCCGGAGCGAACAGGTCGACCTGGCTTCCGTAATTGGAGCCGCAGAACTCGGCCGTGCAAGAGAGCGGCGCGTCGTATCCGTATCGATAATTGTTCGAGTTGATCCCGGCCACGACGATGACCTCGGGCAGAGCCGTCGGACTGAAGTTGACGACCGGAGAATTGCGGTTGCCGGCAGAGTTGACCACGGGGATGCCATAGTTGTTGATCAGGCGCTGCACCGCCGCGTCGAGGCTCGCGGTGTCTTCGAACGGGCTATACTCAATGTTGTAGCTGAGATTGACGACGGCCGGTCGAATGGCGTTGGCGGCCACCCAGTCCATCCCTGATGCGATCCAGGACGTCCAGGACCTGCCTCCATCGTTACCGACGCGGACCGGATGGACGATCGCCGATTTCGCGACGCCAAACCGGCGGCCCGCTGCGATACTGGTGACGAGGGTCCCATGACCGTTTCCATCGTAGGTGTCCCAAGCCGGGCGATCGCCGCAGGACGTGGTGGGCTTGTTGGGAGGACATTGGCCCGTGATCGCGAAGTTGGTTCCGTTTCCAACGCGTGTGCCGCCTCCCGTGAGCGCGAACTCGCTGTGGGTCGACACGAGACCGGTGTCGACGACGTAGATGTGCACGCCGGTGCCGCGTGCACCAAAGTAGAACTTGGAATCCAGCGTGTGCGCGGCTTGACTGCCGGTCCGTTGATCGACACGGTCCAACGCCCAGCTATCGGAGCAGCTCGTATAGGGATCCCAGCAGGTGATCGTCTGGGGAGACACGGGATCGTAGCTGTTCGCCAGAGGGAAAGTGATGGGTGAGAAGCAATCCGGGGGACCGCTCTCCTCGGCCGCCCTGTCCTCCTCGACGCTCCGAACGCCCGGCAGGGTCGCCAAACGCTCTGCCTGGCTCCGCGTGGCATCGACGATGAACATTCCGAGATGGCCGAGAATGGCTTTCGGCTTCACTCCGCCCTGGGCCGAGATGCTGCGTGCCAGGCGGCTCGTGAGGTTGACGGTTCGCTGACGATTCACCGCCCGCTCATGGGCCAGACCGACCGATTCGTCGTCGAGGACGACGATGAAGCGGTGGCGGGTTTGCTGGGAAAGGGCAGGCTGCGCTGAGATGGCCAGCGCCAGGGCTCCAGCGACCAAGGTTCGGATCAGACTCATAGGTTTCTCCTTCAAAGAGCTTGCAACGGCTTGAACCAACGACCACAGGGCGACAATTCCAGGCTCGCGCCGGCCGGGCAAGGGTTCTCCCGTTGAACGAGAAGGGGATCGCTCTCTCAGAACATGGTCTCGTGCTCGAACGACTGGATCGTCCTGCCGAGCCATTCGCAGATCGCAAGCGCGCTGAACACCTCGGAGCGCCCGCCCTTCGCCATGCGCTTGAACAGGTCTTGTCCCCATGGACCCGACGGCCAGATCTCGGCGGCGACCTGCTCCCAAGTCATCCCGCGCCGCTCGCGCTCCGCGTTGAGCGCGACGTAGAGTGCCGCGGTATCGAACCGCAGGAAGCGACCCGTCTCCGCATAGCTGGTGGGCCGCGGCGGCGGTCCCCCGTCTCCGCCTGCGAAGCTCTCCACCGTACGCCCCACCCAGCGGGCCAGACCGATCACGCCATCGAGCTCGATCCCCCACCTACGCTTCGTCATGCTCTTGATCGTTGACGTCGAGATGCCCAGCTCCTTCGACAGGGCGGCCCACGTCATCTCGCGCTCGCGACGCTGCGCGTCAACGGCATCGTAGAGCGCCTGCGGATCGAAATTCGTCTTTCCCATCTCTCACTCCGCAGAGGCGACCACGTCGACCTCCACGAGCCAGTCAGGGGAAACGAGACCGGCGACGAACAACGTTGTGATCGCCGGCCGGACGCCGGCGAGAAGCTCTTTGCGCACTTCGAGCAAGGTTTCCATGTCCTCACGCCGCACCAGATAGAAGGACATCTTCACAATGTCCATGAACGTCATGTTTGCAGCGCTGAGGACGGAAGAGACATTCAGGAGCGCCTGTTTGCATTGGCCGCGAAAATCGGAAGGCAGATGGCCTTCCGGCGTCTGGCCGACCTGTCCCGAGACGTGCAGAGTTCGAGCCCCGGCGCGCGTTTCTACTCCGTGCGCATAGATACCGTGGTACGGCGCGCCGACGGGAAAGGGATCATGTCGAGTTGATACGGGCATCTGGGCACCTCCAAGAGATCGGGTTGTCGGCAGGCGTCGAGGGCACGCCTCACTCCTTCAAGGGGTGGCCGTCACTCGACGTCAAGCAGCCGTCAGTCGGCGTCGATTCGTCTCCGCTCGATCTCGATCAGTCCCTGCTTTGGATCGAAATCCGGCCGCTTTCAGTCGATCGTGACGCGTTTCATCGCTCTGCGGAGGCAAGGTCACTCCGGCTCGGGCAGGAACCGGTACCCTACCCAGGGCTCGGTGCCGATGTAGCGGGGATCGGACGGGTCGGGCTCCAGCTTGCGGCGCAGCGAGCCGACGTGGACGCGGACGGTGTCCGGCGTGGTGGCCGGAGCGCCGCGCCAAACTGTGGCGATGATCTGCCGCAGGGTGATCGGCCTGCCCGCCTGGCTGGCCAGGAGATCGAGGATGGCGAATTCGGTGGGGGTGAGCCGCACCTCCCGCCCCGCCTGCGCGACCGTCCGCCGGTCGCGGTCGATCTCCAGGTCCGGGAAGCGGAGCACCTTGGACGTCGCCCCGCCGCCGCGGCGCAGCTGGGACCGCACACGGGCGAGCAGCTCGCGCAGCGAAAACGGCTTGGTCACGTAGTCGTCGGCCCCCAGGTCGAGGGCGCGGACCTTGTCTTCCTCCTCGCCGCGCACCGAAAGCACCAGGATCGGCGTGCGGTCGATATGTCGCACGGCGGCGATGAGCGACATCCCGTCGGCCCGCGGCATGCCGAGATCGGTGATCACCAGGTCGGGCTGGTGCCGTTCGAAGAGCTCCTTGCCTTCCAGGCCGTCGGTGGCGGTGAGGGTCTCGTAACCGGCGAGGGAGAGCTCGCGGGCGAGCAGCTCGCGGATCGCCGGATCGTCGTCGGCGACGAGCAGGAGTGGCGTGGTGCGGCTCATCGGAGCTCCTCCTCGGGAGTGGGCGGCTCCGGGGCCGCCGGCAGAGTGAGCCGCGCGATGGTACCGCCGCCGGGCCGGTCGATCAATTCGAGAGCGCCGCCGCTGGCTTCCGCGAAGCTCCTGGCGATCTGCAGGCCGAGGCCGCCCGCCGTGCGGTCTCCGGCGGCGGTGCTCGCCTCGGCAGTCCCGCCGAAGGGGCGGCGCATCGCCTCCGGCACGCCGGGTCCGTGGTCGAGCACTTCCAGACGCACCCGGTCCATCGAGAGGGGGTCCCGGGTCGCCGCCAGCTCGAGCGGACGGTCCGCGGGCGCCGCCCGGGCGGCGTTTTCGATCAGGTTCACCAGCGCTTCGACGGCCAGGGCCGGGTCGGCCCACACCTCCGGGCAATTCGGCGGCACGCGCGTCGCGACCTTCCGTCCGGAGAGGATCGGCGCCAGGCTCTCGCGGGCGGTACGGAGCAAGGTCCCGACGGCCAGCGGCTCCGGATGCGGGTGCGCGAGCCCCGATTCCAGCCGGGCCGCCGCCAGCAGGTTGTCGATCCGGCGGGTGAGGCGGGAATGCTCGGCCGCGAGGTTGCGCAGGCTGGGGAGGGCCGCGGGGTGGCCGGCGAGCACGCGCTCGAGGCTCTCGATCTCCAGGCGCACCGCGGTCAGCGGCGTGCGCAGGTCGTGGGAAACCGCGCGCAACAGGGCGGTCTTGAGCGCCTCGCTTTCGCGGACCGCTTCCAGGCGGGCCGAGCGGAGGAGCAGACGCTCGCGCTCGACCGCCAGCGTCTCGACCTCCCGGCGCCGGCTCTGCGCCTCTTCGGCCCGGCGCCGGGCCGTTGCGACCAGACGGCTGGCGAGGGCCGACGCGGCGAGGAACGACAGCAGGGCCACCCAGTTGGAGGAATCGGCGACCACGAAGGTATGGAGAGGAGGGAGGAAAAAAAAGTTGTAGCAGAGCATCGCCAGGAGCGAGGACACCGCACCCACCGCCCAGCCTCCCCAGGTGGCGAGCCCCAGGACCGCGAGCAGATAGAGGAATCCGACCGTGACCGGATTGACCCCGGTCGCCCGTCCGGCCCAGGTGACCAGCGCCAGGGCGGCCGGCACGGCGGCCCAGGTGAGCGCACGTCTGCGCCGGGAAAAAGGGAGGTCTTCCGCCACCGCTGGCACGGAGGGAGTCTATCAGCCCGTTCCCAGCCGGCGCCTTTAGATCTTCTTTACGCTCCCTTCCGGACTTCTTCCGCGCCTTCGCGCCAAGGTGGCTGGATGACCTCGACGCCCGAAGGCCACGACCCGCGCCGCCTCGCCATTCTCTGCCTGACCGCCATCGGCGTCGTTTATGGCGACATCGGGACGAGCCCGCTCTACGCCGTCCGCGAGTGCTTCTTCGGCCCGCATGCGGTGCCGGTCAACCGCGCCAACGTGCTCGGCGTCCTTTCGCTCATCGTCTGGACGCTCGTCATCGTCGTGACGCTCAAGTACCACGTCTACGTCCTGCGCGCCGACAACAACGGCGAAGGAGGCATTCTGGCCCTCATGGCGCTCGCCACGCGCTCGGTGCGCCGGAGGTCCTGGCTCGTCGTCGGTCTCGGTCTCTTCGGCGCCGCGCTCCTCTATGGGGACGGCATGATCACGCCGGTGATCTCGGTGCTGGGCGCGATGGAAGGGCTCAAGGTGGCGACCCCGCAGCTCGAGCCGTACATCGTGCCGGCGGCGATCGTGATCCTCGTGCTTCTGTTTCTCTTCCAACGGCGGGGGACGGCGGGGGTCGGCCTGCTCTTCGGCCCCGTCATCCTCCTGTGGTTCGCAACCATCGCCATTCTCGGCGTGATCAGCATCATGCAGGAGCCGGGAGTGCTGGCCGCGCTCAACCCCCTCTACGCCTACCAGTTCTTCGCCCGCAATGGGGTGGCCGGGTACCTGGTCCTGGGCGCCGTCTTCCTGGTCGCCACCGGCGGCGAGGCGCTCTATGCCGACCTCGGGCACTTTGGGGAGCCGCCGATCCAGATCGATTGGTTCTCTGTGGTCTCGCCTTCGCTGCTGCTCAACTACTTCGGTCAAGGGGCGCTGGTGTTGCGCGATCCTGCCGCGGCCGACAACCCGTTCTTCCGGCTCGCCCCGGACTGGGGACAGTACCCGCTGCTGATCCTCGCCACCATGGCGGCGGTCATCGCCTCGCAGGCGGTCATCTCCGGCGTCTTCTCGCTGACCCGGCAGGCGATCCAGCTCGGCTACGCGCCGCGCATGGAGATCATCCACACCTCGGCCCGGGAGATCGGCCAGATCTACATCCCGTTCGCAAACTGGGCGCTGATGGCCGCGACCATCGCGCTGGTGCTCGGGTTCCGTACCTCGAGCAACATCGCCGCCGCCTACGGCGTCGCGGTGACGACGACGATGATCATCACCACGCTGCTCGCTTTCGTGGTGGCGCGGAAGCTCTGGGGATGGAAGCTCTCGACCGCAGCGGGAGTCACGGCTGTCTTTCTCACCGCCGACCTCGCCTTCTTCGGCGCCAACATCATCAAGGTGGCGCAGGGCGGATGGTTCCCGCTCATCGTCGCGGCGGCGGTCTTCGCCGCCTTCACGAGCTGGCGCCGCGGCCGCAGCGCGCAGGCGGCCCGGCTGGCCGAGGTCTCCCTTCCACTCGAGCTCGTCATCGCCGACGTCGTGCGCCGGGGCCTGCACCGCGTGCCGGGGACCGCGGTCTTCTTGACCGGCCAGGCGAGCGGCACGCCGCCGGCTCTCCTGCACAATCTCAAGCACAATAAGGTCATCCACGAGCAGAACGTCGTTCTGACCGTCGTGACCGAGGAGATCCCCCACGTGGCTGCGAAGGAGCGGACTGTGGTCGAGGAGCTGGGCCACGGGTTCTACCGGCTGAGCGTCCGCTATGGCTTCATGGAAGATCCCGACGTGCCCGGGGTGCTCCGCAGCCTGGGAAAAGAACACGGCCTTGCCGTCGATCCGAGCAATGCGACGTTCATGCTGAGCCGGAGCACGGTTCTCCCGCGGCGCAAGTCTCCCTTCGGCCGCTCTCTCGATGCTCTGTTCATCTTCATGCAACGCAATGCCCTGGTCGCGACGCGTTACTTCCGCCTCCCTCCCAACCGCGTCATCGAGATCGGCATGCAGGTGGAGATCTGACACCGCGGATCGTAAGACCTCCATCCGGCCCGATTTTAATTCCCTGCGCCCGCTGTCGGAGTGCCGGTCACAGTGAACAAACCGGAATAGCTCTGGTACTGCTTGTCGGGATTGATCACGGTCACATCGCGAGGGCCCGGTTTGGCGTCCCGCGAGATCTCGATCTCGCAGCGGAGCTCCACGGACGTCGGAGCCTCGCACGAGGAAACGTTGATACCGGGCGGCGAGAAGGTCACTGTGGTTTGCGGGTCGAAGTTTGCACCGCTGAAAGTGAGGCTCATCTTTTTCCCCATCAACCCCACGTCCGGCTCGAGGCTCTGGATGCTCGGAGGCTGGTTTGCGGGCTTCTGCTCGACCGGCGGGGCGGGCTCCGAAGACGCCGAGAGGAGCGATGGGCCCGTTTCGGTGCTCGGGGCTTTGCCGGGCTTTTTCTGCGGGAACGGCTTCTTGACCGGCCCTTCAATGTTCGTGGGGACGGACCGCGCTGGCACGTCTGTTGTAGATTCTCCTGTGCCTTTGGGGCTTGCCGGTGGCGGCTCGGGCGCAGGCGGTCTCACGGGAGCTCTCGAGTCGGTCGATGGCGGCGTGGCCGTGGAGTCTCCTTGCACGGAGAGCGGTGCTTTTTTCTGGAAAGAGGACCAGGCGGGGAGCAGCGTTCCCAGGATTCCCAGACAGACGAGCGTGGCCGCGATCTCCGTCCGGTCCGGCCAGCTCCAGCGCCAGCCATCCTCTCCGGCCCCGGCTCGGGAAAAGGCTTGCCGGAGCACTCTTTGGCGCAGATCCTTCGCCGGGCTTCCGGTTTCCCTTTCGACTGCGCTCACCACCTCGGCGGCCAGCGGACCCTGCGCGAGATCGATCAGCTCGTGGGTGGCAACCTTTTCGCGGCCGGGGATGCGGATCTCCTGGAGGGCGCGGTCGAGGCGCCAGCGCGCGTGGGCGGCGGTCTCGGGCCGGGGCTCGGACGACGCGAGCAGATCGGCGAGGAAGCCGTGCACCTCCTCGGCGGAGGGACCGACTCCAGGTCGCGCGAGGAGCGGCGGGGCGTCCAGCGCTTCGAGGAGAGCGGCGGGCGGAACGTGGGGGCAGAACCGCTGGCGCAACAACTCGGCGAGATCCGGGTCGCGGCGCGGGGCGAGGGTCAACAGCCAGCGCAGGCGCTCGATATCGAGCGGGCTGACTCCGCGCTGGGGCTGGGCGCGGGCGGTCTCGCGCTCCGGGCGGCCGGTCTCGCCGTGCACCAGCTGGCGGGCGGCGGCCATCACTCCCTCTGGAGTCATCGGCCACGCCTGGACCGGGATCTCGCGCAGAGCGGGACGCCACCAGGCGGGATCGGTCACCGGGTGCAGCCAGGCCCGGTAGCGCCAGCCGGAGAGCGCTTCCACCCACGGGGCGAGGCGTCCCTGGCGTCCCTCCAGAAGCCCCTCTCCGGCGCTGATGACCAGCAGCGGGCTCTCGGCGCGGAGGCGGAAGAGCTGCTTCAAGGTCAGCGGCGGCGCTCCCGGGTCGCGGAAGACCTGCCCCGCGCCGGCGTGGAACCGCCAGCGGTCGACCGGCACGCCGCGGGTCTCCAGGCCGGAGAGGAGAGCGGACACCCGCCGCCGCCAGGGGCGCATCTCGT
>WNGB01001834.1_pt1 | contig 34680 bp, 35 predicted proteins | sample 5400681 | NCBI WGS metagenome assembly WNGB01 (sample SAMN13153367, study PRJNA577476) | soil metagenome | isolation source: 115 cm soil or saprolite under grassland replicate 2 | place: USA:California | collected 2016-06-15
AGAACCACTTCTCGCCGTTGATGAGCACTCGTCCGTCGCCGATGTCGCGCGCGGTGCAGTGCACGGTTCGGCCGAGGTCGGAGCCGCCGTCGCGCTCGGTCAGGAACATGGAGCCGTCGACGCCGCCGTCGAAGCTGTCGGCGCGCAGGCCCGGAAGCAGCGAGTCGCGCACGTCCGGCGGCGCGTACGCGGCGACCAGACCGGCGACGCCGCTCGTCATGCCGAGGCTGCAGACCAAACCGGTGTCCGCTTGGGAGAGCAGGTAGCTCGTGGCGGCCAGCACCACGCCGGGGGCAGGTCGCCCGCGCTCGGTCTCGTCGCGCGCGAACCCGCCGACGTAGCCGCTGGCCCACAGGGCGCGCTTCGAGTCGAGGCCGGCGGGGTGGTGGACGATCTCGTTGACCTCGTCGGCCCAGCGGTCGTAGCGGACGAGCTCGGGCGGATGGGCGTCGACGATCTCCGAGTTGGGAGCCACTCGCTCGCCGACGAGACCACCGAACCCGCGCAGCTTGGCGTCCGCCCATTCCAGGTCCTCGGGCGGGCAGTCGCGGCGCACACGCGCTTGGAGATCGGGGTCGAGCTCGTACCAGTTGTGGCCGGCGGCCGAATCGAGGGTGGCGTAGTCGATCATCGATCGCTCCCGCTGCGTGGACCGTGCTCCTGGGCGCCAGCCTAGGACGCCTGGTAGGCATTCGTCGCGAACGGTATGGAACCACTCGATCTCATCGACACGCGACTCCGGATCGCCACGTGGAACGTGTGGTGGCGGTTCGGGCCCTGGCAGGACCGGCAGCCGGCGATCGCCGAGACGCTGCGCGACCTCGATGCCGACGTGGTCGCGCTGCAGGAGGCGTGGGACGTGGAGGACGGCACCGGCCAGCCCGAGGCGCTCGCCGCGACGCTCGGCTACGAACACGTCTTCGTGGCCGGCTTCGACGCCGGTGAAGCCTCGTTCGGCAACGCGATCCTGTCGCGCTGGCCGATCGCGGCGAGCGACACGCGCCCGCTGCCGACGACGCCGACGACGGACGAGTTCCGGGTCGCTCTGAAGGCCGAGGTCGACGGACCCCGGGGGCGGTTCGAGGTGTACACGACCCACCTGAACTGGCGGTACGACGAGAGCCACGTCCGTCAGGCGCAGGTCCGCGCGCTGGCGGAGTTCGTGGACGAATCGAAGGGCCGCACCTTCCCGCCGATCGTGTGCGGCGACTTCAACGGCGAACCGGACTCCGACGAGATCCGGATGCTGACCGGCCGGGCCGCGGTGCCCGTCGAGCGCCTCGTGTTCATCGATGCTTGGGACGTCGCTGGCGACGGCGCCGGGTTCACGTGGTCGAACGACAATCCGTTCGCGGCCCGCGACCTCGAGGCCGACCGTCGCATCGACTACGTCCTCGTGGGATGGCGCAAGGCGAACGGCGCCGGGCACGTCGTCGGCGCGCGCGTTGCTGCGATCGATCCGATCGACGGCGTCTATCCGTCGGACCACTACGCCGTGGTCGCCGAGCTGCGGTACTAGGGGACACGATGACCGTCGACCTCGGTGCCCTGCGAGTTGCACCCGGCCAACCAGCCGGGCTCGACCGCCGGGATCCCGGCGATCGCCTGCGCCTGTCCGGCAAGGCGGCCGCGCGTGACCAGCACGACGCGATGCTCGATGAGCTCGATGGCTTGCACAACCGGCTCTGGGCCGAGGCCCGAAGAAGCGTGCTGCTCGTTCTCCAGGGCGTCGACACGTCCGGGAAGGACGGTGTCATCCGGCGGGTGCTCACCGGATTGAACCCGCAGGGCTGCTCGGTGACGAGCTTCAAGGCGCCGACCAGCCTCGAGCTCCAGCGCGACTACCTGTGGCGCGTTCATGCCGCGTGTCCTGCTCGCGGTCGGTTGGGTGTGTTCAACCGCTCGCACTACGAGGACGTCGTCGCCGCGCGCGTGCTCGGGATCGTGGACGAAGCTCACTGGCGACGCCGGTACCGGCACGTGCGCGACTTCGAGCAGATGCTCCACGACGAGGGCACCACCGTCGTGAAGGTGTTCCTGCACATCTCGCGCGACGAGCAGCGCGCCCGGTTGCAGGCGCGGCTCGACGACCCGACCAAGCGGTGGAAGTTCCGGCTCGACGACCTGGAGGCGCGCCGGCAATGGAACGCGTACCAGTCGGCCTACGAGGACGCGATCACCGAGACGTCGACCGACGACGCACCATGGTGGGTCGTCCCCAGCGACCGCAAGTGGGTGCGCGACGTCGCGGTGACGACCGTGCTGCTCGACGCGTTCCGCCGACTCGATCCGCAGTACCCGCCGCCCGACCCGTCCCTCGACGGCGTGATCGTCGAGTGACCGGCGCGTGCGCGTTTGGCGTCAACTAGGCACCTCATGCGTGGGTAATTGACGCCAAAGCGTGGGGGGTGTCAGCCGGTGCGCCGTTCCTCTTCGGCGGCCGCGCGCCGGAACGCCTCGCGCGGTCGCTGCAGCGAGCCGAGAGCGACGACGTCGCGCGGGAAGAGCATCGCGACCGTCCAGTCCAAGGCGATCCTGACCCGACGGTTCAACGTCGGCATCTTGGCGAGGTGGTACGTCCGGTGGACCCACCACGCGGGGAAGCCACGCAGCCGAATGTTCCCGGGGAGGCGGGCGACCCCGCGGTAGCGGCCCAGCGACACGAGCTGGCCCCGGTTGCGGTAACGGAACGGGCCCGGCGGCCGGCCCCGCGACGCGGCGACGACGTTGCGGGCCAGCTGCTTCGCCTGTCGGATCGCGTGCTGCGCGGTCGGTGGGCTCAACCCGCCCGTCGTGAGGTCGGGCACGGCGGCGTTGTCGCCGGCCGCCCAGGCGTCGGGGACCACGCCGCGCTCGGCGTCGTGCACACGCAGGTACTCGTCGCAGGTGACCCGACCGTGCTCGTCGACCGGAAAGCCCGAGCGGGCAGCAAGGGAGTGCGGCCGCACCCCGGTCGTCCAGACGAGCGTTGCTGCCGGGAACGTCTCCCCGCTCGACAGCCGCATGATCCCGCTCTCGGCCGACTCGAGTCGCGTCTCGAGATGGATCTCGATCCCGCGCCGTTCCAGCCGCCGTTGCGCGTACTCCGCCAGCCGGATGTCGATCTCGGGGAGGAGCCGGCCGGTGGCCTCGACGAGCACCCAGCGCGCTCGCTCGCCCCGGAGCTCGTCGTAGCGCTTCAGGGCGGAGCGGCTGAGGTCCTCGAGCTCGGCGAGCGCTTCCACGCCCGCGTAGCCCCCGCCGACGAAGACGAACGTGAGCAGGGCGCGCCGCCGGTCCGGGTCGGTGATCTCGGCCGCCGCCTCGAGCCGCGCCAGGACGTCGTTGCGGAGGTGGATCGCCTCGTCGATGGTCTTGAAGCCGACGGCCTGCTCGGCGAGCCCCGGTACGGGGAGCACCCGACTGATCGACCCCGGCGCGAGGACGAGCACGTCGTAGTCGAGCTCGACGGACGAGCCTTCAAGGAGATGGACGCGCGCCCGGCGCGCCGCGTGGTCGATCGACTCGACCTCGCCGACGATCAGGTGCGTCCGGCGGAGGAACTGTCGCAACGCGACGACGACGTGGCGGGGCTCGATGGTGCCCGACGCCGCCTCGGGCAGGAACGGCTGGTACTGGAGGTAGTTCTCGGCGTTGACGAGCACGATCTCGTCGTCGTGGCCGCGGAGGCGGCGTTCGAGGCGCATGGCGGCGTACGTGCCGACGAACCCGCCCCCGCACACGAGGACCCGCATATTGTGAACAGTTTCACGAGCCCTCGCGCGGGTCAACCCCGACGTAGAGTCCCGCAACGCTCGATGCGTATCTCGACCGACGTATTGCTGGTGCAGATACGCATCGACGGGAGAAGGAGAGCCGATGCCGAGTCCCGAGCAGGTGCAGGCGGCGGTGGACGCGTACGTCGCCGCCTATCAGGCCAACGACAAGGGCGCGTTCCTCGACGCCTTCGCCGATGACGGCGTGGTCATCGATCCCGTCGGCACGCCGCCGCACGCCGGGCGCGAGGCGCGCGGCACGTTCTGGGACACGGTGCACCAGCTGGCGGAACGCCTCACGTTCGATGTCAAGGACGTCGTGGTGTGCGGCAACGAGGCGGCCATGGTTTTCCGGATCCACGCCGGGATGGCCGACGCCGGCCTGGTGATGGACGCCGTCGACATCTTCGAGGTCGACGACGACGGCAAGATTGCGTCGATGCGGGCGTATTGGGACATGAGCCGCGCCACGCCGGCGGGCTGAGCCGGCCGCCGGCGACCGGCGAAGGGGCCCCTTTTGCCCGCTGACCAGGGGCTCTTGACCGGGAGGTCAACTCGACTGGTGGGCTCCCTCGGCCGTAGGCCAAAATGATGCGGCCATGCGTGCGGAGTCCCGGGATTCGCTCTCGCTGAAGCCGGCGGAGCTCGACGAGTTCGGTCAGCTCCTCGCTTCGGTCGGTTTGCCGCTCAAGGACGACGCCCTCGACGAGCACGTCGAGCGGTTCCCGCTTGTGACCCTCACCAGCGCGGACGACGAGCTGTACGGCTTCTTGTTCGGCTCGCTCGAACGCATCGGCGGGACGCCGTGCATCCTGTGGGGGCTCGGAGCCATCCGCCGCGGCCGTCAGGCGCGGCTCGTGCTCGACGATCTCGTCGGCGAGCTGTACCGCCGCGCGGCCATCTCGTTCCCCGACGAGGACGTGCTCGTCGCGGGGCGGTTCGCGCATCCCTCCGGGTACGCGCTCCTGAAGCCGCTCGCCGACGTGTGCCCGCGCACGAAGTACTCGCCGACCGGTGAGGAGCGCGCCTGGGGCCGACGGCTCGCCCGCCGGTTCGGATGCGACGGCCGTTACGACGACCGGAAGTTCCGCCTCAAGGCGAACGGCGCGCCGGAGGCCGTGCTCCATGCCAGCGCCGTGAAGGCCGGGGGCAAGGCCGCCGCCGACGTCGTCGGCACGGTGGCGCCGCACAAGGGCGAAGCCGTCATTGCGTTCGGCTGGGCGACGGCCGAGGCGTTGGTCGACGGCCTGTCACCGCCCCGGACTCGCCGGTAGCGGGTCGCGGCGCGCCGCCAGCGCCGCGTCGAGCTGCCCGCGCAGCTCCTCCGGTGTGGTTACCGGGTGCCGGCACGCAAAGTGTTCGCACACGTACGCCGTCGGCTTCCCGTCGACGAGCCCCCGGTCGGCGAGCAGCGGTGTGGGGTCGCTGCCCGTGCCGGGCGGGGCGGCGATCACCACGGACGCCGGCAGCAGCCGGGCGTCGACCTCGCGCCGCAGCGCCGCGGTGTCGGACAAGTCGGGGTCGCCGACGATGGCCACTTCCAGCGGCGACGTCACGAGACGCTCGAGCGCGCCCAGCAAATAGGCGAACGCGGTCGCGTGTTCGCCGAGCACCGGACCGAGGAGGCGGATCATTTCCTCCGCGGATGCTTCGTACCGGCGCTCGCCGGTGATCGCGGCCAGGCGGAGCAAGCCGTTGGCGGCGAGTGAGTTCTCGGCCGGGGTCGCGTTGTCCTGGTACTCCTTGGGCCGCACGATCAAGGATTCGGCGTCGCTCCCAGTGGTGAAGAACCCGCCGCGCTCATCGTCGTGGAAGAGTCGGATGAGCTCGTCGGCGACGTCACCGGCCCGGTCGAGCCACTCGATGTCGTCGACCTCGGCCAGCGTCACCAGCGCCTCGAGCAGCGCGGCGTAGTCCTCGGCGTACGCGAGGTGGTGGGCGCGACCGTCCTGCCACGAGCGCAGCAGACGCCCGTCGTCGCGACGCAGCTCGGCGAGCAGGAAGCTTGCGTTCGCCCGTGCCGCCTGCATCCAGTCGGCGCGCTCGAATGCCGCGGCCGCTTCGGCCAGCACGCGCAGGAACAGCGCGTTCCATGCGAGGAGCACCTTGTCGTCGAGGCCAGGGCGCGTCCGATGCTCGCGCGCGGCGAACAGCCTCGGCAGCGCGCGCTGCACCGCCTCCGTCGGCTCCTCGCCCCGGTCGACGCCGTGGAGGACGTTGCCGCGGAAGCCGGTGTGCGGGTCCTCGAAGTTGCCGCCCTCGGTGACGCCGAAGAAGCGGATGACCTCGGGCGCGTCCTCGCCGCACACGCGCTCGATCTCCTCGAGCGACCACACGTAGAACTTCCCTTCCACGCCGTCCGAGTCGGCATCCTCGGCGGAGAAGAACCCGCCGTCCGGATGTCGCAGGTCGCGGAGCACATAGCCGATCGTCTCCTCGACGATGCGCCGGTACCGCGGCGCGCCGTCGACGAGGTACGCGTGCAGGTACGCGCTCGTCAGCAGCGCCTGGTCGTACAGCATCTTCTCGAAGTGCGGCACCAGCCAATACGCGTCGGTGGAATAGCGATGGAACCCGCCGCCGACCTGGTCGTACATCCCGCCGGCCGCCATGGCGTCGAGCGACACCCGCACCATGTCGAGCGTCTCGGGCGCCTGGTTGCGCACGTAGGTGCGGAGCAGGAAGTCGAGCGTCATCGCTTGCGGGAACTTCGGAGCTGGCCCGAAGCCGCCGAACTGCGGGTCGAACTGGGCGCGCACCGAGTCGTAGGCGCGGCCCAGGATCTCGGCTGTCGGCGCCGCACCCGCGCCGTCGTCGCCGAGGCTGCCGGTCCGTTCGAGGACGGCCGTGAGCTTTCCCGCCTGCTCGAGCAGCTCACCCTGGCGACTGCGCCACGCGTCGTCGACGGCCTCGAGTACCCGCACGAACCCAGGCATGCCTTGTCGGTCGTCCTTCGGGAAGTACGTCCCACCGAAGAACGGTCGCCCGTCCGGTGTGAGGAAGACGGTCATCGGCCATCCGCCACGGCCGGTCATCGCCTGCACCGCCTGCATGTAGATGCCGTCGACGTCGGGCCGTTCCTCGCGGTCCACCTTCACGCTGACAAAGAGCTGGTTCATGACCGCGGCGACGTCAGGGTCCTCGAAGCTCTCGTGCGCCATGACGTGGCACCAGTGACACGACGAGTACCCCACCGAAAGCAGCACCGGCTTGTCGTCGGCGCGTGCCTTCGCGAACGCGTCGTCGCCCCACGGGTACCAGTCGACGGGGTTGTCGGCGTGCTGGCGGAGGTACGGGCTCGTCTCGCCGGCGAGGCGATTCATCTTCCTCCTGTCGCCGTCGCAAGCTCCGGCTTTGCGGGACGGTTGGCAGAGCCACCGTCGCCGCGGTCCGAGGGTATCGGCCTAACGCGCGGCGCCGATCCCGAGGCGTTCCGACGCAGCCGCCTTCGCCCACCGGTAGTCGGGCTTCCCCGACGGCGATCGCACGATCTCGTCGACGAGCACGACGTCGCGGGGCGCCTTGTATCCGGCAACGTGCTGACGGACGTGCGCGTCGAGCTCCTCGAGCTCCGGCTCCTCGCCCTCGCGCGCTTGCACGACGGCGACGACGCGCTCGCCCCACCTGCTGTCAGGCACGCCGACGACGACGGCGTCGAAGACGGTGGGATGACCCTTCAGCGCCGCCTCGACCTCCTCCGGGTACACCTTCTCGCCGCCGGTGTTGATCGAGACCGACCCCCGGCCGAGCAGCGTGATCGTGCCGTCCTCCTCGATGCGGGCGTGGTCGCCCGGCACCGACCACCGCACGCCATCCACGACCGGGAAGGTGGCAGCCGTCTTCGCGTCGTCCTTGTAGTAGCCGATCGGGATCCGGCCCCGTCGGGCGAGCTTGCCGACGACCCCCACGGCGGCCGGACGGAGGTCGTCGTCGAGGACCGTGGTCTCGTCGTTCACGAAGAAGCGCGGGACCTCGCTCACGGTCGCGCCGGCCGACGTGATCGACTGACCTTGGCCACCGGATTCGGACGAGCCGTACCCGTCGACGATGAGGCTGGCGGGCAGCTTCTCGGCCAGGCTCGTCTTGACCGTCGGCGAGAGGATGGCGCCGCCGGAGAGGATGACGGTGCAGCACGACACATCGACGGACGGGTCCAGCTCGTCGAGCGCCTCGACCAGCGGCCGGGCGAACGCGTCGCCGACGATCACGAGGAAGTTCACCTGCTCGCGCGCGACGAGCTCCCAGAGGCGCACCGGGTCGAGGTGACGGTCGGGGGAGATGATGACGGCCCCGCCGGTGAACAACGCGCTGAACGCCATCCAGTGCGCGGTCCCGTGCATGAACGGGCACGCGGGCAGGCACCGCGTTCGGCCCTCGCGGGCGCGCTCGGCGATCTCTTCCGGGTACGTGATCTCGTTGCCGATGCCGCCGCCTCCGAGCGCGCCGAAGAACGCGTCCTCGGCTCGCCACATCACACCCTTGGGCATGCCCGTCGTGCCGCCCGTATAGAGGATGTACAGGTCGTCGGGGGAACGGTCCCCAAAGTCGCGCTCGGGTGACGCGGCGGCGAGCGCTTCCTCGTACTCGACCGCAGACAAGGCAGCAAGAGCGGCACCGGAGTCGTCGTCGACCGCGACGAACGTGTCCAGCGGCGGAAGCCTGGCGCGCACGGCATCGAGCTTGGGCGCGAACTCGCGGTGGAACACGACGGCCTTGGCGTCCGAGTCGTCGAGGAGGTACCGGAGCTCCTCCTCGACGTAGCGGTAGTTGACGTTGATCGGGACCGCGCGCAGCTTGAACGCCGCGATCATCCCCTCGAGGTACTCGGTGCCGTTGTAGAGATAGAGACCGACGTGATCACCGGGGCCGATGCCCCGGGCGGCGAGATGGTGGGCGAGCCGGTTGGCCCGCTCGTCGGCCTCGGCGTAGGTCAGGCGCCGGTCGCCGCAGATCAGCGACTCCCGCTCGGGGACGGTGTCGACCACCTTCTCCCAGAGGTCGGCCAGGTTGTACTGCATCGGCGGCAAGCTACCGGCGTCGCGCCACCCGGTCGAAACCCCGTCGGGCCCGCGGCGCCTGCTCATACGCCGAGCTTGGCCAAGCCGGCGTCGACGTGCGGCCAGGCGTTCGGCACGAATCGTGCCCGGCGCGACGGGTCGGCGGCGCAGTCGTCGGCGTCTTCCCACAGCCCGGCTTCGATCGGCGCGAACACGGCCCGGATGTCACCGAGCTCGTCGCCGTTCTGCTCGACTCGGTCGCGCAGACGGGCGAACCGCGCCCACGTTTTGGGATCGCCGAGCTCGGCCGGGACGTGCAAGGGCGGGAACACCGGTACGTACACGCTCGCGCAAGGGCTCCCGAGCGCGACCCACGCGCGCTGTGGCGCGTTCGGGTCAGCGGGGAGTTCGGCGACGATCGACGCGTTGGTGGCCTGGTAGTCGCGGACGTGCATGCACACGGTGACGCCGCTCCAGTCGTCGTGCACTTCACTGGGTGGGAGCGACACGTCGGTCGGGTCCGTCCCGGGCGCGCCCCACGGGCGCTCACCGTGGTGACGGAGGGTCGCGACGACGTCGGCGGGGGTGACCCCGGCGGCGCCGGTCGCCACGCACTGGCGTGTCGCCGCGAGGCGGTGGTCGGCGAAGCCGGTCGGCGTGCGCGGGTTGCGCCACCGGTCGAAGTCGGCGCCTTCGGGGACGTCGTTCGACGCCCGCGTCCAGTCGGTGCTGAGGGAGATGCGGTTCGAGATGGCCGCGCCGTCCTCGGCGCGCCGCGCCGCCCACGTCCGGCCGCTCGTCTCGAGGACCCACGCGCCGCGCCCATCGGCGATTAGGAAGGACGACCAGTAGGGGTCGGGCGGATCTTCCTCGCCGCTGCCACCCTGTCCGTGCCTCTCCAAGAGCCGCGTGATTGTGTCGATGGCGTCGTCGGCGGTCGCGCCCTGCTCGAGCGCGAGACGCACCAGGTCCATGCCGATCAGCGCGGGCGGGGCGGTGTTCGGGTCGTCGACGGTCCAGACCTTCTCGTTGCCGATGGCCACGCCGTGCTCGTTGACGCCGTGCTCGAATCCCCAGAGCCACGTCGGCCGCGAGCCGAGGACGGCACACGCGCCTTCGTCCTCGACCTGCACGTACTGCGTGCGGACCGTGCCGCCGCCCGGAGCCCGCGCCGCGTACGTCTCGACCGTCTGCGGCTCACGGACCGGGCGGTCGGAGTTCTTGCCGAACAGCGTGCGCCCGTCACCGACGACGCACAGCGTGTCGCACATCAGAAGGCGATCGCGCCGAGAGCTTCGTCGCCGGCGTACATCGTGAGCAATTCGTTGAGCACGAACACGAGGGCAGCCCAGGTGAGCACGCTGGCGGCGAAGCCGACCCAAAACGATCGAGCAGAGGTTCGACGCGGCAACATGATCAGCGCGCCAAGACCGACACAGAGCGCGATCGGAATTACCAGTGGCCAACGATTGCCGAACTGTGCAACCCAGGCATCATCGGCCGCGATCCACATTACGGGCGCGAGCACGAGGCCGACGGCGAAGCCGGCCGAACCCCACAGCAGTATGCGACGCTCTCGCTTCTTCGTTGGCGCCAACGTACGCCCGCCTTCAGAAGTCGGTGCCGCCGTCGACGGGAATCGTCGCGCCGGCGACGAAGCTCGCCGCCTCCGAGCACAGGAACACGGCGACGGCGGCGACCTCCTCGGGGACTCCGACGCGCCCGAGGTCGTTGGTGCCGCTGAAGTCGCGCACGATGGCCGCGTACGCCGCCTCGAGGGGACCCTCGGGGAGCCCGGACGGGTCGGCCTCGGCCATGTAGTCCTCGAGCGCGGGCGACATCACCGTGCCCGGGCACACCGTGTTCACGAGGATGCCTTCGGGTGCGAGGGCGCGGGCGAGGTTCTTCGACGCGCTCGCGATGGCTGCGTTCGCCGCCGTGTGCGCGATGAGCCCGGGGCTCTGATGCCGGATCGAAGCCTCGGCGAGGTTCACGATCCGGGCGAACGTCGCTTTGCGGAGCAGCGGCAGCGCGGCGCGGACGGTGCGGATCATCGTCAGCACGCCCACGTCGAAGTCCTCGAGCCACTCGTTCTCGGTGAGATCGTCGAGCCCGCCGACTCGCGACGGGCCCGCCGCGTTGATCAGGCCGTTGAGCTCGCCCCACCGCTCGTCGAGGAACGTGAACGTGGCTTCGACCTCTCCTGTGTCGAGGAGGTCGCATTGCAGGCCGACGGCGTCGGGCGCGCCCGAGGCCAGTAGCTCGTCTTCCACCTCGCGCACGCCGGAGTCGGTCCGGCCAAGCACCGCGACCCGGCAGCCTTCGGAGGCGAGGATCTCGGCGGCGGCGCGACCGATGCCGCGCGAGCCGCCGGCGATGCAGATCGCGCGGTCGCGCAGTCCGAGGTCCATCGCCTCAGGCGGCGAGCTGGCGAGCGAGGTGCACGGCGGTGAGCGGCTCGCCGGTGGCGTGCTCGACGAGTGCGTCCCACCGCATCGCGGCGCCGGGACGGAAGAACTCCTCGACGAGCAGCCCTCCGGCCTCGGGGCGGTCGACGAGGCCGCCCGCCCGCGCCGCCAGTGTCGCCTGGAGCTGGGACGCCACGAGCTCGCCGTAGAGATAGTTCTGGTAGTAGACGGGCGCGACGGTGAGGTGGATCTTCGCCGCCCAATCCGGCGCGTGACGCCCGTCGGGGCGGCGCAGGAGCTGGAACCGCTCGACCAGGTCCCACCAGCGCGTGTCGTGATCGGCGTCGGGATCGGCGTACAACCCGCGCTCGAAATGCGTCATCACGAGCACCCACCGGGCGAACACGAGCAGCGCCGCGCGCCGCGCCTCGGCCAGCCTCGGCGCGAGGGCGTCGACGTCCGCGGCGCCGGTGCCGGCGACCGTGGTCAGCCATGCCGGGTCGCGTGCGAGCCGGCCGCACAACATGGCGACGCCCTCGGTCGTGAGCGCATGCGCCGGCGCCCGCAGCAGCCACGGCAGGGAGTCGTCCAGCTCGCGGTCGTACGCCGCGTGGCCGAACTCGTGGAGCATCGTCTCGGTCCAACGCTCGTTGCGCTCGATGTTGCACAGGACCCGCACGTCGCCCTCGCGGTCGATGTGGATGCAGAACGCGTGCTGGCTCTTGCCCTCACGCGCGTAGAGGTCGCTGCGGTTGAGCACGGGTCGCATGTCGAGCCCGAGGCCGTCGTAGCTGCGGACGGTCAGCGCCTCGATGTCGGCGTCGGAGAACAACGGGTCGAGGTCGACCGCCCCCCGGATGGGGGGATCCTGGAAGAAGGGGTCGTCGAGGTGCCACGGGCGGAGGTCGCCGGGATCGCAGCCGAAGCGCTCGGCGAGCACGACGTCGAGGCGCGCCTTCCACTCCTTGAACGGGTCGATGCTGACTCGATCGACCTCGTCGAGCGTGGCGAACAGGCGGTCGCCGTCGAGCTCGCCGGTGGCAAGCGCGAGCGCGAAGTAGTCGCGGTGCCCGAGCCGCCGCGCCGCCTCGTTGCGCAGGCGCGCCAGCTCCCGGACGCGGTCGGCGACCTCGGCACCGACCTGCTTGGCGGCCTCCCACGCGTGCCGCCGCTCGACGGAGTCCTCGCTCGTGCGCAGCACGTCGGCGATGGCGTTGTCGTCGACCCGGCGGCCGTCGATCTCACCCCGGAACGTGTTGAACGTGTCCTCGACCGCGACCTCGAGCTCGACGATGCGCCGGCGCAGGTCGGCGTCGATCTGGTGCGGCGCGAAGGCGTCGTGGAGGACCGCGAGCTGGCGGGCCAGGAGCGGTTCGAACTGGTCCGCTCGCCGGCGGGCGGCTTCGATCGCGCCGAACGCGTCCGGATCGCCGAGCAGCTCACGCCGTTCCAGCTCGACGCGCTCGCGGCGCGCCGCCGCCTCGGGCGACGCGTGGGTGCTGGTCTCCCACCACGCCTCGGCCAGCGCCGTCTCGAGGGGACGGAGCTTCGCTTCGAGCAGAGCGACGAGCCGATCGGCGTCAGACACGACCGCGGAGTCTACGGGCGGCCGTCGTAGGGCTTCGTGCCCACCGCGATCAGCACCTGGTCGACGCGAGTCATCGGGTCGGGCAGCGCGGACCGAACGGCGTCGGCCGCCTCGTGCTGGAGCTGCGTCCAGCCCGCCTCGCCGAGGACATGCGCGAGATAGCGGCCCCAAGAGCTCGACTCGTAGCCGGCGAGCAGCTCCCCTTGTGAGGTGTCGCACTCGTACGTGCGCGAGCTCAGCTCCACCCGCCGCAGCCCGGCGCGCTCGAGTGCGATGCGGAGGTGAGCGGGATCCGCGAACCACGCTTCCCGCGAGCAAGCACCTCCGAGGGCCTCTTCGGCAGAGTCGAGATCGACGAAGCGTGCCGCCACCGACCTCCAGATGCGGGTGAGCTCGCGCTGCGCAGAGTCCTCGACCGGATCGTCGTGGTCGAGCGTGCCCCAGGCGGTGGCGCCCACACGGCCGCCCGGGCGAAGAACCCGGACCGCGTCGGCGAGCGCGGCTTCGTATTGCTCGAAATGCGAGAGCACCAGGTTCGCGACCACGACGTCGAAGCTGCGAGTGGCGAACGGCAGACCGGGGGACCGCGCCGCAACCGGCGCGACGGGTGCGTTCGCGCGGGCGAGCAACAACATCGCCGCGGACGGATCGATCCCGACGACGAAACTGTGCCCGAGTGTTTGGGCAACTGCTGCGGCTGCGACCCCGGTCCCGGTTCCGAGATCGAGGACCGCCGCGCCTTCGATCGGGTTGGTGAGCGCGGCGAGACCCCGAGCGATGGGCGCGTACTGAGGGCCTCGCACACGGTCGTACGCGCCAGCAATGGCGTCGTACGACTCCCAGGGGTGTCGGGTCACCGGGCAGCCCCGATTATCTGAACGGCGTCACGTCTCCGGCAGCGGCTGCTTGAAGAGCGCCAGGTACGCATAGCCCTTGACGTTGTGCGTGAAGGCCCCGGTCATGGGCGTTGCCTCGTAGGCGACCAACTCCCAGCCTGAGGATCCGAGGTTGTTGAGGCGCTGATTGAGGCGCGTCAACTCCTCGGCTTGACGCTTCCGGCGCCACCACCGCTCCGAAATGTTCATCGCTTCGATGTGGTACGACCACCGTCTCATGGCGGCGGATCGTAGGTCCGTCGTTCAGCCGGCCGCTCAGGGGGCGGTTCACGGCGATCGGGTGCCGCCGCCGCGTCCGCCTACTTGAACCAGATGCGCTGGTAGGAGCGACTCTCGGGGTGGAGGAGCAGGCCGACGAGCGCGCCGTCGAACAGCAGCGTGATGATCACGGGGAACTGGATCACGTCGGCGCCGAACACGGCCAGGAGCATGATGAGCTGGAGGACGGCGGCGACCACCGCCACTGCGTACGCCCACTTCCACTCGTTGGCGATGCCGTACCCGCCGATCGCAAGGCCGACGATGGTCGCCAGGCCGAGCAGGAGCGACGTGGCGATGATCCCGAACAGCAGGCCGAAGGCGGCGTTGATGTAAAGGAGAAGCGTGCCGAGGACCAGCGTCTGGGGTTGGGCCTGGTTCAGGAACTTCCGCTCGTTCACGGAGCCATTGTGGCCCATGGAGAGACCGGGTGTGCGCTCAGGCCGGGGCGATCTCGCGCTCGTACGCCCGGTCGACGCGGTAGGTCGTGAACCCGAGCTGTGCATAGAGGCCGAGCGCGGCCTCGTTGCCCCTGTCCACGAACAACATGCCGGTTCGCACACCGCGATCGGCGAGCGAGGCTAGGCCTCCCACCACCAGCGCCCGACCCAGCCCGGTTCCCTGGCGTGAGGGATCGACCCCGATGACGAAGATCTCACCCAGCTCGGGATCGGTTGGCGTGGGCGGGTGCACCTTGGTCCAGCAGTAGCCGGCCAGCCCGTCGGCGTCGAAGGCGAGCAGGAAGCCCTTCGGGTCGAACCACGGCTCTGCCAGCCGCCGTTCGAGGGTGGACTCGACCCAGCCGCCCTGCTCCGGGTGGTCGGCGAACGCCCGGTTGTTGACCTCGAGCCAAGCGGCGTCGTCCTGGCCGGGGACGAACGGGCGCACCTCGATCCCGGCAGGCCAGCGGGGTTGTTCGGCGAGCGGGATGGGGACGCGCTGCTGCAACAGGTCACGCTGGTGGCGGAACCCGGCACTCGACGCGGCTTCGTCGTCGTGATCGTCCGGGTCGAAGATCCAGAGGATGATGACGCCGCCGCCCTCGCCAGCGACGTGCTCGGCCGCGCGCTCGAGCAGCGCGAGCTCGACCTTCTCGTCGCGGAAGCTCGGGTGGACGACCACGCCGGCGCCCCAATGCGGCGGCGAGACGTTGTCGCTGCGGTACACGTGCGCGTACCCGACCGGCTCGTCGCGCCCGTCGACGGTGGCGAGCACGCCGGCGGAATCGGTCTCGGAGGGCTGGTCGAGGTCGCGCCACACCGCCTCGCCGAGCGAAGGATGGCCGTCGATCGCCTCGGCGTCGTCGTGCAGTCGCGTCACCGCGACGAGCTCGGGCGGCGCGATCGATTGCAGCAGCCGCGTGTGGATCACGGCGTCGAGGGTACTTGTGGGCCCGCGGTATGTTCGGCCGATGGCCCGGCCGCGAGGAGCGAGGCAGCGCGCGGGTGAGGTCGTGCGGCGTCTCGCCGACGAGTACCCGGGCACGGCGACGGAGCTGTGCGCGCTGCAGCACGTCGATCCGTACCAGCTCCTCGTGGCGACGATCCTCTCGGCGCAGTCGACCGACGAGATGGTCAACACGGTCACGCCGGCGGTGTTCGAGCGCTATCCGACGCCTTCGGATCTCGCGCACGCCAACCCCGATGACGTCGAGAAGATGATCCACTCCACCGGGTTCTTCCGGTCGAAGACGCGCAGCCTGATCGGAATGGCCCGGGGCGTCGACGAGAACTTCGGCGGCGAGGTTCCCCAGGAGCTCGACGATCTGGTGAAGCTGCCGGGCGTCGGCCGCAAGACGGGCAACGTGATCCGCTCGGTCGCCTTCGACCTGCCGGGGCTTCCGGTCGACACGCACGTCACGCGTCTGGTCCGGCGGCTCAAGCTCACGAACGAGACCGACGCGGTGAAGATCGAGCTCGACCTGAACGGCATCGTGGAACCCGAGGAGCGAGGGGCGCTGTCGCTGCGCCTGATCCTGCACGGGCGCCAGGTCTGCAAGGCCCGCAAGCCACGCTGCGACGTCTGTGTGCTGGCCGACATCTGCCCGTCGGCGTTCAAGGTCTGAGCCGCTGGCGGGCTGTCCGCCCAAATGTGATACTCCCTCCTACTCCGTACGAATCGTACGAAACCGACAAAGGGGATGGGGGCCATGCGGGGGAGCCGGCTCGTTCGTCGCGCGGTCATCGGCCTGACGGCGCTGGGGTTGGTCGGCCCGCTCACCGTCGTGGCCCGGCCCGAGGCGGCGGGAGCGGCGCCGAACAACTTCGTCACGATGAGCGACGGCGTGTCGATCGCGGTGAACGTCCGCATGCCCACCAACTACGTCCCGGGCATGCGCTACCCGACGGTGTTCGAGATGTCGGGCTACGACGGCGGTTCCGCCAACGGCGGGACGCTCGCCAAGGACCACCTTCCTCCCGGCATCCCCGAGGTCCCGTACGACGACAGCCGTCAGCTCACCGACATGTTCAACGGCGACTACGTGACCGTGCACGCGTCGGTGCGCGGCACCGGCTGCTCGAGCGGTGAGTTCGACCTGTTCTCGTGGCGCTCGGCGCTCGACGGCAAGGAGATCATCGACAACTGGATCCCGAAGCAGGGCTGGTCGAACGGCGCCGTCGGCATCGTCGGGCATTCGTACGGCGGCATCACCGGCTTCATGGTCGCGGAGACGCAGCCGCAACACCTCAAGGCGGCGACGCTCTCGGGGCTGATCGACGACCTCTACCGCGGAATTGTGTACCCCGGCGGCGTCACCAACTACGGCTTCCCGCTGCTGTGGACGGGCGGCGTGAGGCCTGCATACGACGTCGGCGGTGGTCTGCTGCCGGGGCTCGTGCGTCCCCAGCGACCCGAGGACAGCCCGAACCGTCAGCTGCAGTGCGGGGAGAACACCGCCGGCAAGAGCCGGACGGTGGTCAACGACCCGCTCGTCCAGGGGCTCTCCGAGACCGACAACGACTGGTTTCGGTCGCGATCGCTCATCACGTACGTCGACAAGATCAACGTTCCGATCCACATCGTCGGCGCGTACCAGGACGAGCAGACCGGACCGCGTGGGCAAGCGCATCTGTTCGAGCAGGTCAACGGCGTGCCGAAGCGACTCATGCTCACCAACGGTGATCACAACACGGAGAGCACCGCGGATTACGGCGTCGACGAGATCCGCAACGACCGCAAGGCGTGGCTCGACCAGTGGGTACGGGGCGTCAATGGCCGCTTCGGAACGCTGAAGCAGGCGCGCTCGTCCGTCAGCGTGCTGTTCGAGACGCACGAGGACGCGAACGGGAAGCTGGTCTCGAACGGGCGCAAGGACGCAACCACCTTCCCGCTGCCCGACACGCGTTGGACCGACTGGTACCTGCACGGCGACGGCTCGCTCACGACGGACACGCCCGCGGGCGCCGAACCCGACCGGCCGTACGTGACGGGTACGAAGCGGCAGTTCTGGTCATACCAGGCCGGCGGTGACGTCGGCCCACCGGTGACGACCGCCGCCGGCCCCGACGAGCTCACGTACCGCAGCGAGCCTGTCTCGACCGACACTGCGATCGCGGGGCCGATCACGGCGACGCTGTTCGTCCAGAGCACGGCACCCGACACCGAGCTGTTCGTCGACGTCGTGGACGAGGCGCCCGACGGGAGCCGCACATATCTCCAGCGTGGATTGCTCCGGGCGAGTCATCGCGCGATCGACGACTCCCAGAGCGATCACACCCCGGACGGCCGCATCTACCGGCCGTACCGCCCGCACACGAACCCGACCAACATCACGCCGGGGCAGACCTACGAGTACCTCGTGGAGGTCTGGCCGGTCGGGCACGTGTTCCGGGCCGGGCACCAGATCTCGGTCAAGGTGCACGCGCCGCCGTTCGTCGACAGCTACTACGCGTACGTGCCGCGCAGCGCTCCGGGCGTCAACACGGTCCTCGCCGGTCCGGATACGCCGTCGCGGATCATGCTCCCGATGGTGCCGCTGACCGGGGTGCACCTCGGATCGCCGTTGCCGTGCGGCGCGCAGGAAGCCGTGCGCTGCATCACACAGCCCGGCTGAGGGCGCCCGTCCCGCTTCGCATCAGCAAGTGCCAAGCTCTCGGTCCATGGACATCGAGGTTCGCGCACCGCGTCCTGACGAAGCCGACGACGTGTTCGCGCTCTGCAGCGAGGCGTTCACGAGCCCTCCGGAACGGGAGGAGCCGTGGCGGGGCTCCAAGCGCATGGAGGACTTCCTCGGCGCGTGGTCCGGCGGGGAGCTCGTCGCCACCGCGGAGGTCATGCCGTGGGGCCAGTTCTTCGGCGGCTGCTCCGTGCCGATGGGCGCGGTCGCGTCGGTCGCCGTGCGACCCGACCAGCGGGGCCGCGGGATCGCGCCGCGCCTTCTCACGCGGGCCGTCGAGCGGATGCACGAGCAGGGTCTCGTGATCAGCACGCTGCACCCGGCCACCACCCGCTTCTACCGCGGGCTCGGCTGGGAGATCGGCGGTGCGTTCGGCGTGCGCCGTGTCCCGACCGCGTCGCTCGCGGCGCTGCCGCCCGGCGAACCGGAGTGCGTGCGCCCCGGCCGCGCCGACGACTTCGACGCCGTGCGCGAGTGCTACGAGCGGGTCGTGCCGGCGATCAACGGCGCCGTCGACCGCAGCGACGTTCGCTGGAGCGCCATCGAGACCGAGCTCGACCGTGCGCACCGTTACGTGTACGTGTACGAGGTCGACGGCCGCATCGACGGCTACGTCGTCTACGACCAGCGCCAGACCAGCCGGCAGTGGGGCTTCGGCATCACCGTCCACGAGCTCGTCGCCGCCGACGCTCGCGCCGCCGTGACGCTGTGGCGGCACCTGGGCTCGCACGTGGCGCAGGTCGACATGCTTACGGTGCTCGCGATGCCGCTCGACGAGCTGATGCTGCTCCTCCCCGAGCAGGTCGTCGAGCTCGCCGGCGTCAACCACTGGATGACCCGCATCGTCGACGCCCCGGGCGCGATCGCTGCCCGCGGCTACCCGTCCGGCGTGCGCGGCGAGGTGCATCTCCAGATCTCGGACCGGCTCGCCCCGTGGAACGACGGTCGTCTCGTGCTCCGGGTCGAGGACGGCGAGGGCAAGCTCATCCCGGGCGGGACGGGCGAGGTGCAGGTGTCGATCACGGCGCTCGCGTCGCTGTACACGGGATGGGCCTCCGCCCACGCGCTCGCCGCCGCCGGTTTGGTACGCCACGCTGCCGCACGCGACCTGACGAGCCTCGACGCGATCTTCGCCGGACCGCGCCCCTACCTGTTCGACAACTTCTGACGCCCGACGCGCGCTACGAGCGGGCGAGTCCTTCGAGCGCGCCGATCGCCTTGTCGACCGAGCGGCGGGCGCCGACGATCATGCGCTCCGCAGAGAACAAGTCGGTCGCGACCTGTGAGTCGGAGGTGTCTTGGTATCGCTGGGCGACGGCCTCGACACGGTGGGCGAGGTCCTCGAGCTGCGATCGCAGAGTGGTCAGCTCGGCGAGGTCCGATGACGCGGGCACGGAGCCCAGCATTCATGCTCGCGGTCGGTCCGGGCAATTCGGACAGCCGGCAAGGGGTCGATGGTTACGATGGTCTGATCCCTGATGCTCTCCCGACTCGATCTTCGCGGCACGAACGCCGACCTCAGTCCGTTGACGGCGCGTGGGGAGGCCGTGGACGCGTCGGCGGTCGAGGGCGTGCGTGCGATCATCGCCGAGGTTCGGGGCCGAGGGGACGCGGCGCTTCGTGACCTGACGGAGCAGTTCGACGGCTGCACGATCGACGACCTGCGCGTCGCGGGTGACGATCTGCGCGCCGCGCTCGACGATGCACCCGCCGAGTTCCGCGCCGCTCTCGAATACGCGCGAGAGGAGATCACCGCCTACCACGAGGCCCAGCTCGGAGACGACGTGCGGCTCGAGCGGGACGGCGTGCTCCTCCGCGATCTCGTCGTGCCGGTGGATCGAGCCGGCTTGTACGTGCCGGGTGGTCGGGCCACCTACCCGTCGACCGTCCTCATGACCGCGATCCCGGCACGCGTGGCCGGCGTCCCCGAGATCGCGCTGTGCGTCCCGCCCGACCGCGACGGCCGCGTCCCGACGGCAACGCTGGCCGCCGCCGCCCTCGTCGGGGTGGACGAGGTGTACCGGGTGGGCGGCGCGCAAGCCATCGCCGCCCTCGCCTATGGGACCGAGACCATCCGGCCCGTCGACGTGATCGTGGGCCCCGGCAACGCGTACGTCACCGCCGCCAAGCGGGAGGTCGCGGGGATCGTCGGGATCGAGTCGCTGGCCGGGCCGTCGGAGCTGGTCGTCGTGGCCGACGACACGGCCGACCCGGCGATGGTCGCCGCCGACCTCGTCGCGCAGGCCGAGCACGGCCCCGACGGCGCCGCCATCCTCGTGACCTGGGACGACGAGGTCGCCGACGCCGTCGAGGAGGCGGTCGGCAAGCTCGCGGCCGATGCGCCGCGCCGCGCCGAGATCGAGGCCACGTTGGGCTCGGGCGGCCGTACGGTTCTCGTCGACGGGCCGAGGATGGCGGTCGAAGCGGCGAACGCAATCGCCCCCGAGCACCTCGAGCTGATCACGGCCGACCCCGAAGCGCTGGTGCCGGCCGTCCGAAACGCCGGCGCCGTCTTCTGCGGCCCGTGGTCGCCCGCGGTCGTCGGCGACTACGTGGCGGGCGTCAACCACGTGCTGCCCACCGCGCGCACCGCGCGATTCGCCAGCGCACTACGCGTCGACACGTTCCGCAAGCATGTCCACGTGGTGACGCTCGACCAAGCCGCCCTTGCGCGGGTCGCGCCGTACGTCCAAGCGTTCGCCGAGATGGAGGGTCTCGATGCGCACGGACGATCGGTCGAGCTGCGTGAACGCAAATGAGCGATCGACTGACACCACGCGACGACCTGCGCGACCTCGAGGGCTACCACTCGCCGCAGCTCGACGTTCCCGTGCGGTTGAACACGAACGAGAGCCCGTACTCGCCACCGCCCGAGTTCATCGACGCGTGGTTGGACGCGCTGCGCGCCGCACCGCTCAACCGTTATCCGGACCGCGCCGCGCGCGCACTTCGAGCCGCGCTCGCCGACCACGTGGGCCAGCCTGTGGAGCGGTTGTTCTGCGCCAACGGCTCGAACGAGGTGCTCCAGACGATCCTGCTCACGTTCGGCGGTGCCGGTCGGACGGCCACCGTGTTCGAGCCCACGTATGCACTGCACTCGCACATCGCGCTCGTCTCGGGGACTCGCGTCGTGGTGGGGGAGCGCGCCGTCGACTTCACCGTCGATCCGTCCGCGGCGCTCGCGTTCCTGAGGGAGCACCGACCCGCGCTCGTGTTCCTGTGCAGCCCCAACAACCCGACCGGCACGGTCGAGCCGACGGAGACGGTCGAGGCGGTCGTCGAAGCGACCGATGGACTGCTCGTCGTGGACGAGGCGTACGGCGAGTTCGCCGAGCGCAGCACGATCGACCTGGTCGCCGACGACCGGCCGCTGGTCGTCGCGCGGACGTATTCGAAGGTGTGGTCGATGGCGGCGTTGCGTCTCGGGTTCTGCGTCGCGCCGCCGTGGGTGGTCGAGGAGCTCGAGAAGGTGGTGCTCCCGTACCACCTCGCGGTGCCGACGCAGCTGGCCGGCGTGCTGGCGCTCCGCTACGGGTCCGAGATGGACCAGCGGGTCGCGCTCCTCGTCCGGGAGCGTGAGCGTCTCCGCGCCGAGCTCGGTGCGGTCGACGGCGTCACCGTGTTCCCGTCCGGCGCCAACTTCGTGCTGCTCCGCGTGCACGGCGACGGGCACGCCCTCTGGCAGCGGCTCGTCGACCGCGGAGTCCTGGTGCGCGACTTCTCCGGCTGGCCTCGGCTCGCCGACTGCCTGCGGGTCACGGTCGGCACACCGGAGGAGAACGACACCTTTCTCGCCGCCCTGCGCGAGGCTGTCGAGGAGGTGAGAGTCGCATGAGTAGGTCGTCGCAGCAGCACCGCGAGACGAAGGAGACCAAGATCGAGCTCACGCTCGACGTCGACGGCGCCGGCCAGGCCAGCGCGTCGACCGGGATCCCGTTCTTCGACCACATGCTCGAGCAGCTCGGCAAGCACAGCGGCTGGGACCTGCGTATCGATGCCGAAGGCGACCTCGAGATCGACACTCACCACACGATCGAAGATGTCGGCATCGTGCTCGGAACCGCGTTCAAGGACGCGCTCGGCGACAAGGCCGGCGTGCGCCGATTCGCCAGCGCGGTCGTCCCCCTCGACGAGGCGCTCGTCCAGGTGGCGCTCGACCTGTCCGGCCGGCCGTTCCTCGTCTACGAGGTCGACCCGAAGTCCGAGTGGATCGGCACCTTCGACCCGCAGCTGACCGAGGAGTTCTGGCGGGCGTTCGCGTTCGCGGCCGGCATCACGCTGCACATGCGGTCGCTGTCGGGCAAGAACGGCCACCACATCATCGAGGCATCGTTCAAGGGCGTTGCCCGCAGCCTGCGCGACGCGGTGCAGATCGAGGGCACCGGGGTGCCGTCGACGAAGGGCGCCTTGTAGGCAGGTGCCGTTCGACCTGTATCCCTCGATCGACCTGCGCGGCGGGCAGGTCGTGCGGTTGCACCGGGGCGATTTCGACGCGGAGACCGTGTACGGCGACGACCCGGTGCGCGTCGCGCACGCCTTCGCCGCCGCCGGCGCGCGGTGGATCCACGTCGTCGACCTCGACGCCGCCCGCACCGGCGAGCGCGTCAACCTCGCCGCCGTCGAGGCGATCTGCGCCGCCGTCCCGTGCCGCGTCCAGGCCAGCGGAGGCGTCCGGAGCGTCGAAGCGGGCGGCGATCTCCTGGCCGCCGGCGCCGCGCGGGTCGTCGTCGGCACGGGTGCGATCGAGCGGCCGGAGCTCGTCGACGAGCTCGCGACGCTCCACCCGGGGAAGGTCGCCGTCGGGCTCGACGCCCGCGGCCGCGACGTCGCGGTGCGCGGCTGGATCGACTCGACCGGCGAGGATCTCCTCGAGGTCGCGGCCCAGCTCGAGACCAGCGGGGCGTCGGCGCTCGTGGTGACCGAGATCGGCCGCGACGGCACGATGGCCGGCCCGGAACTCGACCAGCTGGGCGCCGTGCTGGAGGCGGTCACCCTCCCCGTGATCGCGAGCGGCGGCGTCGGCAGCCTCGAGGACCTCGTCGCCCTGCGTGGGCTGCGCGCCGGCGACCGGTCGCTCGCGGGCGCGATCGTCGGGCGCGCGATCTACGAGGGCCGTTTCCGCGTCGACGAGGCCATCGCCGCGCTCGCCTGACTTCCCCGTGTCGCAACCCTGCGGGTCGGGTACCGTCAGCCGGGACGGCGCCGGCCGGCGCTGCGAGATCCGAAGGGGGTCGCATGGCCGAGGCGAACGGGGTGGTCGACGAAGGATTCATGCGGCGGTACCGGCAGCTCCTGGATGCCGAGGACACCGCCTTCGACGAGCTCGAGCATGCCTACGAGGACGGCGACCGGGCTCATTACGACCACGACTTCGCCCAATGGCAGGCGATCGTCGAGCGGCGCATGACGTTCCTCGAACGGCACGGCCTCTCACCTCTCGCCTCGGAGCTGCAGTCCGGAGCCTGACCCCGCCCGGCCTCGGCTGGGATACGCCGGAGCGAACCGTTAGCGCGGCCCTGGGCTCGTGCCGACCGAGGCGTTGACCGACACGTCGGCCGCAGTCGGCGTGTCCACCCCCGAACCCGGGGCGGCCGCGATCACCTGCGGCATCAGCTGCCGCGCGACCCAGAGGGCGGTGTCGGGCTCGAAGTGGCTGCCGTCCCGATGGCGCGGCTTGACCCCGGCAATCTCCTCGGGACACGGCTGGTGGCCGCTCGGGCACAGGAGCGCCGCGAGGTCGACGACGGCGGTGCGATCGGCGTGGGCCCGTGCGTAGTCCCGCAGCAGGCGGTTCATGTGCTCGAAGGTCCGATCCGGGGGCGGGTCGGGGTACTGGTCGCTCGGGGACGCAGGCGCGACGGTCATCATGACGAGCCGGGAGCCAGTCGAGGTGAGCCGGGTCGCGGCCTCGTCGATGAGTCCGGCGAACACGGCGCGTCCCGCCATGGAGGTCATGCTCACCTGCTGACCGTTCACGAGGCGGTCGTCGCGGTCCCACCCGCTGAGCCAGATGACGACGTCGGGGCGGTACTGCGCCAGCCGGGCGTTCTCGTACTTCGGGACCTCGCGCTCGCACGTCGCCGACCATTTGTACGGCGCGCCCGTGAGGTCGACGGGCTCGCCGCCGATGATGCCGCAGCCGGGCACCGATGCCGGGATGAGCTGGATCCCGTTCTCGGCCGCGGCCTGCTCCATCCCGTCGAGGAGGCTTTCGGCCAGCGAGTCCCCGACGAGCATGATGCGCCGGATCGGAGGCGCCGCCGGTGCGGCGCCGGCCGCCTGGACCGACGGATCCACGGCCGGCGGCGCGGGCTCGTTCGGCGACAACGGCGGGATCTGATTCTTCTGCACCGACGTGCGGAGCTGATCGGGCCCGCCCTGGAGGTACGCGGGCGGCGGCACGGCGCCCGCGGTCGCGACCACGACCAGCAGGCCCGTGACGACGAAGGCCGACGGCGATACCGCGAGCGCCCATCGTCCTCGCAGCACGCCCCGCCGGATCGGCTGCTCGACCAGGTAGAAGGAGGCGGTCGCGATCGCGAACGTGAGCCCGACCTGCAGCACGGTGAGGCGCGGTCCGTCGATCCCTGTTCGTGCCGGCGACATGATCACGATCACGGGCCAGTGCCAGAGATACAGCCCGTACGAGATGCGCCCGATCCAGACGAGTGGCGCGAGGGACAGCAGCGATCGCAGCGCGAACTTGCCGGGTTGCATGGCAGACGCGATGACCAACGCCACGCAAAGGCCGAACACCGCGTAGCCGCCGCGGTACATCCACGCCGCGGTGTCCGGGACCCGCACCCAGAACGCGAGACAGGCGATCGCGGCGACGAGGCCGAACCCGCGCACGGCGGAACGCTGCGCGCCGCGGGACGGTGTCCAGCGACTGAGGACGAGCGCGAGGCCGGCGCCGATCAACAGCAGGTGCGCACGGCCGTCGGTGCCGTAGTACGCACGCGATGGATCACTCGAGTCGTAGAGCATCGCCATCGTCGCGATCGACGCCACGATGCCGGTGACGCACACACCACCGAGCAGCCAGCGCCGCCCGCGCGCGAGGCGGAGGCACGCGAACGTGATCAACGGCCAAACGAGATAGAACTGCTCCTCGATCGCGAGCGACCACATGTGCCGGAGCGGCGATGCTTCGGAGAAGAGATCGAAGTACGACTGACCCGACGCGATGAACCGCCAGTTCGCGCCGTAGAAGAGCGTCGCGAGCCCGTCGCCGCGAAGGCGGTCCAGTTGATCGGCTGGTGCTTGCAGCATTCCGTACGCCGCCACCGCGAGGAGCACGAGCAGCAGCGCAGGGAGCAGCCGGCGGGCGCGGCGCGCCCAGAAGCCGCCGAGGCTGATCCCACCGCGGCGCGCGAACTCGCCGACGAGCAGCGACGTGATCAGGAACCCGGAGAGGACGAAGAACGCGTCGACGCCGAGGTAGCCACCCGTGGCCCAACCCGCGTCGAGGTGGTAAGCGATGACGGCAAGCACCGCGAACGCACGAACGCCGTCCAGAGCGGGCTGATAGGCGAACCGCTTGTTTTCGCTCACATCCCCCCAAGGTGGGCGAAATGTCCGACGCGGCAGGCACATGCTACGGGATTCCTGAGAGGTGCGTTCAGGTTTGCCGCTCTTGACAAACTCCGTAAGCGTCGGCTTACAGTGCAGCCATGGAAGCCGCCGTGCGCGCCCTGGCCGAGCCCCGCCGCCGCGACATCCTGCGCCTCGTCCGCGACGACGAGCTGTCCGCCGGGACGATCGCCTCGCACTTCGATGTGTCCCGCCCCGCGATCTCGCAGCACCTGAGGGTGCTCAAGGACGCGGGGCTGCTCGACGAGCGCCGGGACGGCACCCGGCGCCTGTACCGGGTTCGGCCCGCGGGCTTCGCCGAGCTCCGGACGTTCCTCGATGACTTCTGGGGCGAGGGCCTCGCCCGCTTGAAGTCGGCCGCCGAGGCGGACCATCGCGCCGCACGTCGAGGGAGCCGCCGTGGCCGTCAATGAGGAGCAAGCGCCGCTCGAGCGCGAGGTCCGCATCGAGGCACCACCCGAGGTCGTGTTCAAGTTCTTCGTCGATCCTGAGCAGATGATCAGGTGGAAGGGCGTCGAGGCCACGCTCGACCCGCGGCCCGGCGGCGTGTACCGCGTCAACGTGACCGGGCAGGACGTCGTCCGGGGGGAGTACGTCGAGGTCTTGCCCAACGAACGGGTGGTGTTCACCTGGGGCTGGGAAGGTGAGGGCAACCCGGTGCCGCCCGGCTCGAGCACGGTCGAGGTCACGCTCGAGCCGGATCGTGGCGCGACGATCGTGCGCCTGCGGCACTTTGGTCTGCCGGGAGGCCCGGAAGACCGGCACGGGGAGGGCTGGGACCACTACCTGGCGCGACTCGCGATCGCCGGGACCGGGCGTGACGCCGGTACGGACCCGTGGGTGCAATCCGCGGGTGATGGAAGTCAGTAAAGACCGAGAGATCCCGACAAGACAGGAGCATCCAAATGGGCAACCCCGTCGTGTGGTTTGAGATCGGCGTGAAGGACGAAGCGGCCGCGCAGAAGTTCTATGCCGGACTGTTCGGCTGGAAGATCAACGCCGACAACCCGGCGAACTACGGGATGGTCGACACGGACAGCGGCGACGAGGGCGTCGGCGGTGGGATCGCCAAGCCCCCGGAGGGTGGTCCCTACACGACGTTCTACGTGAACTGTGACGACGTGCAGGCCAAGTTGAACGAGGCGGAGAAGCTGGGCGCGACGATCGTCATGCCGCCGATGCAGGTCCCCGAGGGGCCGGAGATCGCGATGTTCTCCGACCCCGACGGCAACGTGATCGGGCTCTCCAAGATGTAGCCCGCCGGCTACGAGCTGAGCCGGTCCACGTAGCCGGACGCGAGGTCCACGAGCCGGTCGGTGCGCCCGACGAAGAAATGGGACGCGCCGCCGACCACATGTACGTCGGTGTTGGCCCAGCGCTCGGCGAGCTCCGTGATCTCCGAGGGGTCGCGGTATTCGTCGTGCTGGGCCAGCGCCAACAGCTTGGGGCGTGGGTCCGCGCCGAGACCGTCGGCGTCGTGCACCACGACGAGCGGCGGCGCGATCGCGAGCCACCCACTCAGGCGCGGGTCGCGCACCGAGAGCGCCATGTCGGCCCCGAAGGACCAGCCCGCGAGGATCAGCGGCCTCTCCGGAGGCAATCGCTCCGTCAGCGCGCCCACGGCTGTCTCTGCGTCGACGCGCTCGAGGTTGCCGGCATCGTGCGTTCCCTCGCTGCCCTCGACACCGCGGAAGTTGAACCGCAAGCACACGACACCCTGGGACGGGAGGGCGTCGAACAGCGCGCTGATCACGATCGAGCGCATCGTCCCGCCGTACTGCGGGTGCGGATGACAGAGCACCATGCCGCAACGCGCGTCCGACGGCGGCGTTGACAGCTCTGCTTCGAGCTTGACGCCGTCGGCCGTCGTGAGCTCGATCGGCGCGGGCATGGGCGCAGCGTAGGCTCCGGCCGCGCCGGCGGCGGCTTTGCCGACCGTCGGCGCAAAGCCGGAGCTTGCGACGGCGACAATGGGAATTCATGGCGCGGACATTCGACTTCGACCGCGAGACGGCGGTGCGTCCGCTGGGTGAGCGGCGGTACGAGAGCGTGCTCGACCGGGCGTGGTGGGTGCACCGCGGGCCGAACGGCGGCTACCTGGCCGCGATCGTCCTCCGCGCGCTCACCAAGACGGTCGGGGATGCCGAACGGTCGCCGCGGTCGCTGACTGTGCACTACGTGGCGCCGCCGGCGGAGGGGGCGCTCGAGATTGCCACGACGATCGAGCGGGCGGGTCGGTCGCTCACGTCCTGCTCGGCGCGTCTGATGCAGGACGGCAAGCTCATCGGGCTGGCGCTGGCGGCGTTCTCACGGGCGCGACCCGGCCCGGAGTTCGCCGACCTGCAACCGCCGGACGCACCTCCGGCCGACGAGTCCCCGCTCGTGGCAGCGCCGACCGACGACCCGTTCATTCCGGACATCGCTTTCCGGTGGGAGAACCGATTGGTGCGCGGCGGGTTTCCGCCGGAGCCGACGGGCGAGGCGGTGATCGCGCGCTGGATCCGACTTCCCGAAGGGCGCGTGGTCGACGGGCTCGTCGCGGCGGCGCTCACGGACGCGGTCATCCCGGCTGTGTTCGGCCGCGTGGAGGAGCAGATGATCGTGCCGACCGTCGACCTCACGATCCACTTCCGTTCGTCGCTGCCACTGCCGACGGCGCGCCCAGACGACTACGTGCTCGCCGAGTTCCGGACGAACGTCGTTGCCGAAGGCTTCCTCGAGGAGGACGGCGAGATCTGGAGCCCCGATGGCGTCCTGCTGGCGCAGAGCCGCCAGCTCGCGGCCGTCCTCCCGATGCCCGCCTAGAACAATGGTTTTGGCGTCAATCACCCACCTACTGCGTGGGTTGCTGACGCCAAACGATCTCGTGCGGATCGCAATGCCGCGCACAGCTTCACGCCACCACTACGCACGTCAGGCAGCATTGCCTCGACGGGGAACCAACCGGCTGCGATGACTCGGAGCCGGCGCTCGTTGTCCCGGTAGCGCGCCTTCTGACCCTCGTGATGCGCATCGCTCTGGTATTCGATCGCGATCCGCCACTGGGGATAAGCGGCATCAACCCGAGCCACAAATGCTCCTGCCTGTCGGATCACGTGCTGGGGAACAGGCTCCGGCCAACCGTTGCGCCGTAGACATTGAATGAGCATTGTCTCCATCTCGCTCTCCGGCGGCCGTCGATGCGAATCCTCACTCTCCAGTAAGTGCCTCAGCGTCCCGGCGCCATTGCGCCCTGGCTTCGCGAGGCGGTCGAGGGTTACCCGGACAGACGTTCGAGTTACGAGACCACGGTTCTCGGCGTTGTCCAGCGCCATCTCCACCACCGACTCGTGGCAAACGGCACCGAGGTCGAGCAGGGTTCGCTCCGGCGTCGTGACCGGGATTCCTTCGACGACGGCGATGTCAATGCCATCGAGCACTTTCGTCTCGTGGACCACGAGCCCCTCGTGCTGGGCGCGGCGCCACCGGGGACAGGTGATCTCGACGACGGGCTTGCGGCCGCCCGCGAGCTCCCACAGCGCCGCGGCTGAACGGTGCGATGCTGCGGCCCGGAATCCACCCGCCCAGCAGGCAGCGAGGAGCGCGCCCTTCCAGGTCAGGGGTGATCCGGCGATGAGGTAGACGTCGGCGTACAAGCGGCGCCACAAGCCGAGCTCGATCCGTCCTTCGATCTGACGGTCGGAGAGGCCGCACATGCGGGCGTGAGCACCCCGGAAGACGGCGTAGTGACCTGCGGTGAATTCCAACAATCGGTCGTCGGCGGAGCGATCCACGCCGGAATCTCAGCACCGAGGTATGACAACTACCGCTTTTGGCGTCAGTCACCCACCCGTTACGTGGGTAGTTGACGCCAAAGCATGGAGCTGGTCGAGGAGGAAGGCGAGGACGAAGGCCTCGTCGCGCCACGCGTGGTAGCGGCCGGACGGGCCGGCGTGGCCTGCGCCCATCTCCATCTTCAGGAGGAGCAGGTGGTCGTCGGTCTTCGTCGCCCGGAGCTTCGCGACCCACTTCGCGGGCTCCCAGTACTGGACCCGGGGGTCGTTCAGACCGCCGGTGACGAGCGTGGCGGGGTAGTCCTTCGCCTCGACGTTGTCGTAGGGCGAATACGACTTCATCACCTTGTAGATCTCGGGGTCCTCGACCGGGTTGCCCCACTCCTCCCACTCGGTCACGGTGAGCGGCAGCGCCTCGTCGAGGATCGTGGTCACGACGTCGACGAACGGCACCTCGGCGACGATGGCCCGGAACAGGTCGGGGCGCAGGTTCGCGACCGCGCCCATCAGGAGACCGCCGGCGCTGCCGCCGCGCGCGGCCAGTCGCTCCGGCGACGCGTAGCCCTCGGCGATGAGCTGCTCGGCGCACGCGATGAAATCGGTGAACGTGTTCGGCTTGTGCTCGAGCTTCCCGTCCTCGTACCAGCGCCGTCCCATCTCGCCGCCGCCGCGGATGTGCGCGATCGCGAACACGACCCCACGCTCGAGCAGGCTCACACGCGCCGCGGAGAACGTCGGGTCGATCGACACCTCGTACGAGCCGTAGCCGTAGAGGACGGCCGGCGCCCTGCCGTCGTGCTCGACCCCGCGCGCGTGGACGACCGAGATGGGGACGCGGACGTCGTCCGGTGCGGTCGCCCAGAGGCGATGTGATTCGAACCGGTCGGGGTCGTAGCCGGGAACGGGTTGCCGCTTGACGAGTGTGCGCTCGCGGGTCCGGAGGTCGTAGTCGTAGCTCGAGACCGGCGCGACGAGGGACGTGTACTCGAACCGCAGCGACCGGATGTCGAACTCGGGGTTGGCGCCGACGCCCGCCGAGTAGACGGGATCGGGCATCTCGATGACGTGGGTGTCGTCGTCGGCGAGCCGGCGGACGACGATGCGCTCCAGACCCTCGGTGCGCTCCGACAGCACGAGGTGATCGGCGAACGCGTCGAAGTCCTCGAGCCGGACGTCCGCACGGTGGGCGACGACGTCGCGCCAGTGCGCACGACCGGGCTGGTCGACCGGCGTGACCATGAGCTTGAAGTTCTCGGCGCCGTCGTCGTTGGTGAGCACGAAGAAGCGATCCCCGTGCTCTGACGACTCGTGGTGGTCGACGTCGTACTCGACGCCGTGCCGCCGCTGCTCCACGACGCGCGGCGAGCCGTCGGCGTCGTCGGCGTCAAGGAACCACGACTCACTGGTGACCTTCGAGCCCACCGCGACGATGATGTACCGCCCGGTGCGCGTGCGGCCGACCGACGCGTAGAAGCGGTCGTCGTCCTCCTGGTAGACGAGCGCGTCCTCATCGGCCGGCGCGCCCAGGTGGTGGCGCCACACCTGCCACGGCCGCATCGCCGCATCCGGCCGTACGAAGAAGCACGTGCGATCGTCGTTGGCCCAGGCGAGGCCGTAGTACACGTCGGGAACGACGTCGGGGTGATCGTCGCCGGACGTCAGATCACGGAACCGCAGCTCGTAGCGCTCGCCGCCGGTGACGTCGACGGAGTACGCCAGCTGTCTGTGGTCCGGACTGACCGAGAACCCGCCGAGCGCGAAGTAGTCGTGCCCTTCGGCGAGCGTGTTCTCGTCGAGCAGCACCTCCTCGCCCGATGGCGTGCCGGGCTCGGCGAAGGCGTCGGGCAGCCCGGGCGTCCCCGCCGGGCGCCGGCAGTGGATGCCGTACTGGCTTCCCTCGATGGTGCGGGTGAAGTACTCGTACGGGCCCTTGCGCACCGGCGCCGATGTGTCGGTTTCCTGGACCCGGCTCTTGATCTCCTCGAACAGCTGCTCCTGCAGCGGCGAGGTGTGCGCCATCACCGCCTGCGTGTACGCGTTCTCGGCCTCGAGGTACGCGCGGACCTCCGGGTCGTCGCGGTCGCGCAACCAGTACCAGTCGTCGACGCGTTCGTCGCCGTGCGTGCGCAGGACGGTCGCGCGGCGGGGTGCGACGGGGGGGCGCCGGTCGATCAATCGCCGCTGTCGTCGAGCGCGGTGATCGCGTCGGCTTGTCGCGTGGTGAGTACTGGGAGGCGCTCCGTGTCGAGGAGATCGAGCTGGGCGAGCACCGACGCCTGGTCCCACCAGATGTGCTCGTAGTCGACCTTCCCGTCGCGAAACCCGACGACGGCGAGCATCGGGATCCGCACTTGCCGACCGGTCGGATCGACCCCGTCGAGGATCCACGGCATCACACGGTCGTGCGTGAAGGTCATCACGACCTCCTCCGCGATGCGGGTACCTCCGACGGCGAGACCCAAGGACTCGACCCCAACATCGTCGGGCATCGTGCCGATGAACTCCTCTGTGTAGAAGCGCCGCATCCCGTCGCGTCCCTGACCCCCGTGCCCGGTTGGGACATTGAGCATGTGCGGGTTGTCGCTCATGGTTGCGAGCGTCGCGTCGACGTCACGCAGCTCGAACTCACATCGGCAATGGTCTGCCCATACCGACTTCATCTCTTCCGACGTCATAGCGGCATCCTAAAGGCAACCGGTCGCGGCGACGCCCACGGCTACGCTCGAACGCCGATGCCCACCGCGACGCCGATCGCAGCGACGCCCGAGGAGCTCGCGGCCGTCGCCTTCAACGACGACGGTCTCGCGCCCGCGATCGTCCAGGAGGAGGGCACCGGCCGCGTGCTCATGCTCGCCTGGATGGACGCCGAGGCGCTCCGCCGCACCCTCGAGGAGGGGCGCACCTGGTTCTGGAGTCGCAGCCGCAACGAGCACTGGCGTAAGGGCGACACGTCCGGCGACCGCCAGTGGGTGCGCGGCGCGTACTACGACTGCGACATGGACACCCTGCTGTTCGTCGTCGAGCAGGAGGGCCGAGGCGCCTGCCACACCGGCGAGCGCAGCTGCTTCTTCCGTGCATTCGGTAGCGGGGCGACACCCGGGCCCGTTTAGGTGACCGACACTCTCCGACCCTCGCGTGACGAGTTCGTCGGGCTCGCGCGTGACCACACGGTGGTGCCTGTGTGGCGCGAGGTGCTCGCCGACCTGGAGACGCCGGTGTCGGCGTTCGCCAAGCTCGTCGGCGTGTCGGGCGGCGAGGGGTTCCTCCTCGAGTCGGTCGAGCACGGCGAACGGTGGGGTCGCTTCTCGTTCATCGGCCGCGACCCCGCGCTCACGCTCGTAGCCCGCGGCCGCCGGGTGGAGTTCACGGGCACGCCACCGCCGGGTGTGCCCGACGGTGACGGCGCGCTCGCCGCGCTCGACGCATTGACGTCGTGGTACCGCGCCCCGCAGCTCGCCGAGCTGCCGCCGTTCCACGGTGGGCTGGTCGGGTACCTCGGGTACGACGTCGTCCGCGAGATCGAGCGCCTGCCCGACGTCCCCGCCGACGACACCGGCTACCCCGATGCGGTGCTGTCCCTGACCGGCCACGTGACCGCGTTCGACCACTTCCGGCAGCGGCTCTTCCTCATCGAGAACGTCTTCGTCACCCCCGGCGCGGGCCGGGACGAGCTCGACGCCGCGTACGACGGCGCCCAAGCGCGGCTCGAAGCGACGGTCGACTCGCTCGCGCGGCCGCTGCCATACGTGCCGTCGGCGCCGCCGCCGGAGAACATCACCGAGCTGCCGTCCGTCCGGACCACGATGCCGGGCGGGCTCTTCCAGGCCGCAGTCGAAGCCGCCCGCGAGTACATCTTCGCCGGCGACATCTTCGAGATCATCCTTGCCCAGCGCTTCGACCTCGACGGCCACTTCGACCCGTTCGAGGTCTACCGCGTGTTGCGCCAGATCAACCCGTCGCCGTACATGTACTTCCTCTCGCACCCGGAGGCGACGGTCGTCGGCTCGTCGCCGGAGGCGCTCGTGCAGCTCGTCGACGGTCGGGTGATCAGCCGGCCGATCGCCGGCACGCGCTGGCGCGGGCGCACGGAGGAGCACGACCGGCGCATGGCCGCCGAGCTCGTCGAGGACCCGAAGGAACGCGCCGAGCACGTCATGCTGGTCGACCTGGCGCGCAACGACGTCGGCCGCGTCGTTCGCTACGGCAGCGAGCGCGTCGACGAGCTCATGACGCTCGAGCGGTACTCGCACGTGATGCACATGACGAGCCAGGTGTCGGGCGATCTCGCCGACGGCAAGAGCCCCGTCGACGTGCTGCGGGCGACGTTCCCCGCCGGCACCGTGAGCGGCGCCCCGAAGGTGCGCGCGATGGAGATCATCGACGAGCTCGAGCCGACGAAGCGCGGCCCGTATGCCGGCGTCGTCGGATACCTCGACTTCTCGGGCAACCTCGACACGGCGATCGCGATCCGGACGATGTTCTGGCGGGACGGCCGCGCCAGCGTGCAGGCCGGCGCAGGTGTGGTGGCCGACTCCGATCCGGACGACGAGGACCTGGAATGCCACAACAAGGCCCGGGCGTTGCTCACAGCAGCAGCCGCGGCGCGTCGGCTCGCGCCGCTCGACACCCTCGAGACGGGGAGCGAGATGCCATGACCCTGACCGCAGAGCTCGACGCGTTGCGCGAGTCGGCCGGCGTGGTCGACCGGTCCGATCGGGGCGCGGTGCTCGTGACCGGGCCCGACGCCGTCCCGTTTCTCCAGAGCATCGTGTCGGCCGACCTCGACGCCGTCGGCGAGGGCGAGGGCGCACACTCGCTGCTCCTCACACCGCAAGGAAAGCTCGACGTCGACTTCCGCCTTCTGCGCGTCGGCGCCGACGTGTGGCTCGACTGCGATCCCGAGTTCGGGGAGCAGCTCGCCGCATCGCTGAACCGGTTCCGGATCCGCGTCGATTGCCAGGTGATCGACCGCAGCGGCCAGTGGGGTTCGGTTGCCGTCCGCGGGCGTGATGCAATCTCCGCGGCCGACCATCTCGGCGTCCGCGTCCCGGCCGCGCCGCACGCGCACGTCCCGTGGGAGGACGCTGTCGTCGTACGGGTCCCGTGGCCGGGTGGTCACGGGTTCGACGTCGTCGGTCCACCCGCGAGCGTGCAGGCTGCGGCGGAACGCCTGGCGGCGGCCGGCGTGACGCGTTGTAGCCCCGAGGCGTACGAGGCGCTGCGCATCGACGTCGGGATCCCGCGGCAAGGCTTCGAGCTCGACGAGAAGACGATTCCGCAGGAAGCGTTCCTCGA
>WNGB01001838.1_pt1 | contig 34627 bp, 34 predicted proteins | sample 5400681 | NCBI WGS metagenome assembly WNGB01 (sample SAMN13153367, study PRJNA577476) | soil metagenome | isolation source: 115 cm soil or saprolite under grassland replicate 2 | place: USA:California | collected 2016-06-15
GGGGTCGACCTCCGGTCGAGCCTTGACCCCGACCCCTCACCAGCGCCTGCCCTGCACCTGCCCCGGGAACCCAGCAAACAGCCACAAACAACCCAGGTCCGAGGCTTGACACGGCCCCACTCCTTCAGGGATGACCTGCCCCATGTTCATCACCACCGCCGAGTTTCTGCCCCAGCACCGCCAACACCGCCAGCAACTCCTCCAGATCATCACCGCGGCCGAAGCACGTGGCCAGACCCGCTTAATGCAAATGAACCAGCAGGTCGCCGACAACCTCCAGAAAGTCATCGCCGCCCTTGAGGACGATCATGGGCAGCCGCAGGCGGTGGCCGATGCGTCCTGACCACACCACACGCCTGGTCACCGCCGCCAAGCAGCGCCACGAGCTGACTCGCGCGAAAGCCATCCGCGCGATCCGCGAACTCGACCGTGCCGGCACGGCGGTCACATTCGAAACCGTCGCACGCACAGCCAACGTCTCCCGGTCCTGGCTCTACACCCAGCCCGATATCCGCACCGAGATCCAACGACTGCGCGACGCCACCCACCGGGCGCCCTCCCCGCCCGTCCCAACCGGCCAGCGCGCATCCGACGCCTCTCTGCTGCGCCGTCTCCAGACCGCCAACGAACGCAACCGCGCACTCACCGAGGACAACCACCGACTCCGTCGGCAACTCGCCCAGGCACTCGGACAACAACGCACCACAACCGCCCCCGACACCACCACGCACGGCAAGCCTGGCGGCGCCCATCGCTCTTCAATAACAATCGGTCCGTGCTGACCAACCAGCCCGCAAGCTCAAACGGCCGCGTCGAGGACACCGTCCAGGACGCGGCCGCCCAGCTCACAGCCACGCCCAAACGACGAACTCAAGATAACGATCGAGTCGATGATCTCCATCTGCCGCAACCACTGCGCCAACGTCAAACGCTGGCGCGACGGACAGATGGCCCTGCGCTGGTGCGCCGCCGGCATGGTCGAGGCCACCACCCAGTTCCGCCGCGTCAACGGCCACATGCACCTGCCGAAGCTGCGCGCCACGCTGGAGCGCCACTTCCGCGAAACTGTCACACCCGTACCGCACTATCAGAGCAACACCGCGGCCTGACGATCACGGGGCCGCCACCGAGATTCCACGGAACTCGGGACATGCTCCATCGGCCGGGATGACCGCGTTGGTGAACGGGCTCAGATGCAGGGTCGGCGGCATACTCGGACGCGTCGGAGCCGCGTCGACCGGCGGACGCGCCTCGTCGAGGAGTAGCTTGGCCAGCCGCCGGTCGGCCTTGGCCTTGCGCCCATCCATGCGTACCGGGAAATACCCCTGGTACATCACCGGTCTCGGCGCGGTCGCCGCATCGACGCGGACCACCAGGACGACATTGCCGGTGCTCGCCCAGGGGACCTGGATCACCTCAGGGGACCACCAGGGCGGATCGAGCAACTGATTGATCTTGTTGACGAGGGCCTCCTTCTGGTCCGGCGGGACCCCCGGCACGTCGCCGGGCAGATCTCTGTCCGGCGCGGCTCGGGTCTCAACCCCGATCAGGACCAGGCCGCCGAAGGTGTTCGCGTACGAGGCGATCACCTCGACGACCTCGTTCGTGACCACCTTCTTGTACTCGACGATGTGACCCTCGCGGATCTGCTGTGCCAGGAAATCCCGGAGCAGGTCCTCAGTCACCTCGTCGACCGGTGCGGTGAACAGACGGTGCACCACACGAGTGTGGCTCCGCCGTCGGGCGCGTGACACCTCGTTTCGGACCGGCTGCAACGACCCGGAGACGGCGACCACGCCTCACCGCCCGGCCCCCGGGCTCGGCCCCGCGTACCGGGACCGTGCCACCGGCCGCACGCCGTAGCTGCTAGTCCAATGGGGCCACGATGACGATCGTCGGCATTGGGTCGTGGAGGTTGGTAAGGTCGCTCTCCAGCGCCATGGGGTTGGCGAGCCGGTGGTCCGGGTCGTACACGAAGCACACGAGCGTGTGGCAGTCGGGATGCGAGCGGTATAGCTCTTTGTCGATTGCTAGTTCCTGGGTGATACCGCGTTGGTCGAGGTTGACCCGGGTCATCTTCGTCTCGATGACAATCTGCTCGCGTTTGAGAAGAAGATCCATTCGGCTGGTGAGGCCCGCGTGGCTGGGGGTGTACTCTTCGTCGCGCACATCGTCGAACAGACCCCGCAGGACGCCGCGGAGCAGGTCCTGCACGTCGTACTCGTCCTTGATCTCCACCAGGGACGGTCGTCGGGCGTGGCGGATGGCAAGCTCGCGCACGATCGCCGGGAACCTGCGCAGGACGCCGGTGATGGTGGTCAACGCGGCCTGGCGGCCGGCGCCGGCGTGCCCAAGACTGGTACGGATCGCGCTGGTGGCAGCGACGTACAGGGCAGCCGCCTCGGCGACGTCGGGGTTGGGCGTTGTGGCCAGGGCGAGCCTGTGGAGCAGGTGGGATTCCAGCTCGTCTCGGGTCTGGTCGAGTCCGATGACCGCAGCCGCGTCCGGGGCGTCGCTCGCGAGTAGCCACAGGATGGCAAGATCCGCGGCGGTGGCTTCGGTAGTCGGTGCGATTCGCCCGGCGGCCATGGGGCTGCCGAGTGCCGTGCTGGCGTACGTGGTCAATGCCACCGACCAGGTATCCGCGCCGATACGTGGCATCCCGTCGCGGATCACCTTACGCAGCCACCGTCCCGACTGCGGATCGTGCATGTCGACCGCCGCGGCGCCCAGCGCCAGTCCGAGCAGCTCCACAGGGCGGAAGAAGAAGGACAGCCGGTCTCCGGGCAGCGGGTCGCGACCGGCCAGCCGGTGTACGCCGGCCGCCCACGCCTCGACGAGGGTCAGCTCCGGCTCCTCGCCGGTGGCGAGGTTGTAGCCGTAGGCGGCCAGCACCGGGGCTTCGCCGAGACGGCCGAGCGGGTCGGTCGTGGAGTCGGCGGCCGGGTGGGCGAAGAAGGCGGGTGTGTCGTGTCGGCGGAACAGCCACGACGCGAAACCCGCGGTCGGCGACGGCCAGGCCCAGTTCCGCCTGACGATGTCGGCAAGGCGGTCAAGTTCGGCGGCGAGCCCGCTAGCGATCACCGGGTGCATCACAGAAACCAGCGGCTGTACTTGAGCCTGGTGTTGAGCAGAGCGGGAGACCAGTCCGGCACGGCCCGCAGCCGGACCAGCAACTCCGCCATGAGTTCGGAGTAGTAGATGGTCACCGGTCGCCCAGCCGGCAGGGTCGAGCGCCAGGACAGGGAGGTGAACTTGAGGATCTGCTCGGTCAGATAGTCCAGGTCACGGAAGGTCGAGGACTGGTGCAGGCGGACATGAAGCGGACGGGGCAGCGGTGCGGCGGGCCGCTTGATCAGACTTGGTCCGGTGATGGCCAGCAGCCGCTGGTTCCGGCTGACTTGGATGATCGTGCCCCGTTCGGGCGCGAGCGCGCCCTTGCGCTGGCCGCCGACGTTGATGCCGCTCTGGCCGGGGTCCAGCGCGGTGAACGGATGCTTGTCGCCGACGGTGAGGAAGGCGAACTCGACGTTCTGGTCTGCGCCGACCGTCTCGACGCATTCGGCGACCAGGCGGTCGAGCGCGCGGGTGCGCATCGGGTTGGTGGTGTGGCAGACGATCCGGACGGTGTCGCCGGGTTTCCACCCGTTGCGCTGTTTGATCTCCGATAGGACATGCCGGACAGATTCGCGCAGAACCTGTGGGTACTCCTCGAACGTGCACTCGCGGGAGAGGTTGCCCAGCAGGTAGTTGCCGTCGCCGCGGAAGACCGTGGTGACCCCCATGTAGCGCTGCCGGTCGTGGTAGCGACTCGATGCCAACTCGGCCACGCCCAGCCCCACGACGATCTCGTCGGCGATGGGCAGGTGCTGGTCGACAGTCCACGGGACGCCGTTCATCTTCGCGTACACCGCGACCGCGACGTTCTGCAGCACATGGGCCAGCCCGGATTGCCGCATGGTGGCGGTGCGCATCTCCTGGCTGGGGATACCGGCCATCAGCAACAGCGCCTTCGCATGCAGGTACGGGTTGACCGCGGCGGGCAGGTCCGCATGTTCGTCCTGGATGACCACGATCGCCACGTCATAGCGTTGCTCACCGCCGAGCGCGGTCTCGATCGCCCGCCGGTACGCCTCGTGCGGCCGGGCCACACCGGCGTCGACGCGCTGCAGCACGAAACTCGGGTTCGCCAGTCTGAAGGTGGCCGCGAACCCGCTCGGGTACGCGCGGCCGGACACGCCATCCCGGAAGGCACGCACGAACGTCTCCGCGGTCCCCTGGACGGTTTCGGGCACCACCACGAGAATCTGCGGCGACTTGGTGGCGAAGGTGTCCCGGCTGAACGGCCCGTACGTGGCCAGCCCGCGCCAGGCGTACCGATCTTGCTTCGTCCGCGCTGGATCGTAACAGTACGTGACCGGATCGGCGCGGTGCACACTTCGATACTGGTCGGTGTTCCCGATCGTCAGCCGCTCGTCGATGGTGCACTCCAGGCCGTCGCCTAGGACGATCGGCGAGACCGAGGCGAGGAACCGGCCCATCTCGGTAAGCATGGCGTCGATGCCGGGGCCGCCCAGCAGTTCGCCCTCCAGCCGCTGCCGCTCCTTCTCGAAGATCTCGTAGCGGCTGCCGAGGGTCGCCCGCAGGCAGGTGGCGAGCGCCTCTCGGGAGCCCTCCACCGCCAACTCGCTGGCCGGAACTCGCGAGAGTCCGTCGAGCGACTCCGACAGCACCACCTCGTCAGCGGCAAGGCGGTCGATCCGCCCGACGAGCCGTCGCTGACCCGGTTCGGGTTTGCGGCGTACCACGTCGAGGCCGGCCAGGTCCACTCCCGCCGCGGCAAGGCCGGCCAGGTCGGCCGTGATGTCGCACCGGGTCGACAGCGTGACGAACGGGCCGACGAACGCCTCGTCGACCGGCTCGATGACCCGCGCCTCCAAGCTGTAGCGGGGCCGGATGGCGAACCCATCCAGGATCCGCGGGGCGCCGGGCATCTGCCGACGGATCTCGCGAACGAACTCGCGGCGTTGGCCGAGGAACGTGAACGGCCGCTGCCGAAACGCTGAGTAGTGCGGGATCGCACTCGGGAGGGCGTTGTTGATCAGGTATGCGACGAACCCCAGATGCTCGCGCACATCGAGGGTCGTCTCAGTCGCGCCCTCCAACCCGTTCACGGCACCGTTGGGAAGCCCAAGCAGTGTCCCGTCCTGCCACCACAACGCCCAGCCCTTACCCGCCGCCGCACGCAGCTGTTCCAGATCGCCCGGATCAGGGAGCGCTCTGACGTGGGCGGTGAACGTGCCGGGGCGTACGACGGCGCGGAAGCCGTTGAGGCCCACCACCGTCGAGCTACCAGCCATGGTGTTCCCCCGAGCCGTCGCGACCGGCGGCCAGGGCCGTCGGCGGGCGACGACATCCGGCACCGGGCACTGGCTCCTGCCGCGGCAGCGCTGTCTGTGGGGATGTGATCAACACGTACGCCTCCTCCAGGAGCAGGGTAGGCGCCACCCCCGACAAGACCGCGGGTCCTCGCCGTCATGGACGTCGGGCCCAATGCGTTCCGGAGTGGCAGCGCAGCGTCCGGCGGTGCGTGCGGTGGCCTTACCGATGTCCAGGTTGATCATGCATTGGTGGCGACCACGTCGTCGGAGCCCCACCGGCAGCGGCATGCTCGTCCGGCCCGGGCGCACGCGAGCCGCCGTGAACACACCGAGCATGTGCTCGACCGCCTTCAGCCCGATCTCCGCGTCCACCCGCGTCGCGTTCTTCGCATGGGTCAGCCAGTTCACGTACTCCCACGTCTCGACCGCGAGCTTCTTCAGGTACGAGCGCAGCCTGGCCGCCGACTCTCCGCCCGCCAGGCAGTTCGCCAGTAGGTCGGTCCAGCCCTTGAAGTCAGCGTTCTTTGGCCGCTGCGCCTCGGCGGGCACCAGCTCGTCATAGGCCGCTTCGCCGATGAACGACACCAGGCACTCGCGCAGTCGTACCCCGACTGCCTGGAAGGTCTCCGCCTCGTCGCCGCTGTCGTAGGCGTCGAACGCCTGCTGCCAGCGCCGCCACGAGCCAGGCAGCAGGTCAGCCTGTTCCGGCGCGACGGGTATGTCCCGTTCCCGGAGGTACGACATGCGCAACGCGAGTCCGACGTGGAAGGTCAGTACCACGTCGCGGCTCTTGAAGTCCGCCTGGTCGTAAAAGGTTGATTGGGCTGGTGACCACCCACCACCGGCTCCCCGCACAGTGCACGTCCCAGATGTCGTACTACACCGGGCCGACCCGCTCGGAGGCCGCCTTCTCCAGATGGACGACATCCTCGTCCGCCTGGTCCTCGACGTACGCGCGGATCTGATCTTTCTCGCGCTGGGTGGAGCGCATGCCGACCTTCCTGTCGATCACGAACGGGGAGCGGCGCTGACCTGCGTGTCACCTATCGCCCCGACCGACGTACCATGCTGGGCCGGCCGAGCCACATCCGCCACAGGATTCAGCCCACGGGCCGCGAACAGGCTTTGGTCAACCCTGTCTTTGCCATGACATTTCGTCAGAACTATGTAGACCGGGACTATCCGGCGTCCTTTACTCCGCGGCGCTGCCATCTCGACCGGCAGCTAGCCGGACACATCCCATAGTCGCCAAGTTATGCTGATTCACGCGTTATGCCGCGCCCTGCCACGAGGCACGAGCGGCCAGGACCCCAATGGGTGCGTCGTGCGCGGTATTACCGTTCCCCTACGTCGCCGTAGGTACACCTTGCGTCATGGGCGCGGAGGGTCGGGTGGAGGATGGCCAGCCCGGTTTGAGTCATCGTTGCACCGCATGTGGTGCGCCACCTTCGGGCGGGAAGGGTGCCTGCCGTCACCCCGTCAACCTAGATTTCGGTTGGCTTCGTAGGACACGTTCCTAGCTCGCCCCTGCACTTCAGCGTGGCGACCTCGCCTCAGGCACCGGACGGGGCTTGCACCAGATACGGTGACAGGCTAGCATGACCGTATGAGCGCACCACATACGGTGCCGATATTACGTTGATGTGCACATGAACCTGATCAGGGGTGAGTTCCCATGGCGGAGCGGGACGTCGACCATGCCCGGAAGCTTGTCGCCGAGATCCGGCGGAACCGGAGATCACAAAGTCCCGAAGACCTTGCGCGGGCGGCAAGTGCCCTCGGCTTCGCTATCGACAGATCTCGCAGCAAGGATTCGTACGTATGGGCTATTCGTAGCCCAGGACCCAAGTTCCCGATCCCTACCACCAAGAACCCAGTCAGAGTCGGCACCGTGACGTCGATCTTGCGGATTCTCGAAGAGGTGTTAACTGATGGCTCCCTTGGCTGACCAGAAGTCCCGGGCCGAGGAACTCTTCCGGCAGCCTTGGTCTCGCGAAGTCCTCGTTGACGAGGACGGTGCTTACCTCGCTCGCGTTCCAGAGTTGCCGGGCTGCTTCGCTGACGGTGACTCCCTGGAAGAGGCGCTGGCAAACCTCGACGTAGTTCTACGGGGTTGGCTCACCATCAGCCTGGAGCGTGGCGATCCAATCCCGGCACCGCGCCGCATCGCAGACTCGTTCAGCGGACGGTTTTCAGTACGTGTCCCTCGATCGCTGCATGAGGCGCTGAGTCGGCGGGCCGAGGACGAAGACTGCTCTCTGAACCAGCTCGTGACCGTTCTGCTCGCGGAAGCAGTCCGCTCCCCACATCTTCCGGACACGGCTAGCTCTCCTGACTCCACGGATGTCTCCGAGGGCATCGCCGCCGACGCGGTCCGGTCTGGAAGTCAAGCAATTGCAGCGCTGAAGGGGATCGGCACACTGCTTCGCGATCGGGGCGATGTGAATCTCGCCTGTGTCATCTACGCGATGGCGGCGAGTCTCGTTGCTACTGTCGAACGGGCCGAGGTTGCTGCCAGAGAGTTTGGGATGGCAGCGTCGCTTGCCAGACGCGAGAAGCGCAATAGGCTCGCCGAGGCGCTACTCCGCGAAAGCGTCCAGCGCGACCCGACCAATCTTCGATCGAGCTCAACGCTTGGACAACTCCTGTACTGGCAGGGTCGCTATCCGGAAGCGACCGTGTATCTCTCACGCGCTTCCTCGATCGACAGCTACGCCCGGCTCTTCCTGGGCTGGTCGTACCTGCTTGAAGGGATCAATCTCTCTGACGAACTTCAGAAGCGGGAAGGCTTGAACAATCTCGACAACGCTCTTCGCGAGTGGTGCTACCAGAAGGGGGACCGGGCATCGAGGGCATCCTGGCTGCGGCAGGTCCAACGTCTGGCCAAGTTGGGCGGCAGATACGTCGATGAGGCAAGACATCTCGTAGAGTTCGCCAACGCAAACGCCAACTGGGGCCCCATAGACCCAGCCGTTGTTACCTCTCCCGAAGGCGACGATGATGTATCGCCCGCGCCGGAGGAACTTCACAATTCGCCACTTTAGACGCGGGTGACGTTGAACGCGGCCTGCCGTTTGACTGGGGCGGTAGTCCGATCCCTGCTGCCGGAGCGGGATCGGACTACCCCGATCATCGGATCCACGGCGCCAAAGCCAGTCCTCTGATATCGCTCAGGCGCTGCCGCGTTGATCCGCGACTTCTTCCGAGATCGGTTCGATCGCCACAACATCGACGTGCCGCCCCGCTAACGTGGGCCTTCGGCAACAGATCGGGCGGCCACGGCACCAGGGAAGGCGTGGGTACACGTGCGGGCAGTTGAAGATCTCGTCGGGGCGGTCCGTGATCATGAAACGCGCCGGCTCCTGGGCGAGGCGGTCCGGGCGTATCACGCCGGTGCGCTCCGTTCCGCCATCAACGCCACCTGGGTAGTCCTCGCCGCTGACCTAATCGCCAAGATCCGCGAGTTAGCGGGCGACGGCGACCCCGGCGCCGTCGCGTTCGTCGGCAAGCTCGACCAAGCCATCGCCACCGCTAACGTCGCTGTGCTGCAACGCATCGAGCACGAGCTGCTGGTCACCGCGCGCGACGAGTTCGAGCTCATCGGCAGCCGCGAGTTCGCCGAACTCGAACGGCTTCACACCGACCGACACATCTGCGCTCACCCCGCGTTCGTGGCCGCCGAACAGGTCTTCGAGCCGTCGCCGGAGCTTGTCCGCGCGCACATGGCCGCCGCGGTCAACGCCGTGCTGGCACACCCGCCGACCCCCGGCAAACGAGCGGTCGCCCGATTCACTGAGGAGATCACCACCGGATCGCTGCCGGACACCCTCGACCAGTTGACCCCCTACCTCCGCGACCGGTACTTCGACAGGGCGAAGACCTCGCTGCGTAGCAACGTCGCCCTCCTGATCATCAAGGGATGCATCGATCCACCCGACGCGCAGGAACGCGTGGCGCAACGGTGCGCCCTGGCTGCCCACGCCCTCGACCGCATCGACCCGGGCCTGCTCGCGGACGCCCTCAACCGGGTCGTGCGCCGACGAGAGGAAGGCACTGGCCTGCCCGATGTCCAGCTGCTGCGGATGGTTGGCACGCTCGGAGACCTCGGCCCCGCCTGGTCGGCGATCCCAGAATCCTCACGCCCCAGGGTCCAGGCGGTTCTTCGCTCAGCCCCAGTGCCCCAACTCGTGACGTACGGAGCTTTCAACCGCACCCTCCCGCCGGACGTTGCGGCCATCGTCGACGTCCGCGCCGTTGAGGTGACCGACCGGGACACGCTCGCCGCAGTAATCGCAATTCAGCCATCGCCCCTGTTCTTCCCGGCCGCGCTCCGCGAGACAAAGGCGTCGCTCGGCTACCGCTCGGCCGAGGCGAACATGGAGCAACTGATCCTGCCCTTCGCCCCCGTGTTGACCGCCGAGCAACTCGTCCAGGTGCTCAGCGCCGTAGAGTCGAACAACCAACTGCATCACGCGGCCCGAATGCCGAGCTTCATGGTGAACCTGTTCACCGAAACGCTCCGGCTCTGGCCGCAGACCGCTGACGCCTGGCGAGCACTGTGTCGCTTCTTTCTCGAACACGATCCCGCCGATGGCTACTACACCTATCCAGACCTGCAGGCGCTGGTGGCGGCCAGGTCGGAGGCGCCCAGCTGATTGAGACTCAACCGCCAGTCGCGACCGGCCAACGACGACGCGGTCGGCGAGGTGCTGGGTCGACGAAGTGACAGCGACGGACTGGCCGGATCTGTGGCAGCGTTCCGGCGTGTTGACGTTCCTCGTGACCGGGGTGTCCGGTGCGGGCAAGTCGACCATGGCGCGCCGGCTGTTCCAATGGGGGCATCGCGCGGTGAGCCTGGACGCCGATGCTCGGTTGTGTTCGTGGACCGACCATGCCGGCCGTCGCGTCGCACGGCCGGCCGAGCCGGACGCGGCCTGGCTGGCCTCCCATCAATGGAGGTGGGATCCCGGCCGGCTGGACGAGATCATCGCCGAGGCCGACCGTGTGGGCGTTGAGGTGCTGTGGCTGTGCGGGTACGTCGCCAACGCACTGCAGGTGGTCGACCGGTTCGACGTGTGTTTCCTGCTCGACATCGATCAGCGCACGATGGTCCGGCGGATGCGCCATCTGGAGCGGGGCACCGATTTCGGCCGGATGGGTGACACGCTGCGTGCGGCGGTGGCCGGTCACACCGCGTTTCTGGTGGCGTGGCGGCGACACGGCGCGGTCACGATCGACGCCACCGCCAGTGTCGATACCGTCGGTGAGGAGCTGCTCATGGCCGCCGCCATGGCGGCTATGAAACTGCGGCGGCGTGTGGACTAGCGCTTCGCCGACCACTGGCCAGGTCGCGGCTGGCCGGCGCTGGCCGTCGGGTTCGCCGTGGGCGACGCGGGTGTGCCGGATAGGGTGCCTCACCACGGCCGTCGTGTCCGGGTAGGTCAGGGCGAGGCGAACACGGGTGTGGCGGTCTCGGTCGCGTTGAGGCGCACCTGGGCGATCACGGCTTGGCACAGCGTCTTACGCAGTGGGGCGTCCGTGGTGTTGATGATTTCGCGGAGGCGGTGTCGTACTTCGGCCAGGTGGGCGGGGTCAGGTTCGCCGGTGTCGGCGTCGAGCAGGAGCGTCAGCTCGTCGCGGCGGCGCTGGAGTTGGCGGATCTCGTTGGAGAGCTTGTCGACGCGGCCGGCGACGACGTCGGGGCGGATCTTGTTGTGTTCGTAGTCGGCGAGGTATTTGTCGATCGTGGCTTGCCGGGCGGCGAGTTGTCCGGTGAGGGCTGCGAGTTCCTGTTCGTGGCCGGCGCGGGCTGTGCGGTAGTCGGCCCGTGCCAAGGCGATGGCGTCGGTGACGAGGTCGACTTTGGTGGTGTAGAAGTCGCACAGGGCGGCCAGGATGCGTTCGTCGAGGAGGTCGGCGTCGATGCGCGGCGCTTGGCAGTGGTCGACGCCGTGGCGGCTTCGGGTGGTGCAGGTGTAGTAGCGGTAGACGCGGCTGCGGCCGGTGGCGTTGCCGCCTAGGTAAGTGCGGCCACAGCCAGGGCAAGTGATTTTGCCGGTGAGGTGGTAGTCGGAGGAGGCGCTGGCTTTGGCGGCAGGGTTGTCGCCGCGTTCGGTGAGGATGCGGTCGGCGTGGGCGAAGGTGGCCGGGTCGATGAGCGGTTCGTGGGCGTGGTCGGCGACGATGTCGCGGAAGTGGATCTCGCCGAGGTAGACGCGGTTGACGAGTACGTCGGCGACGGTCTTGTGGCTCCAGGGCCGGCCGCTACGGCGGCGTAGTCCGCGTGCGTTGAGTCGGGTGGCGATGGCGCGGGTGCCTAGCCGCCGGTAGGTGTACAGGTGGAAGATCTCCCGCACGATGGCCGCCTCGCCCGTGTGGGGCAGCAGGACGTGCTCGGCCGGGTCGATGGTGTAGCCGTACGGGGTGGTGCCCAGCGTCCAGCAGCCTTTGGCGGCTTTGCGTTCCATGCCGGCAGTGACCCGGTCGATGATCAGGGCCCGTTCGAACTCGGCGAACACGCCGAGCATTTGCACCATCATTCGGCCGGCGGGGGTGGCGGTGTCGAACGGTTCGGTGGCCGACCGGAAGGCCACCCCGGCGGTGTCCAGGTCGTCGATGAGGTGGGACAGGTCGCGGATGCGGCGGGTGAGCCGGTCGACGCGGTAGACGAGCAGGATGTCGAAGCGGCCGGCGCGGGCGGCGGCGAGCGCGTCGGTGAGGCTGGGCCGCTCAAGGGTGGCGCCGGAGGCGTCGTCGCGGAAGGTGGCGACCAGGCGCCAGCCGGGTTGAGAGGTGATGTAGGCGCGCAGCCGGGTGTCCTGCACTTCGAGGGAGAACGGTTGGTGTTCCTCGTCGGTGGAGCGGCGGATGTAGATGGCCACCCGCAGGCCGCCGGTGTTCTCGGCGGCCTGCGCGACGGCACGGGTGGTGGCGCGACGCGCCATGGCAGTCTGCTCCCTCCCTCGTGGCTGTCAGCGGCTGGTGTTGGGCGAATCGGCCGAACGGCGCTCCACTGGCCTCGCGGACCTGGAGCGCGACCGATGGCGGCGGCGGGCGGTTCCACCGGTGCCGGCCGTGGTCCTCGTCGCCGCCATCCGATCGTGGGCGGCCTGGCCCTCGGTCTCGTACTGCGCGAACGCGGTGAGTACCGCCAGCATCATTCGACCCATGGGCGTGGAGGTGTCCAGCCGGCCGGCGACCGAGTACACCGCGACGCCGGCACGGTCGAAGTCGTGGATACGCGTGGCCAGGGTCTGGATTCGCCGGCTGAGCCGCTCCGGCTCGGTGATGAGCAGGACGTCGAAGCGGCCGGCCTGCGCGTCGGCGAGCGCGTGGGCCAGTGCGGGCCGGTACCGGTTGGCGACGTGGTCCTGGTAGCCGGCCACGGTTTGCCAGTCAGGTCGGGTCGTCAGGTAGGCGCGCAACGTGGCCTGCTGCCGGGCAAGGCCCTGTCCGGGCTCGTCGTCGTGGCTGTAGCGGCTGCTGGTGTAGGTGGCGACCCGACATGGCGTCGTGGCGGCCACCGGGGTCGTTGCGGGTGAGGGCATGGTGTTCTCCATGGTGGTTGGGCGGGGCCGGGTGGCGGGGAGCCTCGCCGGCCCGGCCCCGCGTCTGTGGGTCAGCCGGTCGGTGGCCGGTCGTGGTGGGCCCGTCGCTGCAACCAGGAGACGATCATGGCGGAGAGTGCGCTGATCGCCTGCTTGTGCTGCTGTTCGGTCATCGCGACGGTGTCCGGTTCGGTGAGGACCGGTCGCAGCACCCGGTTGGTTTCCGGGTTCCGGCCGGTCGGGGGGTTGGCTGGCGGGCGGCGACGGTAGCGCGACTCGCGGCCGGGTGACGACGCCCGCGACCGGCGCCGCGAAGCGGCCGATCCGGCAGCGGTGCCGGGTTCCGGCGGCTCCGGCAGGGGTGGTCTGGTCATGTTGGCCGTCCACCGTGGGGCGCCAGTACGGGCTGGAACACCGCGACGTCGTCGTGCTGGATGAGGCTGACCGGGATGCCTTTGCGCCGGCTGGCGCGGGCCACGTGCAGTTGGAAGAAGGAGTGGTGCGGCACGAGCCGGCCATCCCGCACGGCGGCGTGGACGGCGCAGCGGCAGGCGACGAGGTTCAGCCCGGCGGCCAGCCCGGCCTGGATGGTCTGGCCGGGCAGGTCGATCAGGAAGTGGTCGCGCCGCCACGGCCGGGCCACCACGGCGATGACGCCACCGGGTTTGAGCAGCGGTACGCAGCCGGCGAGCACGGCGGTGATGCCGTCGATGAGGGAGGCGCGTCCGCGGTGGGCCAGGTTGGCCTGGTCCGGATTCGCGGGGTTGGCGGGATCGCTGTAGGCGTTGTGGAACCGGGTCAACGGACCGCGGCGGTGCTCGACCCGGCCGTGCATGGTCCTGCCGTACGGCGGTGAGGTGAGGACCAGGCTGATCTGGCCGCGCAGCTCGCCCGGTACGCCGCCGGGCAGTGCGGTGGCGTCGCCCCGCAGGATGCGGCCGTGCCCGGTGCCACCTTGCTTGTGGGCCAGGGCGATGTTGGCCCGGGCGAGAGCGACCCAGCCGGGTTCGTATTCGATGCCGATGGCGTTGCGGCCGGCGTGGACGGTCTCGACCAGGGTGGTGCCGATCCCGGCGAGCGGGTCGAACACCAGGTCGCCCGGCCGGGTGTAGTCGGTGATCAGGGTAGCGGCCAGATCGGGTGCCATCCGGGCCGGGTGCGCCCCGGAGCCGACGACGAACCGGCCGTGGCGTTGCGCGGCGAGGCTGCGTTGCCCCACGAGGATCACCGACAGCAGCGGTCCGGGCGGCGTGTTGCCGCAGCTGGGTGGCGACACGCCGCCGGCGGTCGGCCCGGCGGGTGCGACATGCGCGTCGTGAGGGTCAGCCATTTCGGCCGGCCTTGGGTGCGAAGACAAGCAAGTCTATGTGGATCTTGACGTGGGTGGCGGAGCGGATGGTGGCCGGGTCGGCGGGGGTGGCCTGCCAGGTGATGCGTTGCCCGCTGATCGGGGCGGTGATCGCGATGATGTGCTGCAGCCAGCCCAGGCCGGCGTGTCGCGCCGCGGGGATCAGCGCCGCGCTGTGCTCGACGTAGGTCTGCCCCGCGGGCAGGCCGGCCAGTGCGACGATGGTGCAGCCGCCCGGGCTCATCAGCCGCCGGCAGGCGCGGAACATCTCGATGAGGCGGTCGCTGCCCATCGCGTCGGGCCGCTGCGGCGGCGGCCAGGGCAGCACGATCAGCGCGACGGTGCCGGCGGCGAGGTCGAGGTCGGGCAGGTCATCCGGGTGGCGCACTGAGCGGTAGGTTCGGCCGCCGGCGCCGGCCGCGCCGGCCAGGGCCGGGTCGTCGCCGACACACACGATCGTCTCGCCGGGACGGGTGTAGGAGCCGACCAGCAGCGCCGCCATCCGCGGGCTCAGCGCGTGGGCGTCGGCGTGGCCGTAAGCGGCGTCGACGCCGGCGACGCGCCAGACCGCGATCGGTACCGGCGGGTCGCCGGGGACTACGTCGATGTCGCCGGCGGCGATCAGTTCGGACAGGGCAAGCGGGTCATGCTGGGTGTGCGGGTCGAGACCCGGGAGATCTCGGTCGGGGTGGTGCTCTGCTGTGGTCATGGGCGGGTGTGGCTCCCGCGCCGGTCTGGCTGTGTTCACGCCAACCCATGGCCCAACCAGACCCCGGCTCGCAGCACCCGGCCGCGTACGGCCACCCAACTGGCGCCGAACTGAGCTGCACGGGCAACCCAACCGGCGCTGCGGCGGCACCCAACTGGCTATCGGCGGGGCAGAGGACCGTACCGAACTGGCCAGTTGGGTACCCAACCAGCCTCAGTTGGGTACCCCACCAGCACGGCGTCGGCCTGGTTCCACCGCCAACCGTCCCAAGGAGCGCAGTTGGGTTCGGACCGCGTGCTTCTGCACCTTCCGGCCCCACGTCGGCGCGGGCCGGGCGAACGTGGTCGCGGAAAGGGACGCGGCGGCCCTCACCGCAACCGGGTGGGTCGGGTACCCGGAGCTGGTACCGGTCCGGGCGCAGAGAAGCGGGCGCAGCGCGTACCGGTACCGGCCCGGTCCCGAGTGCCGCCCGGTCACCGGTACCGCCCGGCCGTACCGGTATCACCGACAACCGGTACAGCGGGCTCACCGGTACTGCCCGGTCGTACCGGTACCGCCCGGGCAACCGGTACGGCGCGGTCACCGCGCCGGTACCGGTACGCGCCCGGTGACCGGTATCGGGCCGCCCCGCTCTCGGCCCGTACGGCACCGGGCGGGACTGGGCTGCCGCCGCACCGAATGAGAAGCCCTGTTGGTTATGGGGTAACACAGAGCTACCCCACCGGGCGTCGCCGCGACGAACTGGCGCGGCCCCGCACCCGGTCGCCGGCACCCACCCGACGCGGCTGCGCAACGACACGGATCGCGCTATCACTCATCGCCCGAGGGTCGCATCCAGACCGGCGGGTGAAGGCGAAGAGGCAGGCCGAGTGGGGTCAGACGGCGCGTTCGACGCGTGGCCGCTTGTCGGTCGGAGGCGGGGTTCCGGGGCGCCGTGCAGCGGCGCTCGGCCAAGCGGTGTGGCCCGGCTGGGAACGCGGGCCCGGCCGGTGATCGCCGTGGCGATTACCGTTCGTGTCGGCTCGGGCGGATGTTGGCGGCCTCGGCGCGGGCGCGCTGGATGGCTTCCAGGTCTGCTGGGAGGCGGCTTCCTGACCGGTACCGCCGTACCGGGTACCGCCCGGTCACCGGTACGTCCGGCGCACCGGTACGCCGTTGTCACCCGTGCCCCGCCCGGTCACCGGTGCCCCGCCCGGTCCTTGGTAGGCGCCCGGCGCCCCAGATGCTGCCCGGTCACCGGTTGCGTACCGGTGACCGCCCGGGTAGGCGTGGGCACCACGGGTGTCGGCACGCCGGGGCGGAGTGTGGCAGTGTGTGGCGGGTGCGGACGTTCCTGGTGACTGGTGTCTCGGGTGCGGGCAAGTCCACGATGGCCCGGCAGCTGCGCGCCTGGGGCCACCACGCGGTCAGCGCCGACGGCGACAGCGAGCTGTGCGGGTGGGCCGACCGGGACGGTCGACGGGCCCAGCGGCCGGCCCACCCGGACGAGGCATGGTTGGCGGCGCACGAGTGGCAGTGGGATCCGCAGCGTCTCGACGAGATCATCGCCGACGCGGAACGCCGCGGCATGGACACCTTCTGGCTGTGTGGCCGCGCGGCGAACGCCCTGCAGCTGGCCGACCGGTTCGACACGGTGTTTCTGCTGGAAATCGACGAACAGACGATCGTCGCGCGGATGAGCAGTCCCCAGCGCGGCAACGACTTCGGCCGCGTCGGGGACACCTTGCGCGACGCGGTGGCCACTCACCTGCCGTTCGTGGCGGAGTGGCGCCGCTTCGGCGCCATCACCGTCGACGCGACCCTCGACGTGCGCGCCGTCGGCGAGGAACTGCTGATGGTGGCTGCCATGGCCGCTCTGCGGCGGCGATAGCCGCCACCCGGACACCAGGCGCCGGGTCGAAACCAGCGGTCGCCGGCCCAGCCGCGAGGGAACGGATCGGTCAGGAGTGGGTAACCACCAGCCGACTCAGCTCATTGAGATAGTCGGACGCTCGCAATTGTTGTCCGGTGCCGACGACCGGGCTTCCTGGGTCGGTGCGTAGCTTGGCGTTGGGAAAGTTCGGCCCAGGCGTGCCAGTAGCCACCCCTCGGATCACCTCGATCGTCTTGTGGCACTTGGTCATCGCTGACACAAGTTCCTTGTACGTCAACACGTTCTTGCCGATGACCATTGAGGTGTTCGCCAGCCGGAGCGAGTACGGGTCGACCTTGTCGAACGGCGGGCTGTTCTTGAACTTCTGCTTCCCCAGCAACTTCTCGTCGGAGTGCTCCACGGCGTTGCGCAGGTGGGCCAGTCGCTGCTCTTGCCGTTGGGTCAGGCGCGGCCCGGCTCGGCCAATCTTGTTCGTTTGGAGTGCTCGCGCGTTCAGTACCGCCCGATGGGTCGCGCTGACGCAGTTCTCCATGTGGTCGATCGCGCGTAGGTAGGGGCTGGTGCGTAGTCCGTCGCGCAGCGAAACGAAACGCAGCAGCTCGGCGCGGGCGGCGTCGTACTCGCGGAGCGCCTTGTCGGTCAACCGGGAGAAGTTCATGAACATGCCGACCATCGTCCGATCCGGTGGGAGGCCCGGAGGAAGCCCCGACAAGGTCCGATCCAAGAGGACGTTGAGCGTCCCCCTGTTCGAGAGGTGATCGACTGCGGGCATGGCCAGACATTCGGGAGTCAGGCTGACACGATCAGCGCTAGGCACAGCACCAGTCTGCCGCTGTTGGTGCGGGCCACCGGCCGGCACACCTCGACCGCCGTTTTCCCCACGGTCAACAGCCGTACCGGCGAGAGAACGGTTGCCTGGGCCGAACACGTCCGGCTGAGCTGATCCTGCGGCGACGCCACATAGCCGGATGGACCCTCGCGCGCCCTGCTGGCAGGCCCAGTTGGGTAGCCGCTACCCAACTGACCCAACCAACAGGGGCTGAGCTGCCCAAACACAGCCCGTTGGGTGACCAGCATGAACGAGACGCTCACAGCGGTCCGCAGCCGCGCCGCTGATCGCCGGGACGGGTCTGAGCTGGCCCAACCAACCCAACTGCAGGCCACGCCGTGAGACATGGCCATGATCGGGTTGGGTGGTCGCTGGTTGGCCAACCCGTTGGGTTCGCGTGCGCCCATGGGAGGCGACCCGCGCCGTCCGGCTACAAAGTCGGGGCGGCGCACCAGCCCGACACGGGGAGCACGCATGACCAAGCCCACGAGCAAGCCGTGGCCGGCCACGCCGTTGGACGCCGCGCAACGCGCCTTTGATCTGCTCGTCTGTCCACCCGCGCCGCTCGCGTTCGACGGGCGCGCCTTTCCTGGCTTGCCGCAGCGGATACTGCCGCTGGATGAGCTGAAAAGCGTGCTCATCGACGACGCCACACCACGCCCGGTCCGTGACGCGGTGTGGCGCGAACTCGTGGTGCGGGCCCGCCGGGACGGCCCGGCCTGGGTGGTTGCCGCGGTCGGTATCGCGATGCCGGGGCTGCGGCGGATGGCGGGCCTGCTGGCCAAGGGCTGGCACGGCGACTCCAGCGACCGTGACGGGGAGTTGCTGACCGGGTTCGTGGACCGGCTGCGCAGCGTCGACCTGACCGAGTCCCGCATCGCCGGCAAGCTCATCGACGCCGGGGCCCGCGCGGTCAAGCACGCGCGGGAACGGCAGGAGGAGAGCGATGCGATTCGGGTGCACGCCACCTGGTCGCTGCCGCCGCAGCAGCCGTGGGACCATCCCGACTGGGTCCTGACGCGGGCGGTGGCCGCCGCGATCATCGACCCGGACGAGTGTCTGTTGATCTCTGCCACCCGCCTGGACGAGGTCGCGTTGTCGGTGGTGGCCGACAAGCTCGGCGTCAGCGTCCCCCTCGCCGCCGCCTGGCGCCGGAGAGCCGAGAAGCGTCTGGCGGCGGCGATCCGCGCAGGGGAGGTCGACTGGGTCCCGCTGGTTCCGCGGACGACCCGCCGCGATCGCAGATGCGTCAACGTACCCTCCGCCTCGCTCAACGACGGCGGGTCGGCACCCGTGCGGTGCCGGCCTACCGGGCGGCCAAGGAGCCGATCATGACGCACATCGGCCAGGCGGGCACAGCGGCAGGCGGCCAGACAGCCCGCGGGCCGAAGCGGCGTCCACGTCGCCGCCCGGGACCGTTCCCGGTGACGATCGTGCGACCGGCCACCGTGACCGTCGAATCCCTCACGCCGACCCAACGCGCCCGCCAGGCCGAGGCCAACCGGATGGCACGCGAGATCACCGAGGCCAGCCGGGCAGGGACCTGGCCGGACCTCGGCGTCGACATGCGGCTGCGGCTGGACCGGATTCCCGCGGTCCGCGAGATCGTCCGGGGCATCGTTCGGGACGCGTCGGCGCTCGCTGCGAACCCGCCCGCCGACGCGGTGCGTATCGGTCGCAACGCCCGGGGACGCGTCGTCGTGATCGTGCTGCACGCCGCCGAGTGGAGCCTGCTGCTGTGCCCCGCCCAGCCGCACCCGGAGGTGTGGGCGTTCCTGGACGACTTCGGCGGCGCGGGAATCGCGTTTTACGGCGATGGCGACCTGCTCAGCGTGCAGTGGAACGACATGGCCGACAACGTGTTCACGGCGCTGGACACCTGACGTCCTCCGGCGCGTCATCGTCGGCCCCGACTCGCGCCAGCATCACACCCGGTGCAGCGTCGCGGCTGCATCCGCGCCGCTTCCCGTCGCGCCGCCGTGGCACGGCCAACCACACCGACCCTGATGCCTCAAGACGGCTGGCTGACGCCGGACCGGCGACCGCGGCTACCGGAAACGATGCAAGCAGCACAGCCCAGCACACGATGCGGACCACCAGCGGGGGCCCTTCGCCACGGCCTGCTGGCCCCGTCGGGCCACATTGGACAGACACGCACGCCCAGAACCAACATCCAGCGGGGCGACGACCCATCCCAGGGTCGTCGCCCCGCCTTTTGCGTTTCCGGGCCTTCCGCGTGTCCGAGCGAAGGCCTGGCTGAGCGTGGTTGGCGACCGCAGCCTGTGCCGCGGCCGTCGTCGCCCCGATGCCCCGGGACCCCGGCGGGCGTCGGCACCCGCCTGCCCGGACGGCCGGGTGCGTGCCAGTTGGGTCAGTTGGGTGCCGGTTGGGTGCCGCCGCTGGCGCGGGTGCTGAGTTGGGTACCCAACCGGAGCCCTTGGTGGGCAAGGAATCGCCACAGACACGCCGCACGACGGCTTGTCGTTCGCGATTCCCTGCGCCACCGGGGCAAGGGCGGGGCCGGCCGAGAGATGGCCGTGTTCACCCCACCCACTCGGATCTGTGAAGGAGCAAGGCTCCCACGGCCCCGCCCCTTTCCGCGGTGACGCCTCCCATCCATTCGCACATGCCCCAGCCGCTGGGGCGGGAGGTGTGAGCACCCATGTTCCGCAACCTCATCCGCCTGGCCGTGATCACCATCGCGGCCAGCGCCACGGTGGCCACGGCCGCAGCCGCGGCGTACGCCGCCGACCCGATGCCCCTGGCGGTCGCCGACCTGCCCACGGTCATCGGCAACATGACGACCTGGATCACCGGCATCATCGCCGCGGTCGCCACCCTGTTCCTGACCATCGGCGGCGCCCGTTACCTGATGGCTGGCGGTGACCCCGCAGAGGTCGAACGCGCGAAAGGCTCGCTGAAGTCCGCTGGGATCGGCTATGGGCTGGCGCTGCTCGCCCCTATCATCCTGACCATCCTCAAGAACATCCTGGGCGCCTGAGATGGTCGGCTGGTTCGGCACCCAGCTGCTGCTATGGCTGCTCGGCGTCGTCCTTGAAGCGATCAAGGCGCTGTGGAAACTGCTCGCCGGCACCGCGTTCAACACCCCGGACGTGACGATCCTGCCCCAGGTCCAGGCGATCACCAGTAAGTCGTTGACCGTGGTCAACGTCGCCTTCGTGTTGGCGATCATCGTCGCCGGGATCACCGTGATGACCAACGGGACGGTGCAGATCCGCTACGGCGTCGGCGAACTCGCCCCGCGCCTGGTGGTCGGGTGGATCGCGGCGAACTTCTCGATGCCGATCTGCAGCAACCTCACCCTGACGGCCAACGCGCTCACCGGGGCGCTGACCGGGGAGGACGTCGCCTCCCCGGAGGCGTTCGGGCAGCTGCTGCGGGTGGTCACCGATGCGATGACCAACCCGGCCAGCACCGCCATCGCCTTGGTGATCGGGCTGATCATCGCGGTGCTCACCGGCATGTTGTTGGTCGCCTGGCTGGTCCGCCTCGGCGTGCTGATCGTGCTGGTCGGCATCGCCCCGGTGGCCCTGGCCTGCCACGCCCTGCCCTACACCGACGGCGCCGCGCGGCTGTGGTGGCGATCCTTCCTGGCCGTGCTGGGCACCGTGATCCTGCAGGCCGTCGCCCTGCACACCGCGCTGCGGATCTTCCTCGACCCCAACGCCAACGTCCCCTCGCTGGGCCTACCGAAGGACCCGACCGGCGTGTTGAACCTGTTCATCGTGGCCTGCCTGCTGTGGGTCGTGGTGAAGATCCCCGGCCTGATGCGCCGCTACGTCACCCGCGGCGGCGGCCAGCACAACGTCGCCGGGCTGATCGTGCGGATGGTGCTGGTCCAACAGCTGGCCGGCCTGCTACGGCTGCCGTTCCGCGGACGCGGCGGCGCCGGCCGCGCCGCAGCGGCGGGCGGTGCCCGCGGCGCGGCGGGGCGGGCCGCGGGCCGCACTGCCACTGGCGGGCAGCCATCGGCGGCCAACACGGCCATCGCGTACTGGCGTCCCCGGATGCCGCGGCCCACCCCGGCCACCACCCGCACCACACCGACGCCCACGCCCGGCGGGGGCGGCGGGCAGCCGTCGCCGGTGCGCCCGTCCGTCCCCGCCGGGGTCAACCCCGCCACCGCGGTGCCGAGAACCAGATCCGGGTGGCAAACCGGCCGCACCGCTGCACCGGCCAGCGGAGCGCAGCCCGCGCCGGCGGCGCCGCGCACTCCGCCCGGGACGACACCGGCCACCGCGATGCCGCGCACGCGGCCGGCCTGGCAGGCACCACCGGCCGGCCCGCCGACCGCGCCGCCGCACCGGCTGCGGGTGCCGCCGGGCGTCAACCCGGGCAACGCGATGCCCCGCCGACGCCCGACCTGGCGGCGCTGACCCGACCTCGGCCGTGCCGCACCTGGTCGTCCCGCCCGCCGCAGCCGCAGCGGACGGGGACGACCTGTCCTTCGAGAACTGGAGTCCACTATGGACGTAGACATTGATGTCCGGGCCCGGGTGCCCGCAGACGTTGAGGCGGCGGACCGCATTGTGTGGGGCCTGACCGCGCGTCAGGTCGCCATCCTGGCCGTCGCCGGTGCGATCGCCTACCTGATCTTCAAGTCGGTTGGCACCCTGGTGCCGCTGCCGGTGGTGGTGGTCATGCTCATTCCTCTCGCCGGGGTGTCGGTGGCGCTTGCGCTGGGTCGTCGCGATGGCCTGCCGCTGGATGCCTGGCTCCTCGCGGCGGTCATGCACCGGCGCACGCCGCGCCGCGCCGCACCGGCTCCAGACGGCGCCACCGCGGCGCCGTCCTGGGCTCCGGCGGTGGCCGTCGAGCCGCCGCCGGCGGTGCTGCGGCTACCCGCCGAGGCGATCGGCGACGACGGGGTGATCGCGCTGGGCAACGGCGGCGCGGCTGTGCTGGTCGCCGCCACCACCGTCAACGTCGGGCTACGCACCGGCGCGGAACAGGCCGCCCTGGTCGGCTCCTACGGCCGGTGGCTCAACAGCTTGACCGGGCCGATGCAGGTCGTCGTGTCCGCCCAACGGGTCGACCTGACCAGTCATGCCCTGCGGGTGGCCGACGCGGCGCAGAGCCTGCCGCACCCGGCGCTGGCCGACGCGGCGCTGGGCTACAGCGACTTCCTGCTCGACGTCGCGCAACGCCGCGACCCGCTGTGGCGCACCGTCACCATCGCCTGCACCGCCACCGGAGAGCGCGGCGCCGCCACCGAGGCGATGCGCCGCGCCGAGCACACCGCCACGGCCCTGGCCACCCTCGGCGCCCAGACCCGGGTCCTGGACGGGGCGACCGCGACCGCCGTGCTCACCGCCGCCGTCGATCCCTACCAGGCCACCGACGCCAGCTGGCCACGCGCCACACCCCACAACCCGGTCACCGCAGCCCACTACGACCAGGAGCCCCGACCATGAAACGGAAGAAGAACACGCGCCACACCACGACCGGCGCCTCCACTCGGGGGCGCCGATCGGCATCTCAGGGCGGCGACGACGCCGCGGTGCTCGCCGCGACCGTCGGCCCGGCCGCGGTCGAGACCTTGCCCCGGCACATCCGCGTCGGCGACGGTTACGCCGCCACCCTCATCATCACCGGGTACCCGCCCGAGGTCGGGCTGGCCTGGCTGGACACCCTGCTCGCCTGGCCCGGCCGGGTCGACGTGGTCGAACACATCGAACCCATCCCGGCGGCGACCGCTGCCACCCGGCTGCGCCGCCAGCGCGCCCGGCTGGAATCCAACCGCAGGCTGGACGCGGACAAGGGCCGCCTCGGCGACCCGGTCACCGACGCGGCTGCCGAAGATGCCGCCGACCTGGCCGACCGGATCGCCCGCGGCGCCGCCCGCCTGTTTAGGGTCGGCCACTACCTCACCGTGCACGCCCCCACCCAGGAAGAGCTGGTCGAAGCGGTCGCCGAGGTCCGGGCCGCCGCCGCCTCCGTGCTCCTCGATACCCAGCCGGCCACCTGGCGGCAGCTACAGGGCTGGACCTCCACCCTGCCCCTGGCGACCGACAGCCTGCGGATGCGGCGGGTCTTCGACACCGACGCCCTCGCCGCGGCGTTTCCCCTGGCCTCCGCCGACCTGCCCGCCCCACTGCCGGGGGAGGGCGTGCCCGCCGGCGGGGTGCTGTACGGGCTCAACACCGCGAGCAACGGCGTCGTGTGGTGGGACCGCTGGAACCAGGACAACCACAACTCCGTCGTCCTGGCCCGAAGCGGCGCGGGCAAGTCCTACCTGGTCAAGCTGGAGGTGCTGCGCTCGCTCTACGACGGGGTGCAGGTCGCCATCATCGACCCGGAAGACGAATACCTGCGCCTGTGCGACGCCGTCGGCGGCACCGCCATCCAGCTCGGCGCTCCCGGAATCCGGGTCAACCCGCTCGATATCCCGGCGGGGGACCGCCGCCCCGACGCGCTGACCCGCCGCGCGCTGTTCCTGCACACGTTGGTCGCTGTCCTGCTCGGGCAGCAGCCACCGCCGGCGGAACGGGCCGCGCTGGACAAGGCCATCATGGCCACCTACACCACCGCCGGGATCAGCAACGACCCGAACACCTGGACCCGGCCGGCGCCGCTGCTGCGCGACCTCGCCGGAACCCTGGCCGCCGAAGCCAACCCGGCCGCGCAGAACCTGGCGGCCCGGCTCTCGCCGTGGACCGAGGGCAGCTTCCGGGAGCTGTTCGACGGCCCCACCACCTTCCGGCCCCGTGGGCATCTGGTGGTGTGGTCCACCCGGCAGCTCGCCGACGAGCTGCGCGCCCCCGGCATGCTCCTCGCCCTCGACGCGATCTGGCGCGACGTCGACGTGCCGACCAGCACCCGCGCCGACGGCGTCGGATCCCGCCGCCTGGTGGTCGTCGACGAAGCCTGGACCCTGCTCAAAGACGGCGAAGGCGCCAAGTTCCTGTACCGGCTGAGCAAAGCGGCGCGTAAGCGCCGGGCCGGGGTGGCGGTGGTCACCCAGGACGCCGCCGACCTGCTCGGCTCCGACCTCGGTCAGGCCGTCATCAGCAACGCGGCCACCCAGATCCTGATGCGCCAAGCCCCCCAAGCGATCGACCTGATCGCCGAAACGTTCGCGCTCACCGGCGGTGAGGCCCGCATGTTGCTGGCCGCTGGTCGCGGGGAGGCCCTGCTTCTTGCCGGGTCCCACCGGGTGGCGTTTCAGACCGTGGCCTCTGCGGATGAGCACCAATTGGCCGCTGGGCTGGCTGACCTCATCGACGACCCCGATTTCTGAACCGGAGTAAACCTATGCCTCCTACACCGTCACCGTCACCGTCGCCGCGGCCGTCGGTGGACCCGAACATGGTGCCCACCGCGCCGCACTCCCACCTCATCGACCTGATCCAACAGGCCGGCGCGTGGGTGGCGCACCGGCCCTGGCTGGCCGGCGTCGCCGCCGCCGTCATCATCACCACCATCACCGTCGACGCCGCGGTGCGTACCGCCCGGCACCGGCGGCTGGCCAGCCACGCCCACCAGGTGCTGATCACCCCGCCGCCGGAGGTCGACCCCGCCGGCGCCGCAGCCTGGTGGGCCAACGTCTACGAACTCCTATCCCCGGCGCCTTGGCGCAGGCTCCTGCACGGAGTGCCGCACATCGCCGTGGAGTACCGGTGGGCCGGCCGGCAACTGACCATCGTCGTGTGGGTGCCCGGTACCGTGCCCGCCGGGCCGATCGCCGCCGCGGCCCGGGCGGCGTGGCCCGGCGGGGCCACCACCGTCGCGGACGCGACCGCGCCGATGCCCGACGCCGCCCGCGCCGAAGGCGGCACGCTCATCCCGGCGCTGCCGGCCTGGTACCCCCTGGAGGTCGACCACGACGCCGACCCGACCCGGGCCCTGGTGGCCGCCGGCAGCGGCCTGCACACCACCGAACGCGCCTGCGTGCAGATCCTGGCCCGACCCGCCTCACCGCGGCAGGTGGCCAAGCTGCGCAAGGGCGCTACGGCGCTGCGCACCGGCCGCCCGCCCGGCGGCGGCCTGCTCGACCCCACCACCTGGCTGCGCGGCGTCCTGAATGTGGTCACGGAGCTGGCCACCCCCACCCGCACCCACGGCCACCACGCCAGCGCCTACGGCCGTCAGCAGCTGCCGCCGGACCCGGTCCGGGATCGCGACGCCCGCCCGGCCATCGACAAGACCGTCGCGCCGCAATGGGAGGTCGCGATCCGCTACGCGGTGGCGGCCATCCCCACCCGCGAGGGCACCGACCCGGACGTCATCACCCGACGCCTGGTCACCCTCGCCCACGGGCTGGCCTCGGCCTATGGCGTCTACACCGGCCGTAACCGGCTGCGTCGCCGGCCGATGCCCGCACCGGCCGCGGTCCTCGCGGGCCGCCGGTTCAGCCGCGGGTTCCTGCTCTCGGCCGACGAACTCACCGCGGTCGCCGGGCTGCCTACCGACGTCGCCGTTGCCGGTCTCGACCGGGCCCGCGCCAAGGCCGTCCCCGCACCGGTGTCGATCCCGACCGGTGGGCGCGGCACGAAGGTGCTGGGTCGGGCCGAGGTCGGCGGGCACTCCGTCGCGCTGAATATCGTCGACGCCCGCCAGCACATCCACCTGCTCGGCTCTACCGGCTCGGGGAAGTCGACCGAGATGTGTCACCTGGTCATCGACGACGTCAAGGCCCGCCGCGGCGTGGTCGTCATCGACCCGAAAGGCGATCTGGCGCTGGACATCCTGGACCGGCTGCCGGCGTCGATGGCAGACCGGATCGTGCTCATCGACCCCGACCAGCCCGGCGGGGCGACCCTCAACCCGCTGTCCGGCTTCGATGACGACCTCGTCGTGGACAACATCGTCTCGATCTTCTCGAAGATCTTCCAACGGCACTGGGGCCCGCGCATCGACGACGTGCTGCGGGTCGCGTGCCTAACCCTGATGCGCCGCGCCAACGCCACGCTCACCCTCGTCCCACCGCTGCTCAACGACAAGCAGTTCCGGGCCGCGTTCACCGTCGACCTTGATGACCCCGAGGGCCTCAAGGGCTTCTGGGAGTGGTACGAGTCCACCCCACCCCCGTTGCGTGCCCAAGTCATCGGACCGGTGCTGGCAAGGCTCCGGGCCTTCTTGTTGCGCGACTTCGTCCGCCAGACCCTCGGCGTGCCGCGCTCCAGCTTCGACATGGACAAGGTCCTCAACGGCGGCATCCTCATCGCCCGGCTACCCAAAGGCCAACTGGGCGAGGAAACCGCCAAACTCATGGGCTCGTTCGTCTTCGCCAGCGTGTGGCAGGCCGCCACCGCGCGGGCCCGTATCCCCGAAGACCAGCGCCGCGATGCCACCTGCTACATCGACGAGGCCCACAACGTGCTGAATCTGGCCGGTTCGGTCGGGGACATGCTCGCCGAGGCCCGCGGCTACCACCTGTCCCTGGTCCTCGCCCACCAGAACCTGACCCAACTGCCCCGCGAGACCCAACTCGCGCTGTCCGCGAACGCCCGCAACAAGATCTTCTTCTCGTGTTCGCCGGAGGACGCCCACCAACTGGCCCGGCACACCCTGCCCGAACTCGACGAGCACGACCTGTCGCATCTGGACGCCTACACCGCCGCCGCCCGCCTGGTGGTCGCCTCCCGGGAGACCGCGGCATTCACCATGCGCACCCGGCCACCCCTCGACGTGGTCGGGGAGACCACCGCCATCCGGCAGGCGGTCGCCCGTACCGAACCGGTCGAGCCGTCCGGCATCGAGCTGCTCGCCCGCCGACCAGCCACCACCAAGACCAACGCCAAGACCAACAACGCCTGATCGACCCAACCAGCCATGGGCCGGTGACAGGGCAGGCATACCGGCAGGTCAACCGCCGGGTGCGGCCCCGTGTCGCCGGCCCGTGATCAACCGTGCCCGCGGGCACCCAACCACCCTGGTAGGACCCCATGACCAACGCAACCAGCCAGCCCCGAAATATCCCTCCGGGGGATATCTCCCGACCGGGGGTACTGCGTACCCCACCCTCCCGGCCGCTCGTCATCCCCCGTCGGGATCGACTCCACGACTCTCTCCGTGAGATTTCCTGGCGTCTGGAAACCCGTGACTACGTCCTTGCTCACCTTCTCCATGAACACCGCACCCTCACTACCGCCCAGATCGCCGCCATCCTGTTCACCTCGCACCGCACCTGCCGTAACCGGCTGGGCGTCCTGCGCAAACTCGACTTCGTTGACTGGTTCATCCCCGTGCGCCACGGCGTGCGGCTGGCGGCGCATTGGGTGCCCGGCCTGCTCTCCGCGCGCCTCATCGCGCTGCGCAATGGTGAGAAGGCACCCACCGCCAAGGCGTTGCGCGAAATCCAGGACCAGATCGTGGCCACCTCGCACCTGCACCACATCGACGGCACCAACCAGTTCTTCGTCGACCTGCTCGCGCACGCCCGCCGCCAGCCCGACACCCGGCTGACCCGCTGGTGGCCCAGCGCCCGCATCGCCGCCGCGCTGGGCCGGCGCGTGCATCCCGACGGCCACGGGTTCTGGCGCGAAGCAACCCGGGAGGTGGGCTTCTTCCTGGAGTTCGACACCGGCACCGAAAGCCTGGCGACCGTCGCGGCGAAACTCGCCCCGTACCGGCGGCTGCGCATCGACGGCGGCCCCGCCTGGCCGGTGCTGTTCTGGCTGCCCACCCCGGCGCGGGAGACGAACCTGCACAAGCGGCTGTCCGGGATGGCGCCGGTAGGCGTCACCGTGGCCACCGCCAACCGGGAACAGGCCGCCGAGACGGGCCCGGCCGGACCGGTGTGGAAGGTCGCCGGCAACGGCCGGCGCCGTCTGCACCTGGCCGAGCTGCCCAGCCAGCCCGGCCAGCCCGGCCCCCTACCACCCCGGCCCACCCACCCCGCAGCAGGACCCGCTGCACCTGCTCCTCAACGACGCCGACTAACCACAGCCCCGGCCGTCCGGCAAACCCCACCGGGATCCGGGTATCACCCAACCAACCCAACTGACCCAACCAGCCGACCGTCGGCGGGTACCCAACTGGGCGCCCGCCGGCACCCAACTGCCCAGGTCAACCCCGCTGCACCGGCCATGCCGCGATGATCACCGCCTGGTTGGGTGGCGCGGCTACGGTGAGAGCTTCTTTTAAGAACCCCACCCAGCACCACCGCACCCACCCCCGGGCGCAACCCGCCACGGCAGGGACACCGCACCGCCCACCCGCCACCTGGCCGGTCGGCCGCGGCACCCCCGATCCGGGCGCACCGCCCACCCGCACGACCTCGACCCCTCCGGTCGACCAGCACCACCCGGCAACATTCACTGTCGGCCCCACGCCGACGAGCACCACCCCGGCCCCACAGGCCAACCAGCACCACCCGGCGGCACCAGCCGCCCCCGACCGTCTACCGGTCGCCCGTCGGCTTCGCCGACCTCACCTGACCCGAGCACGGGTCTTCCCAGCGCGCCCAGACGCGCAGCCAACCGACCCCACCTGGGGTCCGGCTCGGTGCGTCTATGCGCTCACCAATCCACCAGGCAAGGAGGCATCCATGCGCAGTACGCGCACGCCCACCCGGTCCAGCCGGCCCAGCAACAGCGGCACGCGCAGCGCCTGCGCCGCGCGCACGGTCGTGGTCTGCCTGCCACCGGACACCGAACCGCGGCTGCTGCCCGAACTGGCCACCGCCAAGCTCCACATGCGGGGACTGACCGCCAACGGTGTGATCCCGCACTTCGCCACGCGCACCCGCCGGGCCAGCAAGCTCATCGACCGCTGGCACGGCGTCACCTCCGGCGGCCCCATCAGACTGCTCGATCTGGACCGCATGCGCCACAACGCGGCTGCCGCCGCCGCGGCGCAGTGGCTGCTGTGGCACCACGTCGCCGCCGGCACCAAACCGGCCCAACCGTTCTGGTGGTTCGCTGACAAGCACGCCATGGACCCGCGCTACCCGGCCGACAAGGCGAAGGCCGACTATCTGGCGCAGCCTCGCATTCTGGCGATGGCCACCCACAACGCCATGCCGCAGCGGTTGGTGGAGCTGCCCACCTCGGCGCTGGAAGCCTTCCAGGCCGGCTACGGCACCTACACCAACCTCGCCTGGCTGGCCGCCGTCCCCGCCGACGGCCTCGCCCCCGCCGACGGCGAACACGGCGGATGGCTCACCGCGCGCAGCGAACGCCTCACCGACCAACTGGCGTACCTGCACGCCGCCAACGCCCATCTCAGCGGGCTGCACCGCAACGTGCAGCTGGTCGCCATGGCGACCCCCGCGTGACCCGCCAGCACACCCACGCCGCGTACCGGCCGGCCCTCGCTGCTCGCCGGCTGAGGGACCGGCACCAGCCCACACCACGGAGGCACCACCATGACCATCCGGTTGTCGTTCGACCTGGCCACCGTTGCCCGGCTCGCCGACCACGCCGCCGCCTACCACGCCGACCCTGCCGGGGCGGCCCTGCTGCTGTCCAGCGGCGTCAACGGCGTCCACCTGACCAGCACCGGCCGGCCAGCTCTGCCGGCCCCCGCCGAGCAGCCCGGCACCCTGGACACCCTGGCCGCGTTCGCCGACGAATGCCCACCTGGCACCCCCTGGCTGGAACAGGTCACCCTGCTACACCGCGAGGCCGACCTCGCCGAGCTGCTCCCCGTCCACGAGCCCGCCGATAACCCGCTGCTCGCCCAGCTCCGCGCCGCCGTCGACGCCGGCTACACCACCGCCACCGTCATCCTCTCCGGCGCCGGGTTGGACATCGCCGTGTCCCGCCGCCGCCACCGCGCCCCCCGCTGGCAGCGGGTCGGCGCCTGACCACAACGCCTGGCGCGAGCCGACACGCCAACCGGCCGACCTACCCCGTCTCGGGGAGGTCCGGCCGGTTTTTGCGTGTCCGCCTCGGGGCCGCGCCACCGCAACCCATCCGCGACCGCACACCCCGAAATGGAGGCTGTCATGCCCACCACCAGCACCAGGGTCCGCCGCTCGGCGCAGCGGGCCGAGTTCTTGACCCACATCGTGATTACCGCCGCCGAAGGCGGGCTCGGCCCCTGGGCGCGGGTGATCGACTACCGCGTGGTCCTCCCGGCGCCCGAGGACACCGGACTGGCCGACGCCGCGCTCACCGTCAACGCCGTTGACGGTGCCACATACCCGATCACCCTGGACGACATCGACCGGGCCCTGGAGGCCATCCACGTCGGCGGCGTGCCCAACTGGAACGACCGATCCGACGCCCGCTGGCTCGTCCGCGACGCCGACACCACCGACGATGCCACCGACATCGACGGTGAACTCGCCGACGCCATCCTGCAGGTCGCCGTGTTCGGCGGGCCGGTCTATCAGTTCCCACGACCGACGCTCGAATGGGGCTGGTCCTGGCTGGTGTGACGGGTCGTCCGTCAGGTCCGACACTACTCACCCGCCGCCACCCCGGTACGCCGCTACCTGCGCCGCGCTCACCAGCACAAGCAGCGCCGGAACGCGGCCTACAGCCGCCGGCCCTACCGCGGCGCGCGGCCCGGCACCGACCCGCAGCCTGCCCAGCTGCCACCTCGCCGGGCGGGTACCCCGGGCACCCACGCCCGCCCGCCACGAACACCTGCACACCGCCCCTTCTCTGACCAGTCCGCCGCGCGCCGGCCGACGGCACACCCGAGAAGGGAGTGATGCCCGGCTCCGGCGCGCCTTCACCTCGTGGAGGAACACCGACATGACCACCATCGCGGACGCGCTGGACGCGTTCCGACGGCTGTCCGTCGTCGCCGCCGGCACCCTGGGCGGGATGTCGCTGCGCTACCGCCGCCGCGCGCCGCTGTACCTGGGTGACCTACCCGACCCGTGGGCAAGCACGCTGCGCGCGAGTATCGAGGCCCGCGACGCCGGCACCGTCACCGACGACACACCGCAGTACCTGATCTTCTCCGGCGGCACCGTCGTGGCGTGGTGCACCGTCACCGCCGCGGTCGTCACCCCAGACATGCCGCTGAGCCGCACCCAGGCCAAACACCGGCGCATGGCCGTCGAGGCGCTGGGTGACCTGGCCCGCCACGTACTGGTCGAGCTGGCCGACGCGCGGGACGCACGGACCGGCTTCGACAACCGAACCACCATGGCCCAGCCGGGTGCGGTGCGCGTCGCGCCCGCCAGCGATCCGACCTGGAGCTTCTCACTCGTCATCGACGGTGACCTCGCCAAGGCCCAAGCGGTCATCGCCGGCACCCTCGCAGCCCGCGGCGGCGACCCGGCGGGTGGCGCGGCACTGGTCATCGACGCCTGCGGGTACGGCCGCTACGGCCGGGAAGCACACCGGCTGCCGCTGGAGGTGCTGTGCGCCATGCACCAGATCGCCGATACGCACACGGTGCCGCTGGCCGCGGTCGGCAACTGGCCGGCCCAGCATGACGGGACTACAGCCGACGCGCCGGCCAACGACATCGAGGACATGTTCGCCGCGGAGTTTCTCGGCGTGTTCGCCTCCCGCACCGCCTACACCGAGCACTACATGCGCCAGCACGGCTGGACCGACGCCCTGGCCGCCGCCGGCATCAACACCCGGTTCATCAACCTCGACGAACTGCGACGGCACCTGTTCGACGACGAGGTGACCGACGTGGACACCGACGACGGCACCGGATCGATCGTGGTGCTGCGCCGCTCCACGGCAAGGCCGTAACCGCCGACCAACCTCCGGGGTACGGGCCCAATCGGGGCAGGCCCCGGGGCGCCAGTCCCGGTCGTCGGCGACGTGACCGCGCCGGCCCGATGAAGCCAACGACGCGCCACGCGCGTGCCGCCGCCGCTCCTGCCACCCATGCCGCTCTCGCTGCCATCGCACACCGCCGGCGCCGCGTGGGCGGCACGCAGACGACGCCGGCCGGTCATCAGCACCAGGAAGGGCACAGCGCATGACCGAGCCGCGACAGACCCAACCGGACAACAGCCATCCCACAGATCGCGACCAGAACCCACGCGGCCTGCTCTACATCAGCGACGTCCAGGCGCTGCAACGGGCTGACCGCGTGTCATTCCACTACCACGACGGGCAGGGCTACCTCCACGCCGACCTCACCACCTGGCCGCTGCCCGAACCGCGGATCTTCACGGCCAAGGAACAACGCCTGTTCCCCGACTCCGACGACGTCGACCGGCGCCGATGCATCGACGTGGACGCCTCGATCGTCGGCTTCGACGACGAGCGCCAGTGGCACGAGCGCGCCCTACCCGGCGCGCGCGCCTTCCACATGATCCACACCGCCCGGCTCGATGAGGTGTGGCGCTCGATCGCTGCTTTCCTGCGCGTCGGTGACGTGATCGCACTGCACTGGCGGGCCGACAACAACACCGACTACCTCACCGCCGCCGGACTGCACCGCGACGAGCTGCGCATCGGCGTCCTGCGGGGTCAGCGCCGCTGGCAGTTCCTGGTCGACATCACCGTGTCCACCCGCAACGCGCGCATGGTCACCCGCAACGCGCCGGGCTAGGCCCCGGCCCCGCTGCGCCGGCCAACTGGCCGCTTCGCAAACCCGTTGGCCACGCCTTTGCGGATGGCCCTGACGCATGGAAGGAAATCCGATGCTGTCCACCGACCATCCGGCCGCGACAAGTAAGGCCGAGGCACCGGCCGTGCTGTCGCTGACCTGGACCTTCACCGAGACCTACAGCCACCAGGTCCCGCTCGACGCGGTCGCCCGCGCCACCGGGCAGGGCGTCGACGAACTCGCCGCAGATCCCTCGTCGCTGCTCGGCGGGGTCGGCGACCGGCTGGCCGACCTTCTTACCGACCGCCAGGACGCCGACCGCGCCGTCGGTGAGCCGGAAGTCGAGATCATCGCGGCCGAGTTCACCGACTCGCCGACCCTGGCCGACCTGGTCGACACCGCCCGGAAGGCGCTGCACGCCGAGTCCGACGCCGACCGGCACAGCGACGCCGGACGGGCCCTGGCCGCCCTGCTGGCCGGATTGCGCCGGGAAGGGATCACCCACTGATGAGCGACCAACCAGCAGAGCCGCACGAACAAGAGATTCCCACCACCAAGGAACGCTGGATCTACGGCGGGATCCGAGTGCTGGACGACAAACGCATCCACGCCTGGATCGACCCGGCCGGACGGGAGGGGCTATACGCGCACAAACGCGCCAGCACTTGGGCGATCGGCAGCTACTACACCGCGCGGGTCATCCGCACAGGCTCGTCAACCACGCTCTACGGCACACCGACCTACACCGGCGACGGCTACGCACCTGACGAGCTGCGCCGGGAACTGTGGGCCAAGGACACCGCCGCGCGCACCCGGCTGGCCCGGCTCGCGCAGGAACGCAAAGAGTCGCGGCGCAACGCCATCGACCAGGCGCTGGCGCCGCTGATCACCGCGGCCCGCACGCTGAAGACCAGCGCCGACCGTGACGCCTTCACCGCCTACGTGATGCGCCAGCTCATCCGAGCCTGGTACACGCCGGATCCGCAGGACTAACCGGCTCACCAGCGCCGGCCGGGCGCCCGCCGCCCTGCTCGCGGGACAGCGCCGCGAACAGCTCATCGACGAGTGGACCACCACCAGCCGCACCCACCCATCCGCGCCGCCGGCCGCATCGGCCCGCGTAGCGCCTGTCGGATCGTCGGCCACGACGTGGTTGATGGACCGTCACCTCCCGTCGGCTCACCGCAGCGACGGTGATCCGGCACCACCGGTACCTGCACGGCTTGCGGTACCGGATCGCACCTGCACCTACCACCTGACGTCCGGCTGGCCGATGTGGGTCCCACCGGACCCGCAAGCCCACGCGGTCGACCATCCCGACCTGCCGCCCGAGGTGCTGACGATTGCGCGCTACGCCAGCGGGTTGGGCTGCGACTGCGTGCTGTTCGACGCCGACGCCGACCAGGTCGGCGATCTGCCCACCCGGGACTGGTAACTGCCAGACCCAGCTACCCACCCGTTTGACCCTTCCGGGGACCGCGCCGGCCGCGTGCCGCAAC
>WNGB01002637.1_pt1 | contig 34623 bp, 30 predicted proteins | sample 5400681 | NCBI WGS metagenome assembly WNGB01 (sample SAMN13153367, study PRJNA577476) | soil metagenome | isolation source: 115 cm soil or saprolite under grassland replicate 2 | place: USA:California | collected 2016-06-15
TCGACCGCGTTGTATCCGCCCAAGCGGTTCCTGGGTGCGGCCCGCAACATCGAAAACGGCGGATCGTTGACCATCATCGCCACCGCGTTGGTGGAGACCGGTTCCACCGGTGACACGGTCATCTTCGAGGAGTTCAAGGCGACCGGCAATGCCGAGCTGAAGCTGACCCGCAGGTCCGCGCAGAGCCGGGTGTTCCCGGCCGTGGACATCGAGGCCTCGGGTACCCGCCGGGAGGAGATCCTGCTGGCGCCCGACGAGTGGGCCATCATCCGCCGGCTCCGCCGGGTACTCCACCCGCTCGACACCCACCAGGCGCTGGACCTCCTGCTCGACCGGCTGAGCAGGACCGCCGGCAACGCCGAGTTCCTGATGCGCATCGCCCGGTCCACAACCGGCGACAGCCTGCCCGCGCTCGCCACCGAGCTGCCGTCGGCGGCGTGACCGACGGCGCCACATCGGCCGGCTGTCATCGACGGTCGACGCGGTTCGTACCGACGGATAGCGTCCGCCCCGGACACCCGTGCGTCGGGAACCGGTCAGCTCCTCGTCGAATACCACGCTGACCTGCGCGTCCACGTCGGCGTACGGCGCCTGCCGCGCGGCAGCTCGACCCGGGGGGTACCGTCGGAATTGAGTCGTTACGAATCTGGGACTGCATCGTTGAGTGGGCGTCGACTAAGCTCCGCAAGCCTGGGCCTCTCCTCGGACACCAGGCGGGCCCGCCGCCGACACGAACCTAGGGCTTCGAGAGGTCCTCACGTGGCACAGCCGAATCAGGACACCATGGTCCTGCCCCAGTTGAACGAGGAATTCCCCTGGGACAGCTTCGACCCCGAGTGGTATCTGAACCACAACTACGGCACGCTGCGCGACGACGACGAGAAGATCCTCGAACGGCTCGCGGAGTTCTTCAGCGGTCTCGATCAGGCCCACCTGCGGCACGGTCTGGACGTCGGCACCGGCACCAACCTCTACCCGGTGTTGGCGATGCTCCCGCTGTGCGGCCGCATCACGCTCCACGAGCGCGCCAAGACGAATTGCCGGTGGCTGCACAACGAGACAGCCAAATACTCCGAGGTGTGGGAGCCGTACTGGGAGGTGCTCGCCGAACGGGCGTCCTACGCACGGATCGGCGACCCGCGCTGGGCCGTGCACGAGCGCACGCGCGTCAACCGGGGCAGCATCTTCGACCTGCCGAAAGACACCTACGACATCGGCACCATGTTCTTCGTCGCCGAATCGATCACCACCCGGGACGACGAGTTCACCCGGGCGCTACGGTGCTTCCTGCGCTCGCTCAAACCCAACGCGCCGTTCGCCGCCACGTTCATGACCAACTCGACCGGATACGACGTGAACGGTGTTCATTTCCCGGCTGTCGCGATCACCGAGGACGATGTGCGAAAATGCCTGGACGGCGAAGGCATTCGTAAATCCACCTTCGAGAAGATCGACAGCGAGAGCCCGCTGCGCCCCGAGGTCGGCATGGTGCTCGTGACAGGGCGGGTCGCGCGGCGCTAACAGCACAGGGACGGCGGCCGACGACAGATGAAGCTGCAACCGCGCCAACAGATCCTGGAGATCTGGCAAGCCACCACACGTAACTCGTATCAGGACAGCAAGTGGGTCTGGGGTGGTCGCGACAGCAGCAACTCCATCAGCGACGCCGAGCAGTTGCTCTGCCTGATGACTCCGGCCGCCGAGATTCCGGTGTTCAAGCTCGACCGGCCGGACCAGACGAGTGAAGACGTCCTGAAGTCTCTGCGGATCCTCGGCGACAGTGTGGAGATTCCCCGCCTGCTGATCCGCGTGCTGACCGACTACATGGAGCACTACTCGGCGCCCGACGGCACCCCGATCTTCGCCGGTGAGGACTATTTCCGGCCGGCGTCCGGGGAGAGCGCGCTGGCGGAGGAGCAGCGGGCGGTCGACGTGGTCGACTCGTTCTCCACCTCGGTGGCCCTGTCCCTGGCGACCATCGGGTTCCTGCAGGTCTTGCCGCGATGGTCGGTCTGCTGCGCAGCTTCACCGTCAGCGTGTTCGACGCGCACTCCCCCGAGGGCCGGGCGCTGTGCCGCACCGCCAACCAGAACGGGCTGCCCGAGCGGCAGATCATCGAAGAGCTGCGGCGTGCGCTGCGCGAAATCAACGCCCGGCTACGCGACGTCACGATCGGTTCCGGCGCCGGTATCGTCGAAGACCTGGACAACCCCAACCGCTTGTTCGAGTGCGGCTGGTCGTGGGGCATCGTCCACCAGGCACCGGCGATCGACACCAGTGAAGACGTCGGTATCCAGCGGCAGGGCACCGCGCAGCCCGCGCCGTACCTGTACTTCACGGTGGTCGCGCTGGACGGCATCGCCGCGCTGTTCTCCGAGCGCACGCGGCTGCTCGGTCTGCTCAACGAGGAGCAGACCCGGCTGGCGCAGGCGCTGCAACTGCGCTGGGACCTCACCCAGTCGTACTGGTCGACGATCGCGACGTTCGGGTCGGGCCGGTGGCCGCTGGAGGACATCCCGTGGCGTACCACCGACCGGGCCGAGTCCGACTACTTCAGCCTCCTGGTGACCTCGATCGTGGTGCAGGACCTGGTCCGGCGGCGGGCGCCCGACGCGGCCCTGAGCCGGGTCGGTCAGGTGCTCAACGAGCTGGCCAACCGGGCGCGCATCACGCGCCGGCCGTTCGAGCAGAATGACCAGGCGCTGCCGATGCACGCGCCGGGGGTACGCATCGACCTGCTCGGCACCGACGGCGACACCGACACGAAGGTCGGCTGGATCGTGTCGGACTTCGCGCCGCTGTTACTCAAGCGCACCGTCCGAATCGCCGGCCTCATGCGCGACACCGAGCTGCGCGGCGCGCTGCTGGGCCTCGCCGACGCCGTGTGGGACCACCTGCAACGGCGACAGATCAGCCGGGAACCGGGTACCGCTCTGTGGGACCAGCCCGGCAACGCGTTCGCACAGATCCCGCTCGGCTCCGACAACCCGTCGTGGTACTACACCCGGCGGGTGGTGGAGTGTCTGGTGACCGCGGCGGAGGTGGTGAGTAGTCCACCGCTGCAGAACGAGCGGCTGGCCGAGCTCGCCGGCGATCTGCTCAGTGAGGCGGACCACCGGTTCGACCAGGAGCTGCTGCGGGGCTCCACCGAGGCCGGGCCGGCGATGCGCGAAGCGCTGCAGAGCGCGCGGGCCACGCTGCGGCGGGCGCGCGAGATCATGCCGGACCATCCGGGCACCGCCTTCGTTCTCGTCAGCGAGGTGCTGCGCGATCTCGACCGGCTGGCCGCCGCCCGGTCGGACCTGTCCAGCGGGACCTAGCCGTGCTCGTGTTCGCGACCTCTGACAAGGGCGGTACCGGACGCTCGGTCACCAGCAGCAATGTCGTGTACCGGCGAGCGTTGCAGGGCGGCGATGTGTGCTACCTGGACTTCGACTTCGGTTCGCCGACCGCGGGCGCCATATACAACATCACCGCCGTGCTCAACGGCGCGCCGGAGGGCGGGCTGCACTCGTACCTGCTGGGTAAGGCGGGCCAGCCGGTCCGGTACGACGTATGGACCTCGTCCGACCGCTCCAGCCTGCGGGGCCGGCCACCGGGCGCTGGCCGGCTCATGCTCTTTCCCGGCGACAGCGGCGGCGGTGAGTTCTCCGCCGACCGCGAGGTCGTCCGGCGCTGCGCCAACCTCCTGCTGCGGCTGGACGAGGAGTTCGAACTCTGCCTGGTCGACCTCAGCGCCGGGCGCTCGTACGCGACCCAGATCGCGCTCGCCGCGACCGCGCAGCCCGAACTGCACGCCATCCCGTACCGGTGGCTGATCTACCACCGCTGGACCCGGCAGCACATCATCGCCGCCGCCAACCTCGTGCACGGCCGGCGCGGCATCATCGAAACGGGCACCGCCGCGGGGCACGACCACGACCGGCTCTCCTCGGCGATCCGCTTCGTGCGCACCGCCGTCGTGGATCCCGACTCGCCCGAACTCGCCGGCCTGCGCGCCGCCCAGGTCGCCTGGCTGCGCGACTGCAACCAGGATCTGCAGGAGATCGCCAGTGCCCGCGGGGTCGGCCGGACGGCGATGCTGGGCGCGATCCCGCTGGACCCGGTACTGCAGTGGCGCGAGCAACTCATCTCCGACAACGACGTGCTCACCCGGCACATCGCCAACCAGGCGACTATCGACGCGTTTAACACGATCGCCAAGCGCCTGTTCGACGACGCGGCGTGGGAGGGCCTGTAGATGCCGGCCGAGGTCGAGTGCACCGAGGTGGCCGCGCACCCCCGGGTGGAATCCGTCTCGTACGCTCACCTGTCTATCGAACTCGGTCACCTCTACATGGAGGACCTCCAGCGCGGTCCCGCATACCTGAGCCGGCACTTCCGCGAGATCGTTCCCTGGGTCGAGGCGGCCCGCCGGTCCTGCGAAGGCGGTCTCACCGGCCGCACCGCGCGGATCAGCACCTGCTTCCTGGTCGACGACTACTTCACCCGGCTGAGCCCGCCGCACGAGGTGATTCCCCAACTGGTCGATGCGGCCTCGGCGGCCGGGCTGCGGATCGACTACCTGGCCCGGGAATCGGCCTGCGCGCAGGCCGACGACGTACCGCTGGCCGAACTGGTGGCGGGCCGCCTGGTCGCCGAGCCACCGCCCAACACCAACGGCTCCCGGCCGCCGCCGCACGAAAGCGGCTGGCTCACCAACGGTGAGCGTTCTCCGTCCGACACGGCCGTCGAGGCGATGGGGGCACTGCGGCCGTGGACACCGCCGCGGGAAACCGCGGCCAACCGCCATTCGATCTTCATGGACGTCGAGCTGTGGGACGATGACGGCGGCCAGCGCACCTGGTCGTGCCCGTTCCTCGCGGCGGTATGGCAACTGCTGCGGCTGGGCCTGCTGCGCCACGACGGCCGGGCGGTCGCCACACCGCACCGGTGGTCGGGCGAGTGGCCGGCCGACTGGGACCGGCTTCCGCCGGTGGTCGCGCTGGCTCCCGGGTCAGCCTCGTTCTTCGCCTACCGGACGTTCTCCGTCCTCGCCGGTCGGTTCCTTCCCGTCGAACACGCCGTCCGCACGATCCTCGGCCAGGTGGCCGTGGACGGCGTGGCCGGCCGGCAGGCGATGGAGCGCAGCGCGGCGGAGGGTGTGGAGCTGCCGGCCGAGATCGTGGACCGCGTCGAGTACGTCCTAACCGGCGGTACCGCCGCGTGGCGGTAGGTCGGGGTTGCGCGCCTGGACCCACAGGTCCTGGAACCCGTGGACCCGTTCCTCCAGCCGTTTCGGGCTGAGCACGAGCCGGGTACTCACGATGGCCGGCTTGCTGCCCTTGCGGGCCCACGCCGCCGGGGTGCTCTCGTAGCTGACCACCGAGTCGAACACGACGAAGTCGAACATCCAGTTGTGGTGCAGGCCGGGCAGCGTGAGCGGATCGAGGATCCGGACCAGGACGCCGAGCTTCTGTTGGAGCTCGCACATCCGCAACAGCCCCGGATCTTCCGCGCCGTCCGGGTCGTCGAGGATGAAGATGCGCCGGATGGTCACGCCGCGCTCCAGCGCCTTCTGCTGCGCCTCCAGGTACCGCTGACCCAGATCGCTCGTCCACAGCTCGCCGTCGTCGAAGCCGTGACCGCTCGCGTCGACCGCGGTGAAGCTGGTCGCGTCGATCGTCGCAGTCGCGGTCCTCGCCGTCGTAGGTGATTTCGCCGCGCTCGCTGAGCCCCTTCATCAGCTCGGACACCCTGGTGATCTCGGCGTGCGCGAACAGGTGCATGAGCTGGTGCGCCGAGCGGTCCAGGTTGGCCGTGTGCCGGACCAGTTGCTTGACCAGGTCGGTGTGCATCGCCGAAGTCTCCACGCGGCCGAACAGCTCCGTCGCCTCGCTGATGCTCTCGAACGTACCGGTGATCAGATTCTCCACGGTCTGGAAGTGGCGGTCCTGGCCGAGTGCGACGGCGCGCATCCGGTTGTCGAACTCGACCAGGAACTGCACCACGAGTACCACGCCACCGATGAACACCGGCAGCACGATGCTCCACTCATTGGACAGGTGGAGGATGTTGGTGACGAGATATACCCCGCCGCCCACGGTCAACGTCGCGAGGACCTTACGGACCACGCTCGACTCGGTGAGTCCCGCGAAGGTGGGCCACTTCATGCCGACCGGGCATTCAACTCAGCGACGGCGTTGTACAGCGCGGCGGTGCTGACGGCGACCTGGTCACGGACCCGGTCGACGCCGGCCCGCCACTGCCGGCTGAAACCCGGGCGCCGTTCGAGGCTCTGCCACACGCCGAGCAGCGACCGGTCCACGCGGGCGGCCGGCATCCACAGGTGCAGCAGGTGGTCCACGGCCGGGGCGAGCCGGCGCACCACCTCGCCGCGCGGCAGCGCACCGATGCGGCTGCGTTCCACGACCTGCAGGAGCGCGGTGAGCAACCAGTCGTGCAGGGCGAGGTCTTCACACAGGTCCACCACGTACGCCGTGGCGTGTGCCGCGGCCGTGACGCTGACCGTACGGACGTTGCCTTCCTCGATCGTGAAGCGCACCCGTGGCTCCGCGCCGTCGTCGGCGGCGGCCGTCGCGGCCCAGCGCAGCCGGGTGCGCCACATCTTGAACGGTGGCTTGCGGTCGGGTCGGACGCGCAGTTGGGCCGAGTCCATCACCCGACCACTCATCGCGCCGAGATCGAGGGTACCGACCGGCGGCTCCGGCACCAGGAACCCGCGCACCAGGTCGTCCGGATCCATCCGGCCGATCGTCTCGACCACGCCGGGCCGGGACAGGTAGTGCGACCACGGCAGCCGGCGGCTGGTTTCACCGCGCCGGACGCTGACGTATGTCGAGCTCTGCATGACATGGCCGCCGGTGAGGCAGGCCCGGGAGACGGCGGTGCCGACGGCCCGGGTGCGGGCGCTGGACCGGGTTGCCAGGGCACAGTCGATTCCCGTCAACGTGTCGGGAGACAGCACGTACGCGATGGGCCGTTCGGACCGGCGTACCCGTTCGCCGCGTACCAGGGAGAGCGCGTGCGCGCCGCGTTCCGGCGCAATAGCCGAGGAATGCTGCAGCAGCCCCGTGTGTACCTCGCCCAGCGTCAGCATCGCACCCTCGTCTACCGGACCGTCGTGGCACTGACGTCCCCACGGCCGCCTATTGATTGGACCCCACCGGCACCCACCAACGCAACGATGCGTACCAAGCCGCGAGACGCTGCGTTAGGTCAACCGTGAGGTGAGAGTTCACGTGAATCACGCCAACTCCACCACCCGCACGAAAAGACAGTGACGACCTTCGCTATTCGCTCAGCGCCGCGATGCGGTTACTTTAGGATATGGCCAGTCCCAGAACCGACGTACTCATCATCGGCGCCGGCGTCTCCGGCCTGACCACCGCGTTGGCTCTGGTGGAGTCAGGCATCCCGGCCGCGGCGGTCCGGGTGGTTGCCGATACACCACCGGAGCTGACGACTTCGTCGTGCGCGGGGGCGATCTGGGGTCCGTACCTGTCCCCGGACGATCCCGGTACCGACGAGTGGGGCCGGTACACCCGGCACCGACTCCAGGAACTGGCCGCCGACCCGGCCACCGGGGTGTATCTGGTGCGCGGCATCGAGGCCGGCCGCGTCGACGAAGCGCCGCCCGGCTGGGCGGTGGAGGTCGCGGACTTCCAGCCGTGCGGGCCGGCCGACCTGCCGCCCGGATTCGTCAGCGGTTGGCGCTACACCGTACCGGTCGTGGACATGCCCCGGTACCTGGCGCATCTCGCCAAGCGGCTCGACGGGGCCGGGATCCGCCGGGAGACCGGCCGGTTCGCCGCGCTCGACGACGCGGCCGGCCAGGCCGGGATCGTGATCAACTGCGCCGGCCTGGGCGCCCGGTGGCTGGTACCGGACGACGACGTACGCCCGGTGCGCGGTCAGCTCGTCGTCACCGAGAACCCCGGCATCGAGGAGTTCTTCGCCGAGCACACCGAGGAGGTCGACGAGCTGACGTACCTGCTGCCGCAGGGCGACCACATCGTGCTCGGCGGCAACGCCGACGACGACCAGACCGACCGGACCGCCGACGCCGAGGTCGCGCAGCGCATCATCGACCGCTGCGCCGGGGTGGCACCGGCCCTGCGCGACGCGCGGATCCTCGGGCACCGGGTGGGGATCCGGCCCACCCGGTCACGCATCCGCGTCGAACGCGACGACACCCACGCCATACCGGTCGTGCACAACTACGGCCACGGGGGCTCCGGGGTGAGCCTGTCGTGGGGCTGCGCCCGCGACGTGGCCACGATCGTCGGAGCGGTCTGAGGTGCAACCGCCGCGCACCCTCCAGTACGTCGATCGACCGGGGATCATCGATCTCGGCTGGGGGCATCCGATGCCGTCCGCGCTGCCGGTGGACGCCTGGCGGGCCAGCCAGGAGGAGGCACTACGGGAGTACTCCTGGCAGGCCCTGACCTACGGGTACGAGGCCGGGCCGGGGCCGCTGGTCGAGTGGCTGTGCGAGCGGCTCGGCGAGACCGACCCGCGGGCGCCGGCGCCCGACGAGGTCTTCGTCACCGCCGGCGCGTCCCAAGGCATCGAGCTGGTGTCGACGGTGCTGACCCGGCCCGGCGACGCCGTCGTCGTCGACTCGCCCACGTACCACCTCGCACTGCGCATTCTCGCCGACCGGGACGTGGAGCTGATCGGCGCGCCGGCCGACGACGACGGCATCGACCCCCATGCCACCGGCGCGCTGCTGCGCCGGCTGCACCGCGCCAGCCGGCGGGTACCGCTGCTGTATCTCGTGCCTACGTTCGCCAACCCGACCGGCAGGTCGCTGCCCGACCCGCGCCGACGTGAGCTCGTCGAGGTCGCGCGGGACACCGGTACCACCATCGTGGAGGACGACACCTACCGGGAGCTGGCCTACGACGGTCCGGCCCCGCCGTCGCTGTGGAGCATCGACCCGGCCGGCGGCGTCGTGCGGCTCGGCTCGTTCGCCAAGAGCGTCGGCCCCGGGCTACGGCTGGGGTGGCTCACCGCCACACCGGCGTTCGTGCGCACGCTGACCCGCCGCGGGTTCGTCGACAGCGGCGGTGGGCTCAACCACGCGACGGCGCTGGCGATGGCCGTCATGGGGAGGTCCGGCCGCTTCGCCGGGCACGTCGAGGCCATCCGCACGCGCTACCGCGCCCAGCGCGACGCGCTCGTCGCGGCGCTGCGCACCGAGCTACCCGCGCTTGTTGTGACACCGCCACATGGTGGCTGGTTCCTGTGGCTGCGCCTACCCGACGGGATGTCCGCGACCGCGCTGCTCGCCGCCGCGGAGCGGCACGGCGTCTCGTTCCTGCCGGGGAACCGCTTCTACGCGCAGCCGGCCGGCGACGACCGGCTGCGGCTGTCGTACTCCATGGTCGAGCCCGCCGCGCTGGCCGAGGCCGCGCGCCGGCTCCGTGCCGCGTTCACCACGCCAGCCACTCGGTACCGGTAGTCGCGGCGGCCAGCGCGTCGGGATCGGGATCGACGCCGAGCCCCGGCCCGGTCGGTACCCGCACGTGCCCGTCCTCCAGCCGGAACGGCCGGGTGATGTCGGTGGCGTAGTACCGGTCGGACGCCGAGGTGTCCCCGGGCAGCGTGAAGCCCGGCAGGGCGGCGAGCGCGACGTTGGCCGCCCGCCCGAGGCCGGTCTCCAACATCCCACCGGCCCACACCGGTACCCCGTTGGCGGCGCACACGTCGTGCACCCGGCGGGCTTCCAGGTAGCCGCCCACCCGGCCGGGCTTGATGTTCACGATGGCCGCCGCGCCCCACGCGATCGCGTCGGCCGCGGCGCGCGCGGAGGTGATGGACTCGTCCAGGCACATCGGGGTCCGCAGCCGGCGGGCCAGCTCGGCATGGCCCCGGATGTCGTCCTCGGGCAGCGGCTGCTCGATGAGCAGCAGGTCGAACGGATCCAGTCCGGCGAGCTGGCGCGCGTCCTGCAGCGTGTAGGCGCAGTTCGCGTCCACCTGCAGCAGGACGTCGCCGAAGCGTTCGCGCACCGCGCGGACCGGCTCGACGTCCCAGCCGGGCTCGATCTTCAGCTTGATCCGCAGGTACCCGGCATCGAGGTAACGGGCCACCGCGTCGATCAGCTGCGGGATCGAGTCCATGATGCCCACCGAGACCCCGGCCGGTACCGCCGTCCGGACCGCGCCGAGGAACTCCCCGAACGACAGCCCAGCCACGCGCAGCTGCGCGTCGAGCAGCGCGGTCTGGATCGCCGCCTTGGCCATCGGGTGACCCTTGACCTTCGCGAAGACCGGCTCCGCGAGGTGGGCATCGACCGCGGGCAGCGCGGCCAGCGCCGGGGACAGGAAGCGGCGGATCACGTCCGCGGCTCCGTCCACGTACTCGGCGGAGTAGCCGGGCTCGGACATCGCCACGCACTCGCCCCAGCCCTCGGCCTCGTCCGCCACCGCGCGGACCAGCAGCACGTCGCGCTCGTACTCCGTGCCCATGGAGGTGCGGAAGGGCGCGACGAGTGGCATGGCCACCCGGCGCAGCTCCAGTCCGGTGAACTTCATCGTGCCTCCCTGGTCGGGCTCAGCGAGGCGCCCCGGGCTCCAGGGCGTAGCGGCCGTCCCCGGTCATGCCGGCGATCCGGTACCCCCGCGCGAACGCGCCCGTCACGGCGTCCCGCACCGCGTACCGCCACCGCGCGGCCAGCTCGGGGCGGGAGCCGCGCAGCCCTTCGATGTCCGGCGGCACCGCGACGAGCAGCCACCGGCGCGGATCGCCGGATGAGCCGCCGGCGACCGGCTCGTCGTGCACGCAGTCGAGCACGACCACCGGGTCGGCCGGCGACACCGGGTGCGGTTGCCCGCCCGCCGCGGCGATCGCGGCCGGCGAGTCCAGCACCCAGTCGATGTAGAGCCGGTCGCTCGCGTCGCCGGTGTTGATCCCGTCCTTGAGCGCGCCGTAGAAGTCCGGCAGGTACGCCGTTGCCGTCGCACCGAGCTTGTGCAGGTTAAAGTGCGCGTTGCGGCGCACCAGCGGATCGAACGTCCAGCACACCCGGTTGAGCCCACGCCGCAGGGCCCAGCCGCGCTGATGCTGTTTGAGCGCGAAGCCGACGCCCTTGGCCTGGGCCGTACGGTCCACCCCGGTGATATGCGAATGCAGGTGGTCGGCGCCGAAGAAGGCCACCGCCGCACCGACGAGACGGTCCCCGGCGTAGGCGCCGGTGACGTAGTTGCCCGACGACGAAAGGGCGCGCAGCAACGGCGTGTTCACCAGATCCTGCGCGGACTCGACGCCCCAGATCCGGCGCAGCAGGTCCACGGCGGCCTCGTGCGCCGGCACCTCGGTCAGCTCGACCACCCGCAGGCCGTGCCGTTCGGCGATGGCCTGCGCAGCGGCATCGGCCTCGACGACGACGGGGGCGGGGATCGTGGACACCCCGCCAGTATCCCCCGGTCCGGCCGAGGAACGGCCGCTCGCTGGCGGATCCGCACTACGATCGGAATAGAAGCCTTTCATCGGTACCGGCGCAGGAGCGTGTCATGATCGCGGCGATATTCATCGCGTTGGTCGGGATCGCCATCGTGTTCGGCCTCGGGGTCCGCGTGGTCAACCAGACCGAGCGGGGCATCGTGTTCCGTTTCGGCCAGGTCCTGCCCCAGCCCCGTACGCCCGGCCTGACCTTCCTCATCCCGCTCGTCGACAAGATGCGCAAGGTCAACACCCAGATCGTGACCATGCCGGTACCCGCCCAGGACGGCATCACCCGCGACAACGTGACCGTCAAGGTCGACGCGGTGGTGTACTTCCGGGTCGAGGACCCGATGCGGGCGCTGATCGAGGTGCAGAACTACCAGTTCGCCGTCGCCCAGGTGGCGCAGACCTCGCTGCGCAACATCATCGGCAAGAGCGAGCTGGACGACCTGCTGTCCAACCGCGAGCAGCTCAACCGCGGGCTGGAGCTGCTCATCGACAGCCCGGCGCTGGGCTGGGGCATCCACATCGACCGGATCGAGATCAAGGACGTGCAGCTGCCCGAGTCGATGAAGCGCTCGATGTCGCGCCAGGCCGAGGCCGAACGGGAGCGGCGGGCCCGGATCATCACCGCCGACGGTGAGTTCTCGGCGGCGCAGAAGCTCGCCGACGCCTCGGCGATCATGGCGGACACGCCCGGCGCCCTCCAGCTACGGATGCTGCAGACCGTCGTGGAGGTCGCCGCCGAGAAGAACTCCACGCTCGTGATGCCGTTCCCGGTGGAGATGCTGCGGTTCTTCGAGCGGGCCGCCGACGCGATGAGCACCGGCACGCTGCGCGCCGAGCAGCCCGGCAGCGACCTGGCGCGGCCGGCCGAGGACCGGCCCGTCCCGCGCCCCGCCGAGCCGGCCGGCGACGACTGACCGGGTCGGGCACCCGTGCCCGGCTGACCGGAACACACCCGCTCTCGCCCGCTGCTTCCGCCGGGCGAGAGCGGTTCCCGATGATCCTTGACCGCATCCGCCCCGGTCCGGTACATGTAGCCATCGAAGGCCGCCACTAAATGCCGCATCCGGCATTCAGTGCGGCCCGATCCACCGGAAGAGCACAAGCGAGGTCCGCGGTCGGCCCGGCCGACATCCCGCCGGCGGATGCGCTGCTCCAGCCACGAGGAGTGCAGAGCAATGGCAGACAGTATGTCCCGCCGGCAGGTGGTGGGGCTCGGAGCGGCCCTCGCCGGTGCCGCGGTCGCCGCCCCGGTCCTTGCCAACGCCGCCCGCGCCGGTACCGTCGCGCCCGCGGCGGCGCCCCCGCAGGCCGGTGCCGGCCATCCCGTCGCGGTCAGCGACCTGCCGTGGCCGGCCGCGCAGGACATCGTCAACGGGATCGTGCCGACCTCGTTCCCGAACGTGAACTTCGACGTCACCAAGTACGGCGCGAAGGCCGACGGCAAGACCGACAACACCGCCGCGTTCAAGGCGGCCATCGCCGACTGCAGCACCAAGGGCGGCGGCCACGTCGTCGTCCCGTCGGGCACCTACGTCAGCGGAGCCATCCACCTGCGGGGGAACGTCGACCTGCACCTGAACGCCGGCGCCACGATCAAGTTCAGCGGCGACGCGAGCAAGTTCCCGACCGTGCTGACGCGCTACGAGGGCATCGAGTGCATGAACCGCTCGCCGATGATCTACGCGATCAACCAGACCAACATCGCGGTCACCGGCAGCGGCACGCTCGACGCCGGCGGTACCTCCTCGTGGAACAAGGGCTCGGACCGCAGGTTCCTGGAGTCGCTGATCTCCAAAGGCGTCACCGACCCGCGCAAGCGCGTCGTCCCCGGTTCCGGTCACAGCATGCGCTCCACGTTCATCGAGCCCTACAGCTGCGACCGGGTACTCATCCAGGGCGTCACGCTGAAGAACCCGATGTTCTGGCAGCTGCACCCGACGTTGTGTACCAACGTCATCGTCGACGGCGTGACCACCGACCCGAGCACCGCGCACTCCAACACCGACGGGTGCGACCCGGAGTCGTGCAAGAACATGGTGATCCGCAACTGCACGCTCGGCGCGCACGACGACAACATCGCCATCAAGTCCGGCCGCGACGCCGACGGCCGCCGGGTCAACGTGCCGACCGAGAACCTGGTCGTCTACAACTGCCTGATGAACGGCAACTGGGGCGCGATCACCTGTGGCAGCGAGCAGACCGGCGGCATCCGCAACGTGTACGCGTACAAGTGCGACGTCACCGGAGCCACCAAGTTCGCGCTCTACGTCAAGTCCAACACGCTGCGCGGCGGGTTCAGCCAGAACATCAACCTGGACAGCTTCCAGGGCAACTTCGACCGCTCGTTCGTGTTCGTGACGACGACGTACAACGGGCAGACCGGCAGCCACCCGCCGCAGTTCGGCCCGTTCTCGATCACCAACTCCGGCTGCACCTCGGCCCCGCGGGTGTTCGACGTCAGCGGCCTCGGCAACGCCCATATCAAGGGCTTCGTCGTGAAGAACTGCGCGTTCAAGGGCGTCGGCAACGCGGCCAACATCTTCAAGAACGTCGACGGCCGCGTCTTCACCAACGTCACCATCAACGGCAAGACGGTCAGCTGACCGCAGCGTACGGCCCCGGGGATCTGGCGGTCCCCGGGGCCGTACGGCACCGTGCGATCAGGTCAGCGGGACGGCCGCCTCATGGCGAAAGCGACCGCTGCAGCGCGAGGCCGAGGACCGCCGCGCCACTCATGTCCAGTGCCGGCTCGTCGGTCTGCCAGGAGCGCACGTCGTCGACGAACCGGCTGGCCGTGGTAGAGAACCGGTTGTACGGATCGGCGCCGCCCGGCGGGCACTTCTTCATGCCGTCCTGGTAGTCGCCGAGCCCTTCCTCGAAGTTGCTGACGTTGTTGGGTCCGTTGACCACCGCACCGATCGCCCGCCCGGGCGCCAGGTTGTCGATCTGGTGCTGCATGCACTGCGGGAACGTGGTGCCTTCCCCGACCATGAAGCTGACCCCCCACGCGTTGGCTCCGAAGAGCCAGTCGCGCTGCTGGGTGGCGAAGGCGTCGAAGGAGGTGTCCGCGGTCGCCTGCTTGTACAGCGCGTGCGTGGTGAGCAGGCCGAAGGTGTGCGAGTCGACGTCGAAGTCGGTGTACACCCCACCGGCGTGGAAGATGTCCTTCGTGGCCCGGTCGGCGCCGGTCTTGAGCTGGCGCTTGAGGTCGGCCACGAGCCCCGCCCGGCCGATGGCCAGCGTGGGGTTACCGGCGGCGGCCAGCGCCTTGAGGAGGTCGGCGTGGGCCAGCGCGCTGGTGTCGTACAGGTTGAACGTGTCGCCGGTGTCCTGCGCGACGTACGCCTTCGCGAAGCCCGCCGCGTCCGCCAGGTACCGGGATCCGTTGTGCCCCAATGCCTGCGCCGCCAGGGCCAGCTCCGCGGCGCCCCACTCCATGTCGTCGCGCCAGGTGGACTCCGGGTAGAACGCGTTGGGCAGCGCGGTCACCAGCGGGTTGGGCGGGTTGGCCGTGTTCGCCATCGCGTAGATGGAGACGGCCTTGTCGAACTCGTGCTGGGCCCGGTCCCGGTGTTTGGCCGCGTCGACCTGGGCGGCGAGCGCGAACGCGGCGGCCACCCGGCCGACCAGGTTCGGGCTGATCTTCTTGCCCGGGTCGGTGGCCCGGAACACCGGCCGGTGCGCGGCGGCGAACCGGTTCGCCGGGTCGGTGTTCCCGTCGTCGGCCTCCGGCAGCCGCCAGAGGTCGTGGTCGCCGGTGAAGGTACCGGCGGAGTTGCCGCCGCCGATGCCGACCTGGAAGTACAGCGCCTTGCTCTGGTCGTCCCACATCCGTTCCAGCCACTGCTCACCGAAGTGCGCTTCGGCGTCCAATGTGGACGGTGCGGCGGAGCCGAGCGCGCGCTCGGTCGCGAAGAGGATGCCGTCGCCGAACGCGGTGGTGTGGGTGAACTTCAGGTAGTCACCGGCGTCGTACCAGCCGCCCACCACGTTGACCGGGCCACCGATCTTCTTGAGGTTGGGGTCGGTGATGACGTCGCTGTCCTCCTCGAAGTGCGGGATGGCGTAGACCGACGCCTTGGCGTCGTTGAGGTGCGCCGGCTTGCGGTCGGTCTGGCCGGGGATCACCTCCGGCCCGTCCCGTTCCACCTGGAAGAAGGCGATGCCATCGGCGATCGCCTTGCGGTAGAGGCGGGCCGGGTCGGCGATGGTGAAGCTGGGCGAGCTGCCACTGGCCGCGCCGCCGACCGTGATGTGGTACGTGCCCGGGGTGCGCACCCCGCTGAAGGTGATCGGGTACACCGCCTTGAACCTGCTGTTCCACGCCCCCCGGCTGGCGCCCACCTGGCCGGTCAGCACCTTGGCCCCCGCGGCGTTGACGACCGCGAACGAGACGCCGCCGACCGGCCCGGGCACCATCAGGTAGGCCTGCTTGACCTCGCCGGGCAGGTACCCCACCTGGTCCACCCGGACCAGCCCGGCAACCGCCGCACCGGCGGCGCGCGGCAGCGACAACGTACCCGCCGTCAAGGCGAGCCCGGCCGCGCCGAGGATGGCGATCACGCGTCTAGAAGCCACGGGGCCTCCCAAACTGTTAGGCAGCCTTTCTTACCATTGCCGCGACACTAGGCCGAACGGCCGACGTCGTCAACCGTTCGTACCGCTACGATCGGCCGCGTGCGCCGCCCCCCACGTCCGAGGCATGCCCGCAGCTCCGGCACCGTGCTGATCTTCGCCGTGGTGCTCACCGCACTCGCCATCGCCCTGGGTGTCGGCACCGCCGGGGTAGTCGTGATCGAGGCGGCCCAGGGCCGGTCGGCCGGGCACCTCGCCCCGGTAGCCCGCGGCTCCGGCGACCCGACGCCGCAACCCACGGCGGCCGACCCGTCGGCCACCCCGTCCGGCGCGGCGCCGAGCGCCAGCGCGTCGGCGAGCGCCGTACGCTCCACGCCTCCGCAGCCGCCCCCACCGAGCCCCGAGGCACTGGTACTCAACCTGGTCAACCTGGAGCGCGCCCGGGCCGGCTGCCGGCCGGTCACCGCCGACACCCGGCTCGCGGCGGCGGCCCGAGGGCACTCGGCCGACATGGCGCGGCGGGACTTCTTCGACCACACCAACCCCGACGGGCTCGACCCGGGCCGGCGGATCACCGTCGCCGGGTACCGCTGGTCGACCTATGGCGAGAACATCGCGGTCGGCTACCCGGACGCCCGCGCGGTCATGAAGGGATGGATGAACAGCACCGGGCACCGGCACAACATCCTCGACTGCCGGTTCCGCAACCTGGGCGTCGGGCTGGCCTATAACGTCCGGCACTACCCGTACTGGACACAGGACTTCGGGACGCCCGCCTGAACATCAGCCGAGCTTGTTGAGGTTACGGTCGCGTAGTGGGACGCTACGACCGTGCGCGTCGGGCTGTTCCTCACCTGCTTCAACGACACGCTGTTCCCTCAGGTGGGCAAGGCCACGGTCGCCCTCCTGGAACGGCTCGGCGTGACCGTCGACTTCCCCGCGGCCCAGACCTGCTGCGGGCAGATGCATTTCAACTCGGGGTACCGGCCGGAGTGCGTACCCCTGGTCCGGCACTTCGCCGAGGTCTTCGACGGGTACGACGCGGTGGTCACCCCGTCGGCGTCCTGCGCCGCGATGGTGCGCCACTACCACCACGTGGTGGACCCGACGGTGACCGTGCCGAAGGTGTACGAGCTGTGCGAGTTCCTCGTCGACGAGCTGCAGGTGACCGACGTCGGCGCGTACTTCCCGCACTCCGTGGCCTTCCACGCCACCTGCCACTCACAGCGGATGCTGCACATCGGCGACCGGCCCCGGCGTCTGCTCGCCGCGGTCGACGGGCTGGATCTGCGCCCGCTGGCCCACCCGGCCGAATGCTGCGGCTTCGGCGGCACGTTCAGCGTCAAGAACCCGGACACCTCGATCGCGATGGGCGAGGACAAGACGGCCGACGTCCGGGGTACCGGCGCCGAGGTCCTCACCGCCGCCGACACCTCGTGCCTCATGCACATCGGCGGCCTGCTCTCCCGGCAAGGCGCGCCCATCCGGGTCATGCACATGGTCGAGATCCTGGCGGCGACGAAATGACGATGACGCACCCGACCTTCCTCGGCATGCCGCCCTTCCCCGAAGCGGCCAAGCGGGCCCTGGCCAACACCCAGCAGCGCGCCAACCTGGCCCGCGCCACCACGACGATCCGCGAGAAGCGCGCCCGCAGCGTCACCGAGCTGCCCGACTGGGAGGAGCTGCGGCGGGCCGGCGCCGCCATCAAGGACGACGTCCTGGCCCGGCTGCCCGAGCTGCTGGAGCAGTTGGAGGAGCGGGTCACCGCGGCCGGCGGGGTGGTGCACTGGGCACCGGACGCCGCCCAGGCCAACGCGATCGTCGCCGACATCGTCAAGGCCCACGACGCGCGCGAGGTCGTCAAGATCAAGTCCATGGTCACCCAGGAGATCGAGCTCAACAACGCCCTCGCCGCGCACGGCATCGACGTCTGGGAGACCGACCTCGCCGAGCTGATCGTCCAGTTGGGACATGACCTGCCCTCACACATCCTGGTGCCGGCGATCCACCGCAACCGCGGCGAGATCCGGGAGATCTTCCTCAACGAGATGGGCAAGGTCGGCCGCCCGGCACCCGAGGGCCTGTCCGACCGGCCCGCCGAGCTGGCCGAGGCCGCCCGGCTGCACCTGCGGGAGAAGTTCCTGCGCGCCAAGGTGGCCATCTCGGGTGGGAACTTCGCGATCGCGGAGACCGGTACCATTGTGATCTTGGAGTCCGAGGGCAACGGCCGGATGTGCCTGACGCTGCCGCAGGTGCTCGTCAGCGTGGTGGGCATCGAGAAGCTCCTGCCCACCTGGGCCGACCTCGAGGTCTTCCTGCAACTGCTGCCGCGCTCCTCGACCGCCGAGCGGATGAACCCGTACACCTCGACGTGGACCGGGGTCACACCCGGCGACGGCCCGCAGGAGTTCCACCTGGTGCTGCTCGACAACGGCCGCACCGACACGCTCGCCGACCGGGTCGGCCGGCAGGCGCTGCGCTGCATCCGCTGCTCGGCCTGCCTCAACGTCTGCCCGGTCTACGAGCGCACCGGCGGCCGGGCCTACGGCTCGGCCTACCCCGGCCCGATCGGCGCGATCATCACACCGCAGCTCCGCGGGATCAACCAGCACCCGGTCGACGCGCAGACCGCCTCGCTGCCGTTCGCGTCCTCGCTGTGCGGCGCCTGCTACGAGGTCTGCCCGGTGCGCATCGACATCCCCGACGTCCTGCTGCACCTGCGCGCCAAGGTGGTCGAGCACAAGCGCGGCCACCTCGGCATGGAGGGCGCCGTGCTGACCGCCGCCCGCGCCACGTTCGCCAAGCCGCGTCGCCTGGCGGCGGCGCAGAAACTGGGCGGGCTGGGCGCGAAGTTGGTCGGCCGCCGCGGCCGGCTGCGGCTGCGTGGCCCGTTCTGGATAAGAGCCTGGTTCGGTGCCCGGGACCTGCCGGCCCCGCCGACCCAGTCGTTCCGTGCCTGGTGGAAGAAGAACCGCTCATGAGCGAGCGCCAGCGAGCGAATCATGAACTCAGCGCCGTGGTGCCTCATGCGGCCGCGCAGCGAGGCGGAGCGGGCGCATGAGCGCTCGGGAGGAGATGCTCGCGAAGGTACAGGCGGCGCTGGCGGATCGGCCGGCACCGCAGCCGGCGCCCCGGGGGTACCGGCGCTCGCTCGGGGACACCGACGTCGTGGGGCTGTTCGCCGAGCGGGCCGCGGACTACCAGGCCACGGTGCGCCGGGTGAGCGCGGCCGAGCTACCGGACGCCATCGCCGAGGCGTTGCGGTCGCGGAGCGCGCGGCGCATCGTCGTTCCGCCCGGACTGCCGCCGGTCTGGCTGACGGCGGCTGACGTCGAACCGCTGTCCGACGAGCCGCCGCTCGCCGTGCACGATCTCGACCAGGCCGACGGGGTGATCACCGGTGCCGCGGTGGCGATCGCGCTGACCGGCACGATCATCCTCGACGGCGGCCCGGGTCAGGGCCGGCGGGCGCTGACCCTGCTGCCCGACTACCACGTCTGCGTGGTGCGCACCGACCAGGTGGTCGGCACCGTGCCCGAGGCGCTGGCACGGTTGGACCCCAGCCGGCCGCAGACCTGGATCAGCGGCCCGTCGGCCACGAGTGACATCGAGCTGAACCGGGTCGAGGGCGTCCACGGGCCGCGTACCCTGCACATCCTGCTCGTCGACTGACGACACTGTTGCCCATCGATGCATTCGCTGATATAAAACCTTCAAAACATTTAGGTTTCTTAACGGATCACGAAAAGAAACTTTGGTGTAGCGAAGGGAAGTGCGATGCAGAGATCGGTACGGCTCTTCGCCGCCGGTGCCGCCGCCATGCTCCTGGCAGCGGGAGCGGCCGCGGCGGCGGTGCTCGGCACAGGTACGGCCCAGGCCGCCACGAGCGGCGGGGTGAAGTTCGCCTACTTCACTCAGTGGGGCATCTACCAGAACGCCTACTACCCGAAGACCCTTCACGACTCGGGCATGGCGGACAAAATCGACTTCATCAACTACGCCTTCGAGAACATCGACCCGGTCAGCCGCACCTGTTTCGAGCGGACCCAGGGCGCCTCGCAGGACGAGAACAACCCCAACGCCGGGGACGGCGCCGGCGACCAGTTCGCCGACTACCTGAAGAGCTACACGCCCGACATCAGCGTGGACGGCGTGGGCGACGTCTTCAGCCAGCCGCTCGCCGGCAACTTCAACCAGTTGAAGAAGCTCAAGGCCCGGCACCCGAACCTGAAGATCCTCGTGTCGATCGGCGGCTGGACGTACTCCAAGTACTTCTCCGACGCGGCCGCCACCGACGCCTCGCGCAAGGCGATGGTCAGCTCCTGCATCGACATGTTCATCAAGGGCAACCTGCCGGCGGCCGAGGGCCGCGGCGGACCCGGTAGCGGCGCGGGCATCTTCGACGGCATCGACATCGACTGGGAGTACCCGGGTGCCGCCGGGCACGTGGGCAACCACTTCACCGCCGCCGACAAGCAGAACTTCACGCTGCTGCTCGCCGAGTTCCGCCGCCAGCTCGACGCGCTGGGCGGCAGCAAGAAGTGGCTGACCGCCGCCGTACCGGCCGGCCAGGACAAGATCTTGCACATCGAGACCAATCAGATCGGCCAGTTCCTGGACTTCGCCAACATCATGACCTACGACTTCCACGGCGGGTGGGAGGCCCAGGGCCCGACCAACTACCAGACCATGGTGTTCACCGCGCCCAACGACCCGATGACCCCGGTACCGCCGGGCAACGGCAAGTACAGCACCGACGAGGCGGTCAAGGCGTGGCTCAACGGCGCGCCGGCCTACGGCATCCCGGGCGGCTTCCCGGCCAGTAAGACGACCATCGGCTTCGCCCTATACGCGCGCGGCTGGGCCGGCGTACCCGACGGCGGCAAGCACGGCGTGTACCAGCCGGCCACCGGCCCCGCACCCGGGCACACGCTCTCCGGCAATGTCCCCGGCGTGGCGTTCTTCAAGGAGCTCAGCGGGATCGTCACCAACCCGGCGTTCACCTTCACCGACCCGGTCACCAAGGGCGGGTACTACTACAACGGCAACGAGTGGTGGGCCGCCGAGACCGCGGCATCCATCAAGGCCAAGGCGGACTACCTGCACTGCAACGGTCTCGGCGGCTCGATGATGTACTCGCTGGAGGCCGACAACGGCGTCCTGGCCGCCCAGGTGCTCAACGCCACGGCCGGCAGCGCGAGCAGCTGCACCACGCCGACCGGTAGCGCGACCGGCTCGCCCACCCGGTCTCCGTCGGCATCCCCGTCCAGGTCACCGTCCACCTCGCCGTCGGCGAGCAGGTCCCCGACGAACTCGCCGTCGCCCAGCCGGTCCCCCGGCGGTACCTGCACCGCACCGGCGTGGAGCCCGACCGTCGCCTACGTCGGCGGGCAGCAGGTCTCGTACCTGGGCCACACCTGGACCGCCAAGTGGTGGACCCAGGGCGACATACCCGGAAACAACAGCCAGGGGGTATGGACTGACAACGGCGCCTGTGGCAGTGGCGGACCGACCGGCGGTACCGGTAACTGCGCCGGCCTGTTCGCCTGGAACTCGACGACGGCCTACACCGGCGGCCAGTCGGTGATGTACAACGGCCACAAGTGGACCGCCAAGTGGTGGACCCAGGGCGACATACCCGGAAACAACAGCCAGGACGTCTGGACCGACAACGGCGCCTGCTGACGACTCTTGTTCCCACCGATTGGGGGTCGGCGTAAACGCCGGCCCCCTTTCGGCGCGCGCAACCTCAGGCCGGAGGGCGATCCTCTCGCGCGATCAGCTCCGACCAGGTCGGATAGCCCTCAACCGGTACCGTGTCCCCATCACGCAGCCGCGGGGAGTTCTCGGCCGGGCAACCCAATACCCGCGGGCGTGGTCCTACGTTGCCGCTGTGCCGCCATCCTCTGATCAATCCCCACCAACGTCGTATCCCGCTCATCGGGCAGCCTCCCGCCCGGCGCTGAGCAACATCCAGCCAACCGATCGGGCGAGTTCGCCGCACAGGACGAACGCCACTTCTTCCAGAAGATCAGCCAACTCCCCCTCGGGAAATCCGACGACCACCTTGACAAATGGCTGGCCACGCTCCGGATAGCCAGGCACCGGGGCATATTGGCCGAGTCGGATGGAGACCTTCAGATCGGTGCGGTGGTCCTCGGCCAAGACGGGCCGCGACCAGTGCAAGCCGGGGCGCTCCATACCCGTGAAGGTGCAGTAGGTCAAGTGGCACCAAGGTGGGTGCTCGACTGCCATCTGGACCGGACCTCGACCCTCGACCCGTAACGTGCGCATCAGTCAGGTCTCCTTGCTGCGACTCTTGTCTGGCAGGAGGCTACGAGCCCGCTCAACCCTTACTGGTCACAAGAGGTGAGGTACACATGGCGTGTACCGACCCCAAGGCCGCACGCCTAATCTGATAGGCCCGCCGCTTGAAGCAAGGGCCGAAGGTCTGGCTCGATCGCCGGCTTCGCGCGCCCCATCAACTCGCTGAGCGTTTCCCGCGCCAGAACGCTGTATCGCAGTTCCTCCGGAGAGTCCCGATGCATCTGCTGGATCAGATGGACTGCAGCAACATCATTCTTCTGACGGACGTAACAGCGCGCGGTGTCGAGCCGATAGGTCAATCGGCGTTCCACGGACGGCGTGCAACTGCCCGGCTTCGTCGTCGCGGTCCTCGCGGGCAGCCGTGGTGGCTGCGAGGAGATGCAGGCTTCCCCACACCGCCAGGCGTACCTGGGTAGCGCCGTGCATGGCATGCCGAAGCGCCTCGATCGCCCGGCGCACAACGCCCCGCGCTTCGGCGGTATGGCCCTGCGCGGAGAGGATCATCGCCAGGTTCCAAGCAGCAGCACTGGCAACGTCCGGATCATCGGCCTCCAGCGCGCAGGAGACCGCGCGATCGGCGGCAACCAGCGACAACTCGTGTTCATCGACACGCTTGGTCCAAGTTCGGACGAGTTGGTAGAGCTTGCTTGCCTCGCGCAGCGCCTGACGCTGAGGTTCTGCCTCCGGGCGGACTGCGGCCTGCACGTCTCCGACGAGGTCGGGCAACTGCTGGCCAACCGCGACTGGCCGGTCGCCGGACTCGATCTTCTTCATCAACGACAGGCTGATGCCGACGAGGCCGGCCAGCTCGTCCTGGGTAAGTTCCCCGGCGCAGCCGATGGCTCGCGATCCGTTGCCCTATTGCCCATGCTTCGACGTGCATCGGCCATACCGTCCGAGATGAAGTGGCGTGCCATGTCAATCGCTTCAAGCAGGTTACGCCCCTCGATGGCAGACTTGGCGGGTGCCGGACGACCTTCCCTCTCGCCTGATTCTCTGGGACATCGACCACACTCTCGTCGAGACTCGTGGGCTGGGCAGCGAGTTGTACCGCCGGGCTTTTGAAGCCGTGACCGGGCGGCCGATGCGGCAGCAGGCGGACGTGACCGGCCAGACCGAGCCGGCGATCCTCGCCGCGACGCTCAGGCTCCACGGCATCGAGGACGACCAGCCGTACCAGAAACGGTATGCCGAGGCGCTGACGGCCGAATACGAGCGGCACCAGGAGGAGCTACGCCGACGGGTGCTGCCCGGAGCCCGGGAGGCACTGATCGCATTGGCGGGGCAGCCGACGGTGGTGCAGGCGGTTCTCTCGGGGAACCTCAAAGACGTGTCGGTCATCAAGCTCCGGACCTTCGCGCTCGACCGGTACATCGACATCGAGTCTGGATCGTATGGTGACGACGACACGCATCGGCCCAACCTCGTGGCGATCGCACAACGGCGCGCACGGCGCCGGCACAGTTCGGCGTTCACGCGAACCAACACCATCGTGGTCGGTGACAGCGTCCAGGATGTGCAGACCGGCCACGACGGCGGCGCCCGGGTGGTGGCGGTGGCGTCGGGTCGGGACGACGCGAGCGTCCTGCGCGCGGCGGGAGCGGAGCTGGTCTGGACCGACCTGACCGACACGGATCACGTCGTTCAGGTCCTTGCCCTTGGGGATGCGGAGGAGAACGCTTGAAATCTTGGCAAGCACGGATGGTAGGCAGGGGATATGAGCAAGATATTCATGCGACTGATGGTCTGGTTGTACCGGCGCACCGGCGGCCGCGTCGGCGGTCGGATGAGGGGCGCCCCGGTGCTGCTGATCACGACCACCGGCCGCCGGACCGGCAACCCGTGGACCACACCGGTGATCTACCAGCCCGACGGTGACGGATGGGTGGTCGTCGCGTCCAACGGCGGTGCCCCGAGAAACCCCGGCTGGTGGCTCAACCTCAAGGCCAACCCGCAGGCGACGGTGGAGATCGGCCGGGAACCGCATCCGGTCACCGCGCGGCGGGTGAGCGGCGAGGAGCAGGCGCGGCTGTGGCGCCGGATGGTCGACGTGTACCCGGGCTACGAGACGTACCAGACCAAGACCACCCGCCGCCTCCCGGTGGTCAAGCTGGAGCGCCGGTGAGCGCGGCCAGGTAGCTGTTGGCCCAGGCGCGCACGTCGTGGGTACGCAGGTGCCGGCGCAGCGCGCGCATGCGCCGGGTGGCCTCGCGCGGATCGGCCTCCAGCGCCTGCACCAGGGTGTCCTTGAGCCGGTCCAGGTCGTGCGGATTCACTAGGTACGCCTGGCGGAGCTGGGTCGCCGCGCCGGTGAACTCGGAAAGGACCAGTGCTCCACCGTGGTCCACCCGGCAGGCCACATACTCCTTGGCGACGAGGTTCATCCCGTCGCGCAGCGGAGTCACCACCATGACGTCGGCGGCGCGGTACAGCGCCGCCAGCTCCTCCTGGTCGAAGGAGCGGTTGAGGTAGTGCACGGCCGGTACCCCCAGCCGGCCGTACACCCCGTTCATCCCACCGACCTCACGCTCCACCTTGTCGCGCAGGCGGGTGTAGTGTTCCACCCGCTCGCGGCTGGGTACGGCGACCTGGACGAGCACCGTGTCGGGCACCTTGACCCGCCCGTCGGCGAGCAGTTCCCGGTAGGCCTTGAGCCGGTGTTCGATGCCTTTGGTGTAGTCCAGCCGGTCGACGCCGAGCAGCACCCGGTCGGGGTTGCCGAGGTCCGCGCGGATCTGCCGGGCACGCAGCGCGACCTGCGGGCTGCGCGCGATGCGCTCGAGCTGCGCGACGTCGATCGAGATGGGGAACGCGCCGACCCGCACGCGCCGGCCGCCGACCTGGACCTCCTGGTGGTGTACCCGCAGCCCGAGCAGCCGCTCGGAGAGGCGCAGGAAGTTGTGCACGGCCCCGGCGTTCTGGAAGCCGACCAGGTCGGCCCCGAGCAGCCCGCGCAGCAGCTCCGCCCGGCGCGGTAGCTGCTTGAACAGCTCCGGCGGCGGAAACGGGATGTGCAGGAAGAACCCGATGCGTACGTCCGGGCGCAGCGCGCGCAGCAACTCGGGGACGAGCTGCAGGTGGTAGTCCTGAACCCAGACCAGCGCGCCGGGCGGCGCGACCTGCGCCGCCACCTCGGCGAACCGGCGGTTGACCTGCTGGTAGGACTCCCACCAGCGGCGGTGGTACACCGGCTGTTCGACCGCGTCGTGGTACAGCGGCCAGAGGGTGGAGTTGGCGAAACCCTCGTAGTACTGCGCGAACTCGGCCTCGGACAGCTCGACCGCGCGCAGCTTGACCTCGTCGAGGTCGGGCAGCTCGGGTGCCGGCCCGGTGCCCCCGGCCCAGCCGACCCACGTGGTGCCGTACCCCCGCAGCACCGGCTGCAGCGCGCTGACCAGCCCGCCGGGGCTGCGCCGCCACTCGCGCGTACCGGCGCCCGAGATGGTCTCGTCGATGGGCAGCCGGTTGGCAAGCACCACGAGTGGTTGTTCCCGCATGCCCTTTTCTTACTGATCGTAGGTTAAAGCGACGTTACTACGGCGTGACGGTCAACGGCCACGCTTCGTCAGAACGTACACCGAGGGATGTAACCCCCCTCGCGCCAGCACCACCTCCTTGACGACGCGCAGCAGCGGGGTGCGTTGCACCGTCTCGCGGAAAAGCCGCTTGTCGTCGGTGAGCAGCACCGCCCGACCGCCGCCGGGCAGCACCCGGGCAATCTCGCGCAGCGCGCCCGGGTACAGGTCGGCGTTGACCCGGTGCGAGCCGACCCGCTTGCCGAACGGCAGGTTCGCCACCACCCGGTCGGCGCGGCCGGCCGCCAGCGGCAGCCGCCGGGCGTCGGCCCGCAGCAGCGCCATCGGGACGCCGCGCGCCGCGGCGTTCTGCGCCGCCAGGGTGAGCCAGCGGGTCTGGTGGTCGGCGCCGACCAGGCGGCCCGGTGCGGCCATCTCTCCGGCCAGGACGAGGAGGGTACCGGCACCGCAGAACGGATCCACGAGCGTCTGTCCCGGCTGGATCTTCGCCAGCCGCACCATGACCGCGCCGACCAACGGGTTGGTGGACGCGGGGGTACGGCGCAGCTCGCCGAACCGCTGGGTCAGGTACAGCGCGCCCAGCTCCGCCCCGTGCGGCACCACGTTGACGTCCCAGGAGCGCGGGTCGTTGCGCCACCCGGCGTCGACGAGCCGGTCCCGCAGAGCCCAGCGCTCGGTCCCGAGGTCGCCGACCCGGAACCGGGGCGCCCCGCCGTCGTCGGGCCGCAGCGCCGCCAGCGCCCCGTCCTTCGCCGACTCGGTGAGCCGCCGCTCCGGCTCGTCGCCCAGGTCGACCGCGAGGACGTCGTAGTACCGCAGGGCGGCCAGCGGGCGCAGCGGGCCGGTGTACTCCACGACCAGCCGGTCGGGCTCGCGCCGCACGATCCGCGCCGGGAGGGCGCGCAGCTCCTCGGCGAGGTAGTCCACCGCGCCCGGGACGGTACGCAGCACGAGCCGGTCGTGTACCGGCTGGTCCAGGTCGACGCGGGGGCGGTACGGCACGCCTTATCTCATCACGTACCCGGGAGAGGTACCGGACGGCCGGGCCGGGCCAGGAGGCTGCCCACGGCGACGGCGAACCGTTTCCGGTTGGGCACCGTGGCCCGCCTGGTGAACACGTCGTACCCGTTCGCCACGATCTCGTCGAGGATCCCGCCGTAGAGCCGGTAGGCCGCGCGGATGCACGGCTGCGAGGCGGGGTCGAGCAGCGCGATCCCCGGTGCCGCCCGCGCGTAGTGCTCCCGGGCCCGGCCGACCTCGAAGGCGATCAGCTCCCGGACCGGCCCGGTCGCGTGCCCGGCCCGCAGGTCCTCCGGCTCCACCCCGAACCGGGCCAGGTCCTCCAGCGGCAGGTAGATCCGGCCCCGGTCGAGGTCCTCGGCCACGTCCCGGATGAAGTTGGTGAGCTGGAACGCCAGGCCCAGCTCCCGGGCCGGCTCGCGCGCGGCGCCGAGCCCGCCGCGGCCCGCCGTGGCGGCCGGCGGCGCCGTGCCCAGGACCGTGCCCGGCCCGGGCGCCTCCAGGACCGGCAGCATCATCGTGCCGATCGCCGCCGCCGACCCCGCCATGTAGGCCAGCAGCTCGTCATACGTCGGGTACGCGGTGACCGTGAGGTCCATCGCCATCGAGTGCAGGAACGCGGCGAAGTCGGCCCGATCGAGCCGGAACACCTCCAGCGTGTGCAGCACGGCGGGCAGCACCGGGTCGTCCACCCGGGCGCCGGCCAGCCCGGCGAGGAACCGCCCGCTCCAGGCGCGCAGGCGGGCCGCCCGCACCCCGGTCGGGGCGCCGTTCATCGCGTCGACGATCTCGTCGGCGTAGCGCGCGAAGCCGTAGAGCGCGTGGACATGGCGACGCTTCCAGGCCGGCAGCAGCCGGGTGGCGAGGTAGTACGTGCGCCCGTGCCGGCGGTGCAGCCGGCGGCACAGCTGGTACGACCTGGCGAGTTCCATCGGGGACCAATCGACGCGGTAATCGACGCAACTTGCAGAGTACGCTAGGCTGTCCGGCATGGCCAACCGGACGGTTCCGTCCCGCTGGCCCGATGATGGGCGGGAGCAAACCGGAGAAGGAGGCGGCGTGCGTACGGTATCTGGAGCGACCGATCGCGTGGTCATCGTCGGCGCCGGGCTGGGCGGGCTGGCCTGCGCGCTGCACCTGGCCGGCGCCGGACGCGAGGTGACCGTGGTCGAGCGCGAGCCGGTCCCGGGCGGCCGCGCCGGGCGGCTGGCGCTCGGCGGCTACGAGTTCGACACCGGCCCGACCGTGCTCACCATGCCCGAGCTCATCGACCAGGCACTGGACGCGGTCGACGAAAGCGCGTCGGACTGGCTGGACCTCGCGCCCCTCGACCCCGCCTACCGCGCGCACTTCCCCGACGGGTCCACGCTCGACGTGCTCACCCACACCGCCCGGATGGCCGGCGAGATCTCCCGCGTCTGCGGCGCCCGGGAGGCCGACGGGTACCTGCGCTTCGTCGAGTACGCCCGCACGCTGTGGCGGATGCAGCGGCGCGACTTCATCGAGCGCAACTTCGACTCCCCGACCGACCTGCTCACCGCCAACCTGCTGCGGCTGGTGCTGGCCGGCGGGTTCCGGCGGTTGTCGGACAAGGTGAACCAGTTCTTCCGCGACCCTCGCACCCGGCGGGTCTTCTCGTTCCAGGCGATGTACGCCGGCCTCGCCCCGCATGACGCGCTCGCGCTCTACGCGGTCATCGCCTACCTCGACGCGGTCTGCGGGGTGTACTTCCCGCGCGGCGGCGTGCACGCCGTGCCCCGGGCGCTCGCCGGCGCCGCGGAGAAGCACGGCGTACGCTTCCGCTACGACACCACGGTGTCCTATGTGGATGGTCGCGGTGACCGGGCCACCGGCGTGGTCACCGCCGACGGCGAGCGGATCCCCGCCGACGTCGTGGTGCTCAACCCCGACCTGCCGGTCGCCTACCGCGACCTGCTCCCCTCGACGCCACGCCGGGTGCGCCGGCTGCGCCACTCACCGTCCGCCGTGGTGCTGCACGTCGGATCCACGCAACGGTACGCCCGCATCGCCCACCACAACCTCCACTTCGGACGGTCCTGGCGGGGCACCTTCGACGAGGTGCTGCGCCGGGGCGAGCTGATGAGCGACCCGTCGTTGCTCGTCAGCAACCCCACCCGGACCGACCCGTCCATGGCCCCGACCGGGCGCGAGGTGTACTACGTCCTCGCCCCCGTACCCAACCTCCAGGTGTCCACAGTGGACTGGCGCGGCAAGCTCGGCCGGGAGTACGCCGGAGAGCTCATCGCGACCCTGGAAGCGCGCGGCTACTACGACTTCGGTGCCGGGGTCGAGGTGTCGCACGTGGTGACTCCGGCGCAGTGGGCCGACGCGGGGATGGCCGCCGGCACGCCGTTCGCCGCCGCGCACACGTTCACGCAGACCGGTCCGTTCCGGCCGGGCAACCTGCACCCGACACTGTCCAATGTGGTCTTCGTCGGCTCGGGTACCCGCCCCGGGGTCGGGGTACCGATGGTGCTGATTTCCGGCAAGCTCGCCGCCGGCCGGGTGACCGGGGCGACCCGGTGACCCGCGAGTCGCACGAGGTCGAGCTGGTCGACGAGGCCGGCCGGGCGGCCGGATCGTCCACTGTGGAGGATGCGCACCGGGCACCGGGCCTGCGGCACCGGGCATTCTCCGTACTGCTGCTCGATCCCGAGGGCCGCGTGCTCCTGCAGCGGCGCGCCGCGGTGAAGACCCGTTTCCCGTTGCGCTGGGCCAACGCGTGTTGCGGACACCCCGCCCCGGGCGACCCGGTGGTGACCGCGGCGGCCCGCCGGTTGGGTGAGGAGCTGTCGCTGGCCGGCGTGACCCTGCGCGAACTCGGGGTGTACGTCTACCGGGCCGACGACCCGGCGACCGGGCGCGTGGAGCACGAGTACGACCACGTCCTGCTCGGCCGGGTCGGCGCCGACGTCGCACTGGCACCGGATCCGGCCGAGGTCGACGGGCTGCGCTGGGTCGAACCGGCCGCGCTCGTCGAGGAGCTCACCCGCCGGCCCGACGGGTTCGCGCCGTGGCTGCCCGGCGTACTCGCGTTGCTGCCCGAGGGCGCCGGTGGGCGGTGAGGGCCGCTCCGCCGGGGAGGTCGCCCGGCAGCTCGGCATCGCGGTGACCACGCTGCGGACCTGGCATCAGCGCTACGGGCTCGGGCCCACCGGGCACACGCCGGGCCGGCACCGCCGGTACACCCGGGAGGACCTGGACCGGCTGCAGACCATGCGGCGGCTCACCCAGGCCGGGGTGCCGCCCGCCGAGGCCGCCCGCCGGGCGCGGGCCGCGCCACCGGCCGCGACCCCCGCGCGCGCCGGCGGCGGGCACGCCATCCCGGTCGGCCGCGCCGCGCCGGAGGCCCGCGGCCTGGCGCGGGCCGCGCTGTCCCTGGACGCCACCGCCGCGACCGCCCTGCTGCGCGAGGCGGTCGCGGCCGAGGGCGTGGTCGCCGCCTGGGACACCCTCGTGGTACCGGTCCTGCAGGGCATCGGCACCCGCCACGCCACGACCGGCGGGGTGGTCGAGGTGGAGCACCTGCTGTCGGGCTGCGTGTCGGCGGTGCTCTCGGCGGTACCCCGGCCGGTCGCCGGAGCGCCCCGCATCCTGCTCGCGTGTGCCGAGGAGGAGCAGCACAGCCTGCCGCTGGAGGCGCTGGCGGCGGCGCTGGCCGAACGCGGCGTGCTCGTCCGGCACCTCGGCGCCCGGGTGCCGTTCGGGGCGCTGCGCGAGGCGGTGCGCCGTACCGGTCCCGAGGCGGTCGTCGTCTGGGCCCACGTGCGTGATCTCGCCCACCCCGACCACCTGGCCGCCCTGGGCGAACTGGGCAACCCGCCGATCCTGCTGGTGGCCGCCGGGCCGGGCTGGTCCCCTGACGAGCTACCGGCCGGGACCTGTCACCCGCAACGCCTGGCCGAGGCGGTTGCCCTGCTGCTGGAGGGTTTGTCCTTGATGCCAGGATAGCCGGTCTTGTCGGCCCTTGTCCGTCAACCTCACTCCCGATATGGTGCCAACGGGGCTCCGGGCCTGCGAGTGGGGAGCCTGCTTCGATACGGTGATCCGGCACGACACCCTCAGAACCCGACACCCCTCGGAGTTTGTCGCATGGCACGGCGTCGCACGGCCACGCTGATCCTGGCCGCCCTCGTACTCGCCCTGGCCGGCTGCGGAGCCGCCCACGCCGCGGGTACCGGACCCGCGTGGAAGGCGGCCCCGGTCGCCCAACCCGACACCGTCGACAGCGAGCAACCCGACCCCGCACCGACGTCCGCGGCGCCGACCACCCCACCGCCGGCCGGTCCGAAGGCCGGCGCCAAGCCCGGCGCCCCGGCCGGCCCGAAGGCACCGCCCAAGCCCACCCCGTCCCGGACCACCCCGAGCGGTGGCCCCGGCCCGGGCCCGGCCGGCGCGCTCACCACGACTGGTACCGCCGCGGTCGCGCTGACCTTCGACGACGGCCCCTACGGGCAGACCGGCCAGGTTCTCGACCTGCTTGCCGAGCACCACATCAAGGCCACGTTCTGCGTCATCGGCCGCCAGGTCGCCGATGGCGCCGAGCTGATCAAGCGGATCGTCGCCGAGGGCCACAGCCTGTGCAACCACACCTGGAGCCACGACCTCAACCTGCGCAACCGTCCGGCCGACCAGATCATCGCCGAGATGCAGAAGACCAACGACGCCATTCACGCGATCGTGCCCAACGCCCCCATCAAGTACTTCCGCAACCCGGGCGGCCTGTGGAGCGCCCAGACCGTCAGCATCGCCGCCAGCCTCGGCATGAAGTCGATCCACTGGGCGGTCGACCCGTGGGACTGGAAGCAGCCGCCCCCGCAGGTGATCATCAACAACGTGCTCGGCCACACCCGGGCCGGCTCGATCGTGCTCCTGCATGACGGTGGCGGCGACCGCACCAACACCGTCATCGCCCTGCGGACCATCCTGCCCAGCCTGGCCAGCCGGTTCATCCTGATCGCCCTGCCGACCTCGTGACGCGGGATCCCGACCGGGCGATCGCGGGCGGTTTTGGCGATCGTGCGGGTGTCACGTATGCTTTGCACGCCTCCGGCGGGGGCCGCATGGGAGCTCAGCCGCTCACATCGCACCTGTGCGATGATGGCGGGGCCGCCCTCATCGTCTAGCGGCCCAGGACGCCGCCCTTTCAAGGCGGTAGCACGGGTTCGAATCCCGTTGGGGGCACGGCACGGCGCACGGTAAAGTAGCCAGCCTGTAGCAAGGTCCTGTGGAGCAGTTGGAGTGCTCGCCGCCCTGTCAAGGCGGAGGTCGCGGGTTCAAGTCCCGTCAGGACCGCAAGGCAGCACCTGGCCAGGTAGCTCAGTTGGTACGAGCGTCCGCCTGAAAAGCGGAAGGTCGGCGGTTCGACCCCGCCCCTGGCCACCAGTCCATCGCCGGGCTGACGAAGCGGTGACCAGCGGCAACGCAGGTCACCGTTTTGCTGCCCCCGGGGGTGACCTCCTGATCTTGTAGCAGGGCCTGTAGCAACGGCCCGGTCTTGGTGGCCGGCTCATGTCGACAACGATCAGCGCACGCCTGGTCGGCTGCGGCCGACGCCTGAGCTCCGGGCATGGTCAACCGTGCTTAACTAAGCCGTTCGGCGAGAGAGAGGGTAGCCGTCATGGCGAGGAACGAGCGTTCGCTCCGTGCGGCGGCAACCGACTTTCTCGTACTCCATCGAGTCACTCAGCTCACGGACCGAAGATCGACTCGCCAACTGTGGGGGCGGGCCCCTGTTCTTCCCCGCTCTCTTGGTTGACTTCATTGCCCAACCCCCAAAGGCGAAAGATTTAGCGAGCAGGACATTCTAGATGGCCCCACCCTTATCAGGGGTCTGCGGATAACGCTCGACTTTTCGGAAGGGGACTTGCTCGGAAAGGCGCGCCAACGCGGAACCACCTTTGACAGGATTGCGGCAGCACTCGGACTTAGGAGCAGACAAGCCGCCGAGCAGAGATACGTGAAACTGTATGCCGGCTGGGACTCCCCGAGAGCCACAGCCGCGGCTCACGGCGCCACCAGCGAAGATTCGGAACGGAGTCCTCTCCAGCGGCAGGCAGGACGCGGTGGGCCATAACGCGCCTCCCCAGCTTCGCTCGACGAGACAGCGAAGCGGATGACACCGCCATCCCGGACTAAAGAGGCTTCCGTTGATAGCTCACAGCTACAAAAGTACAGGCTGCTGAAAGCAGCCCAGTGACCGCCACCACACGCTCGGGCGTCGCCAAATACGAAGCAATGGCAACGATGACGACAGCAACAAGAGCCACTCGCCTTTCGAATGTTCCACAGAATCGAGGCTTGACGCGGCCCGACCTAGCATGACCATACCGGCGCACAGTTACTCCTAACCGTGTAACAAGGGGCGTCCCCGCGCACTCGGGTCCGAGACACGGGGCGCTATCTGCTTTGGTAGTTGTAGCGCGCACCTGCGCCGGTCTGGTCGTCGAGTTGGGAATACTTTTCTCTCAAGGCGAGGACATCCACACGTCGAGCAGGCAGCTTGCCTGTCTGCGTCACTCTCCTCCAGCGGTGCCTGTGCGTAGATCGTCATTGTCACGCCGATGTCCGCGTGGCCCACGATGTCTCGCACGATGTGGCGCAACGGATTTCCAGACGTTCGCTGTGCTTGGGGGCCGACGGGCTCCATACTGGATGGGAGTTGTGGTGACGGGCCGCCCGAGATGAAGGGACTATGCCATGGGTAGGGGTCCTGTCGGCCGGTATGGCCCCCAAAGCCATCCCGAGGGTTTTGTTCGGATGCAGGCTCAGGCCGGAGCGGCGATCGCGGCCAAGGTAGCTTACCTGGCAGGGAAACTAGGTCCGGTCATCGGTGAGATGCAATATGACGAGTCATATTTCTTCAGCCAAGCCCTTGGGGCGGCGATGATCTATTGGTCCCCGGACACCGCCGGCACCGGCGCGCATGTAGTCTACGGCGAAATCCGCAATCGTTATGACAATTTGACCGGGCCTCATGGTTATCTGGGCCTGCCGTTGCTCGACGAGATGGATACGTACGATGGGGCCCGTCGAGTCAGCTACTTCCAGCACGGATACATCACTTGGAACCGCTCCGGCCCGCACGGGGGCTACGCCACCGACGAGGGCACACCGGGATGGGATTACATTCGGGGGTTCTTCAGTGCCGAGGACCGGCGGCATATGTTGTACGGGTCGCCGGACGGAACGCCGGTCTCGCCGCTCGACCTGGACGACTACGATACCGTCAACAGCATGGCCGCCGCCATCTTCGACCGAGTGAGAAGGCCCTATGACGACAAGCTGCGAATGCCGCCTCCGCCGGACCCGCAATGGCCTGCCGACCGCGTTAGTCATCGATCCCGGGACGGCGGTAGCAGAGCGTGAGCACTGGCGAACGTGGGGTACCGCCGCCGTATACAGTCCGCCGGGATCTTCGGCGATGGTCCGGGTACAGGCGATGCTGCAGCCGACCGGCCGGGAGCGCTTCCGTACCGCCATCATCCGTCACGGACGCGCCGAGCACACGGTGAGCGCCTACAGCGCGCAAGAGGCCGTCGTCCTCTAGCCCCGTATTTCGCAGGTGGGGTTGAGTGGCCGCGCGTTATGGCCAGCGGGGTTGGGTGGGGTCGATGTGGAGGAGGCTCAGGAGTTGGGTTTGTAGCCATCCGGGTTTGGGGATGGTGGGTGGTTGGCTGTG
>WNGB01006011.1_pt1 | contig 34599 bp, 38 predicted proteins | sample 5400681 | NCBI WGS metagenome assembly WNGB01 (sample SAMN13153367, study PRJNA577476) | soil metagenome | isolation source: 115 cm soil or saprolite under grassland replicate 2 | place: USA:California | collected 2016-06-15
CCTGCCCTTGCGCATTCCGCTAAACCGTCGCCAAATGAGCAATCTGATTCAGCCACATCGCACGACCATCATCGACGTAACATTGCTGCGTCTACCTTCCCCGGAGGTCTACCAGCTAATCAAGTCGTAAGGGAGTTTTACAAAACCGGAAACCGGGATAACGTCGACGCCGCCTGCGAGGACTTGATCGCCCGCGGCGTCAACATCAGCGAGGTCTTCCACTACGCCGGCGGCCCCTTCAACAACACCATCGAGAACCCGCGCGTCGCTGGGCGCGACCCGGAAGGTCGTTCCTATTTCTCGTTTGCCTCGTTTCAGGATCCAGATGGGAACCGCTGGTTGCTTCAGGAGATCACGACGCGCCTCCCCGGCCGCGAATGGGAGCAGAAGCGAGCACGAGCCATGGACGTCGCGAGCCTTGCAGAGCTCCTCCGCGAGACGTCGGAGCACCACGACCACTACGAAAAGACGCACGCCGAACATCACTGGTGGGACTGGTACGCGCCCTATCTAAGCGCGCGTCGAAACGGAAGGAGTCCGGACGAGGCAGTCGCCGCCGCCAACCGTTACATGGACGAGGTCCATCATGTTCCTGCCAAATGAGCCTTGAGTATCCTCAACTACATGAAACCGTATTATGTCTTATCTTTTCTTTGCGGCGCCGCGTTGATCCTCGGCTTCAGCACTCTTCGCGGATCGAATCCTTCACATCACGTTTACGAGTTGCGCATGTATCACGTGAACCCAGGCAAAATAGATGCGCTCAAAGCGCGCTTTGGCGATCACACCGACGCGATCTTCAAGCGGCACAACATGAAGAGCGCCGGTTATTGGGTGCCGGAAGATGCGCCCAATTCGCAAAACCTATTCATCTACATTTTAGAGCATCCAAGCCGTCAAGAGGCGGAGAAGAATTGGGCCGCGTTCCACGACGATCCGGAATGGAAGAAGGTGAAGGCCGAATCGGAGAGAAACGGCCCACTGGTGGACCACATCGACCGCTACTTCATGGATCCGACCAGCTATTCGGCGCTGAATTAACGGGCGTTGAGTTGCTGAGATTGAGAAAGTAAGGAGTCCGAAAATGGAAATAAGAAGAGTTCGTTCACAAAGTTCTACAACAGGATCGGCTGATTGGTTTACTGGTAACGTGCGGATTGATCCGCTGTTCGAGGCGCCGGAGCCGGCGCGCGTGCGTGGCGCGAGCGTTACGTTCGAGCCGGGTGCACGCACCGCCTGGCATACACATCCACTCGGTCAGACGTTGATCGTTACGTCCGGCCTCGGATGGGCGCAACGTTGGGGCGGACCGGTCGAGGAAATCCGGTCAGGCGACGTGGTTTGGTTTCCGCCTAATGAAAAGCATTGGCACGGCGCTACGCCGACGACCGCGATGACGCACATTGCCATTCAGGAAGCGCTGGACGGGAAAGTAGTCGATTGGATGGAAAAGGTCAGCGACGAGCAGTATCGAGCGAAGTAAGAAGTACGAAGTAAGAAGGAAGAAGGAAGAATGGAGCGGGCGGGATGAGCGAGATAGAAGGTAAAGCTGTGAGGGTAGCAGCGAGCGAGTGTGGGCGGCCAGCGAGTTTCAACTAAGATTTAACAAGTACGCAGAACTTCCGCCTACGCGCGTCTAGGAAGGTCGCCGCCGGTCCAAGACTCGATTCGGACTTCGAACATGCTTGGTACCTCCGCGTTTTTCGGCTGAGATGTCAACGTTGGAGCAGTCTCCAACGCCAAGGCTAGAAACACTTTATATGACCAAAAAATTCACGTGTCTGATTGCAATTGTAAGCGCTATGGGCGCGGTGACGCTCTTTGCGCAGGAAGGGACAACTAAGGCAGCCGAGGGAACGTTGATGCTGGAGAAGAAGACCTACCCGCTGAAACACGCCCTCGCGTACGAGACAACAATCGACAACGAGCCAGCGATCGTGGTGGTCCTCAGCGGTCAGCCGGTTTCGAGCGAGAAGCTGAAAGAAACGAAAGAAGCGGAAAAGGAGGGTGGGGACGGCGATTTCAACCGGCCATATCTAAAGCTAGTCTTTAAGAAGACGGGCGAACTCAAGTACTGGAGCGCCGGCGCGGGAGGTACGATGCTCGGCCGCCGCAGCGGCAGCGCGACCGGGGAACTCAAGTTGCAGGACAGCCGCGTGATTGGCAAAGCCAGCCAGCCGAATGAGACCGACACGATGTTTCCCAATGGCTTCGATGGGCGTTTCGATGTGGCGCTGCTCAAGGCGGGCGACTCTCTTCCGGCATCGCCTGCGAAAAAGCCTGGCCCGGCCGCGAATGTGAAGCCCTCCGTAACCGGCGTCTTCAAGGGCAACGGCAAAGAAGCGAAGCTGGCGTATGTGTCGGCACATTGGCGCGAGTCATTCGGTGATAAACCCAGCGTAGACCTGGTGTTTACGGAAAAGGATCATTTCAAAGATAAGAAGCCCGACCTCAACGCTGCATTCGGCAGGTTCGGCAGCGCGTTGATCATCTCGGTCCATGATGACGGTGAAATCTTTGGCTGCCAGGTGGTTCACAGCGCGCATAAAAAGCAGGGCTTCAGCTCGATTGGCTCGATTCACATGAACGACTTCACCTTCGAGGGTGGCAAGGTGGAAGGTGAACTTACTACCGACGGGCAGGTCGAAACGTTTGGCGACACGTGGGAGTTGAAGATCAAGTTCCTCGCTCCGCTGGGAGAGATCCCGAAAGAGTTTCAGCCCGCTGAGTCGAAGAAGCGAGCCAGTACGACGTCTGGCAACAAGCCGACGACGGATGAGTCGGACGATGAACCCGCGGGACAGCCGCGGGCTGCGGAGCTCAACGTAAAGGATCTAGCGCTGACGAAAGATGCGACTGACGTCGAGTACAAAGCGCTCGTTGAACACATTGCCTTTAAGAGCAAGTCAAACGTGAAGAATGTCTGCGCGGAGCTCGCCGCGAATCTCAAAGCGCAAGGCTGGACTAACGACGGCAGCGATATGGTTCAACCGCAATCCTCGATCCTTAAGCGAAAGCGTGGCGAAGCGACGCTAACGATTTTTGTGAAACCGGAGAACGGAGGAAGCGAAGTGAAAATGTTCACCGAAGGCCTCTCTTGGGACGGGCAGTAAGCCTACGGTATCGTCGACTGCGGCGCGTTTCGATTCTCTCCCTAAGGAGGGAATTAGAATCAGCTCTAACGTGGCACTACAAAATCCCACACACGCGCAATGGCGACGGATCTCAGACGCACTGACGTTTTGCAGATCAACAACAGTACGAACCTCACCGTCGCGCGTTCATATCGCGATTGAATGGTTCAGGGTGTACGACGACACTACAAAGAACAAAATCAATAGGAGGATCAACTACATGCATCCAACCACGTACAATACGAAAGCTTATTCCGCTGCCAGTGAAACATCCCCGCTGGCGTCTACTAAAATAAAGCGTCGCGATCCGACTGACCGCGACGTGCAGATCGAAATCCTGTTCTGCGGCATCTGCCACTCGGATCTGCATTCAGTCCGCAACGAGTGGAGCGAGTTCATGGCCACGAACTACCCGATCGTTCCGGGCCACGAGATCGTCGGGCGTGTGACCAAAGTCGGCTCGGCAGTTACCAAGTACAAACCAGACGATCTCGTCGCGGTCGGTTGCATGGTCGATTCAGATGGCACCTGCCCAAACTGCAAAGCTGGTCTTGAACAGTTCTGCCCGAACATGATCCTCACCTTCAACTCGCCGGACAAGCACCTCGGAGGTGTGACCTACGGTGGCTACTCCGAAAGTATCGTTGTCGATGAACGCTTCGTTCTGCGCCTCCCCTCCAACGTCAATCTCGCCGCAGCCGCACCGCTGCTCTGCGCCGGCATCACTACGTACTCGCCCATGCATCACTGGGGCGTCACGAAGGGCAAGAAAGTTGGCGTAGTCGGTCTCGGCGGACTCGGCCACATGGGAGTAAAATTTGCTCATGCGTTTGGAGCCCACGTCATTGTCTTCACCACCTCGCCTCACAAGAAGGAGGACGCGCTCCGCCTCGGCGCCGATGAGGTCGTCGTCTCCCGCAATGCCGACGAGATGAATAAGCACGCCGGCAGCTTCGATTTCATCCTCGATGCCGTCTCCGCCGATCACGACATCAACGCCTATATCAATTTACTCGGCGTGAACGGTAACCTTACGCTTGTCGGCGCTCCCGCGAAGCCGTTGGGTGTCGCTGCGTTCAGTCTCATTGGCCGGCGGCGCAGTCTCTCCGGCTCGATGATTGGCGGCATCCCAGAAACGCAGGAGATGCTCGACTTTTGCGGCGCCCACAACATCACCGCCGATGTTGAAGTCATCCCCATCCAGAAAGTCAACGAAGCCTATGAGAGACTACTCAGGTCCGATGTAAAGTACCGCTTCTCGATTGATATGGCTTCGCTTAAGTCGGAGTGATCAAGGCAATACGTCCGGAACACATCTCGTAAATTGTCTGTCATGTTGAGCGAAGCGAAACATCTCTGTCTTTGCTGCCGGAAACCTGATGCAGAAATGATCCGAGATTCTTCGCTTCGCTCAGAATGACATTCGTGGAATGGTTGAAAGGAGAAACAATGCGAAAGCGCAAACTTGGAAACAGCGACTTGGAAGTGTCAGCAATCGGGCTCGGCTGCATGGGAATGAGCTTTGGCTACGGTCCGCCGAAGAACAAGCAGGAGATGATCGCGCTGCTTCGCAAGGCGGTTGAACTTGGCGTCACGTTCTTCGATACAGCTGAAGTTTACGGACCGTTCACGAACGAAGAACGTGTGGGCGAAGCGCTCGCTCCGATGCGCGAACAAGTGGTGATTGCCAGCAAATTTGGGTTCAAACCTGCTTCCACCGACCAATCGAGGTGGAGTGAGTTGGATAGTCGACCCGAACATATCAAAGAAGTTGCTGAAGCCTCGCTTAAGCGACTCAGGAGCGACGTCATCGATCTGTTTTATCAACATCGTGTCGATCCCGACGTGCCAATCGAAGACGTGGCGGGAGCAGTGAAGGACCTGATTCGAGACGGTAAGGTCAAGCACTTCGGCCTTTCTGAAGCGGGAGTGGAAACGATCCGTCGCGCACACGCCGTTCAACCCGTGACGGCGCTTCAAAGCGAATACTCATTGTGGTGGAGAAAGCCTGAGGAGGAGGTCCTCCCGACGCTCGAGGAACTCGGAATCGGCTTCGTCCCATACAGTCCTCTGGGTAGAGGCTTCCTCACGGGAAACATAAACGAAAACACTACGTTCGACAGTTCGGATTTCCGCAACATACTCCCTCGCTTTACGCCGGAGGCTCGAAAAGCCAATCAAGCCTTGGTTGATTTGCTTGGCGAGATCGCAAGACGCAAGAAGGCGACGCCTGCTCAGATCGCACTCGCGTGGCTGCTCGCGCAGAAGCCGTGGATTGTTCCAATCCCAGGCACTACTAAATTAAGACGCCTCGAAGAAAACATCGGGGCGGCTGAAATCGAACTCACGTCCGACGATCTGCGAGACATCGAAAACACTGCTTCAAAGATTTCCGTGCAAGGAGCACGGTACCCCGAACACATCGAGCAAAAGACTGGCCGGTGAAGCGGCGAGAAGGTGATGCAGCCGCTTGCAAGCGGCTCGCACTTTTCGGCGGCATCGATCATCTTCTCCTCGTGCCGATTCCCGAAACAACTTCCGCCGAAGCCTACGAAAGCTATATTGGCGGCAAATGTCTACGCGCCTGTCGAGGGGAAGCGTGGCGAGACATCAAAGCGTGTATCATCGAGTCGCCGCGCATCGTCGATCTGGTGCATCTTCCCGCGGTCAGCGAACCATTCATTACATGGACCATGTCGGGTGAGGCTGAGTTTCAGGAGCGGGAAGGCAACCGGCCATGGATTACTCATCGGATCAAGAGAGGGTCTTTCTTTCTCACGACCGGAGGAGGGATTTACGACTGCCGCTGGGAAGCACTGACTCCGGAGCCGTTTGAAACGATGCTCGTGCTCGTCGAGCTGCCGCTGATTCAGCGCGCCTTGAAAGAAGTTTTCGGCGCTGACGCGAATCACGCTCGTTTGCGAGACCTCTCAGCATTCACTGATGCCGATTTGAACTGTATGATGGAACGGCTGTACAAAGAATTGATACGCCGAAAGACAAGTCCGCTTCTCGTCCAAAGCATCGCTCAGGCAATCGCCGTCCACCTCGCTCGAAACTATGCCGAACTCGCTTCAGAGCCGCACACTGGCAGCCCGTCGCTGCCCGGCTTCAAGCTTCGGCAAATTACGGATTGGATGGCGGAGCACGTTGCCGAAGAGTTCAATCTGGATCGGTTGGCGGAACAAGCAGGGCTGAGCAAGTTTCATTTCAATCGCCTGTTCAAGACTGCCACTAGCGTGTCGCCTTCGCAGTATCACATCAATTTGCGAATGGATGCTGCGCGGCGAATGCTGCGTGAGACGAAGAAAAGCATCATCGCGGTCGCGCTCGATGTGGGCTACAGCAATCCCAGCCATTTCGCGCAATTGTTCCGAAGGGAAACCGGGCTTTCCCCCAGCGATTACCGTCGCCAGCGCTGACCGGCCGGATTTGAACAGGAGGGAACGGAGAGAACGGAGGGTTTTGTTTTCCCTCCTCTATTGCCTCTGTTTCGTCCCGTTAACCGTTTCACAGGTTCGCTCCTGGAAGGATCAAACGGCTGATTCCATCGGCGACCTTCATCTCGTGGAAATTGATCAACAGCCCAAGTGGCACGTTAAGCAACTTCATGTAGCTCAACAGTTGCGCCTTGTGGATTGGCAAAATCTTTTCGACAGCCTTGCTCTCCACGAGCACGCAGCCTTCAACCAAAACGTCGAATCGCAATGGTTCCTCCCGAGTAAACCCTTTGTATTCGATTACCACGATTTTTTGGCTCGTACAAGACAAACCGCGCAGTTCGAGTTCCTTGAGCATACACCACTCATAGATCGATTCGATCAGGCCAGGTCCCTTATCCCGATGCACCTCGATGGCTGCGGCAATAATCGTATCCGTCAAACCCGTCGCCTTTTGAAACAATGGATGGACGGGCTGGAGACTAAACAGGAGGGCACGGAGAGAGCAAAGATTTTGATTCCTTCTCCGTTTCCTCTGTTTTCTCCTGTTCAGCAGGGTAGCGACACTTTCGAGCAAAATCGCAACAGGTGGAGCAAGGGGGCGTGCGACGGGCACATCGACGCGACGTAAAGTCACCGCACGAACAGGAGATAAAACGATGAAACAAGAACACAAGGAATCGAGAAGCAGAAACAGAGTGAGGTTCAGTACTCCTTGCCTTCGCGTCCTCGCTGCAATTGCACTGGGAGTGCTTGTCTCCACGAGTAGCATTGCCTTCGCGACAGACAGCCTCGCATGGGACAAGACCTTTCCTCAGAGCGACAAGGTAAACCACGAAAAGGTCTCATTTAATAACAGACTCGGCATTAACCTGGTCGGGGATTTGTACATCCCGAAAAGCGTTGATCGATCAAAGAAATCTCCGGCGATCATTGTTGGACATCCATTCGGTGGTGTGAAGGAACAGACGTCGGGCTTGTATGCCCAGCAGATGGCGGAACGGGGATTCATAACCCTGGCATTTGACGCCTCCTACAATGGCGAGAGCGGCGGGCAGCCGCGGTCCATCGCTTCTCCGGAAGCATTCGTTGAAGATTTCAGTGCCGCCGTGGACTTTTTGGGCACCCGCCCGCTTGTGGACAGAAACCGCATCGGCGTCATCGGCGTCTGCGGCAGCGGCGGATTTGCGATCAGTGCGGCTGCTATCGATCCGCGAATGAAGGCCATCGCAACGGTCAGCATGTACGATATGGGCCGCGACCGCCGTGAGGGACTGGGCAATACAATGGCCAAGGAAGATCGGATAAAAGCCCTTGAAGAAATCGCCCAACAGCGCTGGAAGGAATTCGAGGGCGGAGAAAAAAAATACGTCATAGGAACTCCGGAGGCCATTAACGCAGATTCTCCGGCAGTAGCCCGCGAGTTCTATGATTATTACCGAACCCCGAGAGGGCATCACCCCCGTTCCACGACGGCGATGTCCCGCACCAGCGACGCGGCGCTGATGAACTTCTTCCCGTTCGCGCAGATTCAGACGATTTCTCCGCGTCCAATTCTGTTCATCGCTGGAGAGAAGGCGAATTCAAGGTATTTCAGCGAGGATGCCTACAAGCAGGCGGCCAAACCGAAGGAACTCTACATTGTTCCGGGCGCGGGGCATGTGGATCTGTACGACCGGCTGAATTATATCCCCTATGACAAGCTCACATCCTTTTTCACCGAAAATCTAAAATAGGGTGCTGCGAAAGGTCAGTAATCACCAATACCACAAGTGAGGAATTTAATATGAGCTTATCTTTTCAAAACAAAGTTGCGTTTGTAACCGGAGGGGCGAACGGCATCGGACGCGCGACGGCGTTGGCATTCGCGCGCGAGGACGCAAACGTGGTGGTCGCCGATGTCTCGGAAGAAGGCAACCAGGAGACCTCCCGCATGATCGAAGAACTCGGCGGGCGCGCACTCCCGGTCAGGTGTGACGTGTCGCGGCCTAAGGACGTGAAAGCCGCGCTGGACAAAGCGCTCGAAGCGTTCGGGCGACTCGACTTTGCCTTCAACAACGCAGGTGTTGAACAGCCAATCACGGCCACTGCCGAAATCACCGAGGAGGAATGGAACCGCATCATCCGTATCAATCTCAACGGCGTCTTTCTGTGCATGAAATACGAGATTCCGCTGATGCTCAAGCAAGGAGGAGGCGCGATTGTAAACACCGCTTCGGGCGCTGACGTCAAAGGCTTCGCAGGGCAAGCCGCGTACACCGCGGCGAAACATGGCGTGGTTGGTCTTACTAAGTCAGCGGCCCTCGACTACGCTTCTCAAAACATTCGCGTGAACGCCGTCTGCCCCGGGATTATCGCCACACCGATGATGAATCGTTTTACCGGAGGCACCGCCGAGGGAGAGCAGCGGGTGATTGCGCAGGAACCAATTGGGCGGATGGGTAAGCCCGAGGAAATCGCCGCAACTGTGATCTGGCTCTGTTCGGATGCGGCCGCCTTCGTCGTCGGACATGCCATGGTCGTGGACGGCGGCCAAACGGCTTAACTGTCGCACGAATTAACACCCTAACTGATATGAACCGCATTCTTATAGCCCTCGCATTAGCGGCGACCCTTGGTCAGGCCGCTTCCGGCACAGATAACATAACGACTAATCGGACACCCGCTATGAAGCTAAGACTAAGCGTCAACACTAAGGTTCTTACGGCCACTCTCGCCGACAATAAAACCGTCCGGGATTTCATTTCTCTGTTGCCCCTGACGCTCACGATGAACGACTTGTTCGGCAGAGAGAAATATGCCCGCCTGCCAAGAGCAATCTCTCAAGAGGGAAACGAACGCACACTTACCAAATTGGAGACCTGGCTTATTGGTCTCCCTCTCACGACGTAGCCGTTTACTATCGCCAGGACGGCGAGAAAATTCCCGAGCCCGGCATAATCGTCATCGGGAAGATAGATTCCGGCGTGGAGGCGCTCAATGTCCCCGGTTATGTGAAAGTCACCATTGAGCTTCATGAAGAGCAATAACATCCAAGAAAAAGTCGTCGTTCTCGACAGACACGCTGTTGCCGGTGCTTCTGATGGGCGTTTTCAGACAAAGCAGGCCGAACCACGCGGCTTGCACTCCGAATTGCTGGAGCTACGCGGTGGCATGTTTGGCAAGTGGATTGCCACGTTCTGCTAGTGACAGGCTCGCCCGAGGACCTCCGCGAGGCCTCGAAAGCGCTGCGTCAAAGATCAAAATCGAAGGTGCTCGATATCCGGAACACATGCAGCAAATGACTGGCCGCTGAGCGCCTATCCAGTTTCAGCAACACGATTCTCGTATAAGGAAATCACGGAGAGAGCTTATCGACACGTCGCGCCGGGTGGAGCGCCCGACCAAGGGGACGACCGAATAACACAACAAGGAGGCCCCCGCTGGCGGCGATTGCTGCGTGCATTGTCCAAAACTGAACGGGGGTCATCTTTTCGTAGAAGCCGCCGATCCAGCCGATCAGGTTGTTCGAAATAAACAAGCTCATAAAGGCCAGTCCCATCAGGGTGGCGTTTACTTTGGCCGGCGCAGCGCGCGAAACCAGTGCGAGAAGCGTGGGCCAGTAGTAGAGGAAGGAGATTCCCAGTCCAGCACTATAGAGGAATGGCCAGATCGGGTAAACAAGCGCGCCGCCGGAAGCGAAGATGGCGGCCACCAGGATCAGGTTGCTCGCAGCAGCGATCCAGGCTCCCGCGCCGATTTTTGCGAGCTCGTTAGGCTCGCGACGTCGCAATGCCTGCTGACGCCATATCCAGAATACCACCGGCACGCACAGGATACTGAAAATCGAATTGATCGATTGGAACCAGGGGACCGGGATGCGGAAGCCGCCAAGGTCGAGCGCGACATGTTGTTGAATCCAGATCGGATTCACGTTGAAGACTTGATAGAAAGCCGTTGACTGGAAGATCGTGATGATCATCACGGCGATGAGCGCGAAGACGATGCGCCACTCGGCCGCTGTGAGTCGAGTGCCCTCAAACTTTTTTCTCTCCACCCGCGCCGGCAGATACCGATATCCGTAGAGATAAGTGGCAAGACCGAGGAGCATGAAGATCGCGGCGATGCCGAAGCCGAAGTGCCAGCCATAAACCTGTGCGAGCAGACCGCAGAGCAAAGGTCCAACGACCGCTCCGATGTTGATTGCCGTGCTGAAGATGATGAACCCGCGAGTCCGCCGCGCTTCGTCCTCTGGCGGATAAAGGGCACCGACCTGTGCCGAAATATTGCCCTTCAGGAAACCCGAGCCGATGACGAGCAGCAACAGGGCCAGGAGGAATGACTGGTCAAAAGTCATGGCGATGTGACCGGCGCTCATCGACAGGGCGCCGATCACGACACCATTGCGCTGTCCAATCCAGCGATCGGCAATCATGCCGCCGAGCAGCGGCGTGAAGTAAACGAAGCCGGAGTAGAGGCCGAAAATCTGCGACGCGAGCGCCTGGGTTGAGAGCGGGCCGACGATCGATTCCACGGCGGCACGGAACCCAGAAAATCCAGCGATGCGCTCGACATGTCCTGGCAGCAGTAACTGATTTACCATGTAAAGGACGACCAGCGCCGTCATTCCATAATAGGAAAATCGTTCCCACGCTTCGGTGAAGGCGAGATAGAAAAGACCCTTGGGGTGACCAAGGAAGGTCGCGCCGCTAGCGCGCCTTAACATAGCTTCGTCCGTGGTTATTGTATCCTCCTTGCCTCCCATTTGCGCAGCACCCTACTACAGACGAACGCGCGTTGTCGCTAGCTACGTTGGCGTGGTCCCTGCCGAATCATCCGTTTCGATCTTCATGAGAGATTCGCCTGGATAAATCGCGGGCTGGCGTGGACGAACGAAACTAACAGTAGAAAGGCTAAAGTAGAAAAGAGTCAGAGCCGGATGCCAGAGGTCCGCTATCCACTGCGAAAAATCTTCACGACTTTCTCGATCGTGTTCCAATTGCGCGTGGTGGCTGGCACGCCTAGGAGCTTCTCGATCTTGCCGAGGTAGGTGATCACTTTCATCTGCCGGCGATAGAGGCCCAGGACGAATCTGCCCCGGATCGCAATGATCTTCAGCAGCCAGTCGTTGTCTGACGGCAGACTGACGGGCAGAGAAGGCAGCTGGGATCTTTGATGTTCGATGTTTGATGTTCGAACTAAGTCGAAAGCAATGCGTTTGCGCAGTGGTTTGTGCAAGATGTTCACGAATTGCGTGATATTCGGACCGGACGGTTGTCGTGAGAATGGATCTTGTCGCATTAGATCGACAATTTGTTTCGCGGGACAAATCATGATCTCGCATTTAAACGGTAGTTGCCGAGCGATTGCGGCTCGCAGAGTCGATTCGCTCACGTCTTCCCGTACTACGAACGTGCCGACCGCACCGATGTTTACGACGCCGAACTTCGCCAACTGTTTTGCGATTCGCGCCGGTTGGCATCGATTAGCGCCACCGACGTTGACCGCACGAAGAAACACCACCCAAGCCATTACGAAGTTAGAAGGAGGAGTTAAGAATTAAGAAGTTCGGGAAGAAGTAAGGACCAGGAAGTTCTGATCGGCGAAGCTTTCACTTCCCTTCCGAATTCACAGGCGCGGACATGCCACCAAGAATCTGCCAGGTCCCGTGAGTGCGTATCCAGGTGTGCGTGATTCGCAATGTGTCCTTTCTGACTTCGACTCCTTCGCTTGTGGCCCAGTCAGCTTTGATTCGATAATGGTTGATCGCGATGTCGCCGGTTACCTGAATCGCCAATTGCTCAATTGAGTAGGACTGCAACTTCACGCCTTTCGACGTGTTCGCCGTAATCCAATCGGTGATGTGATCTTTCCGCACGGGCGCTGAGCTGACAAATGGCCAGCCAAGGAAGTTTTCGTGCCATAGTGCGCGATACTTCTCCAGGTCGTTGGTTTTCACGTATTCCCAGTACGCTTTCTCCAGGTTCCACACTTGCGCTTCGTCGTGGGCTGAATCTTGTGCCAAAACAGCCGCCGCCAGCAGGAGAAGAATTGGGATCGCTTTCAACGTGGCGCGATCATACTGATCGATCTGAAGAAAAATGAAAAGTGAGAAGAATTGCGGGTTGGCCAGCGGGCAACGCGCGGAAAGACAGGCCAAATACAGGGGAAGCTGCGATATACGGTTTTGAAATGAAGCGTCTCGCGTCATTGGTTTCGATCTTTCTGTTGGTGGTAGCGGCCGCTGAGGCCGCGCCTGTCATTTTCGTTGTTCGTCATGCCGAGAAGACGACCACTGCCGGCAATGATCCCGATTTGTCTGTCGCAGGTCAAAAGCGCGCGGAGGCACTCGCACGTATTTTGAAGGATTCACAAATTTCGGCCGTGTTGGTTACCGAATTCAAGCGCACGCAGGAAACTGCGGCACCGACAGCGAGAGCGGCACATGTTACGCCCACAGTGGTTCCAGCAAATGATGTTCCGGGCCTTATTGGGAAATTACGCGTATTGAACGGCAACGCGCTGGTCGTCGGACATGGCAACACGATTCCGGAGTTGGTCAAAGCGCTCGGGGTCGCGACGCCCATCAGTATTCCTGACGACGATTACACCGAAATCCTGGTCGTCTCGCTTGGCGACGTGCCACAACTACTCCGGTTGCATTATCCGTTTTGATAAGGACGCCGCCGGTAGCCGTGACCGGCAATTGATAGTTTCGGCGATCGCGAATTAGAATCGAAGGATACCTGAAGCTCATGCAAAAAGAATTTTCTTCTCTTAGCCCCCGATCCTGGCGGAAAATCCCGGTTTCAAATTGAACGCCGATAATATCGTGAACCGTCTCATTCGTTCGCGCCGGGTCTGCTTGCCAGTGGCGGCGTTGTTCTTTTTGAGCGGGCAATGCGTGAACGCGGATCCCGTAGGTGATTTTTTCAAAAAAGTTGGCCAATCGATTTCGAAAGCTTTCCAGCCTCAGCCGACGCCCGCTCCAGGCAGAAAAAAGCGGATCTCCCGGCAACCCAGTTCTCGGGAACCAAAGGGCGCAGAGGCCGTGCCAACTCCGATCGAAGAGCCATCGAAGCCTGCTAAAGAAGAGCAGTCTGTTCCTCCTGTGCTGCCGGCTTCAGCCGTGCCTGCGGGAAAAGCAAAGGGAGATATGCCCTACGGAATTCCGGTCCCCGGGCGGAAAGGCATGGTCGCGAGTCCTTATTTACCGGAGGGAAATTACGTCGATGTCAGCGCTTTCGCCCCGGGGTCCGCTGTGAAAGATCCATACACAGGAAAGATTTTTCGGGTGCCGTAAATTCATTTATCCGATCGGCTTTAGCGATCTTTACTCGAGGTTCGTCTGAATGAATTTCGGACTGGCGTGGACATCGATCTGGCGCAGCATCGTGTCGCCGGAGTTAACGAACCGGTGCGGGGTGTTCGCGGGAACCACAGCAATGGCGCCGGCGTTCACTTCGCGCGTTTGATCTCCGATTGTCACCGTCGCGCGGCCTTCCAGCATGAAGATGACCTCGACGTACGGATGCGTGTGTAAGGGCGGGCCTTGTCCCGGTTTCGCATTGACGATCTCATGCTGTAATCTAAGTGAACGGTCACACAGATCGAATTCTTCGCGAGTAGGCCTCGATTGCCCGAACGCTTCGCGTACGAACGGCCCGTCGAACCGGAATGTGAATAGCTTTCTCAGACAGTTAACGGCAAATCTTTAAGACGTAAAAATGAAGAAATCGATTGTGCCCGCCTTTGTCATCGTGGTGTTAGTGACGGTAGGAATGGTCGGCTGTGAAAAGGAAAGCGGCGACGCGGTCGTGCTTGCAAAGGAGCATATCGCCGCCGCGCTGCCAATTGCAGAAAGGCCGAACGCTCAATCCGCTCCTACTCCGGAGGAGCAACCTCGTCCAATCGCAGATGATGAGATCACAGTTGATGGGTACGTGATGAAACCAGAGGCGCGCGGCACAAGCCGCGACCCACGTGCGTTGAAAGCCGAACAATGGCTGGTAAAAGTCCGAACGATTGACGGTGGCCGCACGTTCAATGTTCAGTCGGAGCAAGCGCAGTTCGATAAACTGAAGGAGGGCGATCGGGTGAAAGTCAGGTACCGGATCGGGAAATACACGAAAACTGTTTGGGGATCAGAGATAGAGCAAACTAACAAGTGAGCGACCCTTACAGAGGTGGAATAGTTCACTGCGGATCGAGGATTGCAGCCGAGAGTCTTTGCATCATGCGGGGATATACACCCCGTAGCCGCGCGGCGGCGCCCAGAGATCGGCCCAGCCGGACTCGTTAGTCCATTTTTCCTGCGGCATACTGAGATCGTCGCGCCCGGCCCATGCCGCTGGAATCAAGCGCGCGTTATTCCATCGCGTCTGAACCCAGGTGCCGTTCCAGGAGCCGCGGTTATTTAAAACCAATGCGAGTCCATTTTGATCGCCGGCGCCAAGACGCTGCATCACGTAGAGGTCATTATCCACGAACAGCACTTGCGTTGGCCCAGCGGCATTTTGTTCGTGAACTTTGATGAGCGCGTCAATGCCACTTTGATTGTCCGGCTGGGCGAGGTTCCAGTTGAAGTAATCCTGCCAGAAGACGCACGGATAACCTTCATGCGTGAGGATGAACGCGTACGCCAGCAGTTTGTCATTGATGATTGGGCTGTCGCGCACAACGTCGTGGTTCTCCACGAAAGTAACGGCTTGGGCGGGCCGATCCCACATTAACACTCCGCGCTGGGCGAGATCGCGGAGCCTGAATCCGTAACTGTCGCACAAGTCGCGCAGTCGCCAGCGAAGCGGAAAATCAAATGCGCCGACTGGATTGTCAGACCATGCGTTTGCCTCATCCAGCCAATCACCAATGGTTCGTTCGCTGTCCCAGCATTCGCCGACTGCATACGGCTTGAAAGTAGTACCGTCACGCAGTGCCCGCAGTTCCTGAATCGAACGCACCATCCAGCCGCCGTAGCCTTTCACCATGTCGTAGCGGAATCCGTCGAAACCAATTTCTTCGAGGAGCCACCGTGCATAACTGATCAGCTCAGTGTAAACCAACGGAGCGCGGTGACAGAGATCAGGCATATCGCCGAAAGTTGCGCCGTCCCAGGTCTCGTACCGGCTCGGATGAAAACATTTCCAATCACGCGGAAATTTGGCGCTCTTCGGTTCGAACCTCGTCCAGCGCGACCGGCCGTCGATGGGATTCAGTTCCTGTGCATCGCCGCCGCTGTTGTGATTGAACACGAGGTCTGCGTAGACCTGTAGTCCTGCGGCGTGAGCGGACTCAATCAAATCGACCAAGTCTGCTTTTGAACCAAACCACGTCGGTACGCCGCCTTTCTGATCAAATTCGCCAAGATCATAGTAGTCATAAGGATCGTAGCCCATCGATTTCCAGCCGGCTGCCTTGTTGGCGGGAGGGAGCCATAAGGCTGTGAAGCCCGCCTGCGCAATCAGCGGCAGCCTGGATTTAATAAGACCCCACCAGTGATGTTCACAGTTTTCCGCCTTGGGACAGTCCCAGTAAAACGCTTGCAACATGACACCCATAATTCACGTTTGCCTCCGACCGTATGAGAGCATTGCCACGCTACATGCCGTGCAATGTCGAACAAGCAGTAATCGGGATCGCGGACTAACATTCTTCAATTAGTTGACCAGAAATTCCAAAAGCAACGAGCGGTTTGCGCATCACGTTTATCAAGGACTTCAATGAAAGCGCTAGAAGGTTACTTTTTAATTGCGCCGGACGACCTCCATTGGCGTCGCTTCAACCTGATGCAAATCCCGAACGCGGATTATCTGGAGCGCAGAGGGAGTGAGAATCTCGGCGCGCGGCTTTGGCGATTACCGCCCAACAGTGCGAACACGCTGCACAAGCACATTCGCGCGGAGGAGTTTTATTTCGTGCTGGAAGGGGTGGGCCGCATGCGCGTGGGCGACGAGACGTTGACGGTGCCGAAATACGGTGGCGTGCTGGGCGGGCCGGATCAGTTGCGCCAGGTATTCAACGATACCGACGCCGAGGTGCTATGGCTCATTGTCGGCGCGCCGGAGGAAACTGAATTGCTGCCCGGCTCAAAGACCAAACCTGATATGTCACTCATTTATCCGGTCGACCCGAAGCAATTGCCAAAGGAATTGGTCGGCGTGGAGTGGCCGCCAAAAAGTTGACTGTTGGTGACAGGCGAGACGGACGTCGCTCAGCGTTTCGCTGTGACCTGCGAATTTGCATTTGCGATCGGCTCGTAAAATCGTAGCGCCTCGATGTCACTGCCAAGTTCGCGCAACGGGTAGAGACCTTTCGCAGCGCCCGCGCCGGGATCCCGCACCAGGTAGTCAAAACCATCTTTGCCGGCAATGACGACAAAATGCGTCACGCCGCCGGGCAGCCGCACTCGCACGATCACGGGATTTCCGCGGGCAAGATTTGAATCGATCAGCTGATACGACGGCAGATCTTCGTACACGTGGCGGACGCGATCCGGCGCGAACCACGCCGCGCGGTCCCAATAAATCCAGCCGTTCTCAGTGTAGCCGTCAGCAGACGCCAGGAACCAGTTTAACTGCTGTGGATCAACCTCGATTCCATAAAACTTGAACACCATCGCCGCAGCGGCCACGGCGCAGCCTTCGCCGCCAAGCGTGCCGTTGGCTTCGATTCCACCCAGTGGATCGTCGCGCCATTTTTCTTCTGCCTGATGAAACGACGGTACCGCCAGCTCGACGCGATGAAAAAAATAACGCCCGCCACGCGGCGAGAGTTTTCGTTTCGAAGTCCAGTCGATGTGCACAGCAAGCACAGCGACGAGCAAGACAAGAACAGGAATGACGAACGGCAACCAGCGCTTCAAAACGCCAAACTGTACACGCGGCTGGCTGGTCGCGAAAGTCCGCCAGTCGGACGGACTCGTCCCGCGGCGAGCTTTCGGAGTGGCAGCCGCAATCCTGGTGAGCGAGCATGCCAAAGTTGAGTGTTGATGGTTGAGAGTTGAGCGAAACGGCGGGAACTGCTTGATTCGCTGTGATGCACAAGGCCGCACACGAGGAACTTCGCCTCGCCAAACGCATGGCGCGGCTCGGGACTGAGACGGCGTTTGAAGTGCTGGTAAAAGCGAAAGCGCTTGAAGCGCAGGGACGCGACATCATTCATCTCGAGATCGGCGAGCCCGATTTCGACACGCCACGAAACATTGTCGACGCAGCTGTCGATGCATTGCACAAGGGCTTCACACATTACGGGCCGTCGGCAGGATTGATGGAACTGCGCCAGGTCATAGCGCAATACGTAGGCGAAACGCGGCGCGTAAACGTTACACCAGAGGAAGTCGTCGTAGTCCCGGGTGGTAAGCCGATCATCTTTTTTTCTATTCTCGCGCTCGCCGAAGAAGGCGATGAAGTTATCTATCCGAACCCCGGGTTTCCGATTTACGAGTCGATGATCAATTACGTCGGCGCGAAGGCGGTGCCGATCCGGTTGCGAGAGGAGCTGGATTTCAGGCTCGACGTCGATGAACTCGCCGCTCTGATCAATAATCGGACGAAATTGATCATTCTGAATTCGCCGCAGAACCCGACTGGCGGCGTACTCGAGAAGAAAGACATTGATGCCATCGCGCGGGCGATTGGCGATCGCAACATTGCGGTGTTGAGCGACGAGATTTATAGCCGCCTGATTTTCGACGGCGAACACCACTCCATCATGTCGATCAACGGAATGAAGGAGCGCACCATTTTGCTCGACGGTTTTTCGAAGACTTACGCCATGACCGGTTGGCGCATGGGCTACGGTGTGATGCGCGCCGATCTAGCGACGCACATCGCTCGCCTGATGACAAACTCGAGTTCATGCACCGCGAGCTTTAGCCAGATTGCGGGCATCGAAGCGCTATGCGGACCGCAGGAGTCGGTCGATGTGATGCGCGCCGAGTTCCAAAAACGGCGCGACATCATGGTCGGCGGCCTGAACAAAATTAAAGGTTTTTCCTGCCGCTTGCCGAAGGGCGCGTTCTACGTTTTCCCAAACATCACGAAGACAGGCTGGCCGTCGAAGAAATTGGCCGACGCACTTCTGGACGACGCCGGCGTCGCAGCGTTGTCCGGCACGGCTTTCGGCGATTTCGGCGAAGGCTACTTGCGTTTCAGCGTCGCCAACTCAATCGAAAACATCGAAAAAGCACTCGATCGAGTGAACGACTGGGCGAAGAAGAATTTGTAGGGCAACCGCTCTGGTTGCCATCTGGTAGGCGGAGCGCCTACCCTACGACAGAAAACTTTCTGCTTTTCTTGCTTCCTGATTAAATTCTTCTGCGGTTATGTCCAAAAAACGTTTTCGTGTCTTTGCCACTTCACGGATTGGCGAGCCGGCTGAGAACCGGCTTCGCGAGCACGGTTATGACCTCGAGGTTTACCAAGGGCCAGAGGCGCCGCCGAAAAAATTAATCATCGAGAAAGTGAATAGCGGCATAGACGGCTTGATCACCACTTTGCGCGATCCGATTGACGCCGAAGTGTTTGAAGCAGGGAAGGGGACGCTCAAGGTCGTGGCGCAGATCGCCGTGGGCTTCGACAACATCGATCGCGCCGACGCCAACAAATACAAAATCCCGTTCACAAACACCGCCGACGTGCTGACCGAAGCGACTGCTGAGTTTGCGTTTTTCATGATGGGCGTGCTCGCACGCAAGATGTGGCAGAGTGAGCGTCTGGTGCGCGAACAAAAGTGGCCGTCGTGGCATCCATTCCTGCCATTCCTCGGCGATGAAGTCACGGGCAAAACCATGGCCGTGATCGGCACTGGCCGCATCGGTCTGGCGATGATCAAGAAATGCTCCGGGTTCGACATGAACATCCTTTGCTATGACCCGGCGTATCAGAATCACGAATTCATTGGCGCAATCCAGGAGTTGATGGACCTGCGCCACGCGCGCGGCATTCAAAAGGAGAAAACCTGGATTAAATATGTCGAATTCGAGGAGGCGCTACGCGGCGCGGACTACGTGACCATTCATGTGCCATTGTTGCGCGAGAGCGAAACGGACAAACCAACCTATCACCTCATTAACGAGAAGACGCTGAAGATGATGAAACCCATCGCGTACGTGATCAATAGTTCACGCGGCCCAGTCGTGGACGAGAGGGCGCTTGCCAGGGCGCTAAAAGAAAAGGTCATCGCCGGCGCAGCGCTCGACGTTTTCGAGAAAGAACCGTTGCCACCTGATTCGCCGCTCCTCGATCCTGAAATCGCGGATCGCTGCCGCGTGTTTCATCACTTCGCGAGCGGCGCGCAAATCACACGGCTCTCAGTCGATCCAGACAAGGGTATGGCCGGCCGCTGCGTCCAGGGACTGATCGACGTGCTCGAAGGAAACTACGGCGGCGACCCGACGAAGATGCCATACGTCGTAAATAAGGAAGCTTTCACCCCGTGAGATACGGCCGTGCCGAAATACTGCTACGTTTACGTTTTACGCTCGCAGGTTGATCGTCAGCTTTATGTTGGTCTGACGCGAGATTTATCGGCACGGCTTCAGGCGCATAACGACGGACGTGTCACCTCGACAAAGAAACGCCGTCCATTTGAGCTTGTATAGTGGGAGGGTTGTCGAAATGAGAGCGATGCGGCTCAACGAGAGAAGTACCTGAAAACTGCATGGGGAAAACGTTACATCAAAAACCGTCTCCGACGTTATCTCACGGGGTAAAACTGGCAGGCGTGAGCACGAAAGTGTCACCGCTCGTCACGACGTATCTCGAAATGCGATCGCTAGAACAGTTTCTACCGAAGCGGTGTGTGGATGTGCGGTTTCAAATTCGCGAAGAGAGGGAGCGCGATTGGCGTTTAAATCGCGATCTCTACTTTCGCGTCGGCGATCAGTGGGAGTGGATCGGCAAACGTCCGTGGACAGATGCGCAATGGCAAGACTACGCGACCACGCCGGAGCTGCGGACGTTCGCCGCCTATTACGACGATTCGCTCGCAGGATATTACGAATTGCGGCGTGATTCCGAAGGCGGGGTCGAGATCGCGTACTTCGGTTTGTTACCCGAATTTATCGGCCGCGGTTTGGGTGGCGTGTTGCTAACCAGCGCAATTGAAGAAGCGTGGCGAATGTCGCCCAAGCGAGTGTGGGTGCACACATGCAATCGCGATCATCCGCAGGCGCTCGCGAATTATCAGGCGCGCGGGCTGGTTGTTTATAAACTCGAAGAAACTGAATCTTAGCGGCTTGTAATCCCTGCGCGCCGCGTCAGTTTAGTCCGTGCTCGAGACTGCGACCAGGAGCAGCGACAGACTCATTGTCTGCCTTCGGCCTTAGAGGATCGAGCAGTTCCATCAGGCGCGCCTCGTAAGCGTCACACATTGGACATTCGCCAGTAGGCTGGATCCATTCGGGATGTTGAATCCGGAGATCGTCGTGGATCTGTTGCCGCAGTTCGTTGTACGTGTGCGCTGGGTGGGGAACGCCACGGGGCTTGGTTGATAATTCAGGTGCGGTGCGGGGCAATTTGTTTGATTCGCCTCGCACATGAGCGCGTCTCCTTGTGATAGTGACGATTTTCATAAACGCCTTTATTTGGGATTGCCTGCTCCAAATTCGCGCGGAACGAGGAACCATCTTCATGAGGTGCTTCGCATAGCGGCCTCATTTCAGATGCCTCGGGGCTCCAGCTGAATCTGGAGATCGCGCTAAGCGGTGTCTCAGCGAAGGTTAAGCCTTTCAGGCGGCTATTCAGCGCGCTTGAAAGTGCGTTGCGACGTCGGGTGACGTAATCGAAGGTTTTGTACGCGATTCGTGGGATCGTGTCAAGTCCGTTCTGGTCCACATCGAACGGCTCGACCCTCCGATTGGAGCTGCCAATGGGACGGGCGTGAGACCGTAGACATGCCATCGCAAGCCGGTGCGTCGACCTTCACGCCAGCCCATTTCAAAAAAAATTTTAATTTTTTTGAAATGTCGGCCTTCAAAATCTTTAGAAAAGGAGAAGCAACCAACAATCGACATGAATATCGCAGCCAACGATCGTATTAGTGAGGCGCCTCAGTTCACCTATCAATTCGTCCCGTTTTCGACGAATTCCGGGGGAGAACAACCGGCGCCACGGCTATCGCCCGACCAGCTGGATGCATTCTTAAATGCGGCATCGGAGAACGCTCGCAGCGCACATTTTTTTACTGCTCCACCCGAACCGCCGGCGGAGGCGGCTGAGAAAGGTCTGGCTGCCGGTGTGCTGAAACAGGCGGCCCACGATTTGCGCCGGTTCCGTGCCGCGACTACGGGCACCAAGCGGGAACTGTATCTGGATGCCTACACTTGGATTACGGCGGATGATTGGTCCTGGCCGTACTCCTTCGTGAATGTTTGTAACTTGTTGGAGCTCTGCCCAGAAGTTGTCCGCACCGAACTGCTCGCCGATGCCTCGTTAGGCCTGCTCGATTATTGGACACGGCGCGCCGGGCGTCTTTCCGGGAAACTGCGAGCTTCCTTTATTCGCGTCTTCTCAAGCTGCCGTAACGCCGACATCGCCGAGACCAGCCAGCTGGCCTCATCCATTTGAACGAATATGAAAAAACACTGCGTCACAACGTTTGATTGGCTTCGCTACATTTGGCGGTCAGTCGTCAGGACGGCCACGCGCAACCACGACCCGTTTCTGGTATACAGCATGGCCTCTTTCAATTTCGGCGGCGGATGGAGGGATCTCCTTCTGAAAGCTTCCCCCAGAAACGCATGATCGCAGAATCAACCGTCGTTCTCATCAACAAGCGATTTCCCAAATGAAGTTATCTATCGAAGCAACAGTGGCAGGGGCTGTAGCAATGGCCTTTGCTGTCTTGAGTATGGCCGTCATTGCCCAAGAGCAGGGCGAGCGTGGAGCTGGCGGGCTGAACCCGGGGAGTCCGCGCGCATCCGAGATTTCGTTGTCCGTGCAGACCGACAGCGGCGAGAATCAACTTCTCGCCCAATACTGACCAAAGGCAGCAGCGATCACGGCGGGAAAGAGGATCTGGGCGTCGCCCCACGTGCTGTAGAGTGCGCTGTCCTCAGCATTGACGTTTGCAGCGAACGCGCCAGTTCGCACGATTTTGTTCTCGCATAATCACGTTCGTTGCGCGACGCTTTGCGGCCACGAAGGCAATTCCGGGAACGCTGCAGGAGGGCGGTGCTTCGTTTCAAACGACGCATTGGACCGTTGTGTTGCGTGCTCGGGAGCCGGACTCAGAGGAATCGGCCAGGCAGGCTCTCTCCGGTTTTTGCGAAGCCTATTGGCCGCCGCTTTACAGTTTTCTTCGTCACCGCGGCTTTTCATCCGCTGACGCACAGGATCTCGTCCAAAGTTTCTTCGCGCGTCTGCTTGAGCAAAACACGTTGACCAGCGCAGATCAGCAAAAAGGTCGGCTGCGCACGTTTCTATTGGGATCTCTGCAGAATTTTTTGTACAACGAGTATGACCGCGCCCGAGCACTGAAGAGAGGCGGTGGCCGTCAGATTCTCTCGATTGAGGAGCATCTGCCAGAAGCCGAGGCAGCGATGTTGGCGACTTCTCATCTCAGCGATGCCCGTTGCTACGACCTTATCTGGGCGTCGAACATTGTTTCGCGAGCCTGGCAGAATTTGCAAAACCTATTTGTGGCGGAAGGCAAAGCTGAGTGGCTCGAAGAATTAAGACCGTTCGTTGCGGGTGGAAGCGTCACGCCGTTAAATCAGGAGGAAGCCGCAACTCGTCTGGGAGTGCCAATCGCGACGCTGCGCACCTGGCTTTCGCGCCTACGCCAGCGTTACCGTGAATCGTTGAGAACGGAAGTCGCCAGTACAGTCTCTGATCCGGCAGACGTCGATGCGGAGCTGCACCACCTCTACCAAATACTGATGGCGTGAATTGAGTTTTACGTATGGATGACAACGGCAGTGGTCTCGGAACGGTAAACACGGAGCCTCGAACAGCGGGGACGTGCGGGACTTGTGGACGAGCGCTGACGCAATGTGGTCCAAACGGGGAGTGCCTGCGCTGTCTCGTTAGCCTCGGTTTTCTGGCAGACGGCGAACAGGCCGAAAGACCAGCGCCGCGCGGCCGACTGACGCCCGGACCGTTGAGGTACGCCCACTTCGAAGCGGAGATCGGTGCGGATGGTTTTCCGGTCGAACTGGGTGCGGGAGCGATGGCCGTAACTTACCGCGCTCGCGACACAGTGTTGAACTCGGCTGTTGCCCTAAAAGTCATCGATCGAAGTGTGGCGCAGAATCCCGGCGCGCGAACCCGGTTTCTGCGCGAAGCGCGCGCGGCTGCAAACATTCATCATCCAAATGTTGCTCGGGTCACTTATTACGGCGAGCAAGACGGCGAATGTTTCTATGCCATGGAACTGGTCGAGGGCGAAACGTTGGAAGACCGTGTGCGCCGTGATGGGCCACTGCCCCTCGCTGTTGCTTTGAAAATAATCGAGCAAGCCACGCTCGCATTGGCTGCCGCGGAAGTGTGCGGTGTGGTGCATCGCGACATCAAACCATCCAACCTCATGCTCGAATCAGATGCGAGCGGTACGCTCACGGTAAAGCTGATTGATTATGGAGTGGCGAAAGTAATGGGACTTCAAGCAGACCCTTTTGCCGAGCAAACCCAAGCCGGCTTCATCGGCACACCGGCTTTTGCCAGTCCAGAACAGTTCACCAGCGCTGGGCAATCGCGGATTGATACACGTTCCGACATTTACTCGCTCGGCGTGACGCTTTGGTACCTGCTTACCGGTGGCACGCCTTTTGTCGGGCGTACGATGGAAGAAATCCGCGTGAGACAAACCAGCGAGTTACCCTTGGAACAATTGAAGGGCTTGCATCTGCCGGGGCAGGTTGTTGCGCTGCTCAAATCGATGCTGGCGCCCGACCCGAAGGACAGACCGCAAACGGCACGCGATTTACTTTCTGCTGTCCACCGCTGCTACGAACGATTCAATCCTCAAGCGCGCTCGCGACGCAAGAGATTTGCGCTGGCGGGCGCTGCATTGGCGTTGGCAATCGTAGCGATTGCGCTTGGGGCCTGGTTGTACCAACACACGCGGCCCTTCACCCCGATGGAACGCTCGATCGCAGTACTGCCCTTCGGAAATCTAAGCAGCGATAAGGAGAACGCTTATTTTGTCGAGGGAATACAGGACGAAATCCTGACACGATTATCTAAGATCGCCGATCTGAAGGTGATCTCGCGCACTTCAACACAGCACTATAAAAGCGCCCCGGAAAACCTGCGCGAGATCGCAAAGCAACTCGGCGTTGCTCACATTCTGGAAGGAAGTGTGCAGAAGAGCGCTGACGCCGTCCGGGTGAACGTGCAGCTGATCAAGGCAGCCAATGATTCGCACCTTTGGTCGGATACGTTTGATCGCAAGCTGACCGACATTTTTTCGGTCGAAAGTGAAGTGGCCAAAACCATCGCCGACCAATTACGAGCCAAACTCACGGGACAGGAAGCGGAAGTTATCGCCGCTAAACCGACTGACAATCCTCAGGCCTACGATGCCTACCTGCGCGGCCTTGCTTACACATTAAAGACTGGATTCACACCCGCGAACTCCTTTGGCGCGCAGAGATACCTGAAAGAAGCAGTGCGGTTGGATCCGAAGTTCGCCCTTGGTTGGGCGCTGCTCTCTTACGTCGATTCGAGTGGCTATCTTACACAGAGTCTTCAACCGACCGTCGCTCTCCGCAATGAAGCGCGGAAGGCGGCCGAAACAGCTCTTACTCTACAGCCCAATCTTGGCGAGGCTCTCTTGGCTCAGGGTTTTTATCACTACGCCTGCTTGAAGGACTACGACACTGCGGTGACTTATTTCGAGCAAGCATATCGCCTCATACCGAATAACAGTCGGATTCCTCAGGCTCTGGCCTATGTCGAACGGAGGCGAGGCAATTGGGACAAGAGCGAGGCGTACTTCAACGAAGCCGAGAAACTCGACCCGCGCAATGTTAGCCTGCTATCTCAACACGCGCGTTCCTACGTCTGCCTTCGTCGTTTCCCCGAAGCGCTAACCAAGCTTGAGCAGATTCTCAATATCACACCCGACGACATAGATACTGTTGTGTTAAAGGCGCGAATTGCACAGGCCGAGGGCGACCTCCCGCGTGCTTCGGCGCTCCTGGCTCCTCTCCGGCTGGGAGCCGACTACGCTAACGCGTTGGAAACACAAGTTTACCAGGCAATCCTGGAGTCCCGCCCTGCAGCTGTCATTGCTCAGCTAAAGGAAATATTAGCCACGCCGGATCAAGCATTGGGTTATTACAATGGCGAATTGCGCTTTTGGTTAGGCTGGGCACAGGAAGTTGCCGGTGACCATGCTGGCGCCCGTGAAAGCTGGAGTCAGGCTCGCCGTGAACTGGAACCTTTCCTCAAAGAACAGCCTGAAAATTTTGTTTTGCTGGGAGATCTCGCGCTTACTAACATGGGTCTTGGTGACAACGCCGCTGCGCTAACTCTGGCCGAGCGCGCGATCGCGATGATTTCGATCGAGAAAGACGCGCTGACAGGTGCCAGGCCGCTCGATATCCTAGCCCGGGTGACAGCTCGCACCCCGCAGCTGCGGGACCGCTCCATCTCCACATTAGAAAAGCTGCTTTCGATCCCATACGAAGCGCCCCTGGCCGCAAACCCACCGCTCACTCCTGCGTTACTCCGGCTGGATCCAATGTTTGAGCCACTGCGCAAAGATCCACGCTTCCAAAAACTGGTCGCATCCCCCGCGCCAAAATAGGGTCCGCCAGGGTCGCCTTCGGGCTGCTGCACAACAAGGACCAACTATGAGACCAATGCGCAGATCGCTTTGCGTTCTCTCCTTCATCCTGCTGCTAATCTCGGCAGCAAGCGTCGCCCAGGTGGGTAATACCGCCCGGCCAGCTCCCACCACGCGCGTCATCGGCATCCTCAGTGCAATGACGCTGGAAATCGAGACACTGGGCCAGGAACTCACGGACAAGACGGAAATGACCGTCCAGGGGATCCGGTTCACGACCGGGAGCTTGAAAGACAGAAAGGTTGTGCTTACCCACTCGGGGATGGGGAAAGTGAATGCAGCTATGGCTGCTACTCTACTTGTCGAGCAGTTCCAGCCAACCCACATCCTGTTTACCGGGATCGCTGGAGGCCTCAACCCAGACCTCCGCCCCGGCGATGTCGTGATCGGCGCCAAAACGGCATACCATGATTATGGAGAGTGGACCCCGGAAGGGTTTCGCGTCGGCCGGACGGTGGACCCGTTCACCGGCAAGCCGAACCCCCTCTTCTTTCCCGCCGACGCGGGCCTGCTGGCCGTGGCTGAAAAGGCTGCATTGGAGCTCAAGCTTGCGCCCGTGAAGACCACCTCAGGCCAGAGGACCCCGCGGATCGTCACGGGGGTAATCGTGACGGGAGATGCGTTTGTGGCCGCGCCCGCGAAGAAGGACGCGCTGCGCAAGGAGTTCAAAGCCGACGCGACCGAGATGGAAGGCGCGGCGGTGGCGCAGATCTGCTGGCAGCGGCGCGTTCCGTGCCTGATCCTGCGCAGCCTCAGTGATAGCGCGGGCGCTAAGGCATCGGAGAACGTACTCCTCTTCGAGAAGAGCGCTGCCCAGAACGCCGCGTTGCTCGTTACCGGTATTGTCGGGCGTCTCGAAGCGCAATGAGCACTACCCGCGATTGCTCGGGCGTCCAATCAGACTGGGCACCAGGAGGTGAGCGCACAGCATGAAGTCAGCAAACTTGCACCGCCAGTGGTCAGCAACAATCAGTAATGCTGCGGGAAATCTCAGCAAAACCGGTTGGAGTTGGGGCTGTGTCTCAACCGTGGATTCTAACGGGCGAATAGTCTTCGTTGCGGACCCGCATCGCGGCGACGGTCAGCGTTTCGTTGTGCCTGCGGATGAAAAGATGACTGCGTTTCTGGACCTCGAATCTGCGATCTGCGCTTGCGGCGAATTGTCTCGACAAGCAGGCGAGATTTCTCCCTAACTCCCCGAATACGAAAACACCCATTCCCCAACTTCTAATCCATCACGCGATGGCACGTGTCTCCCCAATCTACGAGGCGAGGGCGAAGGTGAGTGAGATTCTGCGTCGTGTCACAGCCGCTGCCAGCGTGACGACATTCTTCCTTGCCTCGGTGACGACATTCCTTGTTGCCTCCTGCGGTTCGAAGTCGTCGCAGCCTACCTACGATGCTGCGATTCAGGAAGGGCAGACCGCTGTCCAAGAGCTCATCAATCAGGGCGCCTCCGCAGTCGCGATCGCCCTCGTGGATGACAAGCGCATCATTTGGAGCCAGCGCTTCGGCCTGGCCGATCGCGACACGGGCCAGATGCCAACCGACTCCACGATGTTCGGCATCGGCTCGGTGAGCAAGATGTTTGCAACCATTGCCGTGATGCAGCTGGTGGATCGGGGCGTCGTCGACCTTGACACACCGCTGGTCACCTACCTGCCGGCTTTCCGGATGGCTGCTGCAGGATATGAGAACATCACCGTCCGGATGCTCCTCAACCACTCCTCGGGCTTCCCGGGCACCGATTATCGCAACGCCGACATCCGCTCTCCCGTGCCGGGATATTTGGATCAGGTCCTCCAGACGCTCTCCATGTCGCGGCTCAAGGCCCCGCCCGGCTACATGAGCGTCTATTGTAATGACGGCTTCACCATTACCGTGGCCCTTGTCGAGGCGACGACCGGCAAGAGCTACGTCCAGTTCGTGCAGGACGAGATCCTGACACCCCTCGGCATGGCGAACACCCGCTACCCGCTCAGCGCATTCCCGGCCGGATCATACGCCAAGGCCTACGTAAACGGCGCGGCGAAGCCGCAGGAGTTCGTCAATACCCTCGCCTCGGGCGCGGTCTACAGCACCGCAGACGATATGGCTCGCATCGCCATGATGTTCCTGAGCGGTGGACGAGTCGGGACGACGCGCATTCTTTCCGGCGCTTCGGTGGCTGAAATGGCCAAGGATCAGACCATCGGCAGCTTCGACCCAATCCATAACAACTCCTTTGCTTTCGGCCTGGGGTGGGACAGCGTCTCGCAACCGGGACTTGCGACCGTCGGCTTCGACGGACGGGCCAAGGGCGGCGACAGCAATGACTACGGCGCGGCGATCATCGTTTCCCCGCAGGCACAGCTCGGCATCGTGGTGCTCGCCGCCTTAGGCAACGGCTCGGCACGGGCGATTGCCATAGCGGAGCGGGTGTTGCTCCGCGCGCTGAATGAGAATGGGCGGATCGCAGCCTTTCCATCGCCGCTCCTACCCGTCGTGCCCCCTGTGGCGCCGGTTCCCGACGGCCTGCTTGCGGCCATCGCCGGAGAATACGCCCAAGGTAGTCTCATCCTGCAGCTCCAGGCTCAGCTCGACGGCTCGCTGCAAGCCTCGTTGCGCTCCGACGCCGGCTGGACGCAGTCCGGATCACCGCTGAAGTACCGCCATGACGGATGGTTCGCGAGCGACCAGGATCCCCTGAAGGCATTCAAGGTCGTCGACGCCGACCTCCTGGGCGTGCCTACCCAGTACATCCTCAATCGCGCTCCTGCCGGCTACGGGCATTACCTCAACTTCGGCGTGTTCGCTCAGCGAGTGCGTCGCAGGCCCGGCAACCTCTCGGCGGCCTGGCAGGCCAGGCTCTCCTCGACCTGGCTCGTCGTGAACGAGAACCCGGATGAGCTCGCGTGGAATGGCATGGATCCGCGCCTGCGTCTGGCCACCGTACCGAACCTAGACGGCCTCATCGCCGTCCGTCCTCCCACCCAGGGGCCGGCTCCGGCGCCGGCTGCGGGGTACACCGATGCCCATATCGTCGACGCGTCAGCAAGCGACACCGTCGCAACGATGATGCTCATCATCCCGCAGCTCAATGGGCGCGATCTCGACGACCTCGACATCGTGGAGCGCGATGGCGCGGAGTGGACCCGCTTCGGGAGTTACATACACCAGCCGCTCGCCTCGGTGCCGGTGCTGCCCAGGGGTGCGACGGAGGTGGTTACCATCGGCCCCGAGGGCTACGCCGAGTGGCGTGCCGTGGCGAGTGACGTGACCCCGGTGCAAGTCACCATTACCACGACCGGCGCGTGGCACCTCTACGACCCGGCATTCACGACCGTGGCGAACGGAAAAGGAAGCGATGTGGCTTCCCTGCCTGCCGGGAGCGGGCTCGGCTACCTGACACTCTTCGGGGACCCGGGCCAGACCATAACCGTGGCGGTGCAGTAATTGAGCATCGCTCCTCTGGCGTACTTACCACGGAGCTTCCACTAAACCGTTGTGAGGCGTGCAGAGCAGTGAAGGATCGTCTCGGCTATTTCGAGTTCCACACCACGTCGCCGACCTGCTCGACTGCGTCGACCACCACCTGCGGTCGTTCGACTTGGATGTAGTGGCTGCTGTCAGCGACGACGATGTGGCGATTCGCCGACGCGGAAGCTCACGACGGCATTCTCCTCGGGGAACTCCTGCCGGTGAACAACAGGCTTGCCTTCAATCTTTGGCTGCCATCCTTTCCCACGTGGATCGAGCACTTCTGATAAGTCAGTTACCACCCCAAGCTGCGTGAAAGTCTCGAGTTCATACGGAATTCCTTCTGCGTGCCGTGCCTGATCCTACGCAGCCTCAGTGATAGTGCGGGCGCTAAGGCATCGGAGAACGTACTCCTCTTCGAGAAGAGCGCTGCCCAGAACGCCGCGTTGCTCGTTACCGGTATTGCCGGGCGTCTCGAAGGCCAATGAGCCTCGTCGCGATTGCTCGGGCGATCCAACGCAACATCGACTCGCCCGCCAAGTGGATAGAAGACGCAATCCAGCGCTTCCGCTCAGGCGTGAAGAACTCGCGAGTCGTCGAACTGCACGACACCAACTACTACGTGTTCATAGTAGACGAAGCCTTGGTCGTTAGAGAAACGCGTAAGTTCTTGCTCGATGAATGAAGGTGCCGATGGGTGGATTAACCATAGGGATTACGGGTTTCCTGTTAATCTCATCAAACCGCAGAAAGCCTATCTTTCGGCTTTCCCACCCCCGCTCGATGCTGACACCTGTCCAGCTCAGATCTATTCCTCGGATGGCCGCCCGCATCCCGCAACTGCGGGACCGCTCCATCTCGGCCTTAGAGAAGCTCCTTTCGATCCCATACGAGGCGTCCTTGGCCGCAAATCCGCCGCTCACTCCTGCGTTGCTCCGGCTGGATCCGATGTTCGAGCCACTGCGCAATGATCCGCGCTTCCAGAAACTGATTTCCTCCTCCGCGCCAAAATAGGTATAACTGCGGAGTGTGGAATCAAAGAAGCAAATTCCTATCTTTTTTCCTTTCCCCCGCGCCGCTGGACGGCTATCCTCCGGTTCACCGTGAAAAAGCAAATTTCTATCAATAATTGCAACTGGTGTAGAATTCAGGTCTGGAATCAGGAAGGGAGGCCATAAGATGCGCACGTGGTTGCTTATCGACGTTGAGGGTGACCCCTACGAAATGAAGGAAAAGCTCCGCAGCGTGAGCCTGTCAAACGCGTTGCAGCTGGTAGAGGGCGTGATGAGCAAGGAGGTCATTGTGCATGTGGAGGCAAGTACGCTCGCCGACCTCAATTCAGCCCTCCAATCTTTCGCCGGCACTCCGGGTGTCACCGGCGTCACGACCTTGCTGATTCGACCCGCCTGACGTCGTTCCAGCGCTTGGTACTTCGGGCGTGGGAGCCGCTTAGCCAACGGGTTTGGCAATCTCGGGGATTAAGGCACGAGTTAGGCAAGCGGGTGTCTACTTCCGTGCGGGACAGCCCTATCCGTGTCAAGCCTTCCACTCGCGTTCCGGCTTCACTGCGCTTGATCACCCATTGCTTTGGGATCGCTTGGGATCGCCAGACTGGGTTTTCACAGTGGATTTGCGGAACCTTTCAATTACCAATCTTTCTTCCTTGCCCCCTGCGCCCCTGGACGGCTATCCTCGCGTTCACCGTGAAAAAGCAAATTCCTATCGATTATTATGAATAAGAGAGGAGCAGTAAAATGGAAAACGTAAAAGGCGATTCAGACAAACAAGAAATTCCAGCAGTTTCTGGTGAAAATGCGGCTGGTGGCGATGGGGTATTTGGTTATGGCCATGTAGGCGTCCATGGGATGAGCAATTCATTCTTGGGGGTTCATGGCGAGAGTCAGGAAAATGCAGGAGTCTTGGGCGAGAGTGAGAGATTTGCCGGGGTCATCGGCAAAGGTAAGAGTGGAGCAGGTGTGTACGGCGAAAGTGAGTCTGACGCAGGGGTGAAAGGCGTTAGTTTATTCCTAGGGGTCCATGGCACGAGTCGAGAAAATGCAGGAGTCTTGGGCGAGAGTGAGAGATTTGTCGGAGTTATTGTCTGAGGCAGGGGTAAAAGGCGTTAGTTTAAGCGGATATGCAGGCGAGTTCGTCGGAAACGTTCGTATCACCGGCAACTTACTCACAGAAGGCGACATTACCCTATTGAATGCTGACTGTGCCGAGGATTTCGACATTGCCGGCGTCGAAAACGTTGAGCCGGGAATGGTGATGGTGTTAGGCGAAGAAGGCGCGTTGCATCAAAGCCAACAGGCGTATGACAAGCGTGTCGCAGGGGTCCTCTCTGGGGCGGGTGATTATAAGGCTGGCATTGTGCTGGACAAGCAGCAAGCAAAAGGCAACAGGAAGCCGGTTGCTCTGTTGGGGAAGGTTTGCTGCAAGGTAGATGCGAGCTACGCGCCAATCGAAGTCGGCGACCTGTTGACGACCTCTCCAACCTCCGGTCACGCAATGAAAGCTGCCGATCCGCTGAGAGCATTTGGAGCGGTCATCGGCAAAGCTCTCCGCCCGCTAAGGGAAGGACAAGGGCTGATTCCGATTTTAATAGCCCTGCAGTGACGAGGGCTTGACCATGATAAGTGTCCGATCAGTGTTCGGCCATGCGGCGGGGTCGCTGAAGAGGGTCCGCTCGTTAATAGGTGTGCCGCCGCCGATTTCGGTAGGGCAGCTGGCACAGCTTTATGTTCGCGACGTTGTTTTCGATGAGCCGATCATCACCGACGATGGCACCGCGCTCGGCGGCCATCATACCCTGACCGTGCGGCGTGACGGAAGTTACCGTTACCAGGGCCACTTCCGCGCAACGGGTTGGCCCTCGTACGACGTGGCGATTTTGACCACGTTGGGCTACAGTATTCCATTACCCGACGGCCAGTCATCAGCCGGTGGCATGATAGCTTTCACCGCTCGGGGGCGGGTCCACGGGGCCAATGAACCTGGTGATCAAGTGTATCCTTGGGATAAGCCCGGGACGTCACCGCTGTTGGCGACAGAATGGCAGGGCGTGCGGCAAGCGCGCCTGAACCACCAGCTACAATACGACACCGATTGGTTCGGTCCTGCAGGCCACGTGATCGGCTTTCTCACGCAAGTTATCGCGCTCGGTACGACCTTTGGCGCCGCCGGAGTGGCTATTGTCGTGGCGGGCGAGGCGGCCGATCTCTTGAATCTCGAGCAACTCGTGCTGCCCGGGCTGGTCGGCGTTCTTATGGCTGGAGGCGCCACATTCATCTTCGGTCCGGTAGCGATGTTTCCGGCTTTCGTTGTAGGAGCTGTGACGACCGCCGCGCTGGTTAAGCAGAAACGTCTGTTGGCCGACGAAAACGCGGTGGCGTTGGCACACAGCGTATTCCACGACAAGTTACCCATGGATCGCATCCTATTGACGAACCTGGTGGGGCTAGGAAGCCGGCCATTCACGGCTCCAGGTCCGGGCGGCGCGATCCTCGTCAACATCGGCAAAGGATACGACGATCCCGCGAACTACACCGGAAAGGGCGGTGACCAAACGGGGGTGAACGCTGCCGGCCAGCTGCTTATTCACGAGCTGACCCATGCCTGGCAAATCGGAAACGAGTCATTCACTCCGGAATACTACTGTCGCGCCGTCTCGACTGCGGTCGGAATTTTGGGCGGCGACATGTCCGCGTACAGCTACGGTGCACCGAGCGGCAGCTGGAGGTCGTTCGGCACCGAGGGGCAAGCAAGCATTGTCGATGAATGGTTCGCCGGGAGTGATTCACCGGATGCGAGGAGTAAACAGCGGACTTATCCGCCTAGATTCGAAGATGACCAGACACCGCTGCAGAATCCGTACTACCGATTCATTCGCGACAATATCCGCACGGGTATTGCGTGAGCTGCAGCGGTGAGCAACTTGTTTTTGGGGTGTTGAAATGGGGCCGCATCTCCGAAAGTCTTCGCGAGTACGCATTTGACATTTCCTGCGCGGCTTACGGATCTCGATCTTACTGCTGGCTGCCATCGTAAGGCAGCCATGATGCGCATGTGTCGTTTACTTTTGCGGCGCGTCGATAACGAAAATATCGCACTCGCCCTGACCGGCGTGATCAAAGAGATTCTTTTTCCGTCGGGCGACCATTTGGGCGACGGGTTGCGACCGCGCGACTGGGTGCATTGCCTAACACCGGTCCCATCCGCGTTCATAACATAAATTTCATAGTCGGGTCCCGCGCGATTGGATTACACTTCACAGCGGATTTGCGGAACCTATCAATTATCAATTTTTTGCTTGTCCCCGCGCCCTTGGAACGGCTATCCTCCGGTCACCGTGAAGGAGCAAATTCCTATCAATTATCAATGACTTCCTCAAGTGATCCTGACGCAGTTTTCCTTGGAGCAGTTCTACAGGAGTGGTGAACATGAGCGTCAATCTCGTCACACGGGTCCGCAATTTCGCGATCAGCACCCAGACCTTCAGCGCAAACGATCACGACGTACAGGACGGCTGCGTCACACCCGGCGCGCACCGGATCATGCGCTTCGACTTTCTCTCCTATAACGCCGGCAGCTCGGACTTGGTGATCGGCAGTCCAGCATCGCGGCCAGACTTGTTCGTCTGGTCTGCCGGGCACGGCCACTATCACCTGCGCGACTTCAACGAGTTCCTGCTCTTTAACGCGCAAGGCGGACTGGCGACCATCGGCTACAAGCAAGCTTTTTGCGCCATCGACATCGAACGAATCAGTCCGAATGCGAGTGCGTCCGGGCGCTTT
>WNGB01005218.1_pt1 | contig 34543 bp, 18 predicted proteins | sample 5400681 | NCBI WGS metagenome assembly WNGB01 (sample SAMN13153367, study PRJNA577476) | soil metagenome | isolation source: 115 cm soil or saprolite under grassland replicate 2 | place: USA:California | collected 2016-06-15
CATCCTGGCTGTGTATGGCGTGCTGTCGAACCAGGCGATCTACGAGCGCTCGCTCGGGATCAACGTGAATCTGTGGTGGGGGCTCGTGTTGCTGGTGTTCGGGCTGGCGATGCTGTGGTACGCCTACCGCGCTCACCGTGCGGTGAAGCTCAACGTGACGGATTCGACCTCGACACCGTAACCGCCCGGCTTGACCGTTCCGGCGTCCTCACGCCGCACCGACAGTTGCAGGCGTTCCAGGTGCGCGAGCCGCGGCCGGTCCGCGGTGCCGCCGCGCTCCGCCGCCGGCCCCACCCAGTAGTTCCATTCACCCGGAAAGCCTTCAGGGAGGAGGACACCGCGACCGCTGGTGAATCGCGCGAGCGGCACCGCCGGCTCGCTCCAGGTGCTGTCGACTGCAAGGGCGGTGGTCCAGCACGTGCCGTCGTCTTCCATCAATGTGACGTGGAGCGTTTGCCGACTCCCCAGCCCCCGCAGCCGGAGGCGCAGCTCGTTCGCGCCCGCAATTGTTTCGTGTCTCGCCAAAACTGCGGTTCTGATCACGAGCGACGCCGTGTAGTCGGGCGGACTCCAGCCGCTCGAGTCCACCGGAAGCTCGAGATGGAAGATCGGCTGCCCGGTCGCCGGCGAGATCGCCACGCGGAACAGCCCGCGGCGGCCGGCATCGCCGATGCGCGTGAACGTCAGCCGTGTCCCATCGCTGCCAGGGTCGAACAACCGGAGCGGCGTATCGGCACCGACGACCTCGAATCTCCACGAAACTTGGGCGGCGTAGTTCCAGTCGGTGGGCCTTCCGACAACACCGGCCGGAAATGTCACGGCCTTGCCGCCTCGAAACGCCGTGATGACGAATTGGTAAATGCCGCTGTGGAGCGCGGTGGAGGGGAGCGAGGCAGCGTAGTCGTACCCGCCGACGGGCCGCATCGGCAATCCCCGATAGAATCCTCCGGGCGCGGCGCGGACGAATAGCGTCACCGAATCGGGCGGGCCCGTGTCCACGACCCGCGCGCGCACTTCGGCGTCCCGCCCCGCGACGTACTGCGGCGCAGCCAGAGAGAGCACCGTCAGCGGTACCGAATCACTGGGCGGAGCGTGGTACTCCTTGAAGCCGAGGTGGCTGATTGTTGCCGGCAGGGCGGTCACGTCCACAGGCCCCTTCGCGCTCAAGACGTAGACGCCAGGTGTGACCATGAACTGGCCTGCCGCGGCGCTCACGATCTGCGCGTTGCCGGCGGTGATCGGCTGCGCCGTGAACGAGGGGCCCAGGTCGGGCAGCGTGACGGTCATCGGCCAGGCGCGGCTGATCGCGCGCGTCACGATCTTGTCGGCACTGGGCGGTTCGAACGGATCACGAACAAGCACCGCGTCGGGATAGACCTCCAGGCGCCAGACTCCCGACCCGACCTTGTCCAGGAAGTAGATGCCGGCGCCCTGGTACGTCACGGTCGAGGATGACCCATGCCCGGCGATGTGCAGCAGCGCCGGCGGATCGGGCGGCGTGGCGTTCGTCGAGCTGGTGTACATGAAGGCGTCGCGCGCGACGAGCTCGCCCAGGTCACCGTCGTATGAGATGTGGAAGTCGCCGAACCGCGTGTTCTGCGGATAGGGCCCGTACGACTGCAGGCGGGGCAGCCGGCGCATCGCCTCGGCCGCGATGATCGCACTCATCGCCTTGCGCGGCGTGTAGACGAGGTTCAGGTAGTGTGTCTGCCAGCCGAGGTTGCGGGAGGAAGTCGCCAGCATGTCGTAGGCGAACATGGCGGCGAACTGCGCTCCCACCGCCCGAAACGTGCGCGCCATCGCGGGATACATCGTGCCGGTGCGCAAATCGGGACTGTCGAATTCGTACACGATGCGGGGCAGGCGCGCGAGCTCCGGCCGGAGCATGTCGGGATAGACGTCGGCCCCGCGCAGATAGTTGCCCTCCAGCTCATGCCCGGCATTGAGACCGGTCGGGTACCAGCCAAACGTGATGCCCTGCGCCTTCGACTGCCGGATCGCCGCGCCGATCCTGAAGTCCTGACTCACATTGTAGAAAATGAGTTTTTGGCAGCCGGTGCTGCGGACCGCATCCGCGAGCGCATTGATGTAATGGATCGATCCCTGCAGGTCCTCGGGGTGATGCCAGGGCTCATTCACCAGCTCGATGAAGATGATGAACGGCTCGTCCTTCAGCGCGAGGCGTGTATATGGGTTCACGTGATTCAGGATCTGGCGGAGGTAATTCACCTGGGCGGCGAGCGCCGCGGCGTCGGTTCCCATGCGGCCCTTGCCGAAGCGCCGGCCGAAGCCCGGCGCGCTTGTGTCGCCGAGCGCGTCGGGCCAGTTGGAGCCGTACAGCTGAATCGGGCTGAACAGCATGGAGATGCCGCGCTCTTTGGCGCGCGCGATCAGGTAGTCGAGGAGATCGAGGTGATCGTTGGCGATGAGGTTGCCGACCGTGTCCGACGCTTCCCAGTCGCCCCAGAAGGTGAGCCGCATGCCGTCCCAACCCATGCGGGCGAACTGCGCCATGTCCTCATCGATCATCCGCTTGCGGTTGGCGTGGACGTATCCGGCCGCGCGATAGTCGGATGCCGTGGTGAGCACGTAGTTCGCGCCGAAAAGGGCGACCTCCTTGCGACTGTCCTGCCACCGAACCACGCCCTGGTTGTCGAGGTAGACGCCCTGCGAGAGCGCGAGGATCGTGATCAAGATCAAGGGTGGTACTCGCGCTCCGTGTGGCCGACGAGCTGTGACCGGTAGAAGTACACATCGCGGAGATGACCCGCCGCGTACCGCTCCGCTTCGTCGTTGAAATGCGGCGACTGCGGATTGCCGCTCTCGCCGCCGGCGGTGATCGCCTGCGCCCGCACGCTGTCACCAAACTCCACGACCGCGAGGAAGCTGTTGCCGCTCGTCCCATACCACTTCTTGGTGTTGGGGTAGGCCCGGGCGCCGAACGCGGCCAAGGAGCCCCAGACGCTCGCCGTGAACGGCACGGGGATACTGGGTTGCGCGTCGTCGAAGTGCGGCGCGATGTCGTCGTTGATCCGCTGAAAGCGATTGATCTCGAGTGACCCCACGAGCTCGGCGGGTGCGGCGCGCGAGGTTGCGACGTACTGCATGACGGAGATTCCGGCCGCGCGGGCGTCGCGCGATACACGCCGACCGCTACGCTCACCCCAGAAGACGGCGAGCGAAGTCGGCACGGACTCCGCGCCCCAGCGGTAGTCCCACCCTCGCAGCGCCACGACCTGATCGGCGAGCCTGGTCTTGAGCGTGTCAGTCGCGGGCAGCTGATCGTACGCGGCGAGGAGCGGTGGAATCATGCGCTCGAACGCGGGCAGATAGCTGTCGAATGCCGCCGCCGTGAGTGAGCCCATGGACCAATCCGTCTTGCCCTCGAGGACACGGAGCGCGTGGTAGCCCCGTGCGGTTTCCTCGGTGCCGGTCTCGACGTAGCGCGGGTAGCGCTCACGGCTGGGACTCGAGCCTGGGCCGGCAGCGGACCAGGGCCAGTTGTTCGAGTTGTAGACCCAGCCGCTCGCGGGATTCACCACGTTGGGCGTTTCGTCGAACGACAGCACGCCGTGGTAGCTGGTCGCCTGGTTGTCGCCGTCCACGGGCCGGCTCCAGTCGAAGGACGTATCGCGGCGGGGAATGTAGTTCGAGTGGAAGTACGCGATGTTGCCGGATCCATCCGCGAAGAGGGTGTTGTTGGAGGAGTTGGTGTGCAGCGCCATGAGCTGCCGGAACGCGGCTATGTCCTTTGCTTTGGTGCGCGAGTACGACTGGATCAGCGCGTTCACGTGGCTCTTCATCAGGCTGATGCTGACGAAGCGATCCCCTTGCTTCCTGATGACGGGTCCATGTCGTCCGTAGGAGACGGTGAACGTCTTCCGCGCCATGCCGGTATCAGTCTTGAATCGCACCGTCACCCTTAGCGACCGGCCCGGCCGTGTTTCGAGGAACTCGTCGATGTTGTCGACACCGCTCGAGGTGTGCATCCAGCCGGCCGTCGCGTTGAAGCCCTGGTAGATGAAGAACTGCCCCCACGTCACCGCGCCATAGGCGTTGAGCCCCTCGTCGCTGACCATCTGCAGCTCGGAGCGGAAGTAGAACGAGGTGTGGGGATTGATCCACAGCAGCGCATGGTGGTTGGCGCTGAGGCGCGGGGCGATGGCAATACCATTCGATCCCGACGGATCGGTGTCGCAATCTTCCCCGTCGCCGCTGGTGCGCGCAGCGGCGGTCGAGTCACCGTAGAGCGCAGCCAGGTCGCGCGGGCTGATACGCTCGATGTCGCCGCCGATGCTGCCCTCGGTGAACGAGAGCGCCATCCACGGCTCGAAATGCGTGATGACCCGCGGCTTTACCTCGGGGTGCTTATAGAGGAAGTAGTTCAAGCCGTCGGCGAACGCATCCATCAGCCGTTTCAGCCACGGCGGACTCGCGCGGTATTCGGCGCGCAGCGAATCGGGATCGATGAACAGCCGCTGCCGGAGATCCGTGAACAGCGCGGAGGAACCTTCGGCCTCGGCCAGCCGCCCGAGGGAGTTCAGGTAGTTCGTCTCGATGCGGTTGAAGTCGTCCTCGGCCTGGGCGTATTCCATGCCGAAGACGGCGTCGGCGTCGGTCTTGCCGTAGACGTGGGCGATGCCCCAGTCATCGCGGATGATCGTGACGCGCTGCGCCTGGCGTTCCCACCGGGCGACGTCGGCCGGTCGAGGACGCTGCGCTTGAAGCGGGACCGCGAGCAGGAGACTATTGGCGAGTAGCAGTATCGATCGCAATGGCGGTTCTCGGCGCTAGAGTGAGATGAACAGCATGAGTCGCGTCTATCTGTACCGACGTGCCGACAATCAGATCCAGGTATGTCCCGGCCGCCATCCCCGTGGCGATGGTCGTATCGAGACTGGTCGCCGCGTTGTTGATCGCGACGAAGCCCTTGTCGCCGCGCGAGAACGCGATCGCGTTGGCACCGTTGTCCCACCAGTGGTTGATATCGCTTCCCGCGACGACGTGGCGGAAGCTCACCATTTTCAGGATCGAGGGATCGCGGTGCTCGCAGACCCACTGGCCGCCGGCGGCGGTTTCCAGGCTCGTAGCACAGCTGACGGCCAGCGTCCAGCCGCTCGCGTCCGACGGCGGGCCGAGCGAATTCTGCGACGGGCAGTCGAACACATAACTCGAGAGAATCGATGGGTAGCCGTACGGCTGGGCGAGCATCCACACGTTGGCGAGCCGGAACACGTTGCCATCGCGGTAGCTGATGCCGCAGTTGTGCTGCGTGTCGTGATTCTGTAGAAAGACGACGGCCTTATCCGACGGCATGATGCCCCACGCCGCCTCCGAAAACTGGTTGCCGGGCGTGCCGTTGGGATTCAGCTGAGAGATGTGCTCGCCGCTCAAGCCCCGAAACTTGTTCCCGACACCGACGAAGGTGAACTCGGTGATGTCGGCGGCGCCGCCGGAGCTGTAGCCTTCGCCAAAGTAGTCGCGCGGCGAGAGCGCTTCGCCGCTGCCGCCCGCGACTTCCAGATACACGTAGGGCCGCGGCCTTCCGGCGGCGGTCATCGTGTCGTTGACGATGCGCAGGATCTCGTCGAGGTCCACCTGTTGCATGTGCTTGGCCGCATCGATGCGGAAGCCGGCAACGGCGGCACGAGCCAACGCGATGAGGTACGCCGCGATCTTCTGGCGCACGGACTCGAGCTCGGTCTTCAGATCGGGCAGGGAGAACAACTCGCAGTCCTGCACATTCGCCGCGCTCTGGTAGTTGTTCACCTGGCACGGCGTGTGGAAGTCGCTGGGCGAGTAAAGTCCGGGATAATCGTACTTCGTATAGCTCGTGCCGTTCGAGCCGACGCCTGGGCTCGGGAAGTTGGTCATGTGGTTGATCACGGCGTCCACGATGATGCCCACGCCCACGGTGTTGCAACGGTTCACCATGTCCATGAACTCGGGGCCCGTGCCCGAGCGGCTGTGCTCGAGGTTGTAACTCACTGGTTGATAGCGCTCGCTCCAGTCGTGGCTCGGCACGATGCTATGCTCCTGGGGCGGCGAGATCTGCACCGCCGTGAAGCCGGCGGGACCGAGGACGGTTTCGCACTCGGTGGCGATATCGGTCCACTTCCATTCGAAGAGATGCACGAAGACGTCGCCCGCGGCCATGTGCCCGCTGGGGCGGTAGGTCTCGGGGAGCGAGGGGCGCGGTGGTGGCGGCGGACCCGGAGGGGGAGTAGGAATCCCCTTGTCACTGCATGCACACGCCAAAAACACGAGCCCCGCCGTGAGGAGATGTCGTGACACGGCGGGGCGCGAGAACAACAGGACCCTCTTAGTAACCCGGGTTCTGCTGCAGGTTCGGGTTCGCGATCAACTCGTTCGCGGGCAGCGGATACAGATCGCGGAACGCACCGATCGAGGAGCCGCCCGCAACGCCACCCTTCCATGCCCAGAGGTACGCACCGCCGCTGAACACCCCGAAGCGTACGAGGTCGGTGCGTCGTTGTGCCTCAAACATCAACTCGCGGCCGCGCTCGGCCAGAATCGTATCGACCGCAGGAAGCGCGGCGAAGTCGGCCGTCGTGTTTCCGTAGGCACGCTCGCGGAGGGCGTTGAGGTAACCCAGCGCTGTGGTGCCGCTCCCGCCGCCACCGCGGATGTTGGCTTCTACGTAGATCAAATACGCGTCAGCAAGACGGAAGATTGGAAAGTCCGTATCGACCATGCCCTGCTGCGCGCCGTTCGCGCCGCCCGACGTCTTGTTCGTGAACTTCGGCGCGGCGATGCCCTTCGTGAAGTCCCCGCGGTCGGAAACCGAGTCCGTCTGCCCGGTCGTGTAGAAGAATGCGGCCCGCCCGTCGCCAGCGCCGTACAGGCGGTAGATCTGCTGTTTCATGCGGTAGCCGCCCCAGCAGTAATCGATGCCGTAGGTGGCCGCCGACATGCTGCCGCCGCAGCCCGCGTGGATGAGGAAGGTCATGCCACCCCAGGTCTGGGTGTTGTTCCCGTCCTGCGGCGCGACGAACACCATTTCCGGGGAGGTGTTGTTATCGGCCTGGAAATTGTGCACGAAGCTGGGATCGAGCGTGAAGCCGCCCGCGATCACGGCTGCTGCCTCGGTGACTGCGCCGGTGTAGTTCGGCGTGCCGGTGTAGACACCCGCATTCAGGTACAGCTTGGCGAGCAGCATATGCGCCGCTTCGGGGATCGCGCGACCGTAGGTCGACGGGCCCCTGGGTGGCAGCTGGCCGATGATGTCGTTCAGCTCGCTCACCACATACGCATAGATGTCCGCGCGCGTCGCCTGCTGCGGCGGGGTGGAGCCGAGCGGGTCGTTCTCCGTCACGAGCGGGATGTTGCCGAAGAAATCGAGGCCGTGCCAATAGCTCAGCGCGCGCAGGAACCGCGCTTCCGCGCGGTAAAAGTGCACGTTCGTGCGGAGGGTCGGATCATTCTGGCCGCGCGAGTCGAGCTTCGCATCGGTGCTTTGGCGCAGGAACTCGTTCGCCAGCATGACCTGATAGAAAACGCGATAGTACATCGCATTGACCATGCTGTTGCTGGATCCCCACGTCGCGGTGTTGAGGTCGGGCAGCCCCGGATCGTTCCAGCCGATCACCGCCTCATCGCTTGGCATCTCTTGCAGGTACCAATAGAGCCGCAGGTATTCCCCGAAGCCCTCGTCAATTCCGGCGATATCGGGGTTGCCGTCGGGCCCGCGCTGGCCGGTGACGATCAACCCGCCGTAGATCTTGGCGAGGAAGGCGCGGTAGGAGTTCGGATCGTTGAAAATGTTCGCGCTCGTCACGGTGCTCTTCGGAGCAACCGTCGGGTCGGTACAGGCGATTCCGGCCGCGCTGAAGAGCAGGGCGGCGACGCTGGCGGTGCGGAGTGTACGGTTCATGTTCGTGCCCCCTAAAACCGGACGCTCAGGCCGGTGGTAAACGTGCGCGAGCGCGGATAGATGTTGTTGTCTATGCCGTTGATGCCCGAAGTCGGATCGACGCCGGTATAGCCTGTTTGCGTGAATGCGTTCTGGACGGTTCCGAACAGCCGCAGCGGCTGGCCGCGATAGCTGAACCCATAGCCCAGCGTCACGTTGTCCATGCGGACGAACGACGCGTCCTCCACGAAATAATCGGAGTAGTACTGTGGCACCACGAACCCGGTCGTCAGCACCGACGCGTGCAGGTTACTCGGCATCGCCGAGCCGGTCAGGTTCTGATACGCACCCTGGGCCGATGCGACGTTGTTGTAGACCCAATTGCCGAGGTAGGCGCGCACCGTGAAGCTCGCGTCGACATGCTTGTACGTGAAATACGACGAGTGCCCCAGGATCCATTTCGGCGCGGGGTCATGGAACGGCCGGCGGTCGGAGTCGTTGATCACGCCATCGCCGTTCCGGTCGACGTACATGTTGAGCAGGTTGGCGTTGTCGTAGATCGGCTTCCCGTTCGCCCCGTACTTCTGCTGATAGACCCAGAACGAGTTCACCGGGACGTTCGGCTCCAGCTCCTCGACCATGTTGCCGACTCCGCCGGAGATGTTTCCGGTCAATACCCGGGTTACGCTGCGGTTCGGATTGATCGACAAGAGACGGTTGGTGTTGTGCGCGGCGGTGACTGTGGCGGTCCAGCTCAGGCCGGTGCGGCTTTTCGGCAGCACGTCCGCGTTGAGCGCGAGCTCCAGGCCCTTGTTCCTCATGCTGCCGATGTTGGTGGTGATGAAGTTGCCGAGGTTCGTGCCGGCGGCGATCGGAATGAAGAAGAGCAGCTCGCTCGTGTTCTTCGTGTACCAGTCGAGCGTGCCGTTGACGCGCTGATTGCTGAAGCCGAAGTCCAGGCCGACGTTGTACGCGTCGGTCGTCTCCCAGTGAATGCCTTCATCGACGGCGCTGGGGCGGATGGTCGGCGTGTAGCTGTTGCCGAACAACACCTGTGACTGCGCGTCGCTGTAGGTGTAGGTCGAGAACCACAGGTAGTCGCCGAACGCCTGATTGCCGGTCCGTGCCCATGACAACCGGAGCTTCAAGTCGGAGAGTCCCCACCGTCCCTGCAGGAACGGCTCCTGCGACAGCCGCCACGCCACCGCCACCGATGGGAAGGTGCCCCACTGATGGCCCGGCGCAAAGCGCGACGAACCATCCTGCCGCACGCTGAACCCGGCGAGATACTTGTCGTTGACGTTGTAGTTCAAGCGTCCAAAGAACGAGATCAGCTTATAGTCGCTGATGTACAGCTGCGTCCGGACGTTCGTGGCTGTCGGGATGCCATTGGGGCCGAGCAGGTTACTGCTGAGACCGGTTTCATCGAGCCGCGGGAATTCGCTGTGCGACTGTGTAAACGAGTACCCGGCCACGACGTTGATATGCCCGGGTCCGGCCGCTTGCGCCGGTGCATAACCGAAATAGGTCTCGAGGACCGACGTTCCCTGGGTGTTGTTCTGCAGTGAGAAGCTGCCCTGACCCTGCCGAACCTGCGACGCGATCGTACTGGAGAAGAACTGTGTCCGGTCGACTTTCGTCACGTCATACCCGACGTTGAGGTTGCCGGTCAGACCCTGGATGAACGGCAGCTTGTATTCGGCTTGGGCGTTTCCGATGCTGCGCCAGGTGGTCCCGCGGTCGGTAGCCAGAGCGAGGATCGACAACGGATTGGTCGGGGCCGCGTTAGTCGTCCGCCAGTCCCAGAAGCCCGTGGAGCTGGTCGGATCCAGGACCGGCTGGGTCGGCGCCATCGCGGCGGCGTTGCCCAGGACGCCACCCGGGGTGAAGGTGTCGTTGGTCCGTGATCCCCGCACGCTCGTCCTGAAACTCAGACGGTCAGACAGCTGCTGCCGGTAGTTGAAGCTCAGCGAGACTCGGTCGAGGTCGCTGCTCCGAATAATTCCTTCCTGCTTGAGATATCCGAGAGACAGGCGGTAGCTCATGTCGTTACCGCCGTTGGTGAACGACAAATTGTGCTCCTGGCCGTACCCCGTGCGGTCGATGACGCCGAACCAGTCGGTGTTCTGGCCGCGCAACGAATCGACTCGGGTGGGTGCGTACTGCGCCACCGCGGCGGCGAACTGCGTCGCGTTCAGCATCTGCGGCAGGCGGTCGACAGACGACGCGGACGCGCTGCTCGAGTATTCGAACCGCGTGCCCGACGTCCCCTTTCCCGATTTCGTGGTGATCAACACGACACCGTTGGCCGCGTTCGTCCCATAGATCGCGGCAGCGGAGGCGTCGCGCAGCACGGTGATGTCCTGGATGTCGTTCGAGTTGAGAAAATTCAATGCATCGCGGCCGGCCGACAGCCCTGTGCCGGAGCCCTGGCCGAGCGGGACACCGTCGATCACGTAGAGCGGCTCGCTGCTCGCCGTTGCCGACGTCGGACCGCGGATCCGGAGGTTGAGACCACCGCCCGGTTCGTTGTTATCGACGACCTGGACGCCGGCCACTTTGTTCTGAATCAGCATCTGCGGGCTGACGATGCGGCCGGTGTTGAATTGCGAGTCGTGGACGGCAGTGATGGACCCGGTGATGTCGCCGACCCGCTGGAGGCCGTACCCCGTCACGACGAGCGCCGACAGACCCACCGCCTGCGCGCTGAGCGCGAGATCGACCGCGAGCGTATCGCCGCCCGCGATCATCACCGGCTGAGTCGCCGCGACATAGCCGATGAGCCGCGCGTGCACCAGATCACTGCCGACGGGCACCCCGGTGATCGTGAAGCGGCCGTCTGCCAGCGTCAGCACGCTGTGGTTGCCGACGCTGACGAGAACGCCCGCAATCGGTTGCTGTGTGCTGTTGTCGGTGATGCGTCCGCGGATGGTACCGGTGGACTGCTGAGCGACGAGTGGAGCGGTGCAGGACAGGGCCAGGAGCGCGCACATGCAATAATGGAAACGTTGCATACGACCTCTCGGGCTGAGACGGGAAACGTTTTTTTTAGGTCGATTTCAAGAGGCGGCCCGGAAGCGAGAGTGTCAAGACTCGTCAACACACGAGGATCGAGTAGATTTGTCGCATGCGTTATAGATCATTTCACGAGAAGCTTAAGAACGCGGTGCTGACCACTCCCGGCGCCACCCCCGAGTCGTTGCGCCGCGCCGTTCTGGAACGCGGGCACGAAACGCGCAGTGCTCGCGACGGCCTGCCGCCCGCCCTCGCCCGCTACGTCGACACCGTCGCCCGCGAGGCCTACACGGTGACCGATGCGGATGTTGCGGCGTTGCAGCATTCCGGCCATTCCGATGACGCCCTCTTCGAGATCACCGTCGCCGCGGCGGTCGGCGCCGCGCTGCACCGCCTCGACCGGGGCATGGCCGCGTTGCGCGGCGAGGAGCCGGACTGATGCGGGTGCACGCGGTCGAGCACGGCCATCGCCTCAAACAAAAGCTGATCCTGACGCTCATCCGGATCCTGAGCCGGCGCCGGGTCCCCGACGTCGTGAAGACGCTGATGTACCGGTCCGAGTTCTTCGGCGCGCCGCAGTGCGAGTGGACGCAAGCGGTGATGCGCGGTCCCTCGGATTGGAGCGTCGGGGAACGCGAGCTGTTCGCCGCGTTCACCTCGAAGCTGAACAGTTGCGTCTTCTGAACGGACTCCCACGCCGCGGTCGCGGCGCTGGCGCTGAAAGACGAACACTTCGTGAAGGCGGTCATCGACGATTGGCGCACCGCGCCGCTCGACGCGAAGCTGCGCGCGACGCTCGGCTTCCTCGAAAAGCTCACGCTGCGGCCGAACGAGGTGCGTCCCAGCGATGTGACGCCACTCCGCGCCGCGGGGTTGTCGGATGCAGCGATCGAGGATGCGATCAACGTCTGCGCGCTGTTCAACATCTACGACCGGCTGGCCGACGCGCTGGGCTGGTACCTGCCGGATGCCGCGGGTTATGCGGCGTCGGCGCAGAATCTGATGAGAAGGGGTTATCTGCTGTAAAAATAGGTATGCGGTGTTGTGACGCAGCGGGTGGGGCTAGGCGCGGCACGCGCGGAGCGCCCGGCGGCACATTCCACCTGCAACGCGATCGACCCGACGGTTCAGTGCCAGCCGTGCGCCCGCGCGTGGAACGCGCCGGCGCCCCCACCCGCTGCGTCACTGCACAGACCGTATCAACTGCAGCCGATCGCTATTCTTCGCCACCACAATCACCTGATCACCATTCGCGCGTTTCAGCAACGCCAGATGACGCGCCTGTCCGTCGATGGCCAGCCCGCTCTGCTCCATGCCCACCGCCGCGAAGCCGCCGCGACCATCGCCGTGCAAGAATAGGCCGTAGCTCGCGTCGTAGCGCCCTTCGGCCGGCGTGACACCGTAGAAATTGCCCGCGACGATCAAATCGGTGTTCCCGTCGCCATCGAAATCCTCAACCAGCGACGCGTAGATCGGGGCAAACTGCGCCTCCGCCGGTAGCTCGCGCAGCTCAAAGGTTCCGTCGCCCCGGTTCAGCGCGATCGCGCTGGCGAACGTATCCGCTTCGAGCACGCGGGCTTTCTTCAGTTCCTGCCTCGGGATGATGTCCTGAATGCGACTCGCACCGAACGACGCGTAGGTCGGATAGCGGCTGCGCAGCGACGGCATGATCTGGAGCAGCTCGTCACGGCCCGCGAACGGGTAGCTGACGCCGTGCCAGTACGACGTGAGGATCTGCGCGAGCGTGCCGGTATGGAAGAAGTCTCCCACATACAATTGGGCCGGCTCCGCGCGCGAGGCGCGCAGCAGCGAGTTGAGGCCGAAGTTGCCGAGGATGAGGTCGGGGTGGCCGTCGGCGTTCAGGTCTGCCGCCTGCACGCTGGTCCACCAACCGTTGGTGTGCGCGAAGCCGGATTGCTCCGTGCGATCGACGAAACGGCCATTTTCCTGGTGGAACGCCCGCACCGGCATCCATTCACCGACGACGATCAGATCCAGCTTGCCGTCGCCGTCGTAGTCGACCCAGCTCGCCGCCGTGACCATCCCCACGGAGTCTAGGCCCGGCGCAATCGTTGCCGTGACGTCGCGGAAGTGGCCGTGCCCGTCATTCTCGAGCAAGTAGCTTCGCGGCGTCACGCCATAGCGCCGCGCGACCACCCGGCTGCCGACGAAGAGGAAATCGCCTCCCAGCGCGACGCACGAGCCATTGTGCGCAAAGTCGGGCAAAGCCGCCCGGCTGAAATTGCCGCGACCGTCGTTCAGGTACAGACGATCGTGCAGCGGCTCTCCCTCCCAGAACTCATTGCCGCCACTGACGACGTAGAGATCGAGATCGCCGTCGCCGTCGGCATCGAAGAACGCGGCATCCACGTCTTCGTGCAGACTGTCGGCGCGAAAGGCGGGCTCAGCCACCGCCTTGAAGCGGCCCTCTCTGCCCTGCAGGAACAGCTCGCCCGCCTGCCACTTGGCGCCGCCCGCGTAGATATCGTCCACACCGTCACCGTTGACGTCGCCTACTGCGAGCGCGGGGCCCTCGGTCGAGAGCAGATGGAGCATCAGCGGCTCGCGGCCGAAGTCGAAGAACGTGTTGTCGGCGTGCTTGTAGCTGATCGGCAGCCGATCGGTGACGTCCGAGAATCGCGGCCGATGGGCGGTTGGGCGGCTCGGCGGTTGGGTGTGGGCGTCGGATTGCGACACGGTGATGATCTGATCTGCAGGCACATTCGCCAGCAGTTGATAACGCCGGTCGGGCCAAATCACCGTGAGCGAGTCCACGCGCGAGCTCGTACCCAGACCAAAGTGAGCGCGGGGATCGACCGCTGATTCGAAGCCGCGCGTGGGCATGACTTCAACGAGCTGATGCGACCCGCCTGCGGCAATCATGACCTTGGCACCCACGCCGCCGGTATTCGCGCCGGAGCCGCGCAGGGTGACCGTGAGAAAGTGGTGACCGGCGCTGTCCAGGTCACGGGCGCGATTGCGGTACACCGTCGCGGGCGCGTTGAGATTGTTCACCACCAGGTCGAGCGCGCCGTCGTTATCGAGATCGACGTAGGCGGCACCGTTCGAGAATCCCGCCGCGTTGAGTCCCCACTGGGCGGCCAGGTTGGTGAAGGTCAAATCGCCGTTGTTGTGGAACGCGTAATTCGGCTGCGGCACGTGTGGCATCTTCGCGATGAGTCGCGCGGCGGGCGGCTCCACCCCCGTGGGGACGCTGTCGAACGACGCGATATAGTCCAGGTCGTTCGGCCGCCGGTAAATGCCGGTGGTCACGAACAGGTCCTTGCGGCCGTCGTTGTCGTAGTCGGCGAAGAGCGGCGCCCAGCTCCAGTCCGTCGCGGCGATGCCGGCCAGTAGCCCGATCTCGCTGAACCGGAGTTTCCCGTCCGTGACGCCGCGGTTCAGCTGCAGCGTGTTGCGCGCGTACTGGTAGTGATAGTCCAGCGCGAGCTTTTGATTGAACAGGGAGTAGCTTTCCGCCGTGGCGGCGGTCTTGAGGATCCGCTCGCTGTCGGGAAGCATATCGACCACGGCGATATCGGGACGGCCGTCGTTGTTGAAGTCCGCCGCATCTGCGCCCATGGAGAAGCGGCTCGTGTGCCCCGTCGCCTGCGCGATCGATTCCGTGAACGTCCCGTTGCAGTTGTTGAGGTAGAGAAAGTCGTTTTCGGGAAAATCGTTGGCGATGTAGATGTCGGGGCAGCCGTCGAGATTCAGGTCGCTGATCGCCACGCCCAGGCCAAACCCTTCGACGCCGCCGTAGATATGCGCACTTGCGCTGACATCGACGAAGTGTCCGCGATCGTTGCGATACAGCCGGTCACCGGCGCGCGCGTTGCGCTCGGTGCGGCTCGGGCTCTTCCTGGCGCGGAGCTCCGCGAAGGTCGAGCTGTTGAGCAGATACATGTCCAGGTCGCCGTCGCCGTCATAGTCGAAAAACGCGGCCTGGGTCGAGTAGCCGGAGAATGCCAGTCCGTACTCATCGGTGCGGTCGGTGAAGGTGCCGTCGCCGTTGTTGATGTACAGCACGTTGCGGCCCTTCATCCCCAGATAGTCCACGCCGGACACGTAGATATCGAGCCGGCCGTCGCCGTTGACATCCGCCATCGTGACGCCGCTCTTCCAGCCGACGGAATCGGCGACGCCGGCTCGAGCCGTGACATCCTCGAACTGGAAGTTGCCCAAGTTGCGGTACAAGCGGTTGGAGCCCAGGTTCGACGTGAAATACAGGTCGACCAGTCCATCGCCGTCGATGTCGCCCGCCGCCACACCGCCACCGTTGTAGTAGTAGAGATAGGTGACGATGTTGACCGCGGAGTCTTCTGGCAGCACGTTCGCGAATGTGATGACCGCCTCGAATAACGGCGGCGGCGTCGACGAACGACGACAGCTCAGCGTGAGCGTCGTCGCGAGCAGAAACGGCAGCTGTTTTCGCAAGGGGCGCCAGTATAGCGTGAAAACTTTCGTTTCGCTCTCCACGGCGGTGCTGCTCGCCGGCGCCGCGTGCCGTGAAAAGCCCATCGACCAGGGCGCGTTGGTGACCGCCCGGACGGTGGGGCTCGAGCACTTGCAACGCGGGCGGCTCGCCGACGCCGAGCGGGAATTCCGCACGGTGATCGCGCTCGCGCCGCGCGAGCCGCTGGGATATGCGAACCTCGGCCTCACCTACCTGCGGAGCGGCAGCTACGCCGACGCCGAGTCGCAGCTGCAGCGGGCGCGGCGCCTCGACCCGGCGAATCCGGAAATCGCGCTCATCGCCGCAAAACTGTATTCGCTCACGGGCCGCTCGGCGGAAGCCCGTCGGATGCTCGCCACGATTCCTCCCGACGCCAGGGTGCTGTACGCGCTCGCCGAGCTCGAGCGCCAGAGCGGTGACAGCGGCACGGAGCGACGCTACGCGGAACGCCTGCGCCAGGTCCTGGAGCGCGCGCCGGCGAACTTCGCGGTGCGCCTAAAGCTTGCGGCTGCCCTCCTGAAACTCGGTGCAAGCGATAGCACGCTCCGCTACCTCGAGGACGTGCGTCAGCTTCGTCCCGCGCCGCCGCGGGAGGCACAGCCGTATCTCGCGCGGTCGATGCGGGCACTGCGCGCCGGCCGGTCGGTGGAGGCGGGCGTGACGCTCGAGCGGTTCCTGCGGCTGATCGAGGTCACGGCGCCTTATCAGGCGGCCCTCGCCCAGGTGGACTGGATCGAAGGCCCGCTCGCGGGCCGGCCGGTCCTGGCGTTCAACCCGCAATCGCTCATCGCGATGCGCGGCATGACGCCGGCCTCCAACGTCAGCGCACAGTTCACCGATGTCACGGGCGAGAGCGGGCTACCCGACCTCGGCACGCGACCGACGGCGCTCGCGCTGGGTGATTACGACGGCGACGGTGAAGAGAATCTCTTGATTGCGTCACCGGTGGTGCGGCTCTACGCCGTCCACGGCGGGTTCGTCGCAGACGTTAGCGCCAGGATGTCGCTGCCGCTTCCGGCAGGCGCCGTCGCGGCGACGTTCGCCGACTACGACAACGACGGCTGGCTCGACCTCTTCGCAATCGGTCCGGATGGTCGAGGGGCTCTGCTTCACAACCGCGACGGTAAGCGGTTCGAGGATGTGACCGCCGCCGCCGGTGTGGGCGACGTCGCCGGCACTCGACACGCGCTGTTCGTCGACCTCGACCACGACGGCGACCTCGATTTGCTGCTGGTCGGCGGTGGCTCGCTCGGCGTCTATCGCAATGACCTCGACGGCACATTCAGCCTGTTCCCCAACGCGGACGGCATCAGGCGCGGAGGCAGCGACGCCGCCTTCGGCGACTTCGACGACGACGGCCGGACCGACGTCTTCGTCGCCAGCGAGAATGGCGGTGACGCGCTGTTCCATAACGATGGGGTCCGCGGCTTCACCGATGTCGCCACCGCGCTCGGAACGCGCTCCAGTGCCGTCGCCGTCGGCGACTACGACAACGACGGCGCGCTCGACGTCTTCGTCGCCGGACCTGCGGGTGGTGTCCTCTGGCACAACGACGGCACCGGCGGGCTGACCGAGGCGCAGCGTCTGCGTGGCGGAACGACCGGGGGGGCCGTGTTTCTGGACTACGACAACGACGGTTGGCTCGATATCCTGGTGGCAGGGCCGCAGGGCGCGGCGCTGTTTCACAACGACGGGACCGGCCGATTCGTGGACCGCGGCGCGCTGCTGCCGGCGGGATTGCAGCGCGACTCGATCGGACCGGTCCTCGTCGCCGACCTCGATGGCGACGGCGATCAGGACATCATCGTCGGGGACAAGCGTGGTGTGCACCTACTCCGTAATGACGGCGGGAACGCGCACCTGGGCATGAAGATCCAGTTGACCGCGCTCGGGCTGGGCAGCGGCAAGAACAATTCGTTCGGCATCGGCGCCAGGCTGGAAGTGCGCGCCGGCGAGCTGTACCAGACGCGCGTCGTGACGGGACCCGTGACCCCGTTTGGACTCGGCAGCCACTTCAAGGCCGATGTGCTGCGCGTGCAGTGGCCCAACGGCGTGCCGCAGACCATCTATTTCCCGGGCACCGACCAGGACGTGCTCGAGCTGCAGCAGCTCAAGGGCTCCTGCGCCTTCTTGTATACGTGGGACGGCCAGCATTTCCGGTTTATCACCGATGTGATGTGGCGGAGCGCGCTTGGAATGCCGCTCGGAATTATGGGGAAGGGGGAAGGGGGAAGGGGGAAGGGGCCAATGTCTTACGCTCCCGCCGGCGCCTCGCAGGAATATCTGCGGATTCCCGGTGAAGCGCTGCAGCCCAGGAATGGCCGCTACGTCCTCCAGGTCACCGAAGAGCTGTGGGAGACGGCGTACCTCGATCAGTTGCGGCTGCTGGCCGTGGATCACCCCGATTCCGTCGAAGTCTTCGTGGACGAGCGGTTCCCGCCGGCGGTGCGAGGACTGCGGCTTTACCAAACTGTTCACCCTCGACCGCCGTTGTCGGCAGTGGATGAGCGAGGTACCGACGTGCTCGCGGAGCTGCGCGACCACGACTATCGCTACGTCTCCGACCTGACGCCGCTCGCATATCAAGGCCTCACCGAGCCGCACGCGGTGATCCTCGATCTCGATCAGGATGCGGGCCGACCCGGCACGCTGCTCGTGTTGCGCGGCTGGATCTTCCCCTCCGATGCGAGTATCAACGTCGCCCTGTCCCAGCAGAGACAGGAGCTCGCCGAGCTGCCGGTCCTCGAGGTGCGCGATGCGCGGGGCCGCTGGGTCTCGCGGGGTGCTCTCGGCTTCCCCGCAGGCAAGGACAAGACGGTGGTGATCGATCTCGCCGGGATTTTTCCGACTCGCGATCATCACGTGCGGGTACGCACGAACATGCAGATCTACTGGGACCAGGCGTTCGTGGCGGAGGATGTAAACGGCGGCGGTCGGACGGTCAAGAAACAACTGCGGCGGTCGGACGGTCAAGAAAAAACGGCGGCGGTCGTGCGTGTTACCACTCTGTCGCCGCAGTCCGGCGATCTGCATTTCCGCGGGTTCTCGCGCATGTACCGGCGCGGCGGGCGCTCTGGCCCGCACTGGTTCGACTACGACAGCGTCACGAAGGAATCTCCCTGGCGGCCGATTACCGGTGCAGCGACGCGATTCGGCGATGTCGGGCCCTTGCTCGAGAACAGCGACGATCAATACGTCGTGATGGTGCCGGGGGACGAAACCACGGTGGAGTTCGACGCGCCGGCCGGTGCGCCGCCGGACGGATGGACGAGGGACTTCCTGCTCTACAGCGATGGTTGGATCAAGGACTCGGACCTGAACACCGCGTTCGGCACCACGATCGAACCGCTGCCCTATCACGCGATCACGTCGTATCCCTACTCCTCCGGCGACCGCGACCCGTCCGATTCGCCGCGGCAGCGTTACTTGCGCGAGTACAACACGCGGATCATCAAGCGCCCCCGCCCCGGAGCAATGGAAGAGCGCTGACGAGCGACTCGCGGCTCATGCCCAGCACGCCGTGCCGAGCCACGAGCATATCGAGATCGACGGGATAGTGGTGATGGGCAGCGGGGTCCGCGAGGCCGCAGACATTCCGCGGCGCGATGGCCTTACGCACCCATTTCACGAACATCCGGCGATCGGCGGGTGTGCGAACGTGCCGCAAGCGCCGCAGGCTGGCGCGCGGCAACCCGCCGAGCTGGGGATCGCCCACGCCGAGGAATCCGGACCACGCGGCGGTCTCCGCGGCAGCCGGCAAAACACGCTGCCGCACTTCGGCAAACGACACCGCGGCGAAATAGATCATCGAGTGCGCCGCGAACAGCTCGAATCGCGGCATGGCGTGGTAGGCGCCGGCGACCAGGAGATCGATTTGATCGGCTTCGGCGGCGAGCAATTTGCCGTAGCGGGTCAGATCCTCCGCGGTCGGCATACCCTTCTCGAAGCACAGGGCGAGCCGCTCGACCGCGCGCAGGCTCCACGAGATCCCCGTCGAGAACAGCGGGTCCACGAACGCGTACGCGTGCGGCAGCATCGCCCAGCCGTCCCCGGTCGCTTGTGTCAGGCGGTGCTGGATGCGCGGGCGGAAGGCGATCGGCATGAGCGGTCTCGCGCCGCCGAACAGCGCGCCGATCGTGGGATAGCGGCGTAGCAGGTGCTGCCACATGTCGTCCGGCGATCCTGATACGCTCTTGCGCAACAAAAACCCTGCACTGGTGACGCCGTGGTCAAACCGCAGCGAGTACATCCACCCTTCATCTATAATGTGGTGCACCGCCGCCCAATCGTCGGGGTAGGGGCCCGGCGGCAGCCCGGGGGGCGGCACGACGTCGGAAAACAGCCGCACGCCGTCAAAGTGGCTGAACAGCAAACCGGCGTTCGTGTGCGTGCGGTGCAACCCCGACGGGATGCCGAGCTGGCTCGCCATAAACCCGCCTGGTCCCGAGGCGTCGATCACGAAATCGGCCCGCAGAGCCTTCAGCATGTCACGGGTGACGACAGTCCGATCGCGGTATTCCACACCGGCCGCGACCGCGGCGCGCACGAAATGGTGATCCACGTCGGCGCGCAGCCAGTGGTTGTCGGCGACGTGATCGTTGGGGCTCGCGGCCACGAGGAGGCGCTCGGTGCTGGTACCGTCTGAGGCGAAGGGCCGCCCGGCGTGGTGGCGGTAGAACGTGAACCCGCGCTTCAGGCCGCGCCGCAGCTCGGGGAATCGGGCAACCCAGCGGCCGTGTGCCGCGAGATCGTAGCAATCGTCTAGCCCGTAGCGACGCGCCAAACGCTCCAGCGTGAGATTCGCGAGCGGCGTACTCGACTCGCCGATCGCGAAGCGCGGATGCGTGCCCCGCTCGAGCACCACGACGTCATGTCCTTGCACGGCGAGCACCCGCGCGAGCAGCGATCCCGCGAAGCCACTGCCGACGACCGCTACGCGCACTTTGAACAGGGGCTGGGGGCTGGGGGCTGGGGATTGGGGCTGAGGTTCATCGATTGGATGCGGGCCACGCGTTGCGGGCGGCAGTTCTCGCAAGCTGGAAGTCCTTCGATATCCCAGACGTCCGCGGTCACCACAGCCGATTTGATGCCGCGGCATGCGTCGAGTGCGGACTCCAATTGTGTCAGTGTGGGTGGGACGAATGCGCCAAGGTGCTGGAGTCGCTCGAGCTCGCCATTGCCGCCCCGCACCGGGATGATGGCGATACGCGTGGCGCCGTGTGCGGCGGCGTACTCCACCGCGCGCGCAGTCCACTCGACCATTGCTCCGGCCGGCACGTACGGGGCACCGAGCAGCACGAAGGCGCGCAAATCGATCTGATGGCGAGCCAGGAAATCGGCCGCGCGGTCGAACCGAGAGAGCTCGAGCCGCTTGTTGAGGTACTTGATGGCGATCGGGTGAATCGTTTCGAGACCTATTGCGACTTCGAGCCGGCCGTTGAGCAGCGCTCGAAATTCGAGTGTCATCGGGCCAATCGTACTCGCGTGTGATTCCACGGTAATCGCGGCGAACGGGCGCGCCAGCTCCGCCAGGCGTGGAACGTCTTGCTGCGGCACCGCCCGCCGATCGAAGAAGTTGCTCGCGTTGTAGAGCTTCAGTCGCGTGGGAAGCGGCGGCTCAATTTCCTCCAACGCCCGAGCGAGCTGAATCGGCAAGGCACCAGCGCGTGTGGGACCGTCGAGTGTGTAGCGCCACAGATCACAGAAGGAACAGGTGAAGGGACACTCGGCGCCGGCCAGAAATACGGTGACCGCGCGCTCGATACCGCCCGTGGGAGAGCGCTCCTGTTCTACCAGCGCGCCGTGGGCTTTCCACGGATCGACGACGGGTTTCGGCGGCCGGAGCCGCCGAATCCGTGCGTCAGGCGTGGAGAGTGTGGAAATGGCGGCGATAGCGCGCCTCGTCCTCTGTGAACAGGCGGGCGGCCGTGGCGGGTGTCGCCGAGCCGTGCTGGAAGCGCCGCTTGGGATAAGTGGGCATGTCCAATCCCAGCACGGCGCGCACACCGCGGCTCACGATCTCGCCCTTCAGGGCGTACAGGCGTTCGTGCGAGCCCGACGTCAGCTCGGCGAACGGGACGGCCTCGGCTACCGCGATCACGGGGGCCCTAGTGTACGGACTGAACGAGACGAAGCCGCAGCGGCTGGAGCAGGCGTAGCCGCGCACGCAGCCGCGGCTGTAGCCGCCCGAGTAGGTAAGCGAGTGCTTGAGCGAGTCGACGCCCCACCCCTCTTGATAGAGCATGCGGTTGTTCACGACGCTGCGAATCGTCAGCTCGCTGTTCGCCTCGATCGGATAGTCCTTGAGGTTCTCATCGCCGCCGTCGCCGTCGACCAGCAGTCGCCACTCGGGGTAGCGCGCCCGGATTTCTTGCAGCAGCGCGAGATTGACGGCGGCGCATTCGACGTCGAGCGGCTTGTAGTCTTCGATGACCGCGACGGCGCGCAGCGGGTCGAGCATGCTGGACGGCACGTCGATAGTCTCGCCCAGCATCTCGAGCCCCCCCCCGGTGGCGCGCAGGAACTCGCGCGCCTGCCGCGCGTCGTCGCCGTCACCGTCGAGCGAGAGCGTGAACGCCTTGAGCCGCGCCGGCGACTGTCCCTGGTCGAGCAGCAGCTTGTAGAGGCACAGCAGCACCGAGCCGCTGTCGATCCCGCCCGAAAACGGCACGCCGATGGACGCGGCGGGATCCTGCGCCGCAAGCCAGCCGCGCAGCTCCTGGTACAGGGCTTCGATATAGTGGCGACCGATCAGGTCCAGATCGGGTGGCAGCGTGCCGCGCGGCGGATCAAAGAACCGGCGGTAGACGGGATTCGGATCGGGGCAGCCAATCAGGCGCAGCGTGGTCACATGATGCGCCGGCGCCATCCGCGTATACGAAGGGTGAAACTGACCGGCCCAGCCGCGGCGCGAGAGCTCCGCCGCGATCTCGTCGATCCGCTCGGCGACGATCAGGACGGGGCCGTCGGCCGCCTTGGCGAGGAAATAGCGCAGCGGCCGCTCGAGGCTCCGCGCGAGCACGACGCGCTCGCCCTCCTGCGCGACGAGAGCGAACGACCCATTGATCGACAGCACCGCGGCGGGATCGGCCGCGAGCAGCGCCCGCCGGGCAGCGGCAACGTCACCCGACCACAGCTGCTGCGCGTTGTCCGGAATGAGGTTGATGACCTCGGCGATCTGCTTCATGGGCGCCTCCCCGCGGGGCGAATGCGAATCGCCTGGCCGCCGCCCGGAGCCATTGCGATGTGGAGCACGGAGTTTCGCGTGACGGTGCGGTGCGAGATCCCGACCGCCAGCGGGTTCGTGAGCCAGTTGGCGCCCGAACCGTCGGCGTAGATATCGGCGATGTAGCTCTTGCCGCGATCGAGAAATGTGAGCGGCACGTCGAACGTGCGCGCCTCTTCGTCGGTGATCGCGCCGAGGAACCACTGCGAGCTGTTGCGCTGCTTGCGCGCCACGATGACGTAGTCGCCGATCCTGCCGTCGATCACGCGCGAGGTGTCCCAGTCCACGGCGACGTCCCTGATGAACTGGAATGCCGGCTGGTTCACGTAGTTCTCCGGCAGGTCGGCTGCCATCTGCAGCGGTGAATAGATCACGACGTACAACGCGAGCTGTTTCGCGAGCGTCGTGCGGACACGCGCGTCTTCATTCGTGCGCGCGGGTCCGGTCTTGGTCCGGAGAATATCGAAAATACCTGGCGTGAAATCCATCGGCCCGTCGAGCAGCCGGGTGAAGAACAGGATGGTCTCGTGTTCGGGCGGATTACCGCCTTCGCCGCCCCACGCATTGTACTCCTGCCCGCGCGCGCCTTCGCGGCTCATCATGTTCGGATAGGTGCGGCGCTCACCGGTGTCGTGGATCGGCTCGTGCGCGTCCAGCATGATGTGGTGTTGCGCCGCCTTCTCGATCACAAGGCGGTAGTGCTGGACCATGCGCTGGCTCCAGTGCGAGTGCCCGCCTGTGATCGTATCGGTCACGTATCCCGACTTGATGGCGTCGAGGCCCAGCGACTGGTAGAGCGCAAAGGCGCTGTCCATCTGCCGCTCGTAGTTCTCGATTCCGCCTGACGTCTCGTTGTGCACGATCAGCTTCACGCCCTTCGAGTGCGCGTAACGGGCGAGCGCGACGAGATCGTAGTCCGGATAGGCTTGCGTGAAGGAGAACGCGTTGCGGTTCTGGATCCAGTCGCCGTCCCAGCCGACGTTCCAGCCCTCCACCAGGACGCCGCCGAATCCGTTCGTCGCCGCGAAATCGATGTAGCGTTTGGTGTTCGCGGTCGTGGCGCCGTGTTTCGGTCCCGAGCTCCATGTCATCGTGTTGATGTGCATCCCCCACCATATCCCGACGTATTTCATCGGCTTGATCCAGTCGGTGCTCGCGATGACACTGGGCGGGTTGAGGTTCAGCCCGATGACCGAGGGCGACAGCTCGGTCACTTTGTCGGCGATCTGGATGGTGCGCCACGGCGTGACGAACGGCGTGTGGCCGCGCACCTTCACGCCGTCGGCCATCGGCGCCAGATCAGCGCGCAGCGTGCGGTTGTCCATACGCGGGCCGCGGATATTCATTCGCGCGTAGTCCACGAGATTCGCCTCGTGGATCACCACGAAGGTCTTGCCATCTCTGGCCTCCATCGTCAGCGGAGTCTGCACGCTGTCGAGGGTGCTCACCGGCCCCTCGGACCACAACTGCTCGGAGCGGTCGAGCCGAGGCCGGTTGGAGGCGATCCACCAGGCGCGGGCGTTGTCGGCCATGGCGAACTCGGTCTGCTCGTCGGTGATCTCGAAGTCGTTGAGGTTCGCCTGGGCCGGGAACTCATAACGGAAGGCCACACCGTCGTTGAAGGCCCGGACGGCCAGCGTGAATTTTCGGTCCGGCGGTCCGGTCTCCGCGATCGACACCTTCAGCTCATTGTGGTGATCGCGAATGCGCGACACTTCACCCCAGGGCTGGGTCCACGTGGTGTCAAACGTGCTGCGGCTCGAGTCCACGATGCGCAGTCCATCGCGCAGCGGGGGTGCGCCGCGGAACTCGAAACCCAGCATCGAGGGTGTCAGCAGCGGCCGGCCGTCGCGCCGCACCAGGTAGTAGAGCCTGCCTTCGTGGGTTGCGACTTCCACCACATTGCGGCCGTTGGGCGAGGCCACCCGGACCTGGCTCGTCGCGACCGACCAGGGAATCACAACCGCCAGCAGCGTTGCTCCGAAACTCCTCATATGCGGGCGCCCTTTCTCGCGGATATATTTGCCGTTGCCGGCTCCCTCAAGGGGGTGTTCGATGCCGAAGCTGACGCACACGTTCCTGCCGCTGCTGCTCGTCCTCACCGCATGCCCACACCGCAAGGCGGCATCCCCGACTGGCGTTTCCAGACCGCCAGACACGGTGCTCACGGCCGACGACATCCGGCGCTCGCCGGGGCAATCACTCGAGCAGCTGCTGCTCGCGCGCGTACCGGGTCTCACGATTGAGCGAGCCGCGGACGGTCATTCCAAACTCGTCCTGCGCGGCAAGAACACCATCCTCGGCGATGACGAAGCCCTGTTCGTCGTGAACGGCATTCCCCTCGGTCCCGCGGTGAGCGGCAATCTCGCGGCCATCAATGTCCATGATATCGAGACGGTGCAAGTACTGCGTGACGCCGTCGCCACGGCGGCGTACGGCGTGCGCGGCGCCAACGGCGTGATCGTCATCCGCACCAAGGAAAACTAGCGCGGCCGAAAGAACAGCGGGCGGTCGTTGTTGCGCGCAATGATGTACAGGTCGCCGCGGCGAGTGCGGAGCCGCTGAATGTTGCGCGACTCGCCGGGAACGACAAAGCCGCTCTGTGCCTCCTTCAGCGCCCTGAACCCGCCGTGGCCGTTGCCCTGCAACATCAGCCCGTAGCTCGCCATCATACTGCCGATTTCCGGCTGCACGCCGCTGAAGTTTCCCGCCAGCAACAGATCGAGCTTTCCGTCATGATCGAAATCGCCGCTGAAGATTCCGTACACCGGAGCAATCTGCGCCTCGGGCGGGAGCGGGACCAGCGTGTACGATCCGTCGCGGTTGCTGAGCGCGATCGCGCTCGCAAATGTTTCAGCCTGCTTCAGCACCGCATCAGTCAACGCGCTGCCGAAAATCTGTTCGACGGTCTGGCCGGCGTAGTCGGAGTACTTCGGATAGCGCGGCTTGAGGTAGGGCAGGGCGTTGGTGAGCTCGTCACGCAATGCCAGCGGCAGTAGGGGCGCAGCATGCTGCGCCCCTACCGTACTGCGTTCGTACAGCGACACGATCTGCTCGGGGAAGCCGTTGCCGTCGAAATCCTTCGTATAGAGGCGTGCCGGCTGCGCCGGCGAGGCGTGTAACCGCGTGTTCAATCCCAGATTGCCCCGGACAAAATCGCGGGGGCCGTCCCGATTGAAATTCGCGCTGATGATGCGATTCCACCAGCCCGCGGTGTGCTCGAGTCCGCGCACGGCCATGCGCTCGAGCTTCGTCCCGGTGTTCCGAAAGACGGTGATCGGCATCCACTCGCCGACGACGATGAGATCCAATCGGCCGTCCTGATCGACGTCCGCCCAGAGCGCGTCGGTGACCATGCCGACACGCGCGAGCTCCGGCGCGACCTGCGCGGTCACATCGGTGAAGTGGCCCCCCCCGTGCCCGTCGTTCCTGAGCAGCGCGCTCAGTGGCGTGATGCCGTAGCGGGCCGGCGTCACGCGGGCGCCGACGAACACGTAGTCCCCTGCGACCGCGACGCGTGAGCCGCTGGTGTACAAAAGCGGCAGGCGGCCTTGCGTCTTTGTGAAGCCACCGTGCCCGTTGCCCAGGTAGAGCCGGTCCTCGAGCGCGGGCGCGAGATCGGAGAACTCGTTGCCGCCGGTCACGACGTAGAGGTCGAGATTCCCGTCGCCGTTCGCGTCCAAAAACGCCGCGCCAAGGTCCTCGGAGATCCTGTCCGCCGCGAACAGCGCCCGGTTGGCGGCGACGAAGCTGCCGTTCGGTCGTTGCACGTACAGTGCGCTCGGCTGCCCCTTGGCTCCGCCGATGAAGAAGTCATCGAGCCCGTCGCCGTTGACGTCCCCCACGGCGACGAACGGGCCTTCGCGCGACACCATCTTGGGAATCAACGGCTCGCGGTCGAAGTCGACGAAGTCGTTTTCCTGGTGACGGAAATCCAGCCCGACTTGAGAGGTAACGTCTCTGAACAGCGGCCGTCGGGCGGTCGGCGGTCGGGCGGTCAAACTGAAACTGCGGCGGTCGGGCGGTCGAAGAGTGATGCGCTGGTTCGTGCCGACGTGCGACATGCCACTCGTGCGTCCATCGGGCCAATCGACGGTGAGAGACTCGAGCGTATCGATTCCCCCGACACCGAACGTGAGCGTGTAGTCGACGCTCGACTGAAACCCTCGCGTCGGCTGGAGCTCCTGGACGAACTGGCGCTTCCCGTCGCGGAGCGTGACGCGCGCGCCGACAGCGAATCGATTCGTGCTGTCGCCAACCAGGTTGACTTTCAAAAACCGATTAGCGGAAAGCTGAGACCGCGCATTGTTCCGATAGACGAACGCTTCGTCGTTGACATTGTTCACCACGAGATCGGGCGCGCCGTCGCCATCCAAATCCCCGTACGCGGCGCCATTCGAGAAACTTGGCCGGTCCAGGCCCCAGGCCGCACTCACCTTGGTGAACGTCAGATCCCCGTTGTTCCGAAATGCATAGTCCGACAGTCTGGTCGACGTCATCGCGTTGATCAGACTCATGAAATCGACCCGCTCCTTACCGCCGTGCGTCGCCGCCAGCAGCGTTTGATCGTTCGACAGAAACGCGATGTAGTCTTGCGACGTGACGTCTTTGGCCAGACCGTTGGCGACGAAGATGTCCTTGTTGCCGTCGAGGTCGAAGTCGGCGATCAACGCGGCCCAGCTCCAGTCGGTGCGCGCGACGCCCGCCTGCCAGGCGACGTCGCTGAACGTGCCGTTGCCGTTGTTGTGCTGCAGCATGTTGCGCATGAGCTGGTGATCGAATCCCTCACGCGCCTTGGAGTCATAGAGTGTCCACGGCTCGAACGATTGCGTGGTCTTGAGGCGGTCGTCGTCTTCGGGGAGCATGTCGCTCGTGTAGATATCGGGCCAGCCGTCGTTGTCGACGTCGGCGATATCCACGCCCATCGAGAAGTAGCTCGATACGGGCATCGCGTCCTCGAGCACCTCGCGGAACGTCCCCTTGCCGTTGTTGAGGTAGAGGTAGTCGCGCTCGAAGAAATCGTTGGCGACGTAGACGTCTGGCCGGCCGTCGCGATTCACGTCTGCGACGGCGATCCCCAACCCAAACCCGATGGTTGGCCCGTAAATGCCCGCCTGCTCGCTGACATTGACGAAATGGCCGCCGTCGTTCCGATAGAGCTCGTGGCCGCCTAACGGGTCGCGCTGATCGCGCTCGTTCCTGACCGCGATGCTCGCGACCGGGCGCGGCGAGTTGCGAATCAGAAACATGTCCAGGTCGCCGTCGCCGTCGTAGTCGAAGAACGCGGCCTGAGTCGAGTAGCCGGTGTCGGCGAGCCCGTACTGCGCGGCCAGCTCCTTGAAGCGTGGGATGCCCCCCCCGTCGGTCGTGCCCTGATTGATGTACAGCGTGTTCGCGCGCAGCGCGCCGGGCTTGAGGCCCGCATGGCACACGTAGATGTCGAGTGTGCCGTCGCCGTTCACATCGGCGAGGGTGACGCCCGTCGACCAGCGATCACGTTCGGCGATGCCCGCTTCTTTCGTGACGTCGCGAAACTGAAAATGGCCAAGGTTCAGGTAGAGCTTCGGGCCGTCCTGGCTGGACGTGAGCACGATTTCGGGCAACCCGTCGCCGGTGAGATCGCCAATGGCGACGCCGCCGCCGTTGTAGTAGTTGCGGTAGGTGAAGACGTTCAGGTCGCGGGTGTCGGTGAGACGATTCTCGAAGTGGACGCCGGTGTAGCTCGAGGGGAGGAGGGTGAACAGGGTTTCGCCCATCGGAGGGGGAGCGGATGCCCGCTCTGGTGGCTCGGAGCAACCCAGAGCGAGGGCGAGCAAAAAAAGTAGGGGCGCAGCATGCTGCGCCCCTACCGTACGATTACCCCGCGACAACTAGTACCCGGGATTCTGGGTCAGATTGGGGTTCGCGCTGATCTGCGTCTGCGGGATCGGCATCAGGACGTAGTAGTCCGCGCTCGCCACTTTGCCGCCGATCAGACCCGATGGGGCGTCGGTTCGATTCGTGAACTTGCCGAACCGGACCAGGTCCTGCCGCCGCTTGACTTCACCGAACAGCTCGAACAACCGCTCCCTGAGAATCACGGAATCGGAGACCGCCGCAAGCGGAGGCGCGACGGGGTCGGTGCGGGCGCGCAGGTTGTTGAGGACTATCAGCGCCGGACCGTCCTGCCCGAGCACGTGCTGCGCCTCGGCCTTGATCAGATACATTTCGCCGAGACGGAACCAGGCGAAGTCGTTACCGCTGTTTTGGGCCACGTGCGCCGGGTCGGCCGGCCACTTGTAGAGTCGTGGGCCCTCGCCTTCGGTCGCCAAGCGGATGTTAGCGATGCTGTCAGTGAAGACCAGTGCATTAGCGGGTGTATAGGCTGGACAAGCATTGGACACCCGTACGGTCACCAGCGCACCAGTCAACACGTCCCTTTGGGGTCCGATCAGGATCGCGTTGCGACGCTTGTCGGCCGGATCGAAGGCGTTGAAGGTCTGCGCCAGCGTCGAGAAGCCGTTCCACGGCGTGAGGGGCGCATACTGGCAGTAGTGCAGCGCCGCCATGGCGACACCCATTCCCAGATTGTCCGCGGCGATGAACTTGACGACGAAGATGTTTTCCGGCGACTTGTAGTTGTCGGCACGGAAATTCTGGGGGAACGAGTCGGCCAGCGAGTATTTGCCGGAATTCAGAATGCGATCGGCGGCAGCAATGGCGGCCGCGCATGCATCGCCCCCGCTCGTCGTCACGCCCGCGCAGGAGTTGTAGGCGGTGGCGTTGATGCCGGTCCCGCCCGCGGCGTCCTTGGTGAACACGCCGGCGTTCAAGTACATGTTGGCGAGGATGGCATCGGCGGCCCACTTGGTGATCCGGCCGTTGTCCGCTGCGCCCCAGGTGTCTGGCAAGCCGGAATCACGGGCCGCAATCAACTCGCTTTCGATGAAGTCGAAGAGCTCACGGCGCGTGCTGCGGGCCTTCAATTGGATATCAGTGGTTGTCACGATCGGCACGCCGCCGAACATGTCCATCAGGAGATAGTAATAGAAGGCCCGTAATGTCCTGCCCTCCGCCACGTAACGCGCCTTGTTCGGAACGGTCGAGTTCTCCATTGCCGAAAGGAACAGGTTGGCGCGCGCGACGCCCGTATAGGCCGTATTCCAGGCTCCATTGAAGAAATTCGTCGTCGCGATGCTCGTAGGCGTCCAGGTCACGTTGTGCAGATCGATCCACTGGCCGTTGTCGTTCCAGTCCTTGCCGCGGATCGGCACCACGATCTCGTCGGTGCTGACCTCGTTCGCATCGTAGAGACCTCCTTCCGGCGCCGTGCTCCGCAGCTGCGCATAGACACCCGCGAGACCGGCCAGCACTTCCGGCTCGGTGTGGAAGAAGTTCCCGGGCGTGATCAGGCTGAGCGGAGTTTCATCGAGGTTGGTGCACGCTTGCGGCACGATGAGCAGCCCAAAGAGCAGCGCCCCCGCTCCGAACGATATCTTCACAAATGGTCGCTTCATTGGACATCGCTCCCTAGAAGAGGAGACGGAGACCCCCCGTGATCGTCCGGGGGTGGGGATAGACGAGATAGTCGACACCGCGTACTGCCAGCCCGGTACCCGAATAGACCTCGGGGTCGAGCCCCGAATACCCCGTGAGGAGGAACAGATTGTCGGCCGACACATAGAGCCGCGCGCTGCGCGCCGAGCGCATCAGCCACGGCACGTGGAGGTCGTACCCGACCGTGATGTTCTGCATGCGCACAAACGACGCACTCTCGATCCAGCGAGAGGAGTAGATCGCGGGCTCATGAATACCGGTCGGATCGGTCAGCGCGGGCCGCAGGATATTGCTCCCCCCGATGGCGTTACCCTTGCTGGAATAGACCAGCGCCGTGTTATTGAACACGTCCTGCCCCACCACTGCCCGGACCAGGAAACTGACGTCGAAGCGGTTCCAGGTGATCTGGCTGCTCAAGCCCAGCGTAAAGTCCGGATTGGCATTGCCGATGACGCGGTAATCGGCGGCGGCGGGGTTGCCACTAATCGTCGTCCGTCCGTTCACGCACCCCGTAGTGGCCGCGCTGCAGAAAAATACCTGCTGCCCGTTCGCGTCGACGTCGAGGAACACGGGGCCGTAGAACGTCCCCAAGGCATACCCCGGGCAATAGCCTGGCCTGCTTGGGTCGCAGACCATGACGCGCTCGGCCCGTACGCCGCTCTGACCCTGTCCGCTGACGTCTCCGGACTCGTAGAACGGGCACGTCTTGTCGCCGGTGGTTGAATCCGCACCGCACCCGAGGTCAGTCACCTTGCTGCGGTCCGCGGCGAAGACGAGGCCGGCACGCCAGGTCAGGCCGGGTCGTGAGATCGCCAGAGCGTCAAGGGAAAGCTCCAGGCCGTGACCGCTGAGCCGGCCCACGTTTCTGAGCTGCTGGGGCGTCAGAGACGGCTGCGCGACGTCGACGGTCAGCAGCAGGTCCTTGGTGTTCTTGTGGTAATACTCGATGGTTCCGGAGAGCCGGTTGTTCCAGAGGCCGAAGTCGATCGCCCCGTCGACCTGCGAGGTCTGCTCCCACTTCAGATTCGGGTTCCCGTTACTCGTGGCGAGAACTCCGCCATGAGGAGTGTCGCCCCACGGGTATGTGGCGCCGCTGCCGCTCGCGAGCGTGATCTCCGTGGTGTATGGATCGATGGTGGGATTGCCCTGGAGACCCCAGCCGAGGCGCACGCGGAACTCCGAGAACGGTCCACCCTGCATGAACCCTTCCTGCTTCAGATTCCACGACCCTGACAGCCCTGGGAACAGAGCCCATTTGTGTCCCGCCGCGAACCGGGACGAGCCGTCATACCGCACCACACCTGTGACGAAAAAGCGATCGTTCAGCCCAAGGTTGGCCCGGCCGAAAAACGACGCGAGCCGGCTTTCCGTCGCGTTGGACGCCGTCGTTCTCGAGTTGGCGGCATCGAGGCTGTTGAAGCCGTAGGCGTCGGTGAAGAATCCGATGCCCCTTCCCATCACCCAGTTCGTCTTGAACTTGCTGTATTCGTAGCCACCCACGACGTTGAGGCTGTGGCCCTCCCCGACTTGGCCGTCGTAGGTGAGGAGCGTCTGCACGGTCTGTGTGGCGTTGTCCAGATTCTGCTGCTGCGCGAGCCCGTTTCCTAGCGCCCGGCCCAGCGGGTTCGCGATAGGATAGTACTCCTGCCGTCCGCCGCTCGAGTGGTCCAGCCCCACGTTGACCTTCGCCGTCAGACCATGTACCACGTCGAACTCGGCCTCGGCGTTCCCGAGGGTTCTGGTCGTCTGGCCGAGGTTTATGATCTGATTTGCCAACGCCACCGGATTGCGTGTTGTGGTCCCGCCAACCTCGTAGTAATGCGTTCCCGTTGAGTCGGTGACGGTGACCGGCTGCGTCGGATTGAAGATGGCGACGTTCTCAAACGCGCCGCCTTCGAAGCCACCCTGGTTTTCATACGTGAGGTAGGTGTTGTTGACGCGCGAGCTCGTGACGTTGAGGCCGATCCGCAGGCGGTTGTCTAGATCCGAGTGCGTGGCACTGAGCCGCCCCTGGATCCGCTCGAGCCCGCTCGAGAGCGTGACGCCCTGCTCGTTGGCGTAGTTCACTGACGCGCGATAGTGCGTGTCTTCGCTGCCGCCGGAGAACGCGAGATTGTGATTATGCGTGATGGACGAGCGCGTCAGTGCGTTTTCCCAATTTGTGTTCGCCGTCCCCAGGGTCGCGAGGTGCGTCGGATCGAGGGCGTTGAAGGTGGCCGCCGAATCCCCGAAATGCCTCGTGAAGATCGTATCCGCCGGTCCATGTCTGCCGCTGAACGCGGTTGAATCGACACGCCAGTTCGCAACCGAACCCTGCACGAAGGTGCGATACTCGTTGCCGTTCAGCACGTCGAGGTGGCGGGAGGGACTGGACGTCGACACATAACCGTCGTACTCGAAGGTCGCTCCGCCCGCCGCCTGACCGCGCTTCGTCTCGACGAGAATCACGCCGTTGGAGGCGCGGCTGCCGTAGATCGCCGTCGAGGCCGCGTCTTTGAGCACCGTGATGGATGCGATGTCGGCCGGGTTCAGCAGGTTCAAGGGGTTGCGCGCGAGCGACGGATTGCCGGTCCACCCGTTGGCGTCCGGCTCGGTCGCGACGTTGTTGATCGGAACCCCGTCTATGACGTAGAGCGGATCGTTCTTCGCGCTGACGGAGCTGCCGCCGCGGATCAGGATCTGCGCCCCCGCGCCCGGCTCGCCGTTGTTCTGAATGACCTCCACGCCCGCGGCGCGTCCCTGGATCAGTTGGCTGACATTGGTCTTCACACCCACGTTCGCGGCCGAGGCATCGACGCTCGACACGGATCCGGTGATGGCTTCACGCCGCTGCGTCCCGTAGCCGGTGACGACGACGGCCTCGAGCAAGGACGCCTGCGGCGACATTTCGAACGCCGCCTCGGCCGTACCGCCGGCGCTGACGGTCACGACCTGCTGCCGCGGCGCAAACCCGATCCGTGTCGCCCGCACGACGACGCTTCCCGCCGGCACGTCGCCGAGCGAGTAGTTGCCATCGGGTCCCGTCAGGGTGGAGCGCGCAGTGCCTTGGATCTGGACTGTGACGCCGGCGAGAGCCTGCCTTGTCGTGCTGTCGACCACCTGACCTCTGACGGTCCCGGTATTCTGCGCGGCGAGAGGCATGGTGAACAGACAGAGGAACGCGAGAGCCGAAGCCGAATGTTGAACGAAGCGCATCGATGTACCTCCGCAGGCTAGTCAGCCGACCAACGGAATACGGTTATTGCATCCGAATTGCCCCCCGATCCAGCCCTTGTCAAGGGTGGGGCGCGGGCGGAGTATGTAGGCCCATGCTTCTGGCATTGCTGCTGGCGATGCAGTCTGCACCCGCCCGGGAAGCCGCGCCCGTGCTTGAGTTTCCCACTCGCGGTCTCGATGACTCCGCAGCCTACGAAGGCTACGCGGCGCGCCTCCATCGCGACTCCCGCGGCAACTCCGTCGAGATCTATATAGAAGGGAAGACCGGCCGGGTCGTGCATCTGTGGGCGGATGGGCTCAATGAAAGTATCGGGTTCACGGTCCGGGATTCGGGCGGTCAGGGCGGTCAAGAAGCAACTGCGGCGGCGGCGGTCGCGTTCGGTGCAAGTCCAGCGAGGGTGGGTGCGACCGGCGGTCGGGGCGGTCGTGCCGCGCGCCGGTGGCTGCGCTACACGCTGACGCTGCCCGGCGGGCGGTCAACCCAGATCGGGCAATTCCTCCTCGGCTCCATGCGCATCGAGCGCGATTTCGGATACGCGGGGCGAGTGCGCGATTCGATCGACGCTCCGCCGTTCGTGCCGCAGGAATTCACGGCGCTCGCGCGGCGACTCGGCGGGTCACATCCCAGCCGGTTGGTTCCGCTGCTGTCACTGACTCACAGCGGCTCGCGCTGGCGCGCGCAGGTCTATCAGCCGAGCCTCGACGCGCGGAACCACCTGTGGCTCACGATCAGCGGCGACGCCAGACGCTCCCGCGCGTTGCTCTCCGGTCGCGTGCTGACCATCCGGCCCAGCGGCGCCGAGCCGGTCGAGCTGCTGGTCGAAATCGCAACGGACGGCCCCGCGCTCGCCCCGCTCGATCGCAATCAGATCTTCAACACCGCGTTCCGCCACTTCGCCGACTCCGCCAAGTCACCGCGGGTGGAGCGCGAGATCCGCGGGTTCGAGCTGCTCAGCTCGCGCCAAAAGCTGATGGCGGGGTTGCCGACGTACGCGACGTACTTCGGCCGCGACATGCTGATGACCGCCTTGCTGATGGAGCCGGTCTGGTCCGATACGATGCCGGAATTCGTGATGGGCGCGGCGCTCCTCAAGCTCGCGCCGAGCGGCGAAGTCAGTCACGAGGAGGCGCTCGGCGGCCAGGCGATTCGCGAGAACGGCGCCGAGTTCCTCAAGACGGGCAAGCGGGCGCTGCTCGCCAATCTGCAGGCGACGCGCGAGAA